>JGI12635J15846_10004025_pt1 | contig 12716 bp, 7 predicted proteins | sample BlaSpr_A8_OM2_M2_FD_15846 | JGI IMG/M metagenome (IMG submission 15846) | reverse complement strand
CAGCCGTTTTTGGCTCGGCCTTGTCATCGCTTTTTGGCGGCGGGTCCGGGTGCAGTTCGTCGGCCGGCAGGAACGGCGAGCGCAGCCCCGGCACCAAAGCGAGTTCGTAGATTTTGACCGGGCGGTCGAAATGCGGTTCCGGCTGGCGCGCGCCCCAGGGAGAGTCGACTGTGGTTTTGAGCGACCGGTCCGACAAGAAATACAACCAATTCCCATCGGCACTCCAGGCAGGGCTCACGCTGTTGTACCGGTCGGAAGTGATGAATTGCGCCGAGCCTGTGTCGACGTTGAATACGCTGATTTGCAAAAACTGATTCGCGGCGGTTTGCGTAAAGGCCAGCCAGCGGCTGTCCGGAGACCACGACAAATTGTCGAAGTCGCCGAATTTGGATTGGGCGATGCGCTTGTCCTGCTTCGTGCCGATGTCGTAAATCCAAAGCTGCTGGTCCTTGTCCCGATGCGCAAGCCATTTCCCGTCGGGCGAGGGCTCCCCGTCCCAGCGCAGCACTTTTGCATTGTGCGTCCACTGCTCCGGCGCGCCCACGCCGTTGGCGGGGTACTTCCAAAATTCGGTTTCGCCGCTTTCCGTCGAGAGCGCAACCACATGCTTGCCGTCGGGCAAGAAGCGCGCCTCGCGGTAGCGCACGCCGGGATCGCCGGCGACCTTGATGATCCGGCCGGCCTTGACCGGCAGCGTGAACACTTCGCCGCGCGCCGTGAAGATGGCGCGAGTGCCGTCCGGCGAGATGTGCACGCTGGTTAAGTAATTGAGCGGGGTCTTCACCCAATGATCGCGCAGCTGATCGAAATCCGACGCCGCGGAAATCGGAATGATTTGCTCCTTTCCGCTCTGCAAATCGAGCGACCAGAGATCGCCGGCGCACGCGTATACCACGCGGCCCTCGGAGAGAGAGGCGCTTGCAATGTCGAACCCGCGCTGGTGGCTCTCTTGCTTGAGATCGCGGCCTTGAGTGTCCATGGAGAAGACGTTCATCACGCCATCGCGGTCCGACAGAAAATAAATCCGCTGATTCCAAAACATGGGATTGCGAGAAGTGCCGGCCCAATCAGCCGTCAAGGGCACCGCTTCGCTGCCGCCGTCGAAACGCCACAGGGTTTCGTTGTAACCGCCCTTATAGCGTTTCGTGAAACTGGGTTGTTTTCTCCAGCGGGTGAAGAAAAGCGTATGGCCGTCGGAGGAGTAGGCCGCCTCCGAGCCTTCGGCCAAAGGCACGATTTCCCGGCCGCCGTGCGCATCGAGCAGCACGAGTTTAGGGTCGGGCAGGGTGGAGAAGCGGTTTGTACTCACCATCAGGCGGCCATCGGGCGCCCAGGCTGCGGGAATCGAATCGCCGTTCCAGGTGCGCCGTTCGGGAATGCCGCCCGCGAGCGGTATCACGTAGACCTCGCTGGGCCCTTCGTATTGACCGACGAAGGCGACGCTCTGCCCATCGGGCGAAATGCGCGCCAGGGACTCCATTCCTGAGTCCGATGTCAGACGCCGCGCGGCGCCGCCGTGAATTCCCACCGACCAAAGATCGCCTTCGGATGTGAACACCACGGTGTCGCCATGCAGCGCAGGATAGCGGTAATAGCCGCTGCCTCCTGAAGGCTCGCTCGCCGGCGCCGGCAGAGCGGCGGAAGCGGCACAACAGCCGGTCATGACGGACGCGAAGATCAGAAGGATTTTTTTATGCCACATTTTAATCATCCCCGTTGTTCTTCCAGGTCATAATTGTGCCAATAGTTGCACAGGATGCCCGCGAGCCGATAATGCTATTGCCAACCCCTCCATTGGTCCAAACCGAGAAGCGAAAATGAACGATTCGAAAACGCACGCCGCAAAACCGGCCGCTCAGCACTATCGTTGGGCGGAAATACATCCGGAGCCGATGAAGGGCGGCATCACGCGCCAACTGATCACTTCGGAGCGCATGATGATTGCGCATGTGCGTCTCAAGAAAGGCGACGAGGTGCCGACGCACGCGCACGAAAACGAGCAGATCACTTACATCCTCGAGGGCGCCCTGCATTTTTGGTTGGGACCTAAGGGTGATCGCGAGGTGACCGTGCGCGCCGGAGAAGTGCTGGTGATCCCGTCCAATCTCGAGCACCGCGCGGTTGCACTGGAGGAGACTCTCGACGTGGATGTCTTCAATCCGCCGCGGCAGGATTGGCTCGACGGAACGGACGCGTACTTGCGCCGCTGACCCGCAATACTCGCTGAGGCGACACTCGCTGCGCGCTAGCACGCTATGCGATNAAGAAACGCGGCCAGTTGCGAGCCTAAAGCGCTGGCGACGAATACCAGCTTGTTGTTCGAAGTCAGCTTGCGCAGCCAGTCGAAGGCGCCGCCATCAATCAACGGCATGTGCTCGCCCTCCCGAGAGCGTGCGCTGATCATGAATCGCAATCCATCGTAGTAGTCGTGCGTGAGCGTCTCGAAGACCACCGGCGTTTCGCCCGCGCCGCTCGCGATGCGCTCGCCGAGAGCCTTGCGCTCCGGAGTCGCGAGAATCTTGAGGCGGCGGTCCGGAAAGCCGTAGCCATGCTGCTCGAGCCGGTTCAAGGCGCCGAGGTGCGTTTGAATGTGCTCGGACAGCGACTCGACCAAAAACGCCTGATCCTTGCGTTCGTGCCCGGCGGTCGTTATGCAAAACAGGCGAAAATGCGCGGCATACCCCGCATGGTTGGGCACGGCTTGAGCGCGGACGCAGCGGTGATTGGTGGTGAGCTTGACCGTCTGACCGTTCTTGCGCAATCGCCGTGCGCTCTCGAGCGCCAGCAAGTTGGTCGGGTCCGAGACCACTTCCGTGCCGCGCACCGTCGAGACAATTTTATTTTGGCTCGCGAGTGCGATGGCCGAACAGGACCCTAGGGGCGCCAGCGGCGAGAGTTCCAAGGCTTCGAACGCGGATGCAGCCGCCAGCAAATGACTGTCCAGCTGATTCAGCGTACGTTGATCGACATAGGCAGGGCAGACGAAGCGGTCCCTTTCCCATTGCTGCTGAATTTGTGCGGCGGATCTTTGCGCGGCGCGCTGCTCCGCGACGCCGAGGAGTAACGACCACAGTTCGGACGCGGCCAATCCTTGCGCCAACGCCGTGTATGCCGCTTCCTCGATTCCCGCGCGCGTCCAGTTGCGTTCCATGCGCCAAATCTATTGAGCCAGCGGGCGCGGATCAATACTTGTGCGAGATCAGATCATAAGATGCGGCGGCACGCGCGCATTGGCGGCCCTCTCATAGGCTCGCGCGACCTGGAGCAATAATCCGTCCTGATTGCGGTNGGTCACCAGGGTGATGCCTACCGGCAGGCCGCTGACCAACCCCGCAGGCACCGTGAGGCTGGGATAACCGGCGATTGCCGCGGCACTGGCGATTTGCGATGAGCCACCGCCGCGCCGGTCACCCCAGACTGAGTCGATGAGATCCGCCGGTCCGTTGCTCGGACCTACCAGCACCTCCACTCCCTGCTGGCCGAGCAGTGTCGCCAGGCCTTCCACGTCCGCGGTGCGCTTCAAAGTCGCCAGTGCTTTCTCGTAGGCCGGATCGCTCAAGGGTCCTTTCGCCTCGGCCATTTCGAAGATCTCCTGGCCAAAGACGATGAGTTCCTCATCCGCATGAGCGCGATTGAAGGCGATCAGATCGGCGAGCGTTCTGCAATCAACCTGGGAGGGATCGAGCGTCGCCAAGTAGGCGTTGATGGCGTCCTTGAACTCGAACAGCAACCCGTCGAGTTGCGCTTCGCCCGACTCGTCGAACGCTTTTGGAGGCTTCAAGTCGACGGTCGCGGCGCCCTCTTGCTCGAGCACGGCTCGTGCGTCGGCGAAGAGCCGGGTCGTGTCCGGGTGCGCGCCTTGCGGCACCGGCATGACACCGATGCGTACACCACGCAGACGAAAAGCCTCGATGTCACTGCCGTGGGCGCCGAAGCCCAAGGGCCGTTCGGCAATCACAGCGGCGAGTATCGCGGCATCTCCCACTGTCCTACACATGGGGCCCGCCGTGTCCTGCCGCGGGGAAATAGGAACCACTCCCTTCCCGCTGACGACGCCGACCGTGGGTTTGAGGCCCACGAGGCCATTGATGGAGGCAGGAGAGAGGATGGAGCCGTTGGTCTCCGTACCGATCGCCGCCGCGCAGAAACTCGCCGCGGCCGCCACGCCGGAGCCGGCGCTCGACCCGGACGGGTTTCGGGCGGGATCGTAAGCATTGCGGACCTGGCCCCCGATGCCGCTCCAACCGCTGCACGACCGCGTCGAGCGAAAATTCGCCCACTCGCTCAAGTTGGCCTTGCCCAAGATGATCGCGCCGGCGGCACGCAATCGGGCCGCGAGCGGCGCGTCGGCGCTACGAAAGGATCTGGCGAGCGCATAGGATCCGGCCGTGGTTGCGATCGGATCGCGGGTCTCGATGTTGTCTTTGAGAATAATGGGAATGCCGTGCAGCGGACCTCGCAGCTTCCCGGATTTGCGTTGCAAATCAAGCGCCCGCGCGTCTTTCAGGGCGTTGGGATTGAGTGCCAATACCGAGCGGTACTCCGGGCCGTGATGATCGAAGCGGGCAATGCGTTTTAGGTACGCCGCCGTTAAGGCCTCGGAGGTCACGAGGCCGGCGGCCAGTGCGCGCATCAGGGCGGCAATCGACTGCTCGGTCGGGTCAAAGGCGGCAGTCGCGGCTCGCAGTTCGCCGACGGCGGCGACCAGCGATAGGGCCCCGGCTCTCGTAATAAAGCATCGGCGATCCATGAAATCTACCCCTTTGCAATTTTTAAATCCGGTGTACCGCTCGGTCGCGCGTCCTCGACGTGGACAGAAGTTCAATTTATTTTCGTCGGAATTCTTTACAGGTCCCGGTGGATTTGTTACTTACTTAAATTCGGCTATGAGATATCTCATATACCGATGACGCTAAATATAACGCTGCAAGGGATGAATACCAATGACTACACGACTCGCTCGGTATCGAGTGGCGCGCGGACTATTCGCATCTCCACTGCTTCTGGCATTAGGGATGAGCGCCCATGCTCAGGTGACGCCGAAAGCGGCTGCACCGGAAGACACTGCCCTACAGGAAGTCGTAGTCACCGGTTCGCGCATTGCGCGCCCGGAATTCGACAACCTCGAGCCAACGACGAGCGTTGACTCGAAAACGTTCGATCAGCGCGGTTATCTTGACGTCGGCGCGGCTCTCAACGAACTACCGGCCTTCGGCGTGGCGCCCTCAAGCGCCGGGAATCAACAGACGGGCTTCGGCGTTGCCCAAAGCTTCGTCGATCTGTACGGCTTGGGTTCGCAGCGCACCCTGACCTTGGTCAATGGCCGCCGTTTCGTATCCGAGAGTACGGCAAGCTTGGCCAATTCCAACGCTAATACCAGTAACGGCGGTAACGGCACCCAGGTTGACCTCAACGTCATTCCCACCAAACTGATCGACCACGTCGAAGTGGTCTCAGTGGGCGGCGCCCCGATTTACGGCGCCGATGCGATCGCCGGCGTGGTCAACATCATTTTGAAGAAGGACTATCAGGGTCTCGATGTCGACGGTCAGGTGGGCGCGTCAGGCCAGGGAGACGCGTGGAACTATCGGACGCGCATTTTGGGAGGTCAAAATTTATTTGACGGCAGGGCCAATATCACGGCGGTGGCCGAGTTCACGAAGACCGACGGTTTGCTGGGGACGGCTCGTCCGGTGTTTGCGCAGGACCTGAGCTTCTTGGCACCCGTCAACAAGCCGCCGGCAGGCCAATGCTGCAACAGCTATTTGACGGCCGGGACCTCTGTGCCGTCGGTGAGTTTTGGCGGCGTTCCGACGGTGGACGATCTCTTTGTGGCGCCAGGCGCCGGTCTCCCCGGTAGCGTGATCGGTGTGACCAATGCCGCCGGCCAAACCCAGGCCTTCGGTCCCAACGGCCAGCTGCAGAATTACAACCCCGGCACGGTCACCGGCAATCCCGTCTTTACCAGCGGCGGCGATGGTGAACGGCTCTCGCAGGTCAGCAACCTGCTGTCACCGACCGAGCGCACCAATATTGATACCAACCTACATTTCCAGATCAATGATAGTGTCAACGCGTTCGGCGAAGGCTACTTCTCCGAGTCGCACGCCAGGAACTTGGTGTCCCAGTCGTACAACACGACTCTATTCAGCACCACATCTCCGTATGGCATAGCTGGTACGCCCCAAGGTTCTTTCGTCATCAGCATCAATAACCCGTTCCTGAGCCCGACCGATCGTGGTCTGATCCAGACAGCGCTGAACAATTACGCCGCGACATTGCCATTCGGCGCCCCCATATATCCGGGAGTCAGCGTCGGCCAACCCCTGTTTCCGGGATACGTCGGGCCGGGGCAGCCGGTGGCTTACCCCGCGTGGAACACCAGCCAGTTCTATGTGAATCGCGCAAATGTGGACCTGGACAACGGTGCGGCAACGGACACTCAAACAGTGCTTCGCGGTGTGGCGGGATTGAATGGCGACTTCGCATGGGGTGAGAGAAAATTCAACTGGGAAGTGTCCGTAAGCTACGGCACGTCGGATAACACGCAAGTCACGCCGTCATACGTGTTCCAGAACTTGGCCAATGCGCTAAATGCCACCAGGAACGCCGCCGGCCAGATAGTCTGCGGGGGCACGCCGGTGAACGGTCCAACATCGACAGTGTCGAGCACGTGCGCACCGCTGAACATTTTCGGCGAAGGGTCGCCGAGTGTGGCCGCGTTGCAGTACATCACGCATATGGCGACGGTCGATTCATTCAATACGCAGAGAGACACCAATGCCTTCATCGGCGGGGATATCTTGAAGGTCCCGGCTGGCGAATGGAAGTTTTCGGCCGGATACGAGAATCGCCGCGAGTCGGCGGACTTCTCACCCGACAGTTTCTATACGGAAGATTTGGGCCAAAATCAGATTTTGGGGATTGAGGGTTCCTACGTCACCAACGAAGCTTATTTCGAGACCTTGCTGCCGATCTTCTCCCCGGCGCAGGACATCCCGGGACTGGATCGTCTCGAGTTGGAAGGCGCCGCGCGGCGTGTCGATAACTCCATTGCCGGTGATGCCACCACGTACACCTACGCCGTGCGCTGGTCACCGGTTGAGGATGTGGGGTTCCGGGCCAACAAGACCAAGTCCATCCGGGCGCCATCGATCACGGAGCTGTTCCTCCCGTCGGCAACGGTCGGATCGTTCGCCAATGATCCCTGCGACCAAAACTTCGTGGGCCAGGGCTCGGTGCCTGCGACACGCCTAAAGAACTGTGAAGCAGCGCTCGCGGGTATTCCCGGTGGTTACAACTCAACCACCTTTCAATCGCAGGTAGTGAATGCGACTGCCAACGGCACGCAGTCGGGCAACACCGGCCTACAAAGCGAAGTCGCCTTTTCCAAGACATTTGGTGTGGTGCTGCGCCCACGGTTCGTTCCGAAACTCAACATATCGGTGGACTACATCGATATCGCCCTCAAGGACGCCATTTCGGCTTTGACGCTGACGGATAATCTCGATGCCTGCTATGACTCGGCGAATTATCCGAACAACCCTTCCTGCAGTACGTTCACGCGTAACGCCAACGGCCAGATCTCGAATTTCCATACCGGCTACGTCAACGCAGGACTTCTGGAGTTTACGGGTATCCAGGCGGCGCTGGACTATAGCTTCGAGTTGCCGTGGGCATTGGGAAGCCTGCAGACCAGTGCGCACTACCTCGATACCTCGCGGCTAAAATCGCAGATTGCAACCGCCGCCCCGCTCGATATTTCGGGACAGATTGGTTACAGCAAGAGCAAGGGATCGATCGACCTGGTGTACGCCAACAAAGGATTCTCCTGGGATTGGCAGGGTATTTTCGTCGGGCCGGCGCAGTTCAGCAACCAAAATACCCCGACGTCACAAAATATTCTGGGCGTGGGTTCATGGTGGCTCATCAATTCGACGCTAGGCATGCAATTCAACCCCCAGTTCCAGGTTCGCCTGATTGTCGACAACGTGTTCAACAAGGAACCGCCGTTTCCCGCGCTCGCGGATGGTTCGGGTGGCAACTTTGCGAACTCGACCACGACCTACTTTTCGGGAATTATCGGACGAACGCTACAGATCTCGGCGGATTACAAGTTCTTCTAGGGCAAAGTCGATTGAGACTTGGACGATTGGAAGGGCGCCGCAAGGCGCCTTTCCTTTGCAGGGGAGCCGATTTGCTTGATACATCGCAAGGCGCATAGAATCTGGCCCTGAAGCGGGCGTCGTATAATGGTAATACCCAAGCTTCCCAAGCTTGAGCCGTGGGTTCGATTCCCATCGCCCGCTCCACTTTTGGTTGCCTGGCATGTCCTTGCGTTGCCCTAGGACGCGACTTAGCTTATTGCCCAGTTCCCACAGTCTCAACGCGGCTACAGTTCATTTGGTATGCGTCGTGATCGGGTGGTATAGATTGTGTTTGTAACCAACGCCGTTCTTAACGGTCATGTAAACACTTCGGACGTTGCGAATATCGCTTATCGGATCCATATCAAGAACGACAAAGTCAGCAATCTTGCCGACCTCGATCGAGCCCAAGTCATTTTCGCGCCCGATCGTTCGCGCACCGTTGATTGTTGCAGATTGAATGGCGTCTGACGGCGTCAACCCTGCATCTTGGACCAAGAGTATGAGTTCCTGCGTCAAGGCGCTGAAGCTCTCTTTACTATCGCCGGGTTCGTCGTCTGTGCCAGCGGATAAACGAACTCCGGCACGATAGGCTTCACCGGCCAACTTTGCAGTCAACGCATACTTGCAGTCGATTCCCGTATCGTCCGAAAAATAGACGTACAAAGTGGCATCCAATATCGTGCCGCGCTGTTTCATATCCGATAGCAACGCGTCGAGTTGCGCATTCGGAAGCTCCAGCTTTTGCGCCTCCACTGGTGCAGGGGGGTGCATCGCTGCCGGCGGAATCGGATCTGATACCTCGTAGCCGAGCATACATGCATGGCTCATTACATCGACCCCGGCATCCGCAACCTCGCTTGGACGCGCCGGGAACACGGCTGCATGAGCCCAGACCAGCATATGCTGGCGATGCGCTTCCACAGTGATCGCGCTTAGGAGCGGCGCGGACACATCTGCGTAGACCTTTATCCCAGTCGCCCCGGTACCGCGAGCTTGAGCCATGGCAAGGGGCAGGTTTGTCTCAACCGTCACCGCCTGCATCCACGGCACTTCACCTGCCACACGCCCGCGAGCCGCTTGGTGAGTGCGCGGATCCTGGAAGAAAGCCGGCCCTGCCATTACCGCAGCATAGTAGATGTCCGGCGACGGGATCTCGTCAAACTCGGCTTCACGCTTAAGCTCTGCAAGCAGTCGTACGTCACCGGCCATGTCGCGGACGGCCGTGACGCCGCTGTAAAGTTCACGAACTAAATACGCTTTGGCGGCTGACGGGTTGGCTGAGGTCGCGAGGTGTACATGGCTGTTGATCAATCCGGGAATTACAAACTTGCCACGCACATTGAAGACTTCAGTGCCCTTTGGGGCACGGTAATTCAAGCCCGGAAGTATCGCTGCGATGCGACCGGCGCGAGTGACGATGACCATGTCGGAGCGGCCAGCGGCAGCCGTGCCATCGTAGATTGTTGCGCCGACATAGGCTGCAGCCTTTTGATCCGTCCCCGGCAGAGCGCAGGCATTTGTACTCCCCAATGCCATTGTGGATACTAAGACGCCTACGCGATATAAATTCATTGGAAAATGTTGCCTTCGAAAAATAGTCGGACGAAGTCGGAGATACGGAGTGTTTGCAGGTAAATTCGCGAGAGGCTCCGGAATACTCTTCAATGACGTTCCACAATCTTACTGCTTATTCCGATCGTCGGCTTTCTAGCGGCCATTTCGCACTCGCCGCGGACGGACGACTGAAAGGCTAACTCGGGACTCTCGCACGCCGAGTATCGCCACGTAGCCCCACATACCGCGAAAATTCACACGCTAATCACACTTGGCATCAGGATTCGCACGAAACCGCTTGTTTCCTAGTTCCGGCAGCGCCTTCCCCATGGGTTCGATTCCCATCGCCCGCTCCACTCTTCGTTGCCTGGCGTGTCACTACGTTGCCCTAGGTCGCGACTTAGTTTGTCGCCCCGTTTCGGCAGGCTCAACTCGGCTACTGTCCATTTGATCGACTCCAATTCCGAATCGCGGAAAATGAACTCTATTGGTTTGAAAAGACTACTCCGTGAGGGACGCCGGTTCCCTTCCAGCCGTGCGGCCAGGCTTGATCGGCGAAATTAAATCCGGGCTTACCATCATCGCCGCGAAAGGCGCCGTCCACTTCGAGTTGACCAGTTACCTGATCCAGTTTTAACAAGTACAGTCGGGCCTCGTTGTAGCCGGTTACGACGAGGCGCTTTGTCTTTGCGTCCCATCCGGTCCAGTGCGGAACCATGGCGTCGCTGAGCTTAAGACGTGCGACCTCTTTGGGGGCATCCGGATTGGCAATGTCCAACACAATGAGGCCTCGGATAACAGGAACACTTTGGATGAAGAAATGCCCAACGATCGTCGGCACTCCGCAGTACACACCGGGAAACCGATACACTAGTTGCGATTGCGGGTTTGCGGTATCAAGTCCCGTTATTCGTTCTACTCCACACGCTACCGTCTGAACGAAAATCGAGCCATCAGGGCCGCGTCTCGGTTCTTCGGGACTGGTATGACCGATGTGCATTGGACCTTCGTCGAAATACGCTGTTTTCAGCAGCTTCAGGTCTGAGAGTCGCCAAATTTGGTAGGTCAGGCCACCAAAGACTTCCATTGGGTCCATCGACGAATTCGTCGATACAACTCGATCCAAATCCGCAAGCACAACCAAGCTGTATGGCGTGAGCAAAGCGCCGGAAAAGGTGCTGTCTGCATTGCTGCTGGCACGGACAACCTTTCCGACATCATCAATCTCTACGATGCCACCGGTTAGACCCGACCCCGTTCCCTCCTGGCGATGATCGTGCTGGAACGTGGCGAGTACGTGTCCGTTCGGAAGTCGCACGTAGGAATGTGGGTGACCGTATCCCGCCATTTCGCTAAAGGAATAGGCGAGGTTCGGATGCAACGGATCTCGCAAGTCAAAAATGAAAGTGCGTCCCGCGTCATGATCATTCGCAAACAGCATCCCAGTTGCCGGCATCACATATTCCGTATGATGGACCTCCCTTGTTTGCTGGTCCGTAACGAAAGTAGTGATCAGCTTTCCATAAGATGGTGACTTCGGATCGGCATCTATAACGGCAAGAAAATCGTTGCCTTTTTTAGCCTGATCTCCCGTCCAAGCAAATAGGTAGTGGCCTCGCAAGACCTGGTGCGATTGGGCGAGGCAGTTCATAGGGAACGCCAGAGCCAGGAGTATCACCGGGAATACGCGTATCATAAAATTCTCCGAGCCGAGAGTGCTAGCGGGTGGTGGACTCGTGTGAATAGATCACGCGCCAGCCTTCCGGTCGCTTCTGCCATAGCGAAGAAATCGCAAATTTGCCATCAGCTTCTTGTCCATTGGGCATCGTGCGACGTGATTTCAAAAAAATGGTGGTGACCACCACGCCGCGAGCTGCGACAAGGAAAGTCGGCTTCCCTTGCATGGTGTAAACGACGTCCGATGCGCCGTTTCTCCAAACCTCGCGTTGCTTATCGCGGATAGCTTCCCATCCAATTGTCGGCTCTCCGTTGAAGATGAAGACTACCCGGTCATCGTGAGCGTAAAAACCCACGTGACGTTCGACATCGTGCGCATTTGCAGCCGCACCCATTTCAGCCAACAACGGCGCGACTTCGGCGATCGCAGTGTTGGATTTTGTAATTGCATCGGCGGCACATACCAACTCAGATCCTGCAATGGAAAGCAACAATGCAAAGACTTGATACCGCACGATCAAGACGCCTCCTATGTTTTTGAAGCAAGTTCAAATGTGAACGATTCGCGGATCATCCGAGATATTTCCAGCCGAGCAGGGTGTTTCCTGGACGCTTGTATCCATATATAACAGTAAATTTGGCGAATACCCGCCAATGGGGAAGCCGCGAAGCAGCCGCTCAGGCGGCAAGTTTCAGGACTTCGATTCTCCGGAAATAGCCAATAAGGGACCTACACCCGGAAGGCCGAAGCGCGGGACTTCGCGCACCGACGGATCCCTACGTGGCCCTGCGTAGCCCCTCATACCACGAAAATTCACGCGCTAATCACACTTGAAATCCGAAATCACACCAAACCGCTTGTTTTAAAGGCTCGGAAGCGCGTTACCCGTGGGTTCGATTCCCATCGCCCGCTCCACTTTTCGCCTGGCGTGTGCCTGCGTTGTCCTAGGACGCGCACGAGTTGATTGTCTGGTTCCCACAGTCTCGATGCGGCTCCCACGGGCGACCTGTTTCTACCGCTGACCGGCGGCAGCTTCAGGGACGCGAAATTACTCTCACACATCGTCCAAGATCAACGCGGTTTCGCCTCGCGTAATCGCTCCCAGCGATCAGCGGGCCCCAGGCGGTCGGCTCCCTGGAAAGGCAGCACCCAGCCTGGATACTCAAGGGCAAGAGCGCTGGCCTCACCTAACTGCTTAAGCTCGTCTGGTGTGAGTGTGAGCGCCATCGCCGCGAGATTGTCTTTGAGCTGGTCGGGGCGTTTCGCACCAATGATGACCGAGGTTACGGCCGGCTTTGATAAGAGCCACGCGAGCGCAAGACGTGCAGCACTAC
>JGI12635J15846_10004024_pt1 | contig 12717 bp, 6 predicted proteins | sample BlaSpr_A8_OM2_M2_FD_15846 | JGI IMG/M metagenome (IMG submission 15846) | reverse complement strand
GCCGGCGTCGTACATCTTGCGCAAGCGCTCCGATTCAGTCTGTGCAAACTGTGCAGCTGCTTCGGCTTCGCGGTAGTGTGCCCGCGCTTCGTCCAACGCATCTTTTGCCGACTGCTGATCCTGCTCAAGCGCTTGTTGTTCCGAGGCAATTTCTTGTTCGCGGGAACGGATTTGCGGATCCGCGCCAGCGACTTGCGTCTTCTCTTCAGAGAGCTGAAAACTCTGAGGCCCGGAATCGAGTTCAACCAGGACATCTCCAGCCTTCACCTCTTGGTCGATCACCAGATGGGTTGCAACGACTCGGCCGTCGACCGCGGATTCGACCGAGTACGCCGATCGACCTACTTCCAAGTCGGCTTTGTTCGTGACCGCGTAGACTGACACTCGCGCCAGAAAGAACCAAACCATCCACGCTCCGAGCAGCAGGGCCGCCAGAGCGATACCCAGGTATGAACGTTGGGAGTCGTCAGCGTCGAGAGAGCGAACAGATCGAAAGAAAGTAGATGCCATGATCAGAATCCTCACATTAGGGTGCGGATTGAGGTCTACGAGTCTTGGCGGCTTTTGAAAACCTACACTGCTTCTGGGTCCGCTTCTAATACCTCACTCACATGATTTGCACTTTTATCTTGACCATTCGTGAGACCGAAACCTGACTAGCCGGCAGGCTGGCGTCGCTCAAGCCCTCGTAGGCAGCGGTGAAAGGTTGATTCCGACTGGGTCACACAGCTAAGGAGTCTACATTACCTTGGAAGAGTTTAGATGATTCCGATTGGCCTAACTTCAGACATGCAAGCCCCCGGAAATTTCAGGAAGAATACACACGACGCGGGTGAAAGCTGTGCTGTAGCGAAAGAAGTCTTGCACATCCCATCATCCAGGCTGCCCTCGCGGAGCCCGGTATATAATCGTGTGATTTTTCGGGCGGGGTGCTCTGCCCAACTAATCCGATCTCGCAGAAAGAAAATTGTCTGCCCCAGCCAATGTCGCCGATGACGTTGCCCGCCGCGCCCGCCGTCGGATCACCTTGCGCATTCTGCCCTATGTGCTCCTGCTTTACGTAATTGCTTACCTTGATCGCAACAATCTTGCCACAGCGGCCTTGCGAATGCCCCACGATCTCGGCTTCGACGATCGCGTAATTGGGTTCGGAGCGGGCATCTTCGCCCTCGGCTACGTCATTTTGGAAATTCCCGGCACCCTCATCGTGGAGCGTTGGAGTGCACGCCGCTGGATCACGCGCATCATGATCTCCTGGGGATTGGTCACGATGGGGATGGCCTTTATCCGGACGTCGCACCAGTTCTATACCATGCGGTTTTTGCTGGGATTGGCGGAGGCGGGATTTTTCCCCGGGATCATCGTGTATCTCACCCACTGGTTTATCTACGAAGATCGCGCCAAGGCAGTGGCCGGTTTCATGGCTGCCATTCCCTTAGCATTCGCGGTTGGTTCCCCAATATCGGGATTGCTGTTGGGCGTCCACTGGGGCGGCCTGCGAGGCTGGCAGTGGTTGTTCATCCTCGAAGGATTACCTGCACTGTTCTTCGGAGTCGTGACTTGGTTTTACCTGACCGATTGGCCGCATCAGGCAAAGTGGTTGCCCGCCGATGAGCGGGAGTGGGTTATCAATCAACTGGAGAGCGAGAGGCAGGCCAAAAAATCCGTCCGCGCCTATACCGTGTGGCAGGCCCTCCGGAATCGCGACGTTCTCATCCTCACCTCGTTGCACTTTGTGCAGAATGGCTCGGCGTACGCTTTGGCCTTTTGGCTGCCCACCATGCTCAAGCGCTTGTCGGGACTGAGCGATTTCAAGGTGACTCTACTGGTGGCCTTGCCTAACCTGCTTGGTTTTGTTGCCATGCAAGTGAATGGTTGGCATTCCGACCGCACTGCCGAACGGCGCTGGCACACCGCAATTCCGCTGTGGGTGTCGGCGGCGGCCTTACTGGTGCTAAGCAAAGCGGATTGGGGAACCGTACCTTCTCTCTTCTTATTCTCAATTGCCGCTGCTGGCCTGCTTGCCTTTTTGCCTAGCTTCTGGGCCATGCCGTCTGCATTCCTTTGTGATTCCGCTGCCGCGATGGCTACCGGCACGATCAACTGTGTCGCGGCAGGGCTCGGGGGTTTTCTCGGCCCGGCTTTGGTCGGCTATCAGGCCGCGCGAACCCACTCATTTAGGTCCAGCTTTGCGGTCCTGGTAGTCGCGCTGGTGGTTGCAGGCGTGTTGCCCCTTACCGTACGCCTTCGCGGCCACGTCGTAGCGGTTTCAGCCGGGCAGTGACCGCTTATCCTCGCTGCTAATCCGAAGTGGCTGCGGCTCGTGAAACCGAAGGTCGGGCAAACGGCGCAGTGAATCCATGCAGCGCCGAGGGCGTGAACTGGAGTTAAGCGTCGAAAAACTATTGAGAGTAATTCTAGCTGGAGGGGCAGATCCTTGCTCGATGCCCTTTCAAGTGTCAGACCTGGTCTAACCCTTGATCATCGTTAAGCGCTCGAGATAACCACCTGTTCGAGGTAAGGAGTGGTACGGACTGACGAACCGATCCCCAGATCTTTTTTACAGCGATCCACGCTAACGATTGCCGTCTTGGCCAGTCGAATTGCATAGCAGCGGTTGTCGGGCGGGCTGGATTCGCTGGTCTCGACCGAACTGAGGTACATATGCGCGTGCTGCTGGACACCGTCGGCCAGACGTTGCGTACCCTGTGGGCGCATAAGCTGCGCTCATTCCTTACTATGTTTGGCATCGCTTGGGGTGTGGGATCGCTGCTACTCCTTGCCGGGGTAGGCGAAGGCTTCCGCAATGGCAACCGCCGCCAACTCGAAACCTTCGGCAAGAACATCATCTTCTTCTGGGGCGGTCGCGCTCCTGCCGTCGAGGGCAGCTTCGATTCTATGAAGTGGTTCAACCTTACTTATGACGACTACCGCGACATCCAGAATGCGTCCAGGCTCGCGCTTAACATTTCGCCGGTGATCGCGCGCGATGATATCCGCGCCGCCAGCGACTACACCAGCACCAACGGCCAGGTCTCCGGCGTTCCCACGATCTATAACCAGGTGCGAACCATTCCCATAGAAGTCGGACGCTGGTTCAATGACGAGGACAACGATCAACGCCGCCGCGTGTGCATTCTGGGCCGGGAAATGACGCGCAATCTGTTTCCCGGGCGGCCCTCAGTCGGAAATACTATAACGCTGAACGGTATTCGTTTTCAGGTGATTGGAATGCTGTCCATTATCGGCAACCTGGAACAGAATTCCACGAATATCCGCATATTCGTACCCTTCAATACAATGCGCGAACTCTTCCCGCTCAAAGGCGACAATTCGAAAGAGGGGAATGCAATTTCATTTATCAATTATCAACCGCGAACGTTCGATGAAAATGAAGCCGCTAAAGAGGAACTCCACGGCATTGTCGCCCGCAACCATGGCGGTTTCGATCCCAAAGACAAGGACGCATGGGAAGAGTGGGACACGGTGAAGAATCAGAAGACCATGGGCAAGATATTCACCGCGATGGATTGGTTTCTGGGTAGTGTTGGCCTGGTCACGCTGGCACTGGGTGCAATCGGGATCATCAACATCATGCTGGTGGCGGTAACCGAGCGCACTCGCGAAATCGGATTACGCAAAGCGCTGGGCGCGACCAATCGCAACATATTGTTCCAATTCTTCCTGGAAGGCGCGTTCCTGACGCTGCTGAGCGGGGCGCTCGGGGTGGCTGGCGCAACGCTTCTCATCCATCTCCTTTCAGGAGTAAATCTTCCGCAGGGTTTCGATACGCCGCGCATCGTACCGGTGTCCGCCATCGGCGCGGTGCTCTCGTTGGCACTAGCCGGCATCACAGCCGGACTTTATCCAGCCCGCAAAGCCGCCATGCTCGAACCCGTCGAGGCCTTACGCCAGGAGTAAATTATGACGCGTGATCTGCTAAGGGAAGCGTTCAATGCGATGCAACATAATCGCCGCCGCACCGCCCTAACCATGTTGGGCATGGCCTGGGGGATTGCCACCGTTGTTATCCTGCTGGCTTTCGGCTCAGGTTTTGAGCGAGCAATCGGCGTCATCTTCAGCTCCTGGGGAACCGACGTGATAGGAGCCTTTCCAGGCCGCACCTCGCTGCAAGTAGGAGGCGCCAAGGCGGGAAGCGAAATCCGCATGCAGCTCGCGGACGTCGACTACGTTCGCAACGAGGTGCCCATGGTCAAGGGCGTCACGCCCATCTTCGACAAGCGGAACGTAACGATTCAGCATGACACGCGTACCTTTACCAATCTGTTTCTGACTGGCGTGTTTCCAGTCTACGAGCGCATCCGTGGTTTTGCGATCTCGACGGGGCACGGTCTCAGCGAGGAAGATCAACTTCACCGCTCCCGCGTTGTGGTGATCGGCGATGAAGCCAGAAAGAGACTTTTCTCGGGTGAGCAGGCGCTGGGACAGAACATCCGCATCAACGGCCTGAGTTTTCAGGTTGTGGGTGTTTATCAGAGAAAAGTCCAGGACGGAGACGACAACGACAACACTCTACTCGCCATTCCCTTCAGCACCATGGGCGACCTGTATGACACCAAATACATTACCGGCATCTTCATGGACTATGAAGGAGAGAACCATCAGCAATTGGCTCGCGTTGTGCGCTCCGTTCTCGCCGCACACCACAACTTCCGTCCGGACGATCGCCGCGCCGTATTCATCGCCGACTTCAAACAAGATTTCGACGAGTTTACAGTTGTGACCACCGCCTTGAAGATCCTTCTCGCATTCATCGGTGCTCTGACCTTGGGCATCGGCGGCATAGGACTGATGAACATCATGCTGGTGTCAGTGCAGCAGCGCACTCGGGAAATCGGCATCGAAAAGGCTTTAGGCGCGCACAGAGGCCACATCCTCTTCCAGTTTCTCGCCGAAGCCTTGGCAATCACCTTCGCCGGAGGACTGGGAGGGATCGGAATCGCTTACATAATTTCCTGGGTCGTAAGCTCTCTTCCGCTGATGAGCGCCTTCGGCGACGGTCTTCAGGCTGGAGACATTCATCTGCAAATCGACGTAAGCAGCCTGCTTGTGGCGACGATTATTCTGAGTCTGGTGGGCATCGTCAGCGGTATGGTGCCCGCTATCCACGCCTCACGCCTGGACCCAATCGAGAGCCTGCGCTATGAGTAAGCGCGTCTCAGGATGGAAGAAATCTTAAGGGGAACCTACTTTCGGTTAATGAGCAAACGACCCACACTGCGATCCCTTGTCCCACTCGTCCGCAACAGGCCTTTCAGATAAAATGTGGCAAGGTATAGCGTTAGATTTCGCGTGTCGCACGAATCGGGGCGATACCAAGCCAGGCAGGCGCCCACCGGACCAACAGACTGAAGTCCGAAGGATTGAAACTGAATCCTTTTCAGGCAGACTGAAATCTATTTGGAACAGCTGCTGTTGCTTCCTACCGGTTCCACCAGGCAAAAGGCAATTTTGTTGAAACATCGGAGAGTAAAGAGGATATGGCGAAACGACTGATCATTACGTTAGTGGCACTGGCCGCTATATTAGGCGGGCTGGGATTCGTGAAGTTCCGGCAAGTTGAGGTTGCGATCGCGCAGGGAGCTTCTTTCCAAATGCCGCCGACAGCGGTTACGACGGTGGTCGTTCAGCGAGAGACTTGGCCCTCCACATTGACGGTAATCGGAACGGCGGCTGCGGTCGAAGGTGTAACCGTGAGTGCCGATTTGCCCGGCACGATTGACAAAATTCACTTTGAATCGGGCCAGTCGGTACACGAGGGAGACATTTTGGTTGAACTTGACACCCGCCAGGAAAGAGCGCAGCTCGCCAATTTGGAGGCTCAGCGTGATCTGGCGGGCATCAACTACGGTCGCGCGCAGGAACTGGTGAAAGCGGGAGTCATATCCCATTCGGACTACGACAATGCCAACGCACAGCAGAAGGCAACCGAAGCCCAGGTAGGTGACATCAAGGCAGCAATCGCTCGCAAGACGATTCACGCTCCGTTCACCGGGCTGCTCGGCATTCGTCAAGTAAGTTTGGGCCAATACCTGGCTGCTGGTCAGGCGATTGTCTCGTTGCAATCTGTGGATCCAATTTACGTGAACTTCGGTGTCCCGCAGCAAAACGCCACCAGCATGAAGCCCGGACGTGTTGTGCGCGTGAGTAACAGCGACTTACCGGGGATAGCTTTGCCCGGCAAGATTACTGCACTGGATTCGGTCATTAATGAGCAGACGAGAAACATCCAAGTGCAGGCGACCCTTGCAAACAAAGGGAACAAGCTGCGTCCGGGGATGTTTGTGCAGGTTGAACTGCCACTTGGACAACCTCGCCAAGTTGTGCCGCTGCCGGCTTCTGCGATCAACTATGCGCCTTACGGCGACTCCGTGTTTATTGTCTCGGAAATGAAGGATGCAAAAGGAAACACGTATCACGGAGTGCGACAGCAGGTCGTGAAAGTGGAAGGTTCCCGCGGCGATCAGGTTGCGATCACATCGGGCCTTAATCCGGGGGACGAAGTTGTCAGCTCTGGTGTTTTTAAGCTGCGGAATGGGGCCCCGGTTCAGGTCAACAACGCAGTCAAACCGGAGAATAATCAGAGTCCGAAACCCGAGAATAGCTAGACTCAATCCGGCCATTTGAGGAGCATAGGGTGAAGTTTACAGATCTATTTGTTAAGCGTCCCGTGCTGGCGATCGTCATAAACCTGGTAATTCTGATCGCTGGTTTGCAGGCCATTCGTTCGCTGAGTGTACGTCAGTATCCGCGGAGCGACATCGCCGTCGTTTCGGTTTCGACGGTGTATGTGGGCGCGAGCGCCGATCTGGTTCGCGGCTTCGTGACCACGCCGATTGAGCGCGTTATCGCCAGCGCGGACGGTATCGACTACATGGAGTCGACGAGTGCTCAGGGACTGAGCACGATCCTGGTGCACCTGAAAATCAACTATGACACCACGGCGGCCCTCACTCAGATCCAGGCGAAAGTCGCTCAGGTCCGCAACGATCTTCCTCCAGAAGCCCAGATTCCCGTTATCGATCTGGAAACCGCGGACACTCAGTTTGCGGCGATGTATATTGGCGTCTCTTCCCCCGATCTCGACCAAAACCAAATCACGGACTACCTAACCCGTGTCGTTCAACCCAAGTTAAGCGCGATCAGCGGTGTCCAGCGTGCCGACATCCTGGGCAATCGGACGTTCGCCATGCGCTTATGGCTGAAGCCTCAAGAGATGGCGGCGCGCGGTGTTTCGCCCTCCGACGTGCACGATGCGCTGGCAAAGAACAATTATCTTTCGGCGCTCGGATCCACCAAGGGTTCGATGGTTTCTGTGAACTTGATAGCAAACACCGACCTGCGCACTGCTGACGAATTTCGTCAGTTGGTCGTGAAGCAGCAGAACGGCGTGGTCGTCCGCCTGGGCGAAATCGCCGACGTCCAGCTCGGAGCCGAGAACTACGATCAGGACGTTCGCTTTAACGGAGAAAGCGCGACCTTCATGGGTATCTGGGTGCTTCCCACGGCGAATTCTCTGGAAGTAATCCGCAACGTGCGCAAGGAGCTGCCGGCAATTCAGGCACAGTTGCCCACGGGAATGAAGTTGGGTGTTCCCTATGACTCAACCGCATACATTCAAGACGCCATTAACGAAGTTCTGCACACGCTCGCCGAAACTTTACTGATCGTCGTCATCGTCATCTTCCTATTTTTGGGATCATTCCGCTCCGTCTTGATTCCGGTTGTCGCCATTCCTATCTCGCTGATTGGCGCCGTCTTCCTGATGCGGATAGCAGGCTTCACCATCAACCTTCTGACTCTACTTGCAATTGTGCTTTCGGTCGGATTGGTCGTAGACGACGCCATTGTCATGGTGGAGAACGTCGAGCGGCATCTCCATATGGGCAAGTCTCCTTATCAAGCTGCAAAGGACGCCGCACGCGAGTTGCTCGGACCGATCATCGCCATGACGATCACGCTGGCGGCTGTGTATGCCCCGATTGGAATTCAAGGAGGACTAACCGGCGCGTTGTTCCGGGAATTCGCCTTTACCCTGGCTGGAGCTGTCATCGTTTCAGGCATCGTGGCACTCACTCTGTCACCGATGTTGGGTTCCAAGTTGCTGCGCGCAGGCGACACGGAACGCGGTTTTTCCGGCTTCGTCAATCGGCGCTTCGAAAGCGTGCGAAATCTCTATGTGCGGTTGCTGAGCGGAACCTTGCAGTATCGTCCTGTAGTGCTCATGGTTTGGGCGATCGTCGCGGTGCTCATGGTTCCTTTTTACATGTTCTCCCAGCGGGAACTCGCGCCCGGAGAAGATCAAGGAGTCGTGTTCGGCGTCATTCAATCCTCCGCAAATTCAACTCTCGACCAAACCAACCTGTTTACCCAGCAGGTTTACGACGTCTACCACTCATTCCCCGAGAGCGAGAGCATATTCCAGATCACAAATCCCGGGGGCGGATTCGGAGGCATGGTCACCAAGCCCTGGAGTCAGCGAAAAAAGACCGCTCAACAACTGCTGGTCGAATCGTCAGGTCCGCTGTCAAAGATCGCCGGCGTGCGTGTGATTCCGCTGACACCACCGCCGCTTCCCGGTGGAGGCAGCTTCCCAGTCGACTTTGCGATAGTGTCCGCGGCTGAGCCAGAACAAGTCAGCCAGCTTGCCCAGCAGATCGTGCAGAAAGCAATGACCAGCGGCATGTTCATGTTCGCCGATACCGATGTGAAGTTCGACCAGCCACAAACAGAAGTCGTTTTCGATCGTGACAAGCTTCGCTCGCAGGGCGTGGATTTAAGCCAGGCTGGCGCGGACCTTTCCACTATGTTGGGCGGAAATTACGTCAACCGTTTCAGCATTCAAGGCCGCAGCTACAAAGTGATTCCGCAGTTAAGGCGAATGGACCGCCTGACCCCGGAACAGCTATCACAAATTTATGTGAAGGGTTCCGCCGACAAACTCGTGCCGCTTTCGACGTTCGCTACTCTTAAGACCACTACCGAGCCCAGATCGCTGAACAAATTCCAGCAGCTGAACGCGGTGCGGATTCAGGGCGTCATCCCACCGAACATTCCGCTTGATAAGGCTCTGACTTTTCTGGAGGACACAGCAAGGCAGACCCTGCCTCAGGGATTTACAGTGGACTACGCTGGTGAGTCGCGCCAGCTTCGTGTCGAGGGAAGCAAGTTCCTGGGCACGTTCTTACTCTCGGCAATCTTGATTTATCTGGTGCTCGCAGCCCAGTTTGAGAGCTTCCGCGATCCATTCATCGTTCTCGCTGGTTCTGTGCCGCTGGCGATCTCGGGCGCCTTGATGTTTTCGTTTCTGAACTTCACAACTCTGAATATCTATAGCGAGGTCGGTTTGATCACGCTTGTCGGCCTCATTGCGAAGAACGGAATTCTGATTGTCGAGTTCGCAAACCATTTGCAGGAAACCGGTCTCAGCAAGCTGCAGGCGGTTATTGGTGCCGCGAGCACGCGGCTGCGCCCGATTTTAATGACGACGGCGGCCACCGTGTGCGGCCATTTCCCGCTTGTTCTTGCCAGGGGTCCAGGCGCCGGGGCGCGAAACAGCATCGGCATCATGCTGGTAAGCGGTATGATCATCGGTACCGTTTTCACCTTGTTTGTGGTGCCCTCCATTTATATGTTGGTCGCGAAAACCCATAAACGGATGGAGACCGACGAGGAGATGGCGTTCGATGAGCGGGCAGAAGCCGTAGTTTAGCTTCCGAAAGTATCACCCCGTCAAAGTCGGCGAGCGCGGCAAGTTAACCCATGAGTCCTTCGCCTCTTTCAACCGGCAACAATACTGTCGCGAACTACTCTGCCAGCCTAGCCGTTAGGACAATCCCGAAAAAAAGCGCTACGAGAGTGTGGGATCTAGACAGGCGGTTCCAGGTTGGTCTATCGAATTCCCTTGAAGTCGAAATACGCGAGGTTCATGTTCCCGCCTGTCAAGATGTGAACCGTGAGAACGCTTTTTCCCGCGGGTAGGCGAAGCCTAACAATGCTTGGCATCATGTTACAGTGATGCCACCGCCTCCAGGCAATTGGATCGGAATCGTTGAAGGTGGACGCGGTTGTTAGGGGCCCACTTGTGGCTTTTCCATTCACATCCACCGAGATCGTTCCACCCCGATTTGAGGTGTATAGAAGATCGGCGCTGTAAACGCCCGCATGAACCACCTCAATCGGGCAATGGCTTCAACTTGTGGTTCATCCTGATATCATCGCTGGTCTGACGGACCGATCATGCGCAATCTAACTTTCCTTCTTCTTCTGGCGTTGTCAACCACCGTTGTGTCCGCACAACAGTACGATCTCGTGCTCGAAGGCGGACGTGTCATGGATCCCGAAACCGGTGTGGATGGCGTTCGCAACGTCGGCATCCGCGAGGGAAAGATTGTGCGCATCTCGTCCGAGGCGCTTACCGGACGCCGTGTCATTCATGCCAGCGGGCTGGTGCTCGCGCCAGGATTCATTGATCTCCACCAGCACAACCAGGACCTCGCCAGCCAGCGCGTCAAGGCACTTGACGGCGTCACCATGGCACTGGAGTTGGAAATCGGCGCGCCCGACGTCGCTCAGTTTTTGAAAGCCAAAGAAGGCCACTCGCTGATTCACTACGGGACTTCGGCCAGTCATGTCGCGGCGCGGTCTCTGGTGCTTGGGGCGCCGCTGCCGCCCGGGACCATCCTGCCTAAGAGCGGACCTGCGACCGGCCAGGCCGCCACGCCGGAGCAAATCGAGAGCATGCGAGAGCGCTTGCGCGCGGAGCTTGACGCTGGCGGCTTGGCAATTGGCATGGGCATCCAGTACACGCCGGGAGCAACTCGGTTGGAGGTGATCGACATGTTCCGCCTTGCTGCCGAGCGGAGGTTGCCGGTCTACACTCATGTACGTAGCTCGGGGCGCGAAGAGCCGGGATCTTCGATTGAGTCGGTCAGCGAAGTGATCGGAGCGGCAGCGGTCACGGGCGCTTCGCTGCACATCGTTCACATCAACAGCACCTGCCTAGGCGACGTTTTCGAGTGTCTCTCCATGGTCGAAGGAGCCCGCGCCCGCGGCCTCGATGTGACCACCGAAGCGTACCCCTACATCGCAGGCATGACTTCCATAAACTCAGCGCTCTTCAACCCCGGCTGGCAGAACAAACTTGGCATCAGCTACGGCAACCTCATGCTTCCCGACACAGGCGAACACTTGACCAAGGAGCGTTTCGATGAGCTGCATAATTCCAGCACGACGCACTGGGTAGTGACTTTCAACAATACGCAGGAAGTAATAGACAAAGTGATCCCTCATCCTCTGGTGATGATCGCCAGCGATGGGCTCGAAGGCCATCCCCGTAACGCCGGAACCTATTCACGCGTCCTGGCCCAATACGTCCGCGAAAAGGGAACTGTCACGCTGATGGATGCGCTGCGAAAAATGAGTCTCATGCCGGCGGAGATGCTGGAGCGTTCGACTCCTGCGGCGCGGCAAAAAGGAAGATTGCAGGAGGGCGCCGACGCCGACATCGTTGTGTTCGATGCTGGAACTATCAGCGACCGCTCGACGTTCGAGAAGCCCATGGAGCCGAGTGTGGGCGTGCGCTACCTGGTCGTGGGAGGAACCGTAGTTGTCGATGAAGGCAAGATCGTGCCGGATGTGTTTCCGGGCCGTGCGCTTCTGGGGCCGGGAAAGCGCTCAATAGCGCACAACTAAACACCGCCATTGCAGTCGTTGACAAGATCGCGAGTGTAAATCCCTTTTTCAACAATAGCTTCCGGTTTGCCATGTCTGGCCTTCTGGTATGTACCTAGCCATTCAGCGGATGTGCCTTCCTTTCTTTTCGTTGATCCTGTTCTTAGAGTTAAGAAAAAGGGGGTTAATAGGTATGGCCAACTCAATCTTAGAAACAATTTCAAATGAATTTGCGTCAGCGGCGGAGAAAGTGGGCGGTAGCGTGGTTGCCGTCCAAGCTCGCCGCTGGATGCCGACCAGTGGCATCGAATGGAAGAAGGGCGTGATCGTGACAGTGCATCACGGTGTGCAGCGCGACGAAGACATCAAGGTGCTGCTCGATGGTGGACGCTCAGTTTCTGCGAAACTGGTTGGACGGGATCCGAGTACCGACTTAGCCGTCCTAACGATCGAGGAAGGATCTTCGGGCAAGCTCCAGTTCGGCGACTCGACGAGCCTCAAGCTCGGCCACCTTGTTCTCGCGCTCGGCCGCACGCGCCGCGGGGATTTAGTGGCAAGCAGCGGGATCATTGGTGGCATCAGCGGCGAGTGGAGGAACCGGCGTGGTGGAAACCTCGATCAGCACATCCGGCTCGACCTCGCTTTATACGCGGGATTTTCGGGCGGACCGCTTCTGAATGCCAGAGGCGAAGTTGTCGGCATTAATACGCGGGGCCTGGCGCACGGACGAGCCGTGACCGTGCCGGTGGCAACCGTCAATCGTGTTGTCGAAGAGCTTTTGAAAAAAGGGCATATCGCTCGGCCCTATTTGGGTATCGCTATGCAGCCGGTGCAGGTGCCCGACAATATCCTCTTAACGCTCCCTACTGAAACACGGGTCGGTCTGCTAGTGACACATGTCGAAAATGGTTCGCCCGCAGAAAAGGCTAGAGTCATGCTGGGAGACGTTGTTTTCGAATTGGGAGGAAGGACGGTCGAGCACGTGGATGCGATCCAAGACTCCCTTGCCACAGCAAAAATTGG
>JGI12635J15846_10004022_pt1 | contig 12718 bp, 9 predicted proteins | sample BlaSpr_A8_OM2_M2_FD_15846 | JGI IMG/M metagenome (IMG submission 15846) | reverse complement strand
AAGCCCCGTTGAAGAACCGTCTTCCGTCCACAACTGGCTCTCCGCCGCCCGCGCCGACGTCCTCTTCGAAGCCACCTCACTCAGCGTCCAAACCGGACAGCCCGCCATCGATCACATCCGCGCTGCCCTCAACCACGGAACCCACGCCATCACCGCCAACAAAGGACCAATCGTCCACGCCTACCGGGAGCTCCGCGATCTGGCCACCGCCCGCGGCAAGCGCTTCCTCTTCGAATCCACCGTAATGGATGGCGTCCCCATCTTCTCCTTATTTCCCCAGCTCCCCGTAATCCACTTGCAAGGCTTCCACGGAATCCTGAACTCCACCACCAACGTAATCCTCAGCGAAATGGAAAACGGCCTTACCTTCGACCAGTCCCTGAAAAAAGCGCAGTCCCTGGGCATCGCCGAAACCGACGCTACGCACGACATCGACGGCTGGGACGCCGCCGTAAAAACCGCCGCACTAATCACCGTGCTGATGGAAGTCCCGGTAAAGTTGGAAGAAATCTATCGCGAAGGAATCCGCGGCTTGACCGCAGAAGCCGTCCGCGCCGCCAGAAAGGAAGGAAAGCCCTACAAACTAATCTGCCGCGCCCACAAAACCGAAAAAACCGAAAAGACGGGAAAGACAACAGAGCGCGGAATCACCGCCACCGTCCGCCCCGAACAAATCCCGCTTACCGACCCCATGTCGCAAATCTCGGGCACCTCCTCCCACATTCATTTCGCAACTGACATCTTCCCCGGCCTAGCCATCACCGAAGAAAATCCCGGCCTCTACGCCACCGCCTACGGCATGCTCGCCGATTTTGTGCGGGCTGCGGGACGCTAGACAGAGCCCTGCGATTGCGATAAAAGGGTGTCGCGCCATGTCGCCATGTGGTTGAGGAAGCACTCCCGAATCCAGGTCTTATTCGCCGTCGGCTCTGCCTGCGTTGCGCTCAACTACTGGCTAATCTCAACCGGATATGATCGACTGCCGCTCTTTGTTTTTATCGGAGCAATCGCACTCATCACCGTCGCCTTGCGGAAGTTGCCCCTCCAACGAGGGATGTCCAGGAAATCAATAACCAGCCGCTGAAGGCGTCCAGATCCCCGTGTCATTTAGGATTTCTGTGCGTTTTTAGATTTGCGATGGCGATTCTCGGTCTGTTCTCAGGAGACTTCAAAGCGGTCCCTATCTGGGGCGTCGTCTTAATGTTTGCGTGGGGAGGGTTCTTGATTTGGTGCTCCTTCCGTGGTGCCAGATGGTACGAGGAGAAAGCAGGTGCCGCTAAGCAAAGTCCTCGCGAAGAAATTAAGTAGTCCTGCGCAGCGCACGGATCGTCGCCATGTTAGAACTAGAAAACGACCATGCCAACGACCGAAACCACCTCCCCCACTACCCTCGACCTCAACCACATCCGCTCCCAATTCCCCTCGCTCTCCCAACTCGTCAACGGACATCCAGCCGTCTTCCTCGACGGCCCCGGTGGTACGCAAGTTCCGCAGCGCGTCATCGACGCCATCTCCAACTACCTGCGCCGCGACAATGCCAATACCTGCGGCGCCTACTCGACCAGTCGCCACACCGATGCCATGCTCGCCGACGCCCGCGCCGCCATGGCCGACTTCCTTCACTGCGCCGCCGACGAAATCGTCTTCGGCCCCAACATGACCACGCTCACCTACGCCATGTCCCGCGCCATCGGACGCGACCTCGGCCCGGGCGACGAAATCCTGGTCACCCGCCTCGATCACGACGCCAATGTCTCCCCCTGGCTCGCCCTAGAAGAAAAAGGTGTCACCATTCGCTGGGCAGAAGTTCACAAAGAAGATTGCACTCTCGATGTCGAAGACCTGGCTGCGAAGCTCGGTCCAAGAACCAAACTTGTTGCTATCGGCTACGCCTCCAACGCCGTGGGCACCATCAATCCCGTCAAGGAAATCGTCCGCCTCGCCCACGCTGCCGGCGCCCTCGCCTACGTCGATGCCGTCCACTACGGCCCCCACGGCCTCATCGACGTCGCCGCCCTCGATTGCGATTTTCTGGTCTGCTCCACCTACAAATTTTTCGGCCCGCACATGGGAGTTCTCTTCGGCAAGCGCGACCACCTCCAGCGCCTTCGTCCCCACAAAGTCCGCCCCCTCACCGACGCAGTCCCCAACCGCTGGGAGTGGGGCACGCTCAATCACGAATGCATCGCCGGCATCACCGCCTGTGTCGATTACATCGCCGACCTTGGCCGCCGCGTCCAAACAGAAACATGTGGGGACAGCCGCTCCCAGCTGTCCGTCGAGCGAAGCTCGACATCTGCTCGCCGCGCCGCAATCGTCGCCGCCTTCGAAGCCATCCACCGCTACGAACACGGCCTGATGGAGCGCCTGATCTCCGGCCTCTCGCTGATTCCTGAAGTGAAGATCTACGGCATCACCGATCCTTCTTGCTTCGACTGGCGCTGCCCGACTCTCGCCGTTCGCGTCATCAATCAGACCCAAGACCAAACCCCGCTCGTCCTCGCCACCAAGCTGGGCGACCGCGGCTTCTTCACCTGGGATGGCAACTATTACGCTCTAAATCTCACCGAGCATCTTGACGTGGAAAAATCCGGCGGCTTCCTGCGCATCGGACTCGTCCACTACAACACGGTTGAAGAAGTAGACCGCCTGCTATCTGCATTGAAGGAAATCGTAAGGTAGCCCCGTTCGATTGGTGTGGAGCAGGATTGTGTGGAGCGAGCACTCTTGCCCGCTTGCCTTTGATTTTCGCTGGCTACCGAATCACCTTGATCGACCTGCCCAAAAAAGCCCTGGCCAAAAACACCTCAGCCTGGGATCGAATCCCAGGCTAGTAGGGAAATGCAGAGCTGCCCCGCCCCAAAGGGCGTGACAATGTCAGTCCAACGTGCCTTCCTACGGCCAGCGCTTGGCGGTATCGTCCCATCCCGCCGCCCGCACCGGCTGTGCCGCCGCAACCACTGGTGCTGCAGGAATGCGGATCGGCTGCTGCGGTCCATTCACCGCCGTGGCTAACGTCGGCTTCGCCATGTCGGAGTTCACTTCCTTTTCTTCGGAGAGCAACGGAGCCACCAGCCGCAACGCTTCCACTTCTTTCTCCAGCCGGGTCAACTCCATTTCCTTCTGCCTCAGAACCTCGTAAACATTCTTCATAAACTTGGCACCTGCCAGACTAGTTGATATAAGCAGCTTTCTCGCACTTTAGCAGACTTACTACCCTTGTCAAGCCATTAAAACCGGGCGATTTTACGATCTGAACCCTCCCATCGCTTGCATTAAATCGGCCAAATCCCCTATCCAGCAAGGCTTTTACTAGATATTCACAGTTTCCGGCGCGGCCTCAAAAACGCGCAACCAGGTCGCCTTCCCACTACGCTATCGCCAGATCCACCGCAATTACCCTCTGCGTAAATCTGTTCGAGAGTCTGCACAAAATCCTGTCACCCTCCTGTGGACGGCCTGCACTCGCCTGAAAATAAACAAGATAAACGCGCACTCTTTTTATTGACTGAAAATTTAAAAGGAGTACAACAGGATCGTTCTTTGACAGTTTCTTAAGTTTTGCCGGTTGGTGCGGCGTCCGGGGCTCGAGCTGAGTCACTCTCAACATTGCAAAATGAGGAGAGAAGGCAAGTAAGGGTCTATAGCAACGCGCTGGTCGAGGAGAACGGGAAACCCAGTCGAAGGCAGGATAGAGTTCCGAGGCGTTGGGTTAGGTTTATCCGGTTGGCGGTAAGCCCGGAGCCCGAGCAAAGATCGCGCGCAGCGCACCCGCAAGGGAAGCAACGCAGCAGGTCAAGCAAGGGTCTAACGCGAGCTTCTGGCCGAGACGAATGGACCCAACACCACCTCGGAACTCTTAATTTTGGAACTAAGAACTGCCGACCCTTAGGTCTTCTTTCGCGAAACAATCACCCATACTGTTCCCCGGTCCTCGCAGTAGCGGCAGTGGTCCTGCCCCAGGGATTTTCCCGTACCGCGGCACTCCAGGCAGTTGGCGATAATGTGCAGCTCCTGCTGAGAGCTCTCCGGCAACTTGGCCGGGTCCTTGAACAATTCGGCGTGATGGTAGTCGCGCAGCCAGAAGACCAGCTTACCTTCGAGATTTTCGCGATCCTTCGGGTTGAGTTGCAAGCGACGCTGCTGCCACCAATCTGGAATACAGCCGTAGCAAACCAGTTCACCCGCATCGAACATTGCGCCGGTATCGGAGCGGCGAACGAACTTCTGGCAACACGCACAGGGATTCACCCCGAGCAATCCCAAGGCATCTTTCAGGCGCTCGAGGTCCAGAGCGTGCCGGGCAAGCGTCTCTACAGTGGGGTCCGGTTCTTGGGGCATGGTTTGGCTCCGCCGGCAAACCAGTGGGCCGCACGGAAGCCCATATTATAAGGTGCGCGGAAGAAATCTCGATTGTCATCCTAAGCGCGGGTTCTTTGCCGGGGAAGACCTAGGCGAGCCGCGCATTGCGTCGCGCTTTTTGCGATCACGCAATAATCGCGCGTTTGGCTCGCTTCGGCTAATCCACGTGTTCGCCCATCTCGAACGCTTCATCGCTCATGGGCAGCACATCCCGTTCACGCGCCACCCACACATAGAGCGTAGGCAGTAAAAATACGCTCATGATCAGCGCCGCGATCAACCCTCCCACGATCACGATCGCAAAGGGTCGCTGGGAATCCGATCCAATCGCGTGCGAGAGCGCGGCCGGCAACAGCCCTAAAGTCGCCACCAGCATCGTCATCATGATCGGACGCAGCCTCAACACCGCGCCCTCAACCGCCGCGTCTTCAATCGTGAATCGCCGCGCCCGCAGCTGATTGATGTATTCCAGCATGATCACACCCGTCTGCACCGACACGCCAAACAAAGCCAGAAAGCCTACGCCGGAAGAAACACTGAAGTTCGTCCCCGTGAACCAAAGCGCCAGCAGGCCTCCAATCGGAGCGATCGCAACGTTCACCATAATCAGCAGCGCCCATTTGAACGACTTGAACATCGTATACAGCAAAATAAAAATAATGAGAACGGTAATCGGCAGCACGATCAGCAGCCGCGCATTCGCTCTCTTCTGGCTCGCATATTCCCCCTCCCACTTGAGGCTGTATCCAATCGGCAGTTTTACTTGTTCATCCACCTTCTTGATCGCCTCTTCCACCGTGCTGCCCAGGTCGCGTCCGCGCACGCTGTATTTGATCGCCACATACCGCTGATTGCCCTCGCGATAAATTTCAGATCCGCCGTCGGCCTCGGTAATTTTGCAGAGTTGCGCCAGAGACACGCGCTCCCCCGAGGGCGATAGCAACCGGATATTCTCGATCGCATCCTGCGTATCCCGGTACTTTGGCAGATAACGCAGCGTCAGGTCGTATCGCGCCTCGCCCTTAAGCACCTGCGTCAGCGCATTCCCGCCCACCGCCGTTTGAATCGCATCCTGCACGTCCGCGACGTTGATCTGATAACGCGCAGCCGCAGCCCGATCCACCGTCACATTCAGGTTGGGCTGCCCCAGCACGCGAAAAACTCCCAGATCCTCAATCCCATTGATCTTCGACAACACATTGACCACTTCATCGCTCTTGGCTTCGAGCACCTTCAAATCGTCGCCAAAAATTTTGGTGGCCAGCGCTCCCTTCACTCCACTGACCGCCTCTTCCATGTTGTCCTCGATCGGTTGCGAAAATCCCCACACCGCTCCCGGAATCTTCAACAACTCTCGGTTCATGGCCGCAATCAATTCGTCTTTATTCTGATGAAATACCGGCCGCCACTCCTCCTTCGGTTTGAGGTCGACAAAAAATTCGGTATTGAAAAATCCTGTGGTATCCGTACCATCGTCCGGCCGCCCCGTCTGACTGGTGCACTGCGGAACCTCCGGAAACGAACAAAGAATAATCCGCGCCTGGTTCGCCACCCGAATGCCCTCGTCCGGTCCAGTACTCGGCGCGAGCGTTCCACGCACCCACAACGCTCCCTCGTCAAGATGAGGCAGAAATTCCGAACCGATCGCGCCCCCGAAGGCGAGATAACTTCCGATCGCCCCCATGAACAAAACTACCCCCACCGTAATCGCGCGATGCCGAATGGCCCACCGGACCGAATGGCGATATCTCTCAATCACAAAAGACATCACCGGGTTGTGCCATTCGCTCGCTCCTTTTTGAAAGGCAAAACTCGCCAGCACCGGCGCAATCACGATCGAGAAAAGCAACGCCCCCAGCAGCGCAAACGCCACCGTCCATGCCATGGGATGAAACAGCCTTCCCTCCACCCGTTGCAGCGTAAAGATCGGCAGATAGGCCGTAATAATAATGGCGATGGCATAAAACACCGGCCGCTGCACTTCGTGCGACGCTTCGCTGATTTTTTCGCTCGGAGTTTTATCGTTTCCGTTTTTGTGTCCCAGGTGGCGCACAATGTTTTCCACCATCACCACCGCGCCATCGACCACCATGCCGAAATCCAGGGCGCCCAGCGATAGCAGATTCGCCGGAATATGTCTCAGGTCCAGACAAATCGATGCAAACAGCAGAGAAAACGGAATCGTGGCCGCAACAATCAGCGCCCCTCGAATATTGCCCAGAAACAAAAACAGGATGATCGATACCAGAATCATCCCTTCCGTAAGATTGTGCAGCACCGTGTGGCTGGTGAAGTGAACCAGGTCGCTGCGGTCGATGAAGGGAACAATCTTCACCCCGGGCGGCAGAATGTGGTCGTTCAGCTCCGCCACTTTTTGGTGAATCCCTTGCAGCGCCGTATCCGCCGCTGCGCCCTTGCGCAACAACACGATGCCTGAGACTACATCGTCGTTGTCGATAATCTTCCCATCCTGGCGGTGAATTGCTTTCGCAAACTGCCCCAGCCGGATCTTCGGACCCTGCGAAACCACCGCAATATCTTTCACTCGAAGCGGCGTGCCGTTCTTGGTCAGGATCACCGTCTCCGCGATATCCTGCGAACGGTCTACCATTCCCACGGCGCGCACATTGATCTGCTGCAAGCCTTCCTGAATAAAGCTGCCGCCCGCATTGGCGTTATTGTTCGTGAGTTGCTGCTCGACCTGCGCCAGGCTGAGCCCGTAAGCGATCAGTTTGTTCGGATCAACCCGCACTTGATACTCACGCGTCGGTCCGCCAAAGCTCGAGACGTCGACGATATCCGGCACCGCTTTGAAATTTTTCTCGATCACCCAGTCTTCCAGGGACTTCAGCTCCATCGCGTCATAAGCCGGGTTGGTGCTGTGCAGCGTGAAAAAATAAATCTGCCCCACCGGACTCCAGTCCGTTCCCATCTGCGGGTTCACGCCGGTCGGCAGCGTCACCTGGCTCAGCCGCTCCAGAACCCGCTCCCGGTTCCAGTCGTTATCCGATTCGTCGTCGAAGATGAGTTTCAAATCGGAGAGGCCAAACAGCGAGAAAGACCGCAGATGCACAACATGCGGAATGCCGTTCATCACGATTTCCAACGGAATCGTCACCTGCTGCTCGATCTGCTCCGCTGAAATTCCCGGCCACTGCGTAATCACCTCAACGTAGTTGTCCGCCACGTCGGGATAAGCCTCAATCGGAAGATCACGGAACGCCACAATACCGCCGGCAAAAAGCATCAGCGCAAACGCCAGCACCAGCAGGCGATTGTTCAGCGCAAAGTCGACGACTCTGCGAATCATCTATTGCTCCACCGTATTTTGCAGGGCCAGCGCATTCGATACCACTTGATCCCCCGGCTTCACGCCGGAAACCACTTCCTGCATCTTGTTCGGCAGCGTCTTTCCCGTAGTCACTTCCAGCCGTTTGAAATGTCCGGAACCAAGCGGCGCATACACCCATTCGCGGTCATGTAAATGCAGGATCGCGCCCGCCGGAACCATCGCTCGCATCACCGCCTGCTTGCCATAGAAAGTCGCGTTGACAAACATCCCCACCCGCATCATTCCAGGATTTGGAACTTCCAGGCGAACCTTGGCCGTGCGGATGTTGGGATCGAGCACCGGCAGAATGTTGTCGATCCGTCCCTTGAACACCTTGTCGGGATACGAACTCAGGTGAATATCCGCGTACTCGCCCACGCGCACCGCATCCAGATCATTCTCGTAAACGTCGCAGATGATCCACACATAAGAAAGATCGGAGATGGTAAAAGGATTCGGCGACCCCAGCCCTTGCACCCCTGACGCATTCGTAATCTGCTGGTCGGTGATTATGCCCGATATCGGAGCTACGATATCAACGATGCCCGATGGATGATTCTTGTCGATGCCGAGAAGCCGCAACTGTTCGGTCGCGGCATCCAGGTCGGCCAGCGCATCCTTCTCAACATCTTCCGCCTGTTCCAGAGCGCTCTTGGCGACCGCTCCTTTATCGTAGAGCGTCTTCTGCCGCTCCTCCTGCAATCGCGCCAGGAGCTCGTCGTTCACCGCCTTCCGGTACGACTGGTACGCTCCGGAAACATCGTTGCTCTGCACTTTCAGTAGTAATTGTCCTTTTGTCACTACATCGCCCAGCCGCGCCTTTACTTCCACTACTCGTCCTGCAGCTATCGAAATCACCGGCACCGCGCGCGCAATGTCGGGCTGTACCACGCCGGTCACGTTCAAGGCAGGAGCGGTCTTGTACTCTGCCGCCGTCGCCAGCGGAAACTGTTCCGGATGATCGGCCTTGAAATTGTTCGCGTCCAGATCAGCCTGAACGTTTGCCGCGGGCGGTGCCTCGGCCTTCTGATCAGCCTTGCCTTCATTGCACCCGGCAAGGAACAAACCTGCCACCAGGCAAAGCATCGTGACCGCGGCCCATCTTAGAATCGGCATGGGGAGGGGCACGGCGTCAGAAGCCGGGGAAAAAACCGCCGCCGCTGGTTCGACCGTGGAAGAGCGGCGCTTTAGCGCCATATAGCAGCATAGAGTCCACCAGGCTTTCGCCGCGGTGGGCATCGTTCCCGCTCGGGAAAGAACCTTTTTCTCAAACATCCACCGCCCAAGTCTGCCGTTCATTGCACAACCTCTTTGCCCACTGCCTGATTCAACTGCGCCGCTGCCGTTAAGTACGAACCCACCAGATTTACGTAGTTCAGTTGCACGCTGCGATAGTCGCTTTCGGCGTTCAGAAAATCCAGCAGCGACGCTCCGCCATGCTGATAAGAAAATAAAATCGTGTCCCGCACTCGCACCGCTTGCGCCAGATATTTTTGCTTGTACGGCCGCAGCAGCGTCAGATTGCTGGCCAGCGTCGCGTATGCCGAATCCACATCGTTGAACACCTGTGCCTCGGCCGCATCGCGCAGTTTTTCGTTGCGCGTAATGTCCAGCTTGGTATGCAGCTTGTTCCCCTGATTGCGGTCAAAAATGCGCAGCGGAAAATCCACTCCCACGCCAAAATAAAGATCAATCGGAGGATTCCTCCCCACGTCGAAGCTGATCGTCGGGTCAGTCGATCCGTTCGCCTCCGCCAGCTTGTAATCCGTCTGCGCCTTGTCCACGGCCTGCACCGCGGCCTTCAAATCAGGACGGTTATCCAGCGCGATCAGCCGGTAGCCGTCCGACGCATCGATCTGATCGTTGAAATCAAATACCCCGACCAGGTCGAACTGGTCGATCGGCGTGCGGTCGTTCAACAGCATCAGCATCTGGATCTTCGCCGTCCGCAAATTCACCATCGCCGTCTGCACGTCGGATTCGTATTGGACTCTCTGCAACTCCAATCGATCCAGATCGATCTGCGCGATGTCCCCCGCCTGATACCGGTCGCTGCTGATTTTCAAAACGTGATCGTAGTAATCCAGGTTGTCTTTCGAAACCTGCAGCACCGCCTTGGCCTGCAGCGTCTGCACAAACGCGCTGCGCAGGTTGAACAACAACCCGCGCTCCAGATCATCCTGTTGCGAAATTGCAATCGCCGTCCCCTTTTTCGCGCTCTCGGTTCGCAACTGGCGCTTGTGCGCCCGCTCGTACAAAAAGCTCACGGTCGCCGATGGCAACAAAAAAGCAAACGGTCCGTGCGGCGGTCCGCCAAAAGGATCGATCTGATCCGACAGCAGTCCCAGCGTCGGATTCGGCCGCAAATGCGCCGTGATCTCATCCGCTTGAAATTCGCTGATATTCAACTTCGCCGCCAGCAGCGTCGGATTATTCAACTCCAGCCGATCCTTCACCTGCTCCCACGTCCACGCCTGTAGCGGAACTTGTCGCGGAATCTGCTGGGGAACCTGCTGCTGAGCCTGATCTGACGGCGGCACCATCTGCCCGGCGGCCAGCCCGCAAGCCGCGCCCAGCAAAGCCAGCAGGCCACAACCCCGGCGAATTGTTTTCCCCATCGGCAACTCCAGAAATCTCTCCCAATCGTTATCTCGAATCTCTATCCCTGCGATGTTATCTCTGTCGATCTTCCGAAAGGCTCAGCACAACTGGATCGAGTGCTTCTCCGGGATCGAGTTTCCCAGAACGCGCCCTGTGATGAGTATCTAGCTTCCTTCGTAAAGATTCTCTAAAAGCAAAGAATCTTCGCTGCGGATTTATTGCTGCATCCGATCAGCGTTTTACGAACGTTTGGCAAGAAGTTTTAAGCGAACTATCCAAGGAGGGAACTGGGAGGCGCGCGCCCCGCATGCAAACCGCTAGGCCGCGAAAACGATGTCAAAGATGCAACGCAGATTTTAAGCAGTCCGGCTTCCGGCGTCGGCAGCGGCATCGCGCTTGCCGCTAGCGCGGGCGGCCCCTGCAGCCGGTTGATCCAGCCCGAATGTTTTTCACTCGCGGCTTGTCGTACCGTGCGTTTGCTAGAGGTCGATTCTTCCATCTCGGCCCGCATGGCGTGCAGATCGTCCGTCGCCGAGATCACCGGAAACAGCAGCACCACTACGCAGCCCAGCGCCAGCAAACACTGTAGCGCGGTCACTCTGTGCTCCATCCGCGCTCCCGCACCCCGCCGCCACAGCCAGCACGCCGGCAGCAACAGCAACATCCATGCGAGATTCAGAAGCAATTCCAATCCCATACAGAAATGACCGGAACAGAAATTTAATCTCTAGTCTTTCAGAAACCACAAATTCAAGTCAACGTGACCATCGTTTTCGTAGCGGGCTGTCAAGCCTGAACAAGCGTTCTTTGCGGGCGAATAACCTATCCCGAGCTTGCCGAGGGAAGCTTGGCGAGCCGCGCGAAGCATCGCGTTCTTTGAGATGCAATAATCGCCCGTTTGGCTTGCTTCCTTAATCCATCTGAAATCCATCTGAGTCACCACCATCGTTCCCGCGCCCTCAGAAATCAGAAACCAGAAACCTGACAACCGCCCCTAAGGCCCCACCAGCACCTGCAGCGCCCCCGGCGTCTGCAGCCTTTGCCGGTAAATTGCATTCCGCCTCGCCACTTCTCCCACNACGTTGACGTAGATCACGTAACCCCCGTACGGCAGCGTCTCGCCAAACGGCAGCGCCATCGCGATCGTTCCCCGCTTCAGCGGAAAACGCTGGTAGCCAATCTCGGTGGCCCGCCCATTCTCCGCCACAGCTTTCACATCAAAGGTCAAATCCACGTCATCCGCGGTCGCGTTCGAAACCTCCACGCTGCCCTCGATGCGGTCTCCCGTCACATGCGCCGGATTTTTCCACGCCACCGTGATCCCATCCACCACCTTGATCAGGTATCCCCGCTGCACTGCCTGTTGCGGCTGGTCGCCATCTTTTACCGACAATACAAAGGCAAATTCCCCCGCCCGCTCCGCCTCTCCGTGCAGCACTCCGTTGTCTTCCAGCCTTATCCCCGGCGGCAACGCTCCACTCTGCACCCGCCAGCGCAGCACCGGAACATAATTGCCGCGCGCATGCATGTGCACCTCATACGTCCCATGCGGATACGTCCCCGGCAATTCCGTCGGCTCAATCACCAGCCCCTCATCCGCATGCTTGCCCGGTTCAGCCTTCTGCGCAGCCGCACCCGCAGGCGGATTCGCCTCAGCCGCCTGTCCCCAAGCCGCCGCCCCCATCGCCATCGCGAGTGCACATCCCACCGCGCCGTACCGGATCTTCATCATGCCGAAATCCCTTGGTCATCCGAGCGAAGCGAAGGAACCCTTTACCGTTTGCCTTACCACCGCCCAGCAAGGCATTTCACCACGGCACGGAGCGCTAGCGCCATCACCAGCTCCGCCCTCAACCATGCTACCCGAATTCTCCCCCACTTCCGCACAATTCCGCCGTCACACGCCTCACATTGTCCGCGATCAGGACACCTCCCGCCGTCCGCCTCTTACTCTCCGCTCCCCGAATGTAAAGTTGTGTATTACTTGCACTTAGCAAGAATATTTTTTTTCGCACTCACGCTACTTATTCCCGTGGTTCGTGTTTGAGGCAACTGGATTCACTTGTGCTAACCTCAGAACCACAGGTGACAAGTTCTCAGCCCACATCTCCCAGGGGGAAGTTATGTCAGTACGCAGCGGATTTGTCCTGCTCCTTTCACTCTCCAATCTCTTATTTCTGGCCGCCTGTGGCAACAATACCGGCGGTGTCAGTCCCACGCCCCCGCCCACCGGCAGCTTCAGCACCAGCGATCTGAATGGTACGTACGTTTTCTCCGTTTCCGGCCTCGATCAAAACAATGGAGCTCCTTACGCCATGGTGGGCACCTTCACGGCCAATGGTAGCGGAACGATCACCGCTGGCACTCTCGATATCAATGACGCGTCCGAGTTCAGCACACCGGCTGCCAACGCGTCGATCAGCA
>JGI12635J15846_10004021_pt1 | contig 12720 bp, 10 predicted proteins | sample BlaSpr_A8_OM2_M2_FD_15846 | JGI IMG/M metagenome (IMG submission 15846) | reverse complement strand
ACTTGATGCGCTCTTCCTGGATTTTGTGTGGCGCAACGCGCGCCTTCCTTTGCTCTTTGGCCTTAAGATTCAGCTCTTCGAGTTCGTCGTAGGAATGAGCCAGAAAACTCCGCAATTCGTTCGGCATGACGCTCCTTAGAAGGAATATTGTGGAAATTGAACGTGAAAGATGTACTGTGGCCGCATTGCCCCTGGCGCTAGCCTAATCTGGCTTACCGGCGACCGTCAAAACAGAAAATCCAAATCATCAAATCGAAATAAGTAATTATCGCAATTCATTTCTGACGTGCACACACTGGTTATAAATCAATCGTAATACTCCTGGCCCAAGTGTGTAATCAAATCTTCGCCCATCATCCAGCGCAGCGTATTCTTCAGTTTCATCGACTGAATAAACAAATCATGCTCCGGGTAAAGGCCCGGCGCGGTCATGGGCGACTTGAAGTAAAAGCTCAGCCACTCCTGAATCCCGCGCATCCCGGAGCGCTGCGCCAAGTCCAGAAACAATACCAAATCCAGAACGATGGGAGCGGCCAGAATCGAATCACGGCACAGGAAATCCACCTTGATCTGCATGGGGTAGCCCAGCCAACCGAAAATATCGATATTGTCCCAGCCCTCTTTATTGTCCCCGCGCGGTGGATAGTAGTTGATGCGCACCTTGTGATGCATCTTTCCATAAAGCTGCGGATAAAGCTCCGGCTGCAAGATGTATTCGAGTGCGCCTAACTTCGATTCTTCCTTGGTCTTGAACGAGCCTGGATCCTCCAGCACCTCTCCGTCGCGGTTTCCCAGAATGTTGGTGGAGAACCACCCGTCCAGCCCCAACATCCGCGCTTTAAAAGCCGGTGCCAGAACCGTTTTAATCAGCGTTTGACCAGTCTTGAAATCTTTTCCCGCGATGGCCACGTCATTTTTCTGGGCGAGCTTCTGAATCGCCGGAATATCCACGCTCAGGTTAGGCGAACCATTCGCATACGGCACACCGCTGGTCACAGACGCCCACGCATACAGCATGGATGGCGCGATAGACGGGTGATTGGCTTTCATCCCGGACTCAAATTTTTCCGGCGTGGAATGAACTTCTTCCGGCTTCAAAAAGGACTCCGTGGATCCGCACCAACACGTCACAAGTCGCGAGACCCCCGACGTTTTGCGAAATTTCTCGATGTCCTCTTTGATCTGCAACGCTAGTTCGTACTTATTCTTGCCTTTTTTGATGTTTGGCCCGTCGATCAGCCTCACGAAGTTATGATCGAATGCCGCCTTCATGGGCTTAATGGTGGAAAGAAAAGTTTTCACTTTCGCCAGGTCCTGCACATTCAATACGCCCGCGTTCGCCGCCGATTCATAAGCGTTGTCGTTAAAAATATCCCAACCCGCAAACACCAGGTCGTTCAATTCACTAAGCGGCACAAACGATTTAATCGACGGCGTGCGTCCTTCGGTGCGCTTGCCCAGCCGAATAGTGCCCAGTTGCGTGAGCGACCCCACCGGGTTCGATTCACCTTTTCGTACCAGCTCCACTCCGGCCATAAATGTAGTGCTCACCGCACCCATCCCCGGCAGCAATACTCCGAGTTTTCCCTTGGCAGGAGCGATTTTTCCAGGCTTTTTCATGCCTCTCCTTTTGAAGTCGCCATGGCCCTGAGGCCATCGCGCACGAAGGCGTCATAAATTGACGTCATAAATTAAAACGATGGTGCAGAAGCGCTTCACTGACGCAAACAAACCAGTAATGATGAGCGAAGCGTCCCAGATTTGCAAATTCTGCAACTAATGGGTAGTGGGTCAGTTCAAACCGACCCACTACCAACTAATGAATGGCGGATCACTTTTCGGTAACGCCACTGATCAGCAGTTAGAAAGCTTTAGCAAGGTCCTCATCGTGTCTTCTAAACTTCAGGCGTACTATTCACATAGATTCTTGTGAGGGCAATATCCTCAGGCCGCCGCACACCGGAACGGCTGTTAGCTTGATAGATAACTACGCAGGCTCGAGAGCACATCGAGCGCTCATCCAAAATGTGAGGGCAACGCAAATGGCAATAATGCACAAGATTGGTCGGCTGATGGCGAGAGCAGCGTGCCTTACGGTTCTGTTCGCAATCGCGTGCGCGATGTGCGCTGCCCCGCCACCGGAGTCAACCGTAATAACGATCACCTTGACGGGGCAGTCGATGATTCGCTCCGATATTCGCGCGACTTCACCGGCGTCGGTGCCGGTGATCCAAGGGTTGCTGAAGGGCGATGTGGTGTTCACCAACTTGGAAGCCACAGTGGCCGAGAAAGGAGAGACGGTCCAGGAGGGCAGGGGATTTCTTACTCCGCCTGAAGCACTCGATGCTCTAAAAATTTTCGGTTTTAACCTGTTGGCCCTATCCGGTAACCATGCATTCGATCTAAACGTAAAGGGCGTTCAGAACACCATTCGGGAGGCGGACAGCCGGAAGATCGTTCATGCCGGAACTGGAAACAATCTGGCCGAAGCTGCAGCGCCGGCCTATCTGCATACTCCAAAGGGCACGATCGCACTGATAGCCAGCGCGTCTGGCCTGATCAGGCCAGGAGGAAGTGCCACCGCAGAACGGCCGGGGGTAAACGAGCTTCGCGTCGAAGCCGGCGGCAGAGAAAATGAGGCGACCAGCGATCTGCCCGGCGCGCCCGAAAACATGCCGAATCAGGGGGATTCGAAACGCGTCATGCAAAGTATTCGTGACGCCCGTCAGCACGCAGACCTCGTGATCGTTTACCAACATAACCACGTCTTTGGGAATCACTCTTTTTCGACGATTTTCACGGAAGGGATGCAGGAACGGCTCGCACCGAATGACTGGCTCAAGAAGTGGGCTCATGCCGAGGTGGATGCCGGTGCGGACATCATAGTGATGCATGGTGCGCCTCTGCTACACGGGGTGGAGATTTATCGCGGCCGGCCGATCTTCTACGACCTGGGCAACTTAATTTACAACCTGCCGCCAACGCTTACGTACATCGACGAACCGATGAGTTGGGAGAGCGCCGTCGGGTACATCCAGTTTCAGGGGAAGAAACTGCAATCGATTTCTTTCCGGCCTATCGTCTTGAACAACCTTGGCGAGGGCGAGCCCGATATGCACAATGCGTACGCCAACAACCTGTTCCTCGACACTCGCGGTTTGCCCTCGCCGGCGACGGGGGCAAGAGCGGCGTATATCCTGCAGCGCTTGGCCGACGCGTCGAAACCCTTCGGCACCACCTTGGAAATAAAGGGTGACATGGCGGAGATCAAGTTGAACGCCGCAAATTAACGCTAAATATTCGTGAACTGACTCTGTTCGCCGATAGACGCGAACAGATTCCCAGCAGTAGTAACCCACGTTTGAAGTAATGCGCTAATCGAGAAATGACCCACAACCACCAATGAGAGTGAAGCGAAGACCTGCCCGGCAGGGAATTGAGGACTAAAACCAGTCGCTGCGGTATGCCACCCACCAGCAGAGGCAACCAATCGGAATGGTGGCACCCAATGCCCACCACAGGGGTAACACCACATCCGCCAATATTCCTAGAATGGAAAAGGTGATCCAGAAGACCTTGCGTTCCATACTCTGATTTTAGCTCTAGCGGCAGCGCATTTATGCAATCGCGAAACGTTCGGTTCGCGTAACGCACAACGGCCGCTTTCTATGGAGGATAGCCCTCTACCTTTTAGGCGAACGGGACAAATCTGCTTGCGTCCTTACTAGGACGGTGCGGCCGCCGCGCTTGACTCGCGCATTTCCATGAACGGTAGTTGCGCCTTAATGGTAGTCCCAAGCTTCGTCGAAACAATATGAATCGTGCCGCCCAGCTTCTTCACCCTCTCGTACATGCCCATGAGCCCGACACCGCCTTGCCCCTTACCCGCTTCGCGCAACACTTCCTGCGTCATGCCGTGTCCGTCATCCGTGATCGTGGTATTAATCTGACGCCCATGAATTTTCAGCTCCACGCAAGCTTTTTGCCCACCGGAATGCCTGTGCACATTCGTCAGGCCCTCCTGCACAATGCGAAATAACGCCGTCTCCAGTTCGCGATTGAAACGCGGAAACTCCTCAGCCAAATCCAGCCGCACATGAATTCCGCTGCGTTGCGAAAACCCGTCCACGTACCAGCGCAATGCTGAAACTAAACCGAAATCATCCAGCACCGGTGGGTGCAGCAGGTACGACATGGTGCGCACCTCCCGGATGCAGTCGCCCACCAGGTCGAGCGATTCCTGCACCAACTCCTTATTCCGATCGTCGGACTGCGCCAAACGCCGCGCCAGTTGTCCCAGAGTGAGAGTCACGGCGCTCAAGTACTGCCCCGCGCTGTCGTGCAACTCTCGCGCGATTCTGCGCCGTTCTTCGTCCTGCAACCGCACGATGCTTTGGCTCAGTTGCCGAAGCGCATTTTCTGCGTTTAAGCGCTCGGAAACCTCGCGTCGCAAATCAGAATTCACTTTGGTGATTTCCATGGTGCGCTGCAATACGCGGCGCTCGAGTTCCTCGCGCGCTTCTTGCAAGACACGCTCGTTGTGCTCCCGCTGTTTAAGTAAGTCGCGCACCTCATATTGGCGCCCGCGCGCGCGCATCGCGGAACGCACCGCGCTGATGAGCGTGGGCACGCGAACGGGGCGCTCCAACATATTTACATTCCCGTGTACCCCGAAAAGATGAACCAATCCGGAGCTGACTTGGGAGCTTTCTTCGCTCCCATTCGTCAACAGAATTACTGTGACATCGGACCACGGTTGCTGATTTTTCAGAAAGGCGAATAATCGTTCGACGCCACGAGGCACCAGCGCTTCCTCCGCGATAATTACAGCTTGCACGCCGTCATCATCGAGAGCTTCCACCAGCCCCTCAATCGATTCATAGCAAGCGCCGTGGATCTGATCTTTGAGCAGGTAACGCTGCAACAGCGGACCATCTCTTCCGGTCGGCGCGCAAATGAGTACGTTTCCCGTTTGCATCGGTCCGCTATCCCGCAGTGGCGCCTTTGGAGCCGGACTTCGGTTTGCTATTCAACAGGTCTTCGGATTCTCCCAGGAACCTAGGAATACCCGATAAGATCCCCTCGAATTGTCGTAACGGCGTGCCGATTTCCAGCCCTTTGTCAGTGATCTCAAATTCCCGAATGCTGGTTTCGTGCGCTGACAGGCGATTCTTGATTACGGAAATGGCTTTGCGGACGCTTCCGCCCGCTTCAAAATACCGCAAATAAATGACCAGGTCGGCAAGGTAGGTGAGTTCGAAGGAAGTGGTGTCAGTGGTATTCAGCATTCCGTGCTGCGCCGTGGTCATGATCGTCAGCACTCCATGTGCGTTCAAGTACGCCAACAATTCATGGAGCTGCGCCAGCAGAAAGTGCTCGCTCGTCATAGCTGTGAGATAACCGTTTAGGCTGTCGATCGCTACCACGCGAACTTCCTCATCTTCCACTTTTCTGCGGACCCGGTAGGCAAATTCCCCTGGCGATTGCTCATTCGGATCAACCTGGTTAATCTCAATGGTCCCTTCCTGCATGTGTGCAGAGAGGTCCAGCCCCACATTTTTCGCCCGCTTTATGTACGTAGTCTTGGCTTCGTCAAACAGGAATGCGCAAGTTTTAGAGCTCTGCTGCGCCGCGGCCGAAATAATCTGAATTCCGACCGTGGATTTCCCCGTTCCGGCTGGGCCCACAAGAACTAATCCTGTCCCCCAGCGCACTCCGCCGCCGATCAAGCGATCAAGCTCTTCGTTATTTGTTTTGAGAATTCCGCTTGCATCTTTCGGCCGCACCCCATTCAGCGAATCGCTGGCGATCAGCCTTCTGAAAACCTGCAGGCCGCCCCGGCGAATCGCAAAATCGTGGCTACCCTCAAGGGATGGTCCCGCGCGCAATTTGGTGACTTGCAGCGTGTGCTTCACCGAACCCTACTCGGATTGCGTTTTTTCTAGCAGTAACACGCCATGCGCAATGCTTTGCAGCAGCAAGTCGGGGTTCTCGACGGTATAGTCTTCCAGGAAGAAAACAGTACAGTCGCACTCCGACAATATTTCCTTTAACGCCAGAATTTGTCTGCGGTAACGCAGCGGATCCCGCGCCACCAATCGGATTTCGGAAAGGGAATCGATTACCACCCGCTGAGGTTTCAGACGACGCACATCTTCAATCACGCGTTGCACTGTTTCGCTGAGCTCTACATCCGCCGGTTGAAAAACCGTGTATTGCTCTTCATTTTTCAGTCGATCGCCCAGAGTGCTTAGTTCTTGCAGGTATATTCCGTCGAGCGTCCAGCCATGAGACTCCGCTACAGCGCGAACCTCATCCTCGGATTCCGAGAACGTAACATATAACCCTTTTTCGGAGTTTTCCGCGCCGGCCAGAAGAAATTGCAGCGCCAGAGTTGTTTTGCCGGAACCCGGCGCGCCTTCTACCAGAAAAAGGCGCCTGGCGGGGAAGCCCCCGCCGAGGATGTGGTCCAGTTCTTCAATTCCGCTGCTCAGTCGATTTGTGGCCCTGTTTTTCTTGGCATCTTTGGATGACGGCATTTTTCGATCCGCCTCCTTACCTGCCACTGGCTAGCGATTTCGCTCGCAGGCCATCGGTATCAAAAAAGTTTTCCCCTTCAAGCACTCTTTCCATCGCTTGGGTCAACAACTCCTCTCCGCTGGCCTTGCACACGTAACCATGAGCACCCGTCTTGGTCACATCTTTCGCAAATTGAGGCGAATTATGCATGGTGAACAAAAGTATTTTTACCTCCGGCATGGTCATTGAAATTCGATGCGCCACTTCCAACCCATTCAGAATGGGCATGGAAACATCCAAAATCACTAGGTCAGGTTTTAATAATTTGGTCTGTTCGAACGCTTCTTGCCCATCGGTGGCCTCGCCGCAAACTTCCCACCCCGGGTGCGGTTCGATGGCGGTGCGCAAACCTTTGCGCATCATCGCGTGATCATCGGCGATTAAAATCCTGGCCATCTCTTCTCCGTCGGGCTACCCCTATCATCGCCGTGCGGAGAGTGTTCAATACATCGGTATGTCCCTGTATTTTCAATCTAAGGGAAGCGAAAGGTACCTGCCGTGAGCTAACCTCGCGACTTGGGCGTCCCAACTCCAACGGATCGTCGGGATCATCTCATTTTGAAAAAGCGAATTGCCGTTCGGGTTCCTTATGGCGCCGGAGTTCGAGTACTAGGTACCAGACAACAGCGACATTAATCAGCAAAACTACAACTTTTGTGACGTTTGCGTGGCGAAAAATCTCGTAGATCTCCAGTGGAATGAATGACGATGTCGCGATAATCGTGAAATATTCAGCCCACCGTTGGCGCAATGCCAGCCCGACGCCTTCCGTAAGCAGCAGCGCCGCATAAAAGAACGTGCCAAAGCTCACTGCCTTGAGCCGCTGTGGACTCAAGTCCGTGAATCGTTCCAGCAGCGCGTGCAGATAGTGGTTGTTGGGATCGACGCGAAAAACATTTACCCAGTGCTCCACCACCGCTACGAGATCTTTATCGATCAGCGTGTGCGCGCCGATGCCCACTGCCAGCAATGCCAGCCCTTTTAGAAGTTTGAATGCCGCGATAACCAGCAGGCCGCGGGAATGATGCTCACCTTGAGACATGGTTTCTGTAGCCAATCGCGATTATGCCTTCGCTTCGTGGCTCATTCCTTTTTCTCGGCCAATTCCGCCCAACGCGCGTAAAGTCGTTCCACTTTGTGCTGAGCTGCTTCCATCCGCTTGCAGGTTTCCAGCAGTCGCGGCCCATCACTTGCCAACTGGGGATCGGCCAGCTCCTCGCGTGTCGCCGAAAGTTCTGACTCCGCTTGTACCAGGCTATCTTCGATGTTGGCAAATTCCCGCGCCTCCTGGTAAGAAAGCTTTCGCTTTTTGGCGGTTGCCGCCGCCAGTTGTACATTAACATTCGAACGACCGTTCGAACTCTCCGCGCGCTTGCCACTTGAACTCGGCACTTTGCTTGACCCCTTGCTAGAGAACGTACCTCGCGTCGAGATTTGTTTTTTCTGCCACGCATCCCACTGCGAATAATCCGCGAATCGCTCCGCGCCGCCGCGTCCGTCCAGACCCAGCACAATCGTCGATACGCGATCCAGCAAATAACGGTCGTGTGTCACCAGCAACAAAGCTCCCTTAAACTCCAGCAAGCTCTCTTCCAATATCTCCAGCGTTGGAATATCCAGGTCATTGGTCGGTTCATCCAGTAGCAGCACGTCTGCCTCCTGCAGCATCAGCTGCGAGATCAAAACGCGAGCACGCTCCCCACCGGACAATTTACCAACGCGTTGGTTCAGATCTTCCGGATCGAACAAAAATCTTGCCGCCCAAGCCGCTACGTGAATCACGCTGCCTTGATAAATGACCGCGTCACTGTCTGGGGCCAGAGCGCGCCGCAGTGTTAGATCTGGATCAAGCTGTCTGCTCTGGTCAAAATACACCATGCGCAACGGCTCGGCGCGTTGAATTCTGCCACCCGTTGGCGTCATTTCGCCACGCAATAATCGCAACAGCGTGGTCTTGCCGCTGCCATTCGGTCCCACCAGGCCCACGCGCATACCCGCGGTCACCGAGAAATTCAAATCGTTGAACAAAGTGCGTTCGCCCAATTCGCAAGTCACCGCGTCCAGCGTGATCAACTGCTTGGTCTGCCGATTGGTGGCGGAAAAATCTATACGTGCGGTCGCGCTTCGGGTTCTCGCGTTTAAATCAGCGAGATCCCCAATCAGTTCGTGAGCTTTATCTATACGTGATTTCGATTTTGTGGTGCGTGCTTTCGGTCCGCGCCGCAGCCATTCGATTTCCGTATGCACGCGATTCGCCAGCGCCGCTTGCTCTTTGCGTTGCGCGTGCAGGTACAGTTCCTTGGCCTCCAGAAATGTGCTGTAGTTTCCTTCGACGCGCAGCAAACCATCCGCATAGAGCCGATTCAGCTCCACCACTTCGCTGGCCACATTCTCCAGAAAATATCGGTCGTGGCTGACCACCACGCATGCGAAGGGAGCATTACGCAGCAAACCCTCCAGCCACGCAATCCCGGCCAGGTCCAGATGGTTCGTAGGTTCGTCAAGCAGCAGCACATCCGGGTGCTGCACCAGCGATTCGGCGATCGCCAGACGTTTTCGCCATCCCCCAGAGAGCGTCGCGGCAGGCACGTCGCGATCCGTAAAGCCAACGCGACCCAGTGTTTCAGCAATACGCCCAGCTCGCTCCGACTGTGGAACCGCCGCGTTCTGTAGCACCCGTTCCACCACGCTTAATACCGTGTCCCCGGCAGCAAAATCAGAAATCTGCGACACGCAGCTCAACCGCGTTCCTTTGCGCACCGCGACGTCTCCGGTGTCGGGTGTCACGCGCCCGGCGATAATCTCCAGCAACGTAGACTTGCCCGAACCGTTCGGTCCGATAACTCCAATGCAGTCGCCACTCGAAACAGTAAACGAAATGTCTCGAAACAGTGGCGTGCTGCCGTATTTCTTGGATAATCCTTGTGCGCTGATAATCGGTGGCAAATTCCTGGGGTCTGCTCCTGTAGTGAGTTTACCCTGCTACGGTGCGAGCGCACGATCAGCGCTTGGTTGCCGCTCGCCAAATTGAAAATGGCTCACAACTATGATGCCCTAATTCTCGGCGCTGGTGCCGCCGGCCTGATGTGCGCCATTGAAGCAGGGAAGCGTGGACGGAGGGTTGCCGTCCTCGAACGTGCTGCGCGCGCCGGCAAAAAAATCCTTATCTCCGGGGGCGGCCGCTGCAATTTCACGAATCTTCATTGCCGTCCTGAAAACTTCATCTCCGGCAACCCGCACTTTGCCAAATCTGCGCTGGCCCGTTACACACCTGCCGATTTCATCGCGTTGGTGGAAAGCCATTCTATTCCGTACCACGAAAAAACCCTGGGCCAGCTTTTCTGTGACCGCGCAGCTCGCGACATCACCGATATGCTCGAAACGGAATGCCGTGCCGCCAAGGTCGACCTTTTTCTCAACACCGCAATTCAGGAAGTTAGTCACGCAACCGAATTTATTGTGCACGCCGCGGACGAGGAATTTTCCGCTCCCGCCCTCGTCGTTGCCACTGGCGGACTAACCATCCCCAAAATGGGTGCAACGGATTTCGGCTATCAAATTGCCCATCAGTTCGGAATAAAAATTCGCGAAACGCGCCCAGCTCTCACACCAATCCTATTTGAACGCACTGATCGATCCACCTACTGCGATTTAGCCGGCGTTTCCACCGAAGTGATCGCTTCTACCGATCACCACGCCTTTCGCGAAGCCATGCTCATCACTCATCTAGGTCTAAGCGGTCCCGCCATTCTGCAGGTTTCTTCCTACTGGAACAAAGGCGAACCATTGCGCATCGATCTCGCTCCCGATCGCGAGGTCTTCGCACCGCTGCGTTCCTCATCAACAAGAAACGTCGCCGCCGCGCGCGCCGCAATCCAACTCGCGCTGCCGAATCGTTTCGCAACACGCTGGCTTGATGCTCACCTCCCGCCGAAGTGGACCAACGAAGACTTGGCGCGCCTCGAAGAACAGCTACATCACTGGAGGATCATTCCCGCAGGCACAGAAAGCTTCGACAAAGCTGAAGTCACCCTGGGCGGCGTAGATACCGACGAGCTCTCCAGCAAAACAATGGAGTCGCGCAAAGTTCGCGGGCTATTTTTTGTCGGCGAAGTCGTCGACGTAACCGGCCATCTAGGCGGCTTCAATTTTCAATGGGCCTGGGCCAGCGGAGCAGCCTCGGGCCGCGCACTCTGAACTTTTCGATTTTCACGAGCAGAAATTTGATCGTTCGGCAAAAACTCACGGCAGCGTGAACGCCAGCACATAATCGCCCTGTTTGGTTCCCAGCTTCCCGTGTCCACCCGCGGCAATCACCAAATATTGTTTGCCGTTCAGGGCATAAGTCATGGGCGTAGCTTGCCCGCCAGCCGGCAACTCGTATTTCCATATTTCTTTGCCAGATTCCGCATCGAACGCTCGAATCTCGTTGTCCATCGTTGCCGCCGAAAACACCACGCCCCCGGCAGTCACAATAGGTCCGCCCAAGGTAACCGTGCCGGTGTTCATGCCTGGCACAAAACTTCCTAGCGGCACGTCCCACGCCTTCTTCCCGGTAAATAAATCAACAGCAGCGACCGTTCCCCAAGGCGGTGGGCTGCACAAGGTTAAAGTCTCGCTCGGCGCGATCAAAGGTGTTCGAAACATAGCGTAAGGCGTTCCCGCTTGCCGCCCCCATTCACCATGCAGACGGTCGTTGCTTGTGGACGACTTGATGTCGTCATCGAACTTTTCTCGCGGGATCAACCGCACAAAATATGCCAATCGGTTGGTGTCCATCACCAGCAAATGTCGTTGCGGGTCATAAGCGGCGCTGCCCCAATTCACCCCGCCCACATTTCCCGGGAAAACAATCGTGCCCTTCACGCTTGGCGGAGTGAAAATCCCTTCCGAGCGCGCACCTCGGATCTTGTCCGCGCAGGCCTGCTTTTCTTCAGGAGTTTTACCCCACGCATCCTCGGGACTTATTTTCTCCGGCACCATCGATATCGTGGAAGCCGGTTGCGTCGGCCAAGCGTCCTCGCCGGGAACATCGCTTTTCGGCGCTGGCCGTTCCTCCACCGGGAGCAGCGGCGCACCCGTCAGCCGGTTCAGCACGAACACGTGCCCCATCTTCGTCGTGATCGCCACCGCCGGCGTCCCATCGCGCCACGAAAACAAAGTCGGCTGCGAAGCTACGTCGTAATCCCACAAATCGTGGTGCACCACCTGAAAGCCCCACACAAATTCCCCAGTAGATGCGTGCAAGGCCACCACGGAGTTCGCCCACTTATTGTCCCCGCGCCGCAGACCGCCAAAATAATCCGGGCTGGCGCTTCCGGTAGGAATAAAAACCAGGTCGCGCTCCACATCCACTGAAAGCGTGGACCACGCATTCCCCGCTCCAGTTCGCGGCGAACTCTTTGACGCCCACGGAATCGGATCCCACGACCAGCGCAATTTCCCGCTGCGCACATCGAACGCACGCACGATTCCGCGCTCCAGCTCCACCGCCCGGTTATCGCCGATCGAAGATCCGGTGATCACCAGGTCCTTCGCAATGGCCGGAGCGGAAGTCACCTGGTACTGCCCGGCATCTCGCAAATTGACATCTTTGGTCAAGTCGACCTGCCCATTAGCGCCGAAATCCGCGCAAGGTTTACCCGTCTCGCTGTCCAGGGCGATCAATCTCGCATCCAGAGTCCCAATAAATATCCGCAGCCCGCACGGCTGCCCGGACTTTTGCTCCGAGTCCTTCCAGGCGGAAACTCCTCGCGAAGTGACCTCCGAAAACCCGTGGCTAGCGTCCAGCTTAGGGTCATACTCCCAAATCTTCTTTCCAGTGGCCGGCTCCAGCGCGATCACGTGATCCAATGGAGTCGAGAGATAAAGTCTGCCGTCAACCAGAATCGGGGTAGCCTCGAACGCGGCATGTTCCTTCAGATCGTCCGCAATTTGATCCAGCGCTCCAGTGCGATACGCCCAAGCCACCTTCAACTGCGCGACATTATCTCGGTTAATCTGCGTCGCTGGGGAGTACCGAGTCCCGCCAGCATCGTGCCCGTAGCTCGGCCATCCCGAATCACGCAACCCAGCGGCCGTTGTTTGCGCCGCCACTTCCTGCGGCCACGTTGCAACGGGTGCACAGACACACGCGAAGTG
>JGI12635J15846_10004019_pt1 | contig 12720 bp, 10 predicted proteins | sample BlaSpr_A8_OM2_M2_FD_15846 | JGI IMG/M metagenome (IMG submission 15846) | reverse complement strand
TCGCGGACGGCCGGGAGTTTTTCGCCGGGGCGGTGGTCCTGACGACCGGCACCTTCCTGTGCGGTCTGATCCACATCGGCGAGCGCCAGATCCCTGCCGGCCGGGTTGGGGAAGCCCCTGCCCTCGGCTTGTCTACGACGCTCGCCCGGTTCGGCTTCGCGCTCGCCCGCCTTAAGACCGGCACGCCCCCTCGCCTCGACGGCCGTACCATCGACTGGGCGGGCCTCGAGCGCCAACTCGGCGACGAGCCGCCGGAGCCGTTTTCCGCCCTCACCGACCGTATCGAAAACCGCCAAGTCGCCTGCGCCATCACGCGTACCCTGCCCGCGACCCACGAGCTCATTCGCAGAAACNTCCACCGTTCGCCCATGTATTCGGGTCAGATCCGGAGCCGNGGCCCGCGCTATTGCCCGTCGATCGAGGACAAGATCGTGCGCTTCGGCGATCGCACCGGGCACCAGATTTTCCTCGAGCCGGAAGGGCTCGACGACCCCACGGTCTATCCCAACGGCATCTCCACCTCGCTGCCCGAGGAAGTCCAGGCGGCGCTAGTGGCGACCATTCCGGGGCTCGAGCATGTGCACATCATGCGGCCGGGCTACGCCATCGAATACGACCACGTAGACCCGCGGGAGCTTGCCCCTACCCTGGAAACCAAGCGCGTGGCCGGGCTGTACCTCGCGGGCCAGATCAACGGCACCACCGGTTATGAGGAAGCCGCCGCCCAGGGGTTGGTGGCCGGCTTGAACGCCGCCCGCCGGGCGGCTGGCGGCGCCGGGGTCGTGTTCGACCGGGCGGAGGCCTACCTGGGGGTCATGATCGATGATCTCGTGACCCGGGGCGTCGCCGAGCCCTACCGCATGTTCACGTCGCGGGCCGAGTATCGCCTGACGCTGCGCGCCGACAACGCCGACCAGCGGCTGACGCCGAAGGGCATCGAGCTCGGGTGCGTCGGGCCGGAGCGGCGGAAGAAATTTGGCGACCGAATCGTCGCGCTCGAATCAGCCCGGACTCGCGCGCAGTCGGTTTCGCTCACCCCCGACGAGGCCGCTCGATTCGGACTCGTACTGAACCGCGACGGCCAAAGGCGCACCGCCTATGACCTGCTGTCCTATCCCAAGCACGGCATCGCCGACATCGCCCGCATCTGGCCCGAGTTCGGCGCGCTCGATCCAACGATCGCGACCCAGCTCGAAACCGACGCCAAGTACGCAGTCTATCTCGATCGCCAGGCGGCGGACGTGGAGCGCTTCCGGCGCGACGAAGCAGCGGAGCTTCCCGGCGCGCTGGACTACGAAGGAATTCCGGGCCTGTCGAACGAGCTCCGCCAAAAGCTCGGGCAGGTGCGTCCGCGCACGCTCGGCCAGGCGAACCGCATCGACGGTATGACACCGGCGGCGCTGGCGCTGGTCGCCGTCCACGCCGCCCGCGCCGGATGAACGCAGAGCGCCTAGCGGCGGACCGTGCCGCCGCACTGCGGATCGTCCCGGTTTCACGTGAAACATTGGAGCGGCTCGACGCGTTCGCGCCGCTATTCCTCAAGTGGCAGCGCGCGGTGCAGCTCGTGGCGCCGTCGACCTTGCCAAACCTGTGGACGCGCCACATCGCCGATAGCCTGCAGCTCCTCGATCTCGCATACGATGCCAAGACCTGGGCGGACCTCGGGACGGGTGGGGGGTTTCCGGGTCTCGTCCTGGCGATTGCGCGTGCGAAAGAATCGGGCTGGCTCATGCATCTCATCGAGAGCGACTCGCGCAAGGCGGCGTTTCTGCGCGAGGCGGTCCGAGTCACTGGCGCAGCGGCAAAAGTCCACCACGAGCGCATCGAGTCGGCTGCGAAACGGCTGGGCAAAATCGATGTGGTGACTGCGCGGGCGCTGGCGCCGCTTCCGAGGCTGATCGACCTCGCCGCGCCGCTCTTGGGGCAGGGGGCAAAGGGAATTTTCCTTAAAACTCAACATGTTGGGGAGGAATTGACGGAGACTACTAAATCTTGGACCCTCAATTCGGCGATCGTGCCCAGCCTGACTGATTCTCGCGGCCGGATCGTCGTCATCGAAAGTGTATCGCGTCGCAGTGATGTGGGCCGCAGTGGAGAGGCCGCGCCATGATTCAGCGAAAGTCGCCTCGCGTCCTCGCGCTCGCGAATCAGAAGGGCGGCGTCGGCAAGACGACCACCGCGATCAACCTCGGCACCGCGCTCGCGGCGATCGGCGAGCGGGTGCTCATCGTCGATCTCGATCCGCAGGGCAACGCCTCGACCGGCCTCGGCATCGAGCACAAGAATCGCAAGCGCTCGACCTACCACGTGCTCACCGGCGAGATCCGGATGAGCGACGCGGCATTGCCGACGGCGGTGCCGCGACTCCATATCGCACCCTCGACGCTCGATCTCTCCGGCTTCGAGCTCGAAATCGCGCAGGAGCGTGATCGCGCCTATCGCTTGAAGAATGCGCTCGCGGAGCTTTCCGTGCCGCGCGCGGATCAGAGCGACGATGCCACCGACGGGTACACCTACGTGCTCGTCGACTGCCCCCCTTCGCTCAACCTCGTGACGATCAACGCCATGGCCGCGGCCGACGCGATTCTGGTGCCGCTGCAGTGCGAGTTCTTCGCGCTCGAAGGCCTGTCGCAGCTCCTGAAGACGGTGGAGCAGGTGAGGGTGAANTTCAATCCCGGGCTTACCATCCACGGAATCGTGCTGACCATGTACGACCGGCGCAACAACCTCTCCGATCAGGTGGTCGCCGACGTGCGCCAGTACATGGGCAACAAGGTCTACGACACGATCATCCCGCGCAACGTGCGCGTCTCCGAGGCGCCATCCTACGGCAAGCCGGTTCTGCTCTACGACCTGAAATGCTCGGGCAGCCAGGCCTACCTCAAGCTTGCGTCGGAGATCGTCCAGCGCGAACGGGCGCTCGCCGCCGCATGATGAATGTATTCCTATTGTTGTCCTGTTGCGGCGATCCAGCGTCGCGCCCACGGGTGCGGGAAGGTGAAGCTTGAGCATGCCGGAGGAGGTGCATCGGTCGCGGCTGGGACGGGGGCTCGCCGCCCTCATGGGCGACGTCGGCGAGGAGAACTCGGCGCGCGCGCGCGGGCAGCGCCGCGTGCCCATCGAGTTCGTGCGGCCGAACCCGCGCAATCCGCGCCGCCACTATGCCGAGGCCGAGCTCGCCGAGCTTTCCAACTCGATCAAGGAAAAAGGAATTCTGCAGCCGATCCTGGTGCGCGGCGTTGCCGGCGCCGTCGACGCCTACGAGATCATCGCCGGCGAGCGGCGCTGGCGGGCGGCGCAGCGCGCCGGACTGCACGAAGTCCCGATCCTTCTGCTCGAGGTCGGCGACCGCGAGGCGCTCGAAATCGCCATTGTGGAGAACGTCCAGCGCGCCGATCTCAACCCGCTGGAAGAGGCCATGGGCTACGGGGCGCTGATCAATCAATTCGACTACAAGCAGACGGATCTAGCCCGCGTGGTCGGCAAGAGCCGCAGCCACGTGGCGAACACTCTGCGGCTTCTCGGCCTGCCCGACAGCGTGAAGCGGCATCTCGCCGAAGGGCGGCTGAGCGCGGGTCACGCGCGAGCGCTGCTCGCCCACGGGGATCCCGAGGCGCTCGCCAAGGCGATCATCGACAAGGGGCTGAGNGTGCGCGAGGCGGAGCTCCTCGCCCAGGCGCGCGCCGAAACTCGCGGTCGCGCACCGAAACGCCGGCCACGGCTTGCCAAAAGTGCCGACATCCGCGCGCTGGAAAAGCGGCTCTCGGATGTCCTTGGACTTGTTGTGGAAATCAACCAAAAAGCGACGGCCGGCGAAATGCGCATCCGCTACAAGACGCTGGAGCAACTCGACGGGCTCTGCCGCAGGCTCAGCGGCAAGCACTAGGCGCTACGCCGGCGGCCNGCGCCGCCGCGGCTNATGGCGAGCAGGGCGCGCTCGGCGATGGCATCGGCGAGATCGGCGTTCTGCCGCGCCGCCAACGATGCCTGTCCCAGGCTCATGAGATTGCGTTCCAGGGCGTCGGCGCTCATGCGTTCGACCGCGCGGACGAAGCGCGCCTCGCGGCGAAAATGCACCTTCGGATACGAGCGCTCCATTACCCGCGCGATGCTTTCGCCCTGGTCGACGCCAAGCCGCAGGCGGTGGAGATGGGCGACATGACGGATCATGGCGCCGATCACCACGCTGGCGAGAATGCCGGCGTTGCGGGCCTTGGCGAGGGCCACGAGCGCCGCCTGCGGCTCCCCGGCCGCCGCCGCGTCGACTACGTCGTCGAGCGCGAGCGCCGACGCATCGGCGATGACGGCGCGCACGTCGTCGAGCGTGATGCGGTCGCTGCCGGAGGCATAGAGCGCGAGCTTCTCGAGTTCCGCCCGGGTGGCCAGGCGGTCGGCACCGATCAAGCCGACGAGAGCGTCACGCGCCTCGGAGTCGATCTTGGTTCCGCTGGCGGCGAACGTGCGTTCCACCAGGCGCACGAGGTCGCGCTCGCTGTCGGCGTAGCAGGCGATCACCAGTGCCTGCTTCGAGCCTTCGCAGAGCGTGCGCAGCGGCGCGTTGCGCCTGAGCTCGCCTGCCTCGATGACCACGATCGCGTCGGCCGGGGGGTTCTCGAGCAGCGTCTCGAGCGCGTCGTTGAAGCTCTTGCCGCCGGCACGCACGCGGATCACGCGCTTGCCGCCGAACAAGCCGATGGTGCGCGCCTCGTCGATAAGGCGGCCGGGATCGGCGGCGATGGTGTCGCCCTCGAGCGGCACGACGGCGAACGGATCGGCACCGGGAGCGGCGGCTTGCACGATGGCGTCCGCGCGCTCGCGCACCAGGCCAAGATCCGGCCCGTATATCAGAATCACAGGGCGCTTCAGATCAGGATCGGCGAGGAAGGCTTCCACCTCGCTCGCGCGCAGCGCCACCACCGCGATGCGTCCTTTAGGTGCGGGTGAGGAAGAAGGCGGCGATGCGCGAGCGGATCTGCTCGGCCGCCACCTTGGCGGCGCGGTTCTCGGCGTCGCGGATAGCGCGGACCCGGGCGAAGCGCTGCTGGCTGCGGTCGACGGTGACGCGGGCGAGCGCCTTTTCGGTAAGCACGATCTTCTTGTTGGCGACGTCCTCCACCCGGTAGGTCACGTCGAGCGAAACGGTCTCGGCCGAGGGGCGGCCGACGGTGAGGTCGATCACCGGATAGAACGTGCCGGTGGAGACGGTCATCGTAATGCGATAGGGCGCGCCAACCGGGTTGCCCTCGCCGCCGGTCAGCTCGAAGATCAGGTCGTTGCGCACTTCCTGGGCGACGCGGCCGTCGACGGCGGCCACCTCGACATCGCGCATGGCGTCGCGGACGCTCGATCCACCGGTCAGGGAGCGATCACCGTAGAGGGGCTGAAAACAGCCGCCGACCGCGGCCGCGAGCAGCGCCACGGCGGTTAGGCGAAATGGGACGCGATCAAGCCACGACATTCACGATCCTCTGCGGAACGACGATGATACGCTTGGGCGGGCGGCCTTCCAAGGCTCGCCGAACCGGCTCAAGCGCGAGCACGGCGGCTTCCACCTCGCCGACCGGTGCGTCGCGGGCGATGGTGACATCGGCGCGCTTCTTGCCGTTGATTTGGACGGGCAGGGTAATGGTGTCCTCGATCAGCAGTTCGCGTTCGAGCGTGGGCCACGATTCCTCGGCGACGAGGGTCTCGTGCCCGAGCTCCCGCCAGCATTCTTCCGCTAGATGCGGCATCATCGGGGCAACAATGCGNACCACGATGTCGCCGGCCTCGCGGAAGGCCCAGGCGAGGTCCGCGGATGCTGCTTTTGTCGCGCGAGCGGCGGCGATGGAGTCGGCAAGGGCGTTCGCCGCCTCGTAAATGTGGGCTACGCAGCGGTTGAAGCGCAGCCTCTCGATGTCCTCGCTCACGCGCGCCAGCGCCGTATGCGCCGCCTTGCGCACCGTGAGCGCCGGCGGGTTGAATTGGGCGGGGCGCGGGGCGCCGGTGCCGGCCATGAGCTCGGAGAGATCGCCCGTCAATCGCCAAAGGCGCTGCACGAATCGGTAGGCGCCCTGCACGCCTTCCTCGGTCCAGATCACGTCGCGGTCGGGCGGCGAATCCGAAAGCATGAACCAGCGCGCCGTGTCGGCGCCGAAAGTGGAAAGAATGTCGTCGGGGTCGACGGTGTTGCGGGTCGACTTCGACATCTTCTCGATGGGGCCGATGCGAATCGGCTCGCCGGTCGAGAGCAGCTGCACCGTGCGCTTGTCGCCGACGGTGTCGACGCGCACCTCGGCGGGCGAGGCATAGGTGCCGTCGCTCTTGATGTAGCTTTCGTGCACCACCATGCCCTGGGTGAAGAGCCCGGCGAACGGCTCGTCGATGTCCAGGTGGCCGGTGGCTTTCATGGCGCGGGTGAAGAAGCGCGAATAGAGGAGGTGCAGGATCGCGTGCTCGACGCCGCCGATGTACTGATCGACCGGCATCCAGTGGCGCGCCGCGTTCTTGTCGGTGGCCGCAGGCGCGTCGGGCGCGGTGAAGCGAAGAAAGTACCAGGATGAATCCACGAAGGTGTCCATCGTGTCGGTTTCGCGCCGGGCCGGCTTGCCGCAGCGCGGGCAGGGCACATGCTTCCAGGTGGGATGGCGGTCGAGCGGATTGCCGGGCCGGTCGAAGTCCACGTCCTCGGGCAATATCACCGGCAGGTCCTTGTCCGGTACCGGTACGACGCCGCAAGACTCACAATGGATGATGGGGATGGGACAGCCCCAGTAGCGCTGGCGCGAGATGCCCCAGTCGCGCAGGCGATAATTGACTTGCCGCTGGCCCACCGGGCGATTGCCGCGCGTTTCGCTCTCGAGCCGGCGCGCGACTTCCTCCTTCGCCGCTTCGATGGTCATGCCGTCGAGGAAGCGCGAGTTGATCATGCGCCCGGGGCCATCATAGGCCGCGTCGCCGATGACGAAGGTCTTCGCATCCTGGCCCTCGGGACAGACCACCGGCGTCACCGGCAGGCCGTACTTGCGGGCGAACTCGAGGTCACGCTGGTCGTGTGCCGGACAGCCGAAAACCGCGCCGGTGCCGTAGTCCATCAGAATGAAGTTCGCCACATACACCGACAGCTTCCAGCTCGGGTCGAACGGATGGATCGCCTTCATGCCGGTGTCGAAGCCGAGCTTCTCCGCCTTCTCGATCGCCTCCTGGGCGGTGCCCATGCGCTTGCACTCGGCGATGAAATCCTTCAGCGCCGGATTCTTCCGGGCGGCGGCGAGCGCCAGCGGATGGTCGGGCGAGATCGCCATGAAGCTTGCGCCGAACAGGGTGTCGGGCCGGGTGGTGAAGACCTCGACCTCGCTCACGCCATTCGGGGTGGTCTTGAGGTCGAGCGCGAAACGGATGAGCAAGCCTTTCGAGCGGCCGATCCAGTTCTGCTGCATCAGCCGAACTTTCTCCGGCCAGCGGTCGAGACGATCGAGGCCCTTGAGCAAATCCTCGGCAAACGCGGTGATCTTGAAGAACCACTGGACGAGCTCGCGCTGCTCCACCGGCGCGCCGGAGCGCCAGCCGCGGCCGTCGATCACCTGCTCATTGGCGAGCACGGTCTGATCGACCGGATCCCAGTTCACCTTGGAGCTCTTGCGCTCGACCAGGCCCGCCTTGAGGAAGTCGAGGAACATCTTCTGCTGATGGCGGTAGTAGGCGGGATCGCAGGTGGCGAGCTCCCGGCTCCAGTCCAGCGACAGGCCCATGGACTTGAGCTGGGCCTTCATCGCCGCGATGTTCTCGTAGGTCCAGGCCTTGGGATGGACCTTTGTTCGCCATGGCGGCGTTCTCGGCGGGCATGCCGAAGGCGTCCCAGCCCATGGGATGCAGCACGTTCATGCCGCGGGCGCGCATGTAGCGCGCCACCACGTCGCCCAGGGTGTAGTTGCGCACGTGGCCCATGTGGATGCGCCCCGACGGGTAGGGGAACATCTCGAGCACGTAGTATTTCGGGCGTGGGTCGTCGTTGCGCGTGCGGTAGATGCCGCGCTCCTCCCAGGTCCGCTGCCAGCGAGGCTCGGCGTCGCGCGCGTTGTAGCGTTCGTTTTTCATGGGCGGGAAACTCGCGGGGCGAGTAAGGACACGAAAAAGCTCTTGCGGTCAATGCCTTGCGCGATCCCGTGTTGGCGATAGGCGCCGCCGGACCTAGTATGCAGTCTCCCACCGGAAATTCATCTTGGCCCCTTCCATTCATCCTTCCGTCTCGCGCCTGGAGATTGTGCGCGGCGAGATCGCCACGGCCGCGCGCGCGGCCGGCCGCAATCCTGCGTCGGTGAACCTGGTGGCGGTGAGCAAGACCTTCGGCGCGGAGGAAATCCGGTCCGTGCTTGACGCCGGCCATCGGGTATTCGGCGAGAACCGCGTCCAGGAGGCGAAAGCGAAATGGCCGGCGTTGCGCGAGCGCTATCCCGACCTTGCGCTGCATTTGGTCGGCCCGCTCCAGTCGAACAAGGCGCGCGACGCGGTGGCACTGTTCGACGCCATTCACACGGTCGACCGGCCGAAGATCGCCGAGGCCGTCGCCGACGAGATGGCAAAGCAGGGCCGCGTGCTCAAGCTCTTCGTCGAAATCAACACCGGGGGCGAGCCGCAGAAGGCGGGCGTGCCGCCCGAAGCGGCTGATCGGTTTCTCGCCCAGTGCCGCGACGAGTTTGGGCTCGTGATCGTGGGCCTGATGTGTATCCCGCCCGCCGACGAGGCGCCGGCGCCGCATTTCGCGCTCGTGCACAAGATCGCCAAGCGCAACGGCCTGACGTACCTCTCCATGGGCATGAGCGCGGATTTCGTCTCAGCGATTTCCTTCGGCGCTACGCATGTGCGCGTCGGCACGGCGATCTTCGGCCGGCGCGACTGAGATCACTCGATGATGAGCGTCGCGCGGCGGCCGATGCGGCTGAGGACGATGCGCAGGTCCGCCGCTGTCAGCGCGACGCAGCCCGCAGTCGGCGCCAAGCCCGGCCGTGCCACGTGAATGAACACAGCGCTGCCGCGGTTGGCGACGCGCGGCCGCGCGTTGTGGTCTAGCTCGACGAGCAGATCGTAGAGATGATCGTCGCGCCATAGGCGATCGCCGTGTGTATCGGCGGCGATCCGCATTGGCCGGTTGTAGCGGCGATCGCGCGGATCCTCACACCAGGCATCATTGCGGCGGATGGCGCGCGCTGGCAGCGGCGTGTGCGGCCGCATTCCGCGGTCCGCGCGCCACCACAATCTGATGAGGCGAAAGCGCCCGCGCGGCGTGGCGCCGTCGCCCTCGCGCTTGTTGGCAGAGATGCCGCCGCGGCCGATGGTGACGAGCAATGCCCGCTGGCCGAGCCGCAGCCAGCCAGCGGATCGCGCGCCGGGGCGGCGCCTCAAGTGCAGGAAGCGATTCGCCCGCGCGGGGTTCCCCTTCTTGTCGCGCGAGCTCGATGATCCAGGTCGGCGCATCCGAAATCGGCGGTAAACAGTAGTCCAACGGCTATCTGGCTTGCCGGAGCGAACCTTGTAAACTCCCAGCGCGGAGAACGCATGGCCAACACGCGCAGAATCCTGGTTGTCGACGATGATCGCGAGCTTCGCGAGACGCTTGTCGAGCAGCTCGCGCTGCACGAGGAGTTCGAGACCGACGCGGTGGAGACCGCTCAGGCGGCGCTGCAGCAGGCCAGAAGCGGCCGCATCGATCTCGTGCTCATGGACGTGGGCCTCCCCGACATGGATGGGCGCGACGCGGTGCGCGTGTTGCGCAAGAACGGCTTCAAGGCGCCAGTGATCATGCTCACCGGCCACGACACGGATTCGGACACGATCCTTGGGCTCGAGGCCGGTGCCAACGACTACGTGTCGAAGCCCTTTCGCTTCGCCGTGCTGCTCGCCCGCATCCGCGCCCAGCTGCGTAGCCATGAGGCAAGCGAGGACGCCGTCTTTCCCGTCGGGCCGTATATCTTTCGGCCGGGGGCGAAGCTCCTGGTGACCCAGCGCGGCGCCAAGATCCGCCTGACGGAAAAGGAAACCGCCATCCTGCGTTACCTCTATCGCGCCGGGCAGCGCGCGGTTTCCCGCGACGTCCTCCTGCATGAGGTATGGGGCTACAATTCCGGCGTCACTACCCACACGTTGGAGACTCACATCTATCGCTTGCGGCAGAAGATTGAGAACGATCCGTCAAACGCGGCGTTGCTGGTGACCGACGCCGGCGGCTACAAGCTCGTGCCATAGCCCAATGGCTCTTGAAGACGACATTGGACTCCTCGACCGGCTTCCGACGCTGCATGCGCTCGGTCTCGACGCCTTGCGCATTCTCGCCATCAGCTCCGAGCAGGTGCGGCTCGAGGACGGCGAGGTGTTGTTCGAGGAGGGCGAGCGCGCCGACGGGGGCTATGTGGTGATCGCGGGCGCCGTCCAGTTGCAGAGCAGCCGCGACCGCAGCGACGAGGACATTTTGCTCGCACGGCCGGGGGCGCTGATCGGCGAGACCGCGCTCGTGGTCGACACCGCCCGCCCGGCGACCGCCATCGCCGTCGAACCCACGGCGGTGCTGAAGATCGCGCGCAGCACGTTTCTGCGCGTGCTCGAAGGCGAGCCGCAGGCAGCCGACGCGTTGCGCAAGGTGATCGCGCAGCGTGTGGAAGCGGCGCTGAACGATCTTGATCTGGCGCTACCGCTGTTCGCCGGCGAGGGCTCGGGCGGACCGCGCGCGCCGTAGCGCTACTGCAGCGGGCGCTCGTAGTTGATGCGGAAGAGTTTGGGATCCGGCTTCTGGCTGGGGTCGAGGTTATAGACCGCGACCGTGGTGTCGTAGCCCTGTTGGTCGGTGACCGTCCACTGCTTGAGCTGGAAGTCCTGCGCGCCGAACATGATCAGCAGGCGGTGGGTGCCGGTCAGCGGGTGCTTCTCTTCGATCGCCACGGAGACGAACAGCTCGTCCTGGTAGATGCTGACTACGTTGGCGTCGCGCAACAAGTTGATCTTGTCGGTGAGCAGGAAGCGCAGCGGCGTTTGCGACAATGGATAGATGTCCTGGGTGGCGAGCTTGCGGTCGCGTACCGCTACCGAGCTGCCGTCGGCGATCAGCTCGATCGGGCTTGGCGGGTCATATTCGAAGCGCACCTTGCCGGGCTTCAGGATGTAGAGCTTGCCTTCCGCGCGCGACCCGTCGGGGCCCACCTGCACGAAGTTGCCGACGAGGTTGGTCACGGAGTTGAAGTAGCCGTTGATGCGGTCAAGCGACGCGCGTTGCGCGGCGCTGAAGGCGTTGCCGCTGCGCGAGGTGACCGCCGCGGCGGTTGCCGTTGCCGCCGGCGGCGGGGGAGCGACGACGGTTGCCGCTGGTTGTACCGGGGCGGGCGGAGGCTGAACGGCGGCGGGCGGCACCGGGGTGGCGGCGGGCGGAAGCGGGGCCTCCGGTCCGATCCCTTCCTTGCGCAAGGGCGCCGGACGGGGGAGCGGCACCACGGCGGACGCACCCTGTGCCACCGCGGCGGCGGTGGGGACGGTGCCCAGCAACGCAACCGCGAGCAACGCTCTGGAAAAAAGCGCCAAGCCCTGCTTCATCGTGGTCTCCGGCTCATTCGACGCGATCGCTAGCGGCCCGCTGTGGCGATTTGGCGGCCGGGATTCCGCTCGTCAATAGGCCTGTTCGGCCGGTTCGTCGACCAGGATTTCGCGCTTACCGGCATGGTTGGCGGCGCCGACGATGCCCTCCTTCTCCATGCGCTCGATGATGGAGGCGGCGCGATTGTAGCCGATCTGCAGCCGGCGCTGGACGTAACTGGTGGACGCCTTGCGGTCGCGCAGCACGATCTGCACGGCCTGGGCATAGAGATCGCCGCCGCCTTCCTCGCCGAAGGCGCCCTTGTCGAAGACCATGCCGTCGACGTCCTCGTCGGGCTCGGCGGTGACGGCCTCGAGATATTCGGGCACGCCCTGTTCCTTCAGATGAGCGACGACGCGCTCGACCTCGACATCGGACACGAACGGCCCGTGCACGCGCGAGATGCGGCCGCCGCCGGCCATGTAGAGCATGTCGCCCTGGCCCAAGAGCTGCTCGGCGCCGGGCTCGTTGAGGATGGTGCGGCTGTCGATCTTCGACGGCACCTGGAAGGAGATGCGGGTCGGGAAATTCGCCTTGATAGTGCCGGTAATGACGTCGACCGAGGGACGCTGGGTCGCCATCAAGAGGTGGATGCCGGCGGCTCGCGCCATTTGCGACAGNCGCTGGATCGCGCCCTCGATGTCCTTGCCGGCGAGCATCATGAGGTCCGCCATTTCGTCGACCACGACGACGATNTGCGGCAGCGGGGCGAGATCCATCTCCTCGCGTTCGTAGATCGCCTCGCCGGTCTCNCGATCGAAACCGGTCTGTACCGTGCGTACGATCGTCTCGTCTTTCTNGCGCGCTGCGGCGAGGCGGGCGTTGAAGCCTTCGATGTTGCGCACGCCCACCTTNGACATCTTCTTGTAGCGCTCTTCCATCTCACGCACGGTCCACTTCAGCGCGACNATNGCCTTGCGCGGGTCGGTCACCACCGGGGCAAGGAGATGCGGAATGCCGTCGTAGACCGAGAGCTCCAGCATCTTGGGGTCGATCAGGATCAGGCGGCACTCCTCGGGTCTCAGCCGATAGAGCAGCGACAGGATCATTGTGTTGATCGCCACCGATTTGCCCGAGCCGGTGGTGCCGGCAATGAGCAGATGCGGCATGCGTGCAAGGTCGAC
>JGI12635J15846_10004018_pt1 | contig 12721 bp, 8 predicted proteins | sample BlaSpr_A8_OM2_M2_FD_15846 | JGI IMG/M metagenome (IMG submission 15846) | reverse complement strand
CGTGTTTTCCCATCGAGACACCGCCGGAAATCAGCAACAAGTCGGCTTCCAGGCCGTCGACGATTAATTCGTGAAGGCGCGACCGTTCGTCGGGGGCAACGGGAAGCAGGACCGGCTCTCCGCCCGCCCTCTGAATCTGGGCAGCCAGCGAATAGCTGTTGGAATTGCGAATTTGATTTCGACGCGGCGGCGCGGAAATATCTACGATCTCATCACCTGTGGCCAATACCGCGATGCGAGGCTTTGAATAGACCAGTAAGTGGGCCCTTCCCACGGAGGCTGCAACTGCGAGGGCGGCGTGGTCCAGTCGCATACCGGACGCAAGCAGGCGGTCGCCCTGCTTGGCCTCGGAGCCAGCGGGAACGATACTTTCCCCAGCGGAAATCTTCTTGCTGATTTCCACTTGATTGTCTTTTCGCGATGTGTGTTCGACCATGACAATCGCGTCCGCGCCGGGAGGGGACGCCGCGCCCGTCATGATCGATACTGCCTGCCCATTCTCAACTCTGATAGCAGAATCGTCCGGGCCGCCAGCTCTGATTTCTCCAATAACCGTGAGTGTGGCTGGAATGGTCTCGATGTCAGCAGCGCGCACAGCATAACCATCGCGCGCGGCTCGAGGGAACGGCGGAAAATCCCGATCTGCGGATACCGGCTCGGCAAGAATCAGCCCAATCGCGCTGAGCAGTTGTGCCAACTCTTTGCCGCGAGGACGCAGGGTCGCCGCATGTCTCTCGACTAAATGGCGCGCATCCTCGAAATTGAGAATGATAGGGCTCTGAGGCGCCGACTGCATTGAGGGATGATAGCGAGGCTGAACCGCAAAGACAAAGTAGCCACTCAAGTCGTACCTAGATAATACTCACGCGACTCGACCGTCATCGGTAATGTTGGCTGGTCCAGCCGCTGATGACGTCTTCCTTAAGTCAGGGTTCACAGCCCTGCCCATTAGATCCAAATAAACTTGTTCAATTTGTTTCGAGATCCTTGGCCAAAGATAATCCTGTCGAATTCTTTCCTTCGCTTTCTTTGCTGCGTCCTCGCGCAGTTCAGTACTGCCAACTAACAGTCGCAACATTTTTTCCAAATCAAGAACGTCGCCGGTCTTAAACGTGTAACCGGCCCCGTCCACTAGTTCGCGATTCTCAGGAATATCGCTTGTAAGCACGCAAATACCCGCGCCCATCGTCTCCAGCAGCGCTAGGGAAAGTCCTTCCAAACGCGAAGGCAACACAAACAAACAAGCATTGGTAACCAGTTCGTCAAGCGCTTCGCCCGTGACCCAATCCAGAATGCGAATTTGGTCGCTTTCGTGTTGTCGAAGTGTCGCAGCGTAGGAATCTGAATAGCTCGATCCGCCAGCCAGCACTAACTTAACGGGCGTCTTGAGCTGTTCGTAGGCTTCGATCAATAAATGGCAATTCTTCTCCGGCGAGAGTCGTCCAAGAAACAGAATGTATTCACCGGATTCCAGCGCCCACCCCTTTAAATGGCCGCTCGCGCTGCGTGTACGAATGGAGGTGCCGTTCGGAATGTAGCTGATTTTTGCCTGGAAGCGAGACCGGAAGCGATCTTCCAAAGTGTGCGAAACGACCATTGTTGCGTTTGGAAAGTGTACCGCCGCCTGTTCTCCCATTCGGAGCACTCTCGAGGCGATCCAACCCCACTTTGTTCGTTGCCAATCCAGCCCCTGAATCGTCACTACAGTTTTTTTCCCAACCAATCGCGGAAGAAATGAAAAAAGAGCCGGACCCAGCGCGTGATAGTGCACGATTTCCGCATCACCCCACATTGCGTGCACTGTACAAAGAAATGTGTGCAGAAGGGTTTCCAGGTGCTTCGTTCTAACTGTGGGAAGCCTTATCACGCGAATTCCATTATGATTTGGCATCGCGGGCGTGAAATACGTGCGGCAATACGCCGTTACCTCGTGTCCGAGCTGGGAGAGCTGTTTCCCAACCTCCTCGTAATATGTCTCGATGCCGCTGTATTTCGAAACTACTCCTCGTCCGCCAATGAACGCTACACGCAATGGAGGAGTCTCGCCGAGGACGCATGTGATGTGAGCTAACTCCCGGTAGATCCCAATAAGCGTCACATAATGTCTCTCTTCCGAGTGATTTGTTCGCACGAATTCACGCGCTTCGCTCCCCATGCGTGCGGCGACTTCCGGAGCGTAGTAAAGCCGGGAGATAACTTGAGCCAACTGATCAATGTCTCCAGCGCGAAAAAGTAACCCGGTCTGCCCGTCTCGAATCAATTCGCGGCGCGAACCCAGGTCTGAAGCAACTACGGCGCGGCCGCTGGCAAAGGATTCCAGAATGCTTTTTCCCATCGTCTCGTAGGCTCGAGAGGGCAGAACCGTAAACCGAGCGGAAGCAATCAATTCATCCAATGCCGCCCCGCGGAGATGGCCGGTAAAGCTCACGTTGGTAAGACGCAAATCGCGGGCAAGTTGCTCCAGTTGAGATCGCTGCGGACCATCGCCTGCAACAATTAACCGGGTTTCAGGAATTCGTTGCATCGCGCGCAGAAGATCGGCGATGCCCTTTTCCACTGACAGTCGTCCGAAATAGAGAATGGGCGCGTCTGAGCCAAAATTGATTGGCACCTGATCCGGTATGCGCTGAAAATGTTGGAGAACGTCAATCCGGCTGGCGTCCCAACCATTTTCTGTCAGTTTGTCTTTTACAAATTGACTTGGCGCGAGAAAACGGTCGACACATTTTTCATAAGTTCGCAGCCATTTGTGCGCATAGGCTTCAGCCGCCAGCACCCAAGCGGAGCCGCCGGGTCCGTTGTAGCAACCCTCGGTTACAACATTCAAGAACTTACCGCGGTGACACTTCTCGCAGGCAACACCGCGCGAAACCATGTTGTAGCTCGGGCAAATCAATTTGAAATCATTTAAGTGATATAAGACCGGAACCTTTTGGGCTCTCAGTTCCCAAAGAATGGACGGGGACAAATGGTGATAGATATTTCGTACGTGCGCCACGTCGGGGCGAAAATCCGCAATCATTTCTCGCAATTTCCTTCGGGCTTCGGTTGAATAGAGTGCGTGCGCCGCCTGTCGCGCTCGCGCCAGCAGATCAATGGCTTGGCTCTTGAAATCAATATGGTTTACGAAGTGCTGATCGTAGGGGGTTGGCTCGCCGCGCGGGTCCGCCATCGAGAACAATGCGACGTCATTTTGCCGTGATCGCATCAGCTCCATGGCTTCGAACAGATAGGCTTCAGTACCACTGAAGCGAAAGTTATATTTGTTGCAGTACAAGATTCTCATGACGGTCGTTTTGTGGGACTTTGGCTGTCTGTCGCAGAAGCAGATCAACAAAGGCTGCTTGATTGACATTGCGATCGAACCCTAGTGAAATCGTCTTCCTCGCAGCCGCTCGGATGTTCCTCAGAATGTCCGGCGAAGAGCTGCGTATTTTCTCGACTTGACGTAGAAAATCGTCAATCGATCCCTCGCGGAAAAGGAACCCGTTCTGGCCGTCCCTGACTAACTCGGGGATTCCCGCAATCGACGGAGCGAGGACGGTTTTTCCCCGCCCCATCGCTTCCATCAGTGCCAGGGGCAGTCCTTCGCTCCGGCTGGTTAAGACCACCAAATTCGAGTTTGCGTAAAAGGCATCCAGTTTTGATTGCGAAAGATGTCCGAGGAGAATTACTTCGTGCTCCAAGCCGAGGCGCTGGATGAGAATTTGCAGTGACGGACGTTCCTTTCCTTCCCCGGCAATCAGGCACGCAAACGAGCGCCCGCGTCGTTTTAGTCGACCGCACGCCTCAATTAGAAATGCATGGTTCTTAACTCGGTGAAGACGTCCCACAGCCAACATGACTAGGGAAGGCTCAGCCGTATTTGGCGAAGACATGGGTGTGGCATCTACGCCCATTCTGCGAATGAATATCTTCTGTGGATCAATCCAGCGATAGTGGTCGATTATGTAATCCCGATTAAATTCGGAGACTGTCGTGCAGAAGTGACAATTGCGTAGCTTGGTATCTAGATATGCCTTGTGCAAGAGAAGATCAGACCCGTGCAGCGTCACGCTATATGTGACCCCTAGCAAACGCGCCGCCACCATTGCGATCCAGGAGGCAAAGTAGCCGTGATGAACTTGGATGTGGTCGACTTCGGAAGGCGCCAGCAGGATGGCCAGATAAGCTCCAAGAAATGTGTGAAGAATTGCTTTCAACCTTCGTCTAGGAGATTCGCTGCCTCGTAAGAGCGCACGAACCACTATGTCGCTGAGGAGCGGTAATTTTCGAGCGCACAACCAGGCGGCCCGTATCGAATCACCTAAACGCAGCGGTAGTATGTAATTCGTTTCAGCTGACCATGATTTCAGTTCGATATTGGTCGCGTCTGGTGGCCGGCGTGCACTACATGGGATGACCGCAACCCCTCTCCCGCGCAGTTCCGCGATTTCCTGCGCCACGTATGGTTCTACCGGCGAGGGAAACACATTCGTAATGTAGGCAATCGTTCGCATCCTTAATCCGATCGAAGTACGAGCTCTAGCATGAGGTTTGGGAATTCGTGCTGCGGGAACCGAGCGCGTTCCTACTCCAGATGGGTCTGGTTGGAGCTAGCTCGACGGTTCTGAGAAGCCAGCATTCCGGCGATCGTGAACAGTAGCCCGTTCACGAATTGATAGCTCATGACCACAAAGCTGGCATTGACCAAATAGACCACTACCATCACGGGCCATAGCCCCCGAAATTCGGCATCGAGGAAGCTCCCGTCAGGAGATGGAATAAATCCACAGCGACGTCGACCCAGTCGAAAAAGGTCGACGAACACCCAGACGTACAGGGCCAGCCCCAATAACCCATGCTTCACCGCGATCTCAAGATATGTGTTGTGGAATAAGAAATATGGAGGATGGAAATCACTGATTCGGCGTGCCAACTCCGGCTGAATACTGTTTGCCCTCCATCCAACGACCGGTTTATCCAGAAACATCTCCCACCCTGCAGCGTACATGCCCATGCGAAACTCAACTGGGCCGCGTTCCTGCAGGCGGTCGCTTAGGGATGTATTTGTGTCTCCGAAGACGAGGAAAGTTGTGATGCAGATGCCGCTTGCCACCAGAATGCACTGGCAGGCTCGCTTGACTTTTGAACTCGAGGAGACAAACGGCACAACGAGCAGCGATCCCGCAAAGGATGCCCACACGGCTCGCGTTTTCGTCGCTAGAATTGCGACCGGTAATGCTGCTGCAAACAGTAGCGCTAACAGTCCGCGTAATCGCCCGCGACGGAATGAATCCATGGCGATCAAGCCCAACAAGTTCAAGGTCACGCCATTCGCCACTGCTTGAAGGAGCGGACCCCGCGCACGATCGGCGTGAATCCCTAAGCTTTCGTTCAGGATGTAACGCGGGAAAATTAAGCTTCGGGCGTCGATCAAGAAAAAGATTGCCATGAGACTTAAGTAAGCCAGGATGACAATCGAGAAAGTCTCAAACCCCCGAATCGACTTCGCATCCTGGAAGGCGAGTCCTGCCAATTGATAGAGGACGAAGGGAACCAACCACTTTGCAGCAAACAGGCTCCAGTTTTGCGCTTCATACGATGCTGTCAAAACGCTGGAGAGCGCCAGCAACACCAGGCCGAACATTGGAAGAGTGACGGGACCGGGAGTCCAGAGCGATTGCTGCACCACAAATGTTCGAAGAAGCACTACAAAGATGAGGGCGAAGAGAGCAACTCGATCCAGGGAATAGAATTGAAGATCTGGTGGACGGAAAAGCATTACCGTCAACGCTGTTATAAAAACCGCTGAAGGTGCGGCCAGAAGCGCGTGTAGCGGACGGGCCGTTGCCAAAATGGCGTGTCCAATAGCAGGTGTCACACTTGCTTCCAGACGCACCATCGGAGGCGTATTCAATTCCTGGTAACTCATGCGCCGGTTCCCTGAAGGACCACAAATACCGTCCTATAGAGAATTTGCAAATCCATAGTTAACGACCAGCGCTCAATGTATTCGAGGTCTAGCGCCATGTTGCGTTGGAATGACGGATCTCTCCGCGCCGTAACTTGCCAGAGTCCGGTGATGCCCGGAGTTACATCGAGCCGCCGCAAGTCGCGCGGAAGATAAAGTTGGCAATCATCGAGAGGATGTGGCCTTGGTCCCACGAGGCTCATTTCCCCCGTCAAAACGTTCCAGAGTTGAGGTAACTCATCCAGGCTGTAGCGCCGCAAGATTCTACCCAGTCGCGTAACACGGGGATCACCAACAATCTTGAAGAACGGCCCTTTGCGCTCGTTTTGGGACCGCAGTCCCGCTTTCATCGCATTGGCATTGTTAATCATCGTCCTGAATTTGACACATACAAAGCTGTGGCCCATCTTCCCAGCACGAGGTGCGCAATAAAATACCGGTCCTCTCGAATCTAGTTTGATAAATGCGGCGATCACTGCCATCAATGGCGCGATGGCGAGCAGCCCCAGTGCGGAGAAAATGATGTCGATCATTCGCTTTATAGTGACGGCAAATCGCGTCGCCGAAGTCTTGCGCGAAGTTGCAATTGGGAAAATACTTGGAGTTTCGAAAGTAAACTCACTCCTCAAGTTTGCAGACTGCAGCTTTCTGCGGGGAAGGGTTGCACTGGCGATTCCGATCGGAGGAAGAAAGCGTGTCGCGAATGCCTCCTCAACAGGATTCCCGGATTCGTAGACCTGAGAAGAGCGCATTGATATCATCCCTTTCCATTTCGCGGCTGCAGCTAGAAACTCCCGAGCGCGTACTTGGCCCGAGTCATAGGCTCTTGTAGATCTTTTCGGGAATGGGAAACTTACGATCGTTTAACACCGTTCCCAACAAACGGGCATTGGCCGAGTACAGTCTTTCTTTCACTTTGCGGGCGGCAACTCGGCGGGTAGAACTCGCAGTCAAAACCAAAACTAGTCCGTCGCAAAGATGACCGAGCAGCAGCGGGTCGCTGAATTGTCCAGCTGGGGGTGCCTGGAAGATCGTGTAATCGAAAGCGAGCCGAAGCTCGTCCAAGCGGGTGCGTACCCAACCTGCGGATAGGGCTTTCTGATCTCGCAGGAATACATCCCACGGCATCAGCCACAAGTTCTTGGAGAGACACAGAGTGGAGTCTCGCAAGCAATCAAGTCCTTCAATGTGTGAAATTGGAATTTGAAAACTGCTCTCATGGCATCGCTGCTGAGCAGAAACCTCAACGATGCAAACGCTTCCCGCGATTTCCGCCGACAGCGAGTGCCCGACTTGTTGGCAGATGTCCGCAATGTTAGAGCTTTCATCCACGCAACTAAAAACTACCTGCCGTGGAGACCTCGGTCCGCCCCGTAAAAAAAGTTGTTGAACCAGAGAACGAATCTGCTCCTCACCAAAGAGCAGGCTGTTCCAAACAGCCCGTTCCGTGACGTCGCCTTGTTCCCGATCTGTGACCGCGTCTGAAGTGACGCGCCCAAAGATTGTGTTTAGAACGGTAGTCGTGGTCATGATTTATTGCTCACCTATATTCGGACTCTTTGACGACGTCATAAATCGGGGTGACAACGTCTCGCTAAATATCAGTCAGGCTTCGCGGGCAGGGAAGCTAGTACCACAGACCCCAAATATGCGGATACCTCTTCCGGAGTTCTAAACCCCACGGCCAGGTAGTCGGCCGCAAAAGCAAGCCCGGTGCTGACCGTGCCGCCGGTTAGTAAGCCAATTGCGACGAACATCCAACATGACCAGATGGGCAATGCCGGGACTCGAGGGTCCTCTGCGATGGTTACGTTCAGAATTCCGCCCCGATCCAACGCGTCGCCAATCCTTGCCTCTTCCCGCTTATTCACATAAAGCAGATACTTTTCTTCGGCACCCTTTAATGCACGAAGCAGTTCTTCCTGTTCAATAGCCAGATCGCCGAGTTGATGAGCGCTGGTCCTGTAGCTGGACAACACCATCCCGAAGGCCGCGCTGCGAGCCTCGAGAGCCCGGCTCTCGACTTGGTTTTTTACTAGCTCTGCTTGAGTCCAATCCCGGTTCGGGTCTTGCTGCGTTGTCACGTCTCGAACCGGAGCCTGACCCTCTGCTGCGATGGCCGTTTTAGTTTCGGCAATCTGCTGATCTACTTCCTCAACGACCCTGTAAGAAGGCTGAAACTTGGCGAGCAGTTCGGTCCGCTTTAACTGGAGGTCGAGCAATTTCGATTTCATTTCTCCGAGGAGTTGTGGGTTGTCGGAGCTGCGAATCACGGTCGTGGCCCGAGTTGGCAAAACTTTCAATGCGGCTTCGAGGCTGCGGATCCGCTCTCGTGTCTCGGCGAGCGCAACACCCGTCTCGCGATAATTCGCATCAGCATCACTCAATCTCTTCAGTGCAATGTCGCGCTCCAAGGAGGCTGAAACCACTCCTTCCGATTCTGTGAATCTCATAAGCTGGAACTCGGCTTGCTCTAAGCCGCGGCGAGACTCGACCACCTGATGATCAAAGAAATCAAACTGCCCGGAGGGCCTGCGAACCTCTTGGTGCTTCTCCAGATAGGCTGCGGCGAGGCACTGCAACACCCGGGCGGCCTGTTCCGGACTTGAAGAATCGTAAGTTACCGTTATCAACGCCGATTTCTTCACAGCCTCGACGTCGAGGCGTTTGCCGAGACGTTTTACCCCCCGCGCAAGACGCGCTTCATCGCCTCCGCCGAGGTTCCAGGGCATTCGCCATCCGGCGAGTAGTCCTGAATTGCTTACTACCGTGCGCAGGATGTCTTGGTCCTGAATCAACTCAACTTCTGAGTTCAGCTCCTCTTCAGTTACTACCTCATCTTCGATTAAGGGTGATTGAGTTGGAGTGGGGGTCAATATCGGATCCAGCCGCCCGCGCCGTACTAGAACTTTCATCTCCGTCTGGTAAGAAGGCGCCACAAGACCCCACAGAAGGAAACCAGCAAAGATCAGCGCAAAGGACATCAACAGCAAACTCCGCTGCCGAAAGAGAACTGACGCGACATCCCGCAAACTCGGAGAACGGTCCCACTCAGTTTTCCGAATCACGGCGAGGTCTTCTCTCATAACTCATTGCCTGCTCTCTCATTACCGAGTCGAAGTCGCAGTAGACACCAATCCATGTTTCAACTCTCTTAATTGCACCGCTGTATAAGTGCGGCCCGCACTAGAATTTTGTTGGCGCGGAATAAAGACTCATGTCAGAGGTCGGTAAGAATCTCTTGATCTTCGAGATCGTGTTTTGTGGCACGAAGATGAAATCCCCTGGCACAAGATGGATGTCTTCATCAAGATTTCTCGACTTCATCATCGATTTCACATCCAGCAAGTGTGATTCCACGATTTCCGAAGTTACGCGTCGAAAGAGAACGACTTGGGAATGCCTTGATCGCTCTGTGAAGCCGCCGGCCAACGCGACGCCTTCGCTAAGAGTGATATCCGCCCGAAGCTCATACTTTCCCGGACGCCCGACCTCGCCTCCCGCGATGAAATATGGGCGGTCAAAGTCTTTGAGGAAGATATTGATTTCAGGATCGCGCAATACCGGCAGGTAAGCTTTCCTGATCGCCTCGCGCAACTCCGGCAGTTTCATCCCTTCCGCATACAATTCGCTTAATCCTTTTAATGCTATGAACCCGTCTGGTTGTACGCTCACGACCTGATCGAACTCCGGCTCGAAAGCGAATTTGATATCCAACACGTCACTCTTGTGCAGCCGGTAGAGCGGACGGCGTTCCCCCGTCAGGGCTGGACTCCATTGGCCGCCCGCTTCTCCGGATGTCGTGGCCTGCGCCGATCCAGGAACTGCTTCAGCCGCTGCCGGCTGCGGTTCCTGCGCGACGGCCACTTCAGAGACCTGCGGTAATGCCCAATAGACGAGAGCAAGAATTAAACCGTGGAAGACGAGTTTGATCTGGCTGTTCACTAGGCGGTTCCGCATTTCCCTGTGCTACCCACAATCTATTTCACGCAACACTCGCCAACAAGACATGGGAAGTTCTGTCTACAAAGGTGGGTAATGGTGACGGGAGAGTTTCGAGCGCATCGACTGACCTGAAAAGCACCTATGAAAGCCAGATTGGACTCGTCTGCACCTCCGCCGAGGATTGCTGACGAAACGCCGACTCCGAGAAACTCTCACTAGTCTTTGCTGCTTTGGTGTAACCCCCAAAAGTAGACTTGCGGAGAGTCGATTCCGCGCGTATGCAGACCGGCGTTCATCGATGCTGAAGCACCTTTGCTACTAACTGGTAGTGACTTGGTTCGGAAACGGGAAATGAAAGGGCCGCGCAGGCACCAAGTTTTCCACACCCGTCAGCCCAAATCGATCGTCGGCACGTCACAGAATTCTCTCGTGGCAGATCGTAAGATTTAACAGGCTTTAACGCCGACGTTATTCCATGAGAACTAGAAGGGGCTCTCGCCCAGCTCAGACCGAGGTTCTTCGCGTTCTGGTCGCTGATTCCAACCGCATGCAATCGCAGTTATTGGTGAATGCTCTTCGCCGCCGCCGCGAATTCGACGTGGTACTCACTGAATTGGACATCGACGCCATTCTTAGCGCCGTTGATTCTGCAACCGTGGAAGTCGTGATCCTTGATCTTGATCATCCGAGGGATAGCGCTCCCGATATGGCTATGGTTCGCCGGCTTCACATGGCGCATCCAGACATTCCTCAGATATTGCTGTTGGATCATTGCGAACCCGAGGTAGTCGTCAGCGCATTTCGTTCCGGGGCGAAGGGGATTTTCTGCTTCTCCGATTATCCATTTCGTCTGCTATGCAAATGCATACGCTGCGTCCACAGGGGAGAGATATGGGCCAACACCGCGCAACTACAGCAGGTTATTCAGGAAATAACCCAGGTACCGTCACTTCGAACCGTGAACTCCAAGGGATTGAAACTGCTCACCCCACGCGAAGAGCAGGTCGTGGCATTGGTGGCCGACGGCCTTAGCAACCGCGAAACTGCCAGGGAGCTGAGCCTCAGCGAAAATACGATCAAAAAATATCTGTTCCGCATATTTGACAAGTTGGGCATTTCGAGCCGCGTGGAACTCGTACTATTCGCCCTCAGTCATGGCGGACATCGAGAGGCCGAATGGTTAGCCGGTCAGCAACAATAAACTACTTGTGCTCACTGCTCAAACTCTTAACGCCACGACCGTCGCGCCCCCTCCGCCTTCATTCTGAGGCGGCTCTGTGACGGATTCCACGTGAGGATGCTTTTGCAACAACTGGCGGAGCGCTTTCCGAAGAATGCCCATACCGCTGCCATGGACAACTCTCACTTGTGGCAATCCAGCGAGAAATGCGCGGTCCACGAATTTCTCGACTTCGCTGGCCGCTTCGTCCACGGTTCGGCCGATAACGTTGATCTCTGATGGAACGTTCTGATCTTCGCTCTCGAGGGAAATCGAAACTCCGCGGGCCCGAGCGGCTTTGACTGGAGATTCGGCGGCGCGAGTCAAAACTTCCGCGATGTCATCGCGCGCGATCTTCATCTTCATCGCGCCGATTTCGACTTCGAAGTGACTGTCATCGATCTTGCGGACTACTTTGGCGACACGCCCGACGGACTTGAGTTTCACCATGTCGCCCTCGGAAACATGTTTTACGACTTGCGGTTGGGCATTCGGGTCGCCCCGGTCCGCGCCGGTGGTGTGCGCCACCACGGTCGAATCGAATTGTTCACGGAAATCGCGCCGCAGTTTTGAGATTCTCCGTTCCGCGTCTTTTGAAAGCTTCTGTGCCGCGGCACGGTCCTGAATTGCCGTTACCGCTTCGCGAGCGTGGTATTCGAAATCCCGCAACACGCTTTCGAGCTTCTTCTCCATCTCTTTGATCTTGGTTTGTTGTTCTTTTTTGCCTTCGGAAGCAAGCCGGAATTTCTCGTGCTCCAATTCTTCTTCGCGGAGTCGCAATTGATTTCGCTCCTCATCGACTTCACGCAGGCTGGAGTGTAAGCGATCCAGAAATTGTCCAACATCTCGCGTTTGAGTGCCCAAGCGGGAGAAAGCGGATTCGATAATTGACGGATTCAGTCCCAGGCGCCGCGCGATGTTGATTCCAGCGGAAGCGCCCGGCACACCGATTTTCAATTCGTAAGTCGGCTGCAATGTGGTCTCGTTGAATCCCACCGAGGCATTTAGGACGCCATTGGTGTTGGCCCCATATACCTTGAGCGAAGTGTGGTGAGTGGAAATAATCGTGATGCAACCGATCCGGCGGAAGTGTTCAGCAATTGCAACCGCCAATGCAGCGCCCTCTTCAGGATCCGTAGCGGAGCCAAGTTCATCCAACAAAACCAGCGATCTGGGAGTCGCAGTGCGCGAGATAAAATCAATATTTGTGACGTGAGCCGAGAATGTCGAAAGGTTTTGTTCGATAGATTGATAGTCGCCAATGTCCGCGAGAAGGGAGTCGAATGTCGGTAATTCCGCGCGGTCCGCCGGAACAGGAATTCCGGACTGTGCCATCAATGCGAGCAATCCCAGGGTTTTGAGGGCAACGGTTTTGCCCCCTGTGTTTGGTCCTGTGATGACAAGCTCCCGAGCTTCGCCTTCCAGTTCGATGGTGATCGGAACGATCTCTCCCGACTTGGATTTCAGGTTACGTTCAAGCAATGGATGGCGAGCATTTCGAAGAATCAGCCGAGTGTTTTGCTCGTGTGGGGACGGGCGCCCTTGCCCGTTCATGGCGGGCTCAGCCCGCCCGCGCTCGTCCAGTTGCACCGGAACGCAATCGT
>JGI12635J15846_10004017_pt1 | contig 12722 bp, 13 predicted proteins | sample BlaSpr_A8_OM2_M2_FD_15846 | JGI IMG/M metagenome (IMG submission 15846) | reverse complement strand
CGGCAGACTGCGAGCCGTCCGCCGGCCCAAGCAAGCCTGAGCGCCAGCGGCTTCCCTTAATCCATCGGTGTCAGGAAATGATCCCAGTCCCTGACGTTGTGAGCATTCCGAATAAAGTAAGTGACTGGCAACTCCCGAGGCGATTGCGGTCTCTTAGCCAGTTTTAAGCCGACTTCTTCCGGCATATGGTTGCCTTTCAAGCTGTTGACTTTCTTGTCCGCCAGAACGCAATTCTCCCACGTAGTCGTCCCACCTCGCGACCGAGGCACAACATGATCGATGTTGCCCTCTTGCGGACCAAGCTTTTTGCCGGTGTACTGACATTTCCCCCCATCTCTTTCCCAAATCCCTCGAGCAGAAAGTTTTGGCCTGCGTTTCGGCACTTTATTGTAACGAGCCAAGACTAACACCGTTGGCACCCGAACCAGCCCCCGCACCGTACGAACCGCGTTATCTTGTTCCCGAGTCTCCAGTTCGAGCCACTCGGTCCAACGAACGGGGCGCATATCCCCGGTCCCTTCGATATCCAAGGCCGTGGCGTTACCGTTCGCCATCATGCAAAATGCCTGTGCAGGTGTTTTGACATCGATGGCCTGCCAGTTCCGGTTCAGCACCAAAACGGTCGATTTGTATAAGACGTCGTTCATGCCGTCGCCTCAGCCATTTGAATTGTCGGTCGCCCGATTGCGACAGACTTATCCTTCAAAATTCAGCAATTGTCTAGCCAACCCGTTCCGGTCGGCGCCTGCCGTCTGGAAATGACAATTCGCAAATGACAAATGACAAATCGCTCTCGCCTCGGCTATCGTGCCGGCGTCAGCCAGGAATTTTGGCATTTGTAACCTGTAATCTGTCATTCAATGCGTTGCGATTGTGACTACCACACTCATCCCCAGGGGCATGCGGTCCGGCCTTACACGGTTGAGCTCCTGCAACCCTGGATTGATCGATGCCGGGAACGGGAAATTAAGAGTATCGCGTTCACTGATCACGACCGGTATCGCGAAGGGGTGGACTTCGATATGGTCGACCGGTTGCGAGAAATTAATCCGGACATAGAGATCCTGCTGGGGATCGAGCTGGACAATGATCCCGTAACCGGTAAAAGCGGGCTAGAGTGGGTCAAAACCCATTGGGATCGTCTCGATTTCGTGCTCGGTTCGGTCCATTACTTGCAGGGCGCAAACCGGATGTTCGATGGGGCCGATCAAGCCGGCCAGTTGCATTCTTTGGGTTTCGAGCGCGCCTATGAAGAATACCGCGGGCAACTTGAGGCATTGATTCAGCGCGGGCATATCGATGGTCTGTCGCATTTGGATCTAATCAAGATTCATGGGCTGGCGCCAAGCACCTACGATCCGGCGCTGTTTTTTGGACCGATCCTAAAGCAGATTGCAGCCGCGGGCCTGGCCATGGAAATCAATACCGCAGGTTGGCGGAAGCCAGTCGGAGAGCAATACCCCACCGAATCGATCTTACGCGGCGCATTAGCCATGGAAATACCGATCACGATCTCGTCAGATGCGCATTCTTATGCGCAGATCGCCGAGGACTACGCGAGGCTCGAGGTGCTATTGGAGCGCGGCGGCCTAGAGAAGCCGGCGAGGTTCTGGCGGCACCACCAACGGGCTGGATAACCAGCGGCGGCACCCAGCGTACAATGGCAGGCATGCCGCTGGTTATGTTGCCAGATGGGACCTATGGGACACATGGGACTTATGTGGCGAGACTCATACGTCTCATGAGGCCCCTAGGTCCCATCCGTCCTCGAAGCCCGGGGCGCGCCTTTCCAGATAAGTGTTACCGCAGCTGCTCGTTCAGAATCCCCAGCATCGCGAACAGAAGCTGCGACCGCTCAACCAGACTTTCCGGGATCAAGAACTCGTTCTCGCTATGGATGGCGCCACCCCTGGCACCCAGGTTATCAACATTCGGCAATCCATATTCCGCCAACCGATTCCCGTCGCAGGTGCCGCCGGTCGGTTTTGCGTCGAGGTCGATCCCGATTTGGGCCGCAGCGCGTTGAGCCACTGTGACCAACCACGAAATCTCGGGGGTCATCATCTTCGGCGGCGCTGTGAATTGGCCAGCCAGCTCGATACGATACCGATCTCCGTCTTGCAACGACCGTCGGAGCTCCTCCATCTCTCGCCGAAGCCAATCCTCGTCCTCCCGCGACGTGGTGCGAACGTTGAGTTGGCAGGTCGCCAAATCGGGAACCACATTGGTTGCTTCACCTCCCGAAACGATCGCAGGATTCAAGAAAACACTGGGCCGCTGCTCGTTGAGCCGTTGAGAGGCCAAGATAAACTGGGCCAGCGGAACGAGCGCGTTTCTGCCGGCCGTCGGATTTCGACCACTGTGGGCCGCTTTCCCGTGGGCTTTAAACGTAAAGGTGCCGGATCCTTTCCGCGTAGATGCCAGCGAACCATCCTCCAGTGCCGGTTCGAAGCCGAGGCCAAATCGATGTTTCTTCGCTTCAGATTCAAAAAAATCGGAAGAGGTGGGCGAGCCGATTTCTTCATCGGAATTGATAATTATCGTCCAGCCCAAGTTCTTATCCGGGACGAATCGTTCATAAGCCGACAAGCCGCACAACAAGATCGCCAAGCCGCCTTTCATATCGCAGACGCCTGGGCCAAGCATCTGGCCGTTCGCCGCCAGCGCCGCCCACTGTAACGGATGTTCCAGGCCATAGACGGTGTCGAGGTGACCAAAGCAAAGCAACCGTTGAGCAGCCCGGGTCCGTTTTCGAAAGATGGCGATTGGCCCGCGATCCGTTTGGTTTGGGCGTAAAAGCTCCGAGAACTCGGGCTCAGTCGCTTGAAAGTCAGCGTAGATGGCTTTCGCCGCCGCCTGCAGGCCGGGAACGTTTCGACTACCGGAATTGATATTCGACCAAGCCATGACTCGCTGAATCAGTTCGGCCCGTTGCGCGTTGATCCATTCGGTCGCCTTCATTTCTGGAATGAATAGATAGAGCCAAGCTCGAGGATCTGAGTCAACTTATCCAGAGCCGTTTGGATCTCGGTCAGCAGCGCCGGTTCGCGAAAGTCCGGTAGTGAAAGGGACTCGCGGTAATAGCTTTTCACCCAGGAGGTCAATTCGTCGAAAAGTTGCTCCGAAAAAAATAGCTGCGGCAGAACCGCGCGCCGCTCTTCCTCATTTAAAACGACTCGAGTCCGTAGACAAGCAGGTCCACCGCCGTTCTGCATGCTTTCGCGCAAGTTCAAAAACACGACATCCGCGATCATGGCATCGGCGCGTGTCACCAGGCCGGCTATCACCGAGCGGACTTTAGGATTCTCTTCGGACTCCGCAGGCGCCACTAAAACCAAGCGACCATCACTCCGAGTGACAATCTGCGAATTGAAAAAATAGGATTGGACCGAGTCTGCCAAGGAAAATTCGTTAATCTCGATTGCGCACAGACTTCGATGCTGAGTCTCTTCAAATACCTTCTTTAACCGATCAACGACTGACAGACCGTCGGCGAATGCTTCTGCATGATAAAGGAAGAGCGCCCCATGCCCGGTTGAAATCACATCGTTATGAAAGACGCCGGCATCAATCGCGCCAGAAGATTGGCGCGCGAAAACAACGGTTTCCTCCGGGAGTTGGTGTAAGCGGGCGACGGCTTGGCAAGCTTCCAGCGTCTGGCGTTGAGGGTAACGAGTGACGGGGTTCGAGCCAAAGTACTCCTTTCCGTAAACAAACAGATGCATGCCCAGGCCTCCCTCAGGACCAACAAATCGGATGTGGTTCGCCGCCCCTTCATCACTGAAAGCGACGGTTTTTGGAAGCGGCGGATGATGTTTGAACAAGGCGAAGTTAGGAAAGATCCTTTTCAGCAGATCCGCGGTTTCCTCCGCCTCTAAAGAACGATGCAAGTTCGAGATCAGATTGGCCGTAGTGATATGGACGCAGCCGTCACGGGAATCGCAGCTAGGCGCAAACATAGCTGCATTCGCCGCCCACATCCCCGAAGCCGAGAACGCCGCCGACAAAAGTGAAGGGCTATGTCGAAACGCCGCTTCAATCATTTGTTGATCGGCGCCGGTAAATCCGGCTCCTCTCAGCAAATCAAGGCGCGGCCGGTAAAGCGGAGGTAGAATCGCTTGACCTACTCCCATCCCGGCGAGAACGCGCATTTTCTCCAAGCCCTGTAAAGCCGTCATTCGAGGGTGCGAAACCTGGAAGCGATGGCCAACGGATGCACGATTTCCCTCCGCTAATCCGCCGTAGTGATGCGTCGGTCCGACCAGGCCGTCGAAATTGAATTCTCGATAGGCCAAGGTCACCTCGGGATAAAAATGACGCGACTACCAGCCTTCAGCCTTAGCCGGTCCGCAATTCGCGGTTCGATGGCGACACTCGTCGCGTCTAGATGCTCGACCTCAGCCAGGCATGCCCGAAAGTCCAAGGCGGCGTGTCCGATCAAACAGACCGACGCACTCCCTAATGCTCGAACTTCACCGACTTGCGCGGTGGTCGCCTCTCGGATGGTCTTGATTTCGGTTCGATCCGCGATAACCAACGGCCCACCGTCGAAAATGTCGACCTCGTTGGATCGGCGGAATCCCTGGTTGAGTAGGATCCGAAGTGCGGGTTCCGCATCGCGGTGCACTTTTCCGATAACAGCTTGCGCGGCCAACGGCAGCATCGCCGCATAGATCGGATATTTCGGAATCAGGTCGCGAATGAAATCTTTTTGCCCGATTCCACTCAAAAAATCGGCTTCGGCGAAAGTCTGCGCAAAAAAGTGGCGGCCGATTGACTCCCAAAACGGCGATAGGCCTTGTTCGTCCGTGAACCCACGCAACTCGGCGATGACTCGATCATCAAACCGTTTAGGGAATGCAGCCATAAAAAGAAATCGGGCAAGCGACAATAATTGGCCAAGTCCACCCCGGCGGAAGGTTGGCTTCAGACAGAGGCTACCAACTTCAGAGGGCCCTTTGTGATCAAGCTTCAAGTGGAGCACCTCCAATTCGCGGTCGATACCAAGCGGAGGATGAGAGAATCTCTCCTTACGCACCTCGTAGGTGTAAAACGGATCGAAGCCGCCTACCCTGGCGATGATGCCGGAGGTGCCGGCGATCTCCCCAGTGTCACCTTCTTCCAGCGCAAACAGATAGTGATCGCCGCCCGCCTTCTTTATTCGGTAATCGAAGGAACGTTGGGAATGATGGATTAAGTCTTCCAGAGCCGATGCCTCTGCCGGAAGCGAAGTCATCCCGTCGGTGATGGAAGCAGCCACGCCTTTCAGCCCTGACAAATCCTTTTCTTCTACTGGCCGCAGCACAAAATCAGGTGGCATCGTTGGATTCTCGCTTTGAGGCTGACGAGCCGCCAGAAAAAAGCGTGCGGGCAGAGAGTGGACGAAGTGGACTTAGTGAACAGAGTGGACGCAGCCGGCTGCCACGTTACAGGGCATCCACTTGGTCCACTAAGTCCACTTCGTCCACTCTCCGGCACTGGCCTAATACAACACCCGCACCAGATACAGGCCTTCCGCCGGCGCAGTGTGATTGGTCTTGTTTCTACCGGGCGCGTGCAGGAGCTCCAGGAGCCAATCCTTGTCTTTCCGGCCCAAGGCAACTTGCACCAATGAGCCCGTGATCATGCGGACCATCCGATACAGAAACCCGTCCCCGCTAAACTCGAGCGTAACCAATGACCCGTGGCGTCTCACTTTAATTTCCTGAAGGTTACGAACCGTTGTTTCCGGCGGTACACCGCGGTTAGCAGCGAATGATGCAAAGTCGCGCCGACCGCAAAAAAATCCGGCGTAGATCATGAGGTCATCTACCCCGAGCCGCTGCGGAACGTGCCAAGCCCTGCCGACCTCCAAAGGGTGAAACGTCTCTGCGTTCCAGACCCGGTAGCGATAGACTTTGCCCTTAGCCGAGAACCTGGCGTGGAACTCCGAGGAAACCCGACGACAACCAATGATCCTGATACCGGACGAAAGATTGGCATTCAGAGCGACCCGCCAGGTCGAAGTCGGGAACCGTTTGGCGGGGACGTCCACATGGGCAGCTTGGGCCAGGGCATGCACTCCTGCGTCCGTTCGGCCGGCGCCGTGCACTTTGGCCGGTCGATCAAGGACCTTCCCCAACGCTGCCTCGATATGATCCTGGACACCGTTTCGGTTAGGTTGGCTCTGCCAACCTGCGAATGTCCTTCCGTCATAGGCGATCGTCAGATGGAGGCGTTCAAGTCCAACGGTCTGGAGGGGAGCCGCTTTGGCGCGTGCTCGTATGGCCTCGCCTATTTCTTCCGAACGCGGGCCTGACCTTAGCCTGTGCGAAACAGGCGGCTCCCGCGAATTACCCGGCGCAACGTTCTCACCCAGCGATTCTATGCGTTGATTTTCGCAGAGGCCGATAGAGATGCAACGCGTTGGTACAGTCCTGGGAGCCGCCTGCTTGGTACATGCTTCGGCCAGACCAAGAAAACACCGTGGGGTCAGGTACCCCAATCTGCTATCTGCTATTTGCTATCTGCTATTTCCCCTGGCCCGGCCACCGAATCGAGGTAACTCTGAAGGAGGACTTGCGCAGCCACTTGATCGATAACGGGGCGGCTTTTTTTGATGTCACGGCCGGCAGCATGCAGGAGGCGTTGTGCCTCCACCGTCGTCAGGCGTTCGTCCCAAGAGACGAATTGCACGCCGGGAAACTCACTCTTCAACTGGGAGAGAAACAACTTAGCTTTCTCGGCGGCCGGTCCATAAGAACCGTCCATGTTCCGGGGGATACCCACGACGATCCGTGAGATCCCCTTTTCCAAAACGATTTTCTGCAGCTTGGACAGAAATAGGGAATCATTGGGAATCGTCTCTAATGGGTGCGCCAACATTCCGAGCTCATCGGAGATGGCGATCCCGATGCGGCTGGAGCCAAAATCGATTCCCAGGCAACGCATCCTATTGGAACTCTTCGGGCAGGGAACCGACCAGATTTTTTACCCGTTCAACTTCGTGCCGGTGGCACACCAGAATCGAATCCTTAGTCTGAACCACAATCAGGTCGTTGACTCCAACTAACGCAAAATGGAGCTTCTGATCCGAGAAGATAATATTGTTGTTCGATCCTTCGATGGACACGCCGGTGTTGGCGGCATTGCCATTGGCTAACTGCTCAAGATATTTCGCGATGGAGGTCCAACTGCCGACATCATCCCAATCAAACGAGGCGGCCTTCACCACCACCCGGCTGGCCCTTTCCATTACCGCGTAGTCAACCGAGATCTTTGGCAGCGTGGGGAACCGATCTTCGATGACCCGCGCCGGATCGCTACTGTGTCGAATTGCGGAAATAAACTCCCCCAGCGCGGGCGCGTGCCGATTCAACTCTGCCAGGATCGCCTTTATGGACCAAATAAAAATCCCGGCATTCCAAAAAAAATTCCCGCTTCTTACAAACGTTTCCGCCAGATCGCTGGCCGGCTTCTCCCGGAACCGGACCACTTCGAAAAAGTCGGAAATAGGTCCGTCCACTTTTTTTCCGCGTTCGATGTAGCCATATCCGGGACAGGCCCAGGTCGGCGTGATGCCAATCGTGACCAGATCACCGGTCTTGCCGGCGACAGTCGCCGCCGCGCGTAAATCCGCCTGGAACGACACTTTATCCGTGATCAGATGATCTGCTGGGAGGACCGCCATGGTCGCGTCTGAATCTCGGGCGGCGATGAGACCGACTCCCAGGGCGATCGCGGCCGCGGTATCTCTCCTGGCTGGTTCCGCAAAAATGTTCTTCTGAGGATGTCCCGGCAGCAGTTTGCGCACTGCGTCCTCTTGTTCGTGGTTGGTTAGGATCAAGATATTCTCCGCCGGGATTACCCCGGATAGCCGGAGAATGGTCTCTTCAAGTAAGGTATTTTCGTTAAATAGGCAGAGCAGCTGCTTAGGCCGAACCTTGCGGCTTAATGGCCAAAAGCGAGTCCCGCTACCGCCAGCCAACACCAGTGCATAAAAAGAATTCGACATTGGTCCAATCTCGCTAGAACTATTGCCTCAGAAAAAAAGTGGTTTGTGAGCCCTGGCGAATATCTTCTAGGTTTGCCCAAGGGCAACAAACAACGTCGTAACTTAACATTTTACCGTTGGCGAAATGGGCTGGAGCAAAACACTGATATCTGATAAGAACGATCAATCTTCCGCTATGACCAGCGAACATGGCAAACCACTAGTTCTGTCCCTTTCTTCGGCCGCTTTGTTGACGATATCCCAAGGAGCGGTCGGCTGCGCCTTGGGCATCTTATTCTCGGACAAGCTCGACAAAAAGAACCGCACTTTGATCGGCTTGGGCTTCATTTCTTTAGCACTGGCGACGACAGTTCCAGCCTTGGTTAACGTCGTGGTTGATTTAGTGAACGGTCCCAGCTCAAAACTCGGCGTACGCCGGCGGCTCCGATCGATTCGCGAAGACTCCGGGCTCCACGAGGAAGAAGTGTTCTAGACGGCGCCTGCCGTCTAGAAATGACAAATGACAGATTACAAATGACAAATCGCCCGGCTGCCGCTTGGTACGCTCTTTCGTTTGTCATCTGTCATTTGTCATTTTTAGGGGGCGCCGTTCCTTCGCCGTAATGCTGATATCCCCCGGGCCGCTCGTCACCAGCGAGTCCGCTGGAACGCTGCTCATCAGAAATACGTTCGCTCCGATGGTCGATCTTGCTCCAATGACGGTTTCACCGCCAAGGATGGTGGAATTCGGATAGATGGTCACTCCATCTTCGACGTTGGGATGGCGCTTACCGCCCTTTTTAATCCTTCCTTCCTCGTCTTTTTTAAAGCTCCGGGCGCCCAAAGTCACACCGTGATAAAGCTTCACCCGGTTCCCGATTTCGCAGGTCTCGCCGATGACCACCCCGGTTCCATGGTCGATAAAAAAGTACGCTCCGATTTTAGCACCGGGATGAATGTCGATCCCGGTCCGGCTGTGGGCCCACTCGGTCATGATGCGCGGCACTAGTGGCAACTTTTCCAGGTACAGAATGTGGGCGGCGCGTTGGATAGCTATCGCTTCGATGCAGGGGTAGCTTAAGATTATCTCCTCAAAGGTCTGGCTTGCCGGATCCCCCTCGAACGCCGCTTCTACGTCGGTGCACAAAATCTCTCTCACCCGCGGAAGTTGTTCTACCAGGTGCAGAACGATCTCCTCCGCCCGCTTGTATGGGCATTCAGGTTCTTGAACCCTAAGACTCTTGAAGGTTTCGCCCCTGAGACGTTCGGCGAAGTTGAGCAGCCGGCTGGAGGTTAGCGGCGTGATTCGTTTCGACGCAATCGGTTCTTCGTCATGGAATCCAGGGAACAGGATTTGCAACAGATCCTCACAGATCTGGGCTACTGCGCCTTTCGACGGCAGGTTTAGCCCATCTATGTTGTTGATCCCGCCGACTCGGTTATACGAATCGAGAAGCTCGCCGAGCAGCGCCGTAACGCTCTTTTCCATAACCCCGGACCGTAAGGTAGTTTCGGCAAGGGTGCCAATTCCATTCGCAGAATTTCGTAGGGAGAATACCCGCTGTGGTCTTTGACCGATGAGCGATCTCCCGGCCGTGGGACAGCCGGCTCATTTTGATCGCAACGCCACTACCTCAGTCACAGACTTGGTGCACTAGTTCCATCTCCAAACGCCAGTCCGGCTCGAACCTTCGCGCATCCAGCCAAAATACGCGACAGCGCCACTACCCCTAGCCACTGACTTTGTGCATTAGTCTCGTTGCAGAATTCGGGCTCCCTGAGAAGGTCGAGTTAGGATCGCCCGGCATTGCGCACCGGTGACACTGAAATATTTCTTTTGCATGCTGTCGATAATCTCTGGCGCCCGTTCCGACCGAATCAATGAAACGGTAGACCCCCCGAAACCGCCCCCAGTCAGGCGCGATCCGATAACTCCATCCGTCGATTGCGCGATTTCAACTAAGGCATCCAAATGCGGTGTACTGTTTTCGAAGTTATGCCGCGAGCTTTCATGGGAAACGAACATCAGCTGACCGAAAGCGTTGACATCACCCGCCAGCAACGCTTGGCGACCGGCAAACACTCGCTCATTCTCGCCGGTGATATGCAAGGCTCGGCGCTTAGTTAAAGGGTCAAGATCGCTGTTTAGTACCTGAGGCGTACTGGCATCCCGAAGTGCCGGAACTTTAAGAGCTGCCGCCGCGGCCTGACACTGTTCTCGCCGCTCGTTGTACTCACCGCCAGTCAACGCGTGTGGTATTCCTGAATCGAGCAGTAATAAAGAGATACCCGTTGGCAACTGATAGGTTTCCGCAGTAATCGAGCGGAAGTCTAAGAGAATCGCCCGGTTATCCTCCCCAAAGACCGATGAAGCTTGGTCCAAAAGGCCACATTTCACGCCGACGAATTCGTTTTCTGCTTTCTGACATAGCTGCGCGATTTTCATGGGAGCGAGCGACCAGTTAGCTAAGTCGATCGTGGCATAAGCGGTGGCGACTTCGAGGGCGGCCGAACTCGAAAGGCCGGCGCCAAGTGATAAATCGCTAGCGATCTCGATGTGCAGACCATGACCGGGTAACCCCGCCGCCATTAATTCCCGGATCACACCAAAGCAATAGTTAGCCCAGGGTTCTTCCGTAGACGGCGAAAGTTCATTTAAATCTTCGATCGCGGTTCGCTGATTGGTTTGCGAACTAACCTGAATCTGCGGTTGCAGAAGTCGCTGAATGGAGGCCGTAACACCGCGGTCGATAGCGGCTGACAGCGCCACACCTTGATTGTAGTCGGTGTGATTTCCAAGTATTTCGACGCGACCTGGGGCGAAAGCTACAACGCGGTTATGCATGGGTATTAGCAGTCTGTGCCGGTATTAAAAAGGCTTCATTTTTGAGCTGTATCGGCTTCATAGTTCTATATATAAACGCGAGAATTGTCATACAATTACCCGAACTTTTCTTGCAAATAGAACAACGAAGCCTAATTTCAGCCTGTGAAATTATCCTCCGCCTCATTAAGAAAAGCAGCCGACCTTCAAGAACGGATTGAACGTTTAGAATCGGAGCTGGCGCACATATTGCAGGGCGAAACCGCAGCCAAGCCGGTTACAACAACCGAAGCCGAAACGGCCGCACCGCGACTAACCCGAAGAGGTAGGCGCGGTCGAGCACCTAGAGTTGCTGCGGCTTTGAACGGACGCGGGCGTGGCCGCCGTTCGACTTCGCCTAGCGGGCCATTGGCTCCGGCAGTCGTGCGAGTCCTGAAATCACGCGGTGCGCCCATGGGCGTATCCGATATTCTGGACGGTCTTATGTCTAACGGCTACAAGTTCAATTCCTCAGAACCGAAGAAAAATCTGTTCGCCCGGATCTATCGCTTGAAAGGCGTTCGACAAGTCGGACCTGGTAGATTTGCCGCTGAATAATAAGCAGGGCCGGTTAACCTTGCCCGGGAGAACGGGTTACTAAAATGCGTAGCCCGTAACCGGTAAAAATGCGTTTAGAGTCGCCGAGATTGATAGCTCAACCTTGGCGGCGCGCATTGCCAATAAGCTAACCGATCAAAGGAACCAGCGGCCTTTTGCCCCGTGCAATCGACCGCTCAGCGCTGGGACTTGACAAGTCCGGCTCAGCTCGTGCTTGGTTTTAGCGCGAAAAAGGGGCCGATTCGTCGCGCCGATATAGAGGAACTGCGCGTAGGCCACCGGTAGCGGTTTGGCAGCTGCCCATAGGCGTCAACCTAAGAGGAGAGCCGACGAGCGCCTCGGTAGCCGCCCCGCAGCCGCGGGATCCCGCTAGCTCTGCGGTAGGCTCGACCTAACCGTAACCGCGAAGCCATCGGTTCGATACGATGACGGATTAGGGCATAACTTTAGATCGTAGATCCGGCAGCCGCCCATGCCCGTCAACCTAACGCGTAGATGAGCACCCGGTAGCGGTCCGGCGGCTGCCGGATCCATGAGGCCAAGTAGTGTGCCCAGCGTAACTGTTGTCTCGAAGCAACGGGTGTACGTAGGCTCAACGCGCATCTATCGCCTCGATCACATGATGGATTTGAAGCACACCATTAGCCTCATCGATTCCGCGTCCGCGGGACCGCTAACCGGACTGCGGATCCGCCTCCTCTTAAGTTGACGCCTATCGGCAGCCGCCGGACCTCTACCAAAGATAGCCGCTGCCTGCACTACTTTTGAGAATTATCCAGATTGGCAATTCGGCGCGCACTATTTACGGTGTCGATCTGATCAATCGACTTATCCCGGCGAATCGCTTTGATTCGCGGAAACCGAAGAGCTAACCCGCTGGAATGCCGGTCGCTCGGCTGGATGGCATCGAACGCTACCTCTAAAACTATCTGTGGCACAACTTCATGGAGCCGCCCAATTCTGCGCGTGGTCGTGCGTTGGAAATGTTCAGTCAGTTCCTCAATTTCGGCATCAGTCAAACCGGAATAAGCCTTTCCGATCGTCTCCAGGCGGCCGTTTTCCGAGTTTCTAACAGCGAAAGTGTAGTCGCTTAGCACGTGGCTCCTTTTGCCATGTCCTTGTTCGGCGCCCACCACCACCACGTCAAGTGTTGCCAGTTCTCGCTTGAGTTTGATCCAGCTGCCTCCTCTCCTTCCGGGCTGATACGAACTAGCGGGGTCCTTAATCATCAGCCCTTCTGTTCCCTGGTCTCGAGCGAAAATAAATGCAGCCTCGATCTCGTCGGCCGCGGTTACCGGTTTGTTAGGTAAGAGTTGAATCAGTTTCGGT
>JGI12635J15846_10004016_pt1 | contig 12725 bp, 13 predicted proteins | sample BlaSpr_A8_OM2_M2_FD_15846 | JGI IMG/M metagenome (IMG submission 15846) | reverse complement strand
GACCGGCGCGGCGTTCCTAGCCGCGAAGCGGATCTACGAGTCGGAGCGGCTGGCGGTCAATGCATAACGGGGCCGCCATCGACAGCCGGGACGATGATCGGCTCAGAGAATTCATCGAGCGCCATTCCCGGCTGTTTGTTCTGACCGGCGCGGGCTGCAGCACCGAGTCGGGCATTCCCGACTACCGCGACGCCGACGGCGGCTGGAAACGCTCTGCCCCGGTGATGTTTCATTCATTCATGGGCGACGCTGCCATCCGCCGGCGCTACTGGGCGCGAAGCCTGGTGGGCTGGCGGCGCCTGCGCGCTGCACGGCCCAACGATGCGCATCGTGCGCTGGCGCGCCTGCAGCAGCAGCACCGGGTCGAATGCCTGGTGACGCAGAACGTCGATCGCCTGCACCAGCTCGCCGGCAGTGCCGACGCCATCGACCTGCACGGCAGGATCGATCTGGTTCGCTGCATGAGCTGCCAGGTGCGGCTGCCGCGCGAAGATCTGCAGGCCGAACTGCTGCGGCTCAACCCGGCCTGGGCCGGACTGGACGCCCTTGCGGCACCCGACGGCGACGCCGATCTCGAGGCGCTGGATTTCTCAAGCTTCCAGATCCCGCCCTGCTCGCTGTGCGGCGGAGTGCTGAAACCGGACGTGGTGTTCTTCGGCGAGAGCGTTCCGCAGGATCGGGTGCAGATGTCGATGCTGCACCTGAGGCAGGCCGACGCCATGCTGGTGGTCGGCTCCTCGCTGATGGTGTATTCGGGCTATCGCTTCGCGCACGCCGCAGCAACGGCCGGCAAGCCGATCGCCGCGGTAAATCTCGGCAGCACGCGAGCAGATCAGTTACTGCGATTCAAAGTGAAGCGGTGCTGTTCGGCGGCGCTGGCTTTCCTGTTGCAACCCCCCGGCGGTGCGCAGCACGCGCGAGCGGTCAGCTTCCGATCAACTCGCTGATAGCCGCAAGCTCATCGGCCGTCAGCTCGAATTGGAAGATTTCCAGGTCTTCGCGCATGTGCGTTGCCGACGTGGTGCCGGTCAGCGGTACGATGTCGCTCTGGGTCAGATGCCGAAACAGAATCTGCGCCGGCGTGCGCGCATATTTCCCGGCCGGTCCGGTAACAGCGTTGTGGGCCAGCAGCTGTGGATTGGCCGTGAGGGTCCAGAAGCTCTGGTAGATGATGCCGCGCTGCCGGCAGAACTCACGAATCTGGCGATCGTAGCCGGAGTCGGCGTAGAAGCGGTTCTGCAGCACCGCGGGCTTCACCGTGGCCGTCTGGTACAGCGTCTGCAGAGTCGCCGGGCTATAGCAATTGCTGATGCCAAGCTGCCGGGCGCCGCCGGCGTGGAAGATCTGTTCCATCGCACCCCACACCTGCGTCATCTGGCGTCGATCGGGAAGCGCGGAGTGCAGCATCAGGCAGTCGACATAGTCGGTCTGCAGGTTGCGCGCTGAGGTCCTGAACGACTGCGCCACCTGCTCGGCCAGCGGTGCGCCCGGGTCATAGGGGATCTGTGCCGGGTCGTGGCCCGACAGCGGTGTGAATTTCGTCTGCAGATAAAGATCGCCCCGGCGCAGCCTGTTATTCAGACTGGCGGCCACAGCCGTCCCAACGCCCGCTTCCTGGTAGTGCTTAGGCTGACACGCGGTGTCGATGCCGCGGAATCCGCGCTGGATCGCGGTGCGCACCAGTTCCTGGGTGCGCATTTTCTTCCACGCCGTGCCGTAGATGATCCTGGGACTGCGCACCCCCTGGCTGGAAACGAGATAGTCGTTGTCCCACATGCGCCGGTCAGACGTCGCGCGACGCGTGTGTTCTGGAGTGGGCGAATCCAGGCGTCGGCTCCTCGGTCTGCACTCCCAGTCTGGACTGCAGCAGCCGCAGCGCCGTCACCGGATCATCGGCGTACTGGAACAGCTCGAGATCCGCAGGATCGATCATGCCATGCCGCAGCAATGCGTCGAAGTTGAGCACTTCAGTCCAATAGCTGGTGCCGTACAGGATCACCGGGATCGGGCGTTCGAGTTTGCGGGTCTGCGCCAGGGTCAGTATCTCGGTCAGTTCGTCCAGCGTGCCGAAGCCGCCGGGGAATACCACCAGCGCGCGCGCCAGGTGCGCGAACCACAGCTTGCGCATGAAGAAATAATGGAATTCGAACAGCAGATCGCGCGTCACATACGGATTGGGCCGCTGCTCGCGCGGCAGGCTGATATTCAGCCCGATCGTCCTGCCGCCGGCCTCCGAGGCGCCTCGATTGGCCGCCTCCATGATGCCGCCGCCGCCGCCGGAGCACACCACGTAGCGGTGGCCATGCGAGGACAGGCCTTTCGACCAGACGGTGAGCAGGCGCGCCAGCTCACGGGCTTGCTGGTAGTAGTGTGGCATCGGCCCATCGGGCGCCAGACGCGCCGAACCGAAGAACACGATGGTGTCGTGGATGTGCGCGCGACGAAAGCGCTGCAGCGGTTCCAGGTATTCCGCGATGATGCGCAGCGGCCGGCCCTCGTCGCTGGCCAGGAATGCTTTGTCGTCGTAGGCGAGCTGAGAATCCGGGGTGCCGTTCGATCGCATGGTTTTACGTCAGCCGTTCGAATTCGATGAAACCGCGCTCGACATTCGTATTGACCAGTGCCACCCGCACGCGATCACCGACGTCGATGCCTTCAAAGCCTTTGACGACCTTGCCCTCGGCCGTCGGCGCGCTGATCCGGACCCAGGTTCCCTTATCCGAGGCACCGGTCACGATCGCGTCGAAGCGCTGGCCGACGCGCGATGACAATAACAGCGCCGCCGCCGACTTGCGCAGCTGCCGCTCTACCTTTGTGGCGTTGTCTTCCTGAGTCGTGCAATGAGCGGCGAGGGTCCGAAGTTCGTCCTCGGCATACGGTGCCGGCCGGCGCTCGAGCGCCGCCTTGAGCAGGCGCTGCATAATGACATCCGGGAAGCGCCGGTTGGGCGCCGTCGAGTGGGTGTAGTCACCGACCGCCAGTCCGAAATGTCCCTGCATCTTCTGGCCGGGGGACTCGAGTGCATATTCGCCCCGGCCCAGCAACTTGATGACCGCCAGGCTCAGGTCGGGAAAGCGATCGGGATCGGCCTGGCGGCGCCTGATCAGGAACTGGCTGAGCGCCTGAGCGTCTGGTGCGTCCGGCAGCCGATCGCCGACAGCGGTCGCGAGCCAGACGATCCGATCCCATCGCTGCGGGGTTCGCAATACCCGGCGCAGCGAAGGCAGGCCGCTGCTGGCGAGGTACCTCGCGGTCACACCGTTCGCCGCGATCATGAAATCCTCGATCAGCTCCTTGGTTCGGTTGCTCTCATCGGGACGCAGATCCTTCAGCAGCTCGCCCTCGAACACGGGTCGAGCCTCGATGGTAGCGAGATCCAATGCACCGCGCGCGTGACGCGCGCGCCTGAGCGCCTGAGCAACCTGGTCCTGCAGGCGCAGCTGCTGCTCGAGGCCCTCGACCGCCGCCAGCCGCGCCGGCGCCGTTGCCGTCGTGCCGGTAAGCCACGCCGCCACGCTGTTGTAGGCAAGCTTGGCGCGATTCACGACCACCGCGCGATACACGTCCGACGCCGTCACGCCGCCGTTGGCGTCGACCGTCATCTCGATGATGATCGCCAGGCGCTCCTGGCCTTCGCCGAGGGAGGTGAGGTTGGTCGACAGCTTCTCGGGCAGCATCGGAAAGATCTGCGCCACGGTGTAGACCGAGGTGGTGTTGCCGCGGGCGTGATCGTCGATCGGCGAGCCGCGCTGCACGGTGGCATCGACATCGGCAATCGCGACCAACAGCTTGACCGCCCCCGCGGACAGGGGTTGCGCGACCGAGAGCTGATCGAGGTCCCGGGAATCATCGTTGTCGATCGAGGCCCACAGCAGACCGCGCAGGTCCCGGATCGCCGCGCCGGCGTCCCGCGCCGGGCCGGTAATCGAATTTGTCTGTTGCAGCGCCGCCGCCGAAAAATCGGGCAGCAGACCGCGCTCGAGCATCGCCCGGCGGGCGATCTGCCTGAGCTGCTGCAGGTTTGATTTGTCCGCGGCATTCATCCGCGCCGATGATACTGCGGCCCGGCATTGCCGATTGCGGGCGCGCGGTTACTGAGCGGCGAAGAAAGAGCACACCGCCGCCAGCGTCGAGTGCATTGGTTCAGCCCATGAGGCTCGCCAGCGATTGGCGAATCAGCTGCGCCGAGAGCATGAACATCACCAGCGCGACCAGCGTATCGAGCACCTGCCAAGCTCGCGGGCGCGCGAATACCGGGCTCAACCAGCGGGCGCCGAAGCCTAGGCTCGTGAACCACATGCCGCTGGCGATGGCGGCGCCACCGACAAACCACATCCGCCCTCCCGGCGGCTGCCGTGCCCCGATCGATCCCATCAGCAGCACCGTATCGAGGTAAACATGCGGATTCAGCAGCGTAAATCCGGCCAGCTGCGTCAGGGCCGAACGCAGCGAAACGTTGGCGCTACCGGCCGCGGTCGGCAATGACTGCGGGCGGGAGGCACGCCGCAGCGCCAGCACCCCGTAGCACAACAGAAAGGCCGCGCCGGCAAGGGTCAGCGGCACCGTCAACGTTGCCGACTTTCCCAGCATGCTGGCCAGTCCTGCGACGCCTGCCCCGATCAGCACCAGATCGGCCACCCCACAGAACAACACGATCGCCGCGACGTGCTCGCGCCGCAGCCCCTGGCGCAGAACGAACGCGTTCTGTGCGCCGATAGCCACGATCAACGTGGCGCTGATGACAAAGCCGGTGCCGAAGGCGGAGTGCCACATGACGGCGAGTCTGGTTTTCGGTGTAGCATTAGTCGAATTAAACTTCCTGTCTCTGCTTAAGGAAAACTTAAGATGTTGGATTACGCGGCGCTCGCCGCGCTGGCCGCCGTGGTACGCGAAGGCAGCTTTGAGCGGGCCGCGCGGGCACTGAATGTCACGGCCTCGGCGGTGTCGCAGCGGGTGAAGCTGCTCGAGGAGCGCCTGGGCAGCGTGCTGGTGGTGCGCGGCCGGCCCTGCACCGCCAGCGATGTGGGGCGGCTGCTGTGCAGGCATGTCGAACGTGTCGGCATGCTGGAGCAGGATCTTCAGGTGGCGCTGCCGAGGCTCGAAGCGGTCGCCGACAGCGCGGGCCGGGTGACACTGCGCGTGGCCGTGAATGCCGACAGTCTGGGCACCTGGTTCATCCGCGCCATGGCGGAATTCGTCAATACTGAGCCGGCGCTACTCGACCTGGTGCTGGACGACGAGGAGCACACTGCCGAATGGTTGCGCACCTCGGAAGTGCTGGCGGCAGTGACCGCCGGCGCGCGCGCCGTTCAGGGGTGCAACCGCATCGCGCTGGGCCGATTGCGCTACGCCGCGGTAGCCAGCCCGGCCTTCGTGCGGCGCTATTTTGCCGCCGGCGTCACGGCGGCCTCGCTGGCCAGCGCGCCGCGCCTGACCTTCAACCGTAAAGATCGCCTTCAGGCACAATGGATTCGCCTGGTCTGCCGGCGGCAGGTGGACACACCGACACACTGGCTGCCATCGACGCAGGCCTTCATCGACGCCAGCAGCGCCGGGATTGGCTGGGGGATGAATCCTGTATCGCTGGTACAGCCGCAGCTTCGCGCCGGAACGCTGGTGGAGCTGGTCCCGGAGCGCCATCTGTCGGTGGCTCTGTATTGGCAGCACTCGCGGCTGCCGGTGTCGATGCTGGATCGATTGACGCGCACGGTCATCGCCGCGGCCCGACTTGCACTGGAACCCTAGCGCACTCGCGCGGCAGAACAAGCTTAAACCTGGGCCCGCAGCGTCGGCACTCACTTTGGAGGGTTATGCAGGAGGGCGAGGAGTCGGGGCGAGCGGATGAAAAGTGCATCTTGGGTATTGCTGTCGTTGAGTCTGCTGTGCACGCAGACGCCGGACATGTATCGCCTGGATCCGGTCAATACACGGATTTCATTCAACATTCAGCATTTTGGCGTGCTGTGGGTGAGTGCCCGTTTCCCGGACTTCAGCGGCGGCTTCGTGCGCGACCGTTTCGGTTCGGCCAGCCGGGTGGACGTCAGCGTGCAGATGGCATCGGTGGCCTGCGATGACCCGCGCTGGAACGCCCGTCTGCGCTCTGCCGACTGGCTCGACGTGCAGCGCTACCCGCAGATGAGCTTTCACTCGAATCATGTTGACTTTGAGGGCGACGGTCGGGCCGTGGCGAGCGGTGAATTGACCCTGCACGGCGTCACCAAGACGGTCGGCCTGGAGATCACCCGGTTGAGCTGCTCGCAGGCCACCGGGTCGGGCGACAGCTGCAGCTTTGTCGCGCACGCCCGCATCAGGCGCTCCGACTACGGCATCGCTCATGGATTCTGGATCGGCGGCGACATGGTCGATATCGCCATTAGCGGCGTCGGCGTACGCGGCGATGCGCCGCCGCGGCCCGCCGCCGATGCCGCGACGGCTGCAGCGATAGCGGCGCGGCTATAGACGGGGTGTCGCTAAGCCGCAGCTTCAGCCCGCTTCGGTCGCACACACAAACAGCTGCGCCGGGGGAAGATTGCGCCGCTCGAAGCTGCGACGCACATCGCCGAAGGTTCGCTGCAGCACTGGAAGCACCCGGCTGGTGAACTGATAAACCAGGAATGCGCCGCCGGGCTCGAGCGCGGCGCGACTCTTGGCCACGATGTCGGCGCGCACACGCTCCGGCATGCTGCCGAGCGGAATGCCCGAAATGATATAGCTGGCCAGCGGNANTCCCAGCCGCTGCAGCACGGCCTGCACTTGNGCGGCTGAGTCGTGCACCACATGCAGGCGTGGATCGGGCAACGACGTCGGCAGGAACCGTACGAAGGCGCTATTGGTCTCGATGGCAACCAGNTGCGCATCCCGGTGCATGCGGCGCAGAATCTCGCCGGTAATGGTGCCGACGCCGGGCCCATACTCGACGATGACTCTGGCCCGCTCCCAGTCGATTGGCTCGAGCACCTGATTCACCAGGAAGCGTGAGCTGGGGATGATCGAGCCGAGCATGTACGGATGGCGCACAAAGTTAGCGGCGAAGAGCAGCATTTCAACAGTCCGCGATCGGGTCGTTTTTTTCATGGCGAGTCTCACACGTCGAAGAATTCGTATATTCGGGTACTCGCGTACCGTGGTCGGTCCGGTCGGAGCAACAAAAACGTGGCCTCCCCTGCGGCGAGTGGGCGCCCGCTCGCCGGGTCGCGCTGCCCGATCGCGACTTCGTGCAATCTGAGCCATAAAGAATCTTAAGGGATTCAAGGGCTCATTGCTATGAGCAGGATTGCCGCCAGGGGGCGCCTCAGGCCGCCACCGCTGCCCACCGGGCACTTGCCTGCCACAGGCAGTCCTGCAGCTGCAGGTCGTTCGCAAGCGGCGCCGCCGGTTGCGGAAGCTGGTTTTCGTCGAAGTAACGGCCGCTGATCCCGGCGACCTCATTTGACAGCGCGAGGTGCAAGCTCGTGCGCGCGCCGCGCTCGCAATCAAAGATGAGGCGGCTGATCAGCGGCTTCACGACGCGCAGCCACGGCGGCAGCAGGTTGCTGGCGACTACTCCCGGATGCAGGCAGTTGGCGCATACGCGGGTGCCGGAAAGCCGGCGCGCCAATGCAAACGTGTGCAGGACGTTGGCGAGCTTCGACTGGGCATAGGCGGCCATGCTGCTATAGCGCGCGCGCGGATTGCTGATCCGGTCGAAGTCGATCCGGCCGCGATAGTGGACTCGGGATGCGATGTTGATGACACGGGCGGTTTCGCTAAGGCGGTCTGACAACAATGCGGTGAGCAGGAACGGACCCAGGTGATTTGTAGCAAAGGTCAGCTCGAATCCATCCGCTGACATGCGATGCCTGCTGCTGACCATTCCCGCATTGTTGATCAGCAGGCCGATCGGGCCGAACGCGCGGCGTACCACAGCGGCGCTTTCGCGCACCGAGGCGAGCGACGCCAGATCGCAGTGAACGACATCAATCGCCGCTCCCGGTATCTGCCCGGTGATCTCGTCACGCACCGCTTCTCCGGCAGCAACGTCACGGCACAGCATGACGACCGTTCGTCCGGCCCTGGCAAGCTCACGGCTCGTCACACGTCCGATGCCGTGAGTGGTTCCGGTGATAACGGCGACTTCATTCATGGGTCAGCCAGGGAGCTTGAGCAGCGGCTCGCCCATGCGGATGACACTCCCCTGGCGCAGCCGATCGCACAGCGTGACGCCCTCCGGTGCAAAGGCGATGATGGTCGAGCCATGCTGAAACCATCCCATCTCCTCCCCTTTGTACAGCGGCGCATCGCACGGTATCGTATTTGGGCCGCGATATTTCAAATGCAGCAGCACGTCCAGGAAGTGCAGGCGCACACTGGCCACCAGGATCGCCGCGACCGGCACCAGCGTAATCAGCTCCGCTGAAGGAATGAGCCGGCAACGTATGATGGCGCGCTCGTTCTTGCAGAACAATTTCTCGATTCTCTGCAGCGCGATCGGATTGACGTTCCAGGTGTCCCCGGAAATGTACGTGACCTGCTCCACACGGCAGTCATGCGGGGCGTGGAAGCGGTGATACATGCCGGAAGTGAGTCGCAGCGTGACATACGAGCCCTTCAGATAGCTGCTTACCAGTTCCTCGTCCCCCAGCAGATCCATCAGCGTGTAAGGGAATCCCTTGGCCTGAAGCACCGATCCGGCGGCGACCTGGCCCATGGCGCCGATGATGGCGTCGCAGGGGCTCACGAGCACGGCAGGGTCCGGATCAATGCGTCGCGCCCCGTCCTTGAGCTCGCGCGTGAAACATTCGTGCAGGCTCTTGAACTGGGTGGTCCGCGCCTCGCTCAGATCGAGCTCGGAGAACAGGCGCCAGATGGCGATGCAGCAATCGCGTACCAGCGGCTGCTCGAGTCGGCTCAGCCAGCCGGTGAAGAGCGTCAGCCAGCGGCGCGGAAGGCGATTAGTCAGCAGGAAATTCAGGTCTTCCTGTTGAGTGAACCTGGCGATAGCCGAGCGTGGCGTCATCGAACTGTCACCAAAGCGCAATACTTTGCGGGCCGGGCCGTCGCAGGCGCTCCTACCCAGGCCCATAGGCGAGAACCATCATGCTTTGGTACGTTGCTGGCGGGTTGATACTGGTGATCCTGCTGCGCCAGGCGCAGCTGCGACTGGCATTGTCGCGCGCCAAGCATCGCTCGATCGCCGGACATTCCCGCCTCGCGCGTCGCATTGCCGCGCTGATTCCCCACTATGAGTACGACGATGCGCGGTTTTTCAGCGCCGATGACGCCCCGCCCGAGGTCGCCGCAAAGAGGTGCGCCGGATTTTGGCAACTCTCGGCCTTGTACACCGAGCGCTTCCGCAACAGCGCGGCGCTGACCAACGAGGTCCAGGAGACGGTTTCCGACCTGCAGTTCACGGCTCGGTACCGCGTACCTTTCCAGTTCAGTCGCCTGGTGCGCGAGCACCTGCGGGGGGGCGCCTTCCTGCAATCCTCGTCGGGCACTACGGTGACCGACCTGGACGGCAATTGCTTTTTCGACTTGACCGGCTCCTACGGCGTGAATCTGTTCGGCTACGACTTCTACAAGGAATGTATCGAGCGCGGCAGCGAGCGGGTGCGCGACCTCGGGCCGGTGCTCGGCGCTTACCACCCGGTCATGGTCTACAACGTGCAGCGGCTGCGCCAGATATCCGGTCTCGACGAAGTCTCCCTGCACATGTCCGGCACTGAGGCGGTGATGCAGGCAGTACGCCTCGCGCGCTATCACAGCCGGCGCAAGTACCTGGTGCGCTTTTGCGGCGCTTACCATGGATGGTGGGGCGATGTTCAGCCGGGGGTTGGCAACCCGGGCGCCGCCCGTGAAACCTACACCCTGAAGGACATGGATGAGGCTTCGCTGCATGTATTGCGCACGCGCTCGGATATCGCCTGCGTGCTGGTGAATCCGCTGCAGGCCATGCATCCGAATGCCAACGCGCCGGGCGATTCCGGATTGATCGACGGCGCGCGCGGCGCGCACTTCGATCGATCGGCCTACGCCGCATGGCTGGCGAAGCTGCGCACGGTGTGCTCCGAGAGAAATATCGTGTTGATCTTCGACGAAGTATTCGTCGGGTTCCGTCTCGCCGTNGGAGGGGCCCAGGAGTATTTCGGCGTTCGCGCCGATATGGTGACCTATGGCAAGACGCTCGGCGGCGGTCTGCCGGTCGGAGCGGTTTGCGGCCGGGCCGACTTGATGAAGCGTTTTCGCGAGGATCGGCCGGCGGATATCTGCCTTGCGCGCGGCACATTCAACTCGCACCCGTACGTCATGGGCGCCATGCATGAGTTCCTGCAGCGGCTCGACAGCGAGCCGGTCCGTGCTATCTACAGCGAGCTCGACCAGGTTTGGGATCGACGCGCCCGTCAGCTCAACGAGCGCCTGCGTGCGGCACAAGTGCCTGTTCAAGTGTCACATCTCTCGTCCATCTGGAGCATCAACTACCTGCGGCCGTCACGCTACAACTGGATGTTCCAGTACTACCTGCGCGCCGCAGGCCTGGCGCTAAGCTGGGTGGGCACCGGCCGCCTCATCTTCAGTTTGAACTACACCGACGCCGACTTCGATGCGGTCACCGACAGGATCCTGTCGGCGGCCGCACAGATGCTGCGCGATGGCTGGTGGTGGCAAGAGGTCGGACTCACCAACAAGGCTATCAAGCGGCGTGTGCTGCGCGAGCTGCTTCAGGCGCGCTGGGATACTTCCTCCATCGGGTCGATCAACTCGCCGCGCAGCAGATAAAGCGGGGCCCGGTAGTAGAGCATGATGTCGTGGAACGGATCGGTGATGATCTTGGTGAGCCAGACCAGACCGGTCTGCACGTTCTGTTGAAAGAATAATTGAACGGTGCGGAAAATCAGCGCGCCAAAGCCCAGAGTGAGCCACAGCTGACCGACGTGCTGCAGAAATTGCGCGTCGCCCACCGGCAGCGGAAATATGCCGAACAGCGTCGGGTTGAGCCACAGGACGAGCGGTGACAGCGCCCACAGGGACAGAAGAACGATCTTTCTTCGGAGGTTATAGCCGACCTTGATGTCTTCCTTGTGCTCGTGGCTTGCCTGATTGACGGCGTCGTATCCCTTCGGTTCGAAGAAGAAGTGACCCAGCTGGCGGCTCACCATCGCCCCCAACCATCCAATCAGCGCGGAGGCGACCGGATTGGTAAAGATCGTGAAATACGCGGCCAGAAAACTCAGCGCACTCACCAGATGCAGCGACTGATTGATACGGCTGTGGTGGTAATAGCGATGATCGTCCCATCGTTGTGTCTTCAGCGCTTCAAGGAAGCTTTGCATTCGGGTTCCTTTCAGTTGACAGCCCTCAAACATGGGCATGAAGGAAATATAGGAGAATAATTACCAGAACATGACAGCCCGCTGCCGAACTGCACGCTATGTGGCCGATTTCACCGACACACGTGCCGAACACCCCGACGTGTGCTATCCCGCTTTGCCGGCACGCAACCTCCGCCATAGCACTTTGCGCAAGAAAATCTTTGCAATTCATTCATGGCAGCGTCACATGACGCGGTAATGATGGCTGGCGAGAAGCAACCGTCGGAGGAGCATTGGGCCAAAGAACACGGCCTTCATCTGAAGGCGCGAATCGAATCACAGAACGCGTCGCATGAGGATCATGATCGTCAGCGATGCGTGGTTTCCCCAAACCAACGGCGTCGTCAATACATTGGCTCAGACCGCAACGTGGCTCGGTCGATTCGGGCACGAGGTTCGGCTCCTGACGCCACGCGACTTTCGCACTTTTCCCTGCCCGACCTATCCGGAAATCCGCGTCGCTTTCCTGCCGCAGCGAAAGCTCGCGCGCAGCATTGCGGCATTCCGGCCGCAGGCGCTGCACATTGCGACCGAGGGTCCGCTCGGCTTTTCGGCCCGGCGCTACTGCATCAGCCACGGACTGCGCTTCACGAGCTCCTATCACACGCAGTTTCCGCAGTATTTGCGCTCCCGGTTGCCGGTCCCGCTGGCAGCGTCCTATGCCCTGTTGCGCTGGTTTCACGGCGCGGCGCAGAGCTGCATGGTCAGCACCCGGGGAGTACAGGCTGAACTGGCCGCACGCGGCTTCAGGAACCTCGCGCGGTGGCGGCGCGGCGTCGATACGCAATTGTTCCGGCCGCAGAGCAAGGCTTTCCTGAACCTGCCGCGGCCGGTTGCGGCCTGTGTCGGACGCGTAGCGGTCGAGAAGAATGTGGCCGCGTTCCTGCAAATGCCATGGTGCGGCAGCAAGCTGGTGATCGGCGATGGGCCTGAGCGACAGCGATTGCAGGCGCAGTACCCGGATGCTGTCTATGCGGGGTTTCGCTTTGGCGAGGACCTGGCGGCCCACATAGCCGCCGCGGATGTGCTCGTGTTCCCGAGCCGCACCGACACGTTCGGACTGGTCAATCTCGAAGCCATGGCGTGCGGTGTTCCGGTGGCAGCGTTCCCGGTCACTGGCCCGATAGACGTGGTGCAGGACGGCGTGACCGGAGCTCTGGATACCGATCTGGCGCGGGCTGCCCAGAGGGCGCTGCGCGTCGACCCGCACGCCTGCCGCGAACGCGCCTTGCAGTCGAGCTGGGATGCCTGCACGCACGAATTCGAGAGCAACCTCGTGGCATGCCGTCTGACCTCGGTGTCACGGATGACGCCGTCGCATTCGGTCCCTGAACGCCAGCCCACATAGAAGCGGGCCCTGGCGCCACGATCGAAAGC
>JGI12635J15846_10004012_pt1 | contig 12729 bp, 10 predicted proteins | sample BlaSpr_A8_OM2_M2_FD_15846 | JGI IMG/M metagenome (IMG submission 15846) | reverse complement strand
GGACATCGCTCCGCACATCCCGGTGATCGACAAGTCGAAACGCGAGGACGGGACCTTCAGTCGGGAGGACTTCACGTTCGACAAGGAGCGTAACGTGTACATCTGTCCGGCGAACAAGATCCTCACGACGACTGGCAAGCTGGTCAACGACGGAGAAACTCTTCTCTATCGGACAAAAGCGCGCGACTGTCGTGGTTGCCTGCTCAAAGCACAATGCTGTCCAAAGACGTCCGTCCGCAAAATCCCGCGCAGTATCTACGAGGAAGCTCGCGACGTTGCCCGAGCGCTGGCCAAGACGGAGGCGTTCAAGCAATCAAGCCGCGACAGGAAACGTGTCGAAATGCTGTTTGCGCATTTGAAACGTATACTTCGGCTCGACCGGCTGCGATTGCGCGGGCCATGCGGTGCCCAGTTCGAGTTCACGTTGGCTGCGATTGCTCAGAACCTCCGCAGGCTGGCCAAGTTGGTCGCCCGGCCGCCACCACCAATCGCCCCTTTGTGCGCTGCGTAACGTTGCAAGCGTCAGTAAAGTCGAGCGTAAGTCGCCCGCACAATCCAGCGGGTGGCAACGGACGGCTTCAAAAATGGCACAAGCCGTCCCGCGTCGTCCGCATGCCGATTTCTGCAACAAAATCGGCACAAAACGGACATGCGGCGGTCACCCGGCGATGTCCGTTTTTGGGGGTAAAGCCGACATGGCGGATTTATGAGTACACGCCCTGGTTTGGCCTTGAGGCGCGGTCGGACAGGCTCGCCGCGCAACGCGATCTCACAATTTGTGCCCTTTCTGGCGCAGCGCCTCGGTAAGACGAGCGCGCAGATCATCGGCCGCCTTGCGGCTCGATTCCTGGCCGACCTGATTGCTCTGCTGCGCAAGCGCCGGCGCCTTTTGCAGCAGCTTTTGCCCGGCCGGCTGGCGATAGAACGCCTCTATCTGGTGCAGCTCGTCGACCGTAAAATTGTTGGCATAGACGGTAGCGACGGCATCGACCATTGCCGTGTAGTATGGCGTATACGCATCCACCATCGTTGGCATCAACGCTTCGTAATCGTGTTCGATCTCCGGCCTGTCCTGTGTCAGCGCGGGCTTCAGCGTCAGCAGGATGGCCGGCAGCAGCGCCTTGTATTGATCGGATAGTTTCATGGTGGTCACCAGGCTGCGCGCTGCCGCCATGGCGTCGGGTGACGGTGTTTGCGCAAGTGAACCGGAAATTGAAAACACAAACAGGCTGGCGATGATCAATAGGCGTCTGGACATGGCTTCCTCCCGGTGACAGGTCGCGCAACGATCCTTAAAGAACTGGGTTTCCCCGGATAAGCAAACTCGCGCGTTTCAGCACGCCTGTTCGCGCCGACCAATCTTGCGAAGGTGCCAGTGGGGATCAGGTTTGTCCAGAACAGCCGTGTCCGGACGGGNCGTGCTAGTCGATCGGGTGGCCGATCACCGCAACGAGTTCGCGCACCAGGCGATCCGAGACCTGTCCGGTCAGCGGGATCTTGCGGTCCCGCTCGAACTTCTGGATTGCGGCCTGGGTGTCNGGGCCGACCGTCCCGGTCGGCCGCAACTGGCCATAGCCGTTTTCGGTGAGCGCGCGCTGCACCGCCGCCACGCGGCGCGCGGCCGCATTGGCCGGCGTCTCGGCGCGGGGGGCCGGGATCGGCGCCGGCGGCCGCAGCGCAGCGGGAGGCGCTACCGGCGCCGCGCTGGTCGCCTTGACCAGGCTGGTCAGGGGATCGGCGGGCCTCGGCTCGGCGGGCTTTTCGATGGGCTTCGGATCCAAAGCGAGTTTCGGCTCTGCAAGCGTGACGTCGGCTTCGACCGGCCGCGGACGCGGCAACGGGTTGACCGCCGCCAGCCCCGGCGCCGGCATCACGACCACCGAGCCGAACATCGGCGCCGGATGGTGCCCGGTTTGCAGGAACAGCGCGTTGGCAATGATGGCGCTGACCGCGGCAAACGCCAGGGCCGCTGCGATCGCGTCTTTCGGGCTGCGCAGCAAGATGCGCATCACCAGGCCGCGCTCGGCGTCGACATCGAGCTCAACCGCGCGAGCGCCGCGGCGGCGGCGCGGCATGCCGTCATCTCTGGTATTTTTTCTAGGCACTTTTCTTCACCTGAAGGGCTTGGTCGGGGGCAGCTTGTCGCGACGCCGGATTAAGCGTTGCGATGTTTGACGGCTGTTTCGAAGGCGGCGTGTACGCCAGCGGCAGCGTGACGGTGACGGTGGTGCCTTCGTCGATCCTGCTCTGGACGGTCAGCTCGCCGGCATGCAGGGCGACCAGGCTCTTCACGATCGACAGCCCGAGTCCGGTGCCTTCGTGCCGCCGCTGATAGGTCTTGCCGGCCTGGAAGAAGGGATCGCCGATCCGCTTGAGATCGTCGGCGGCGATGCCGACGCCGGTGTCGGTGACGCGCAGCAACAGCCGCGATCCCTCGACGCCGGCGGAAACCGTCACCTTGCCGCCGCGCTCGGTGAATTTGATGGCGTTGGAGACGAGATTGAGCGCGACCTGCTTGAACGCGCGCGGATCGCCGGTCATGACCGGCAGATCCTCGGGGATCCGGGTCGCAAGCTCGATGCCGCTTTCCCGCGCCTTCAACGCCAGCAGGCTGCAGCAATTGGCCAGCGCGGCCCGCGGCGCGAACGCCTCCGGCGAGATTTCGAAATTGCCGGACTCCATCTTCGACATGTCGAGGATGCCATTGACCACCGACAGCAGATGCTGGCCAGAATCGTTGATCAGCTGCGCATATTCCTTGCGGCGCGCCGCGTCCACCATCAGCGCGTCCTCCTGAACGATCATCTCGGAGAAGCCGATGATGGCGTTGAGCGGGGTGCGCAGCTCGTGGCTCATGGTGGCGAGGAAGCGCGTCTTGGCGGCGTCCGCCTGTTCGGCGGCAGTTCGCGCCAGATCGAGCGCCTGTTCCTGGATCTTGCGATCGGTGACGTCGCGCATCACCGCGACCACCTCGGCGTCCGCCGTCGCGGCCGGCGACGGCTGTTCCAGCGGCCGGCAACGCATCTCGACCCAGATGAAATCCTGATGATGGCCGCGCTCGCTGCCCTTCGGCGCATCGCGCCGCAGACGGAATTCGACGCTGCGGGCCTCGCCGCCGCGCGCCGCCTCCGAAAGCGCGGTGAGATAGGCCGGCCGGTCGGCGACGTGGACCCGGTCGAACAGGCCGTGACCGAGCAGGCGGGGCAACTGGGTGCCCAGCATCGCCTCCACCGCGGGCGAAATGAACTGCACCGCGCCGTTGCGGCGATGCCGCGAGATCACGTCGCTCATGTTGCGCGCCAGCAGGCGATAGCGGTCCTCCTCGACATAGAGCAGCGAGACGCTGGTGCGCGCCAGCGATTCGACGGCGAACGCAAGGCCGGCGGCGTAAAGCGTCGCCGATGCCACGCCGAACGCCATGAACACGTTGCGCAGCTGCGGGTTCGCGTCAACCGGCGGCAACACGCCGAAATGTCCTGATACGATCAGGAGCGCGGCACATGACAGCGCCAGCGCGGAGGCGAACGCCACCACGCGGCGCGATGCCGAAAGCGCCGCCTCGAGCGGAACAACGACCAGCCAGATCGCGGCAAAGGATTCGATGCCGCCGGTGGTCATGGCCAGCGTCATCACGAGGCCCGCCAGCGCCAGCGACGACAGCACATGCGCGCCCTCGTAGCGGCCGGTGCGCGACAGGAACCACGACAGCAGGATCGGCGCGATCAGCCACGCGAAGGCAGCGACCTCGAGCGCCGTGGGCGCGCCGCGCATCGCCAGATAGACCGGGAACGCCGCGAAGGCGGCGAGACTGCCCATCAGCCGCGGCGCCATGAAGGCGCGATGGCGCGCGCGCGTCAGCGCGTCGTAGCGCGCCGAGGGGTGCAGCAGCGCATCAAGACAATCGCGGATGATATTCAAAACTGTCACAGCTCTCGCGCTTCGGCCAAACGTCAAACAGACGGGCCGGAACGCCCCCATTATCGTTGGCCCACCGTGTCAGAGCGAAATTAAGCGAACGCTAAGGCACGCAGGTCCGGCACCAAGGACGGTATCTTCGCGGGGTTTTCGCGCTACCTGCAACCCTTCATTCAACGCAGATGGTGAACGTCGGGTTTCCAGGCCGCAACCGATATGGTTTCGAAATGGTAGCTGCCGGCGAACTCCGTGATTTTGCCGAGAATCGCCATCAATCGAAAATTTACACCGAATCCAATCATTGGGATTTTTCGCGAATTTTCGGCGATTTAACCTCAATGCAAATACTTGCGCTTTATCGACGACTGTTAGTCAGGGACCGATTGCGGGATCAACCGCAACGGAACCAAAAGACACGGCCGGGATCGCGAGATGTTTTTTCTGCTCCGCATGGTATTCTGGCTCGGGCTGGTGCTCGTGCTGCTGCCCCGAGAGAAGACGCCTGAATCGGACAAACTGCCGCAGGTGAACGCGTCGGAAGCCGTGTCGGCTGCGACTGCCGCGGTGTCGGACATGAGCCAGTTCTGCAAGCGCCAGCCCGCTGCGTGCGAAGTCGGCGGCCAGGCCGCGACCGTGATCGGACACCGCGCCCAGGAGGGCGCGCGCAAGCTCTATCAGATCATCACCGACAAGCGCGCCTCCGAGCCTACCGGCTCGATCGGCGGCGGCGCAGTCGACGCCTCGCTCACGGCCGAGGCGCCGCGCGACACGCTGACGCCGGATGACCTGGTGGCCGAGTGGCATCTGCCGCCGGCGCCTTGAAAAATACCGAAAAACCGCTTTCATTTTGATCGGACGAACTCGCTTTCGATCGCCGGCGATCCTATATATGGCCCTGGGAATCGAGCGGGACACGATGACGATCGACGAAATCAGGGACAATTTTGCGCTGCTGGACGATTGGGACGATCGCTACCGGTATGTCATCGAACTCGGCCGCACGCTCGATCCCTTGCCGGAGGCCGAGCATTCCGCCGCCAACAAGGTGCAGGGCTGCGCCAGCCAGGTCTGGCTCGCCAGGAAGATTGAGCGCAGCAAGGCCGGCGAGCCGCTGCTCAAATACCTCGGCGACAGCGACGCGCATATCGTGCGCGGACTGATCGCGATCCTGCTGACGCTGTTTTCCGGCCACACCCCGCAGCAAATTCTCGCAACCGATGCGCTCAAGGTGTTCGACGAATTCGGATTTCGCGAGCATCTGACGCCGCAGCGCTCCAACGGCCTGCGCGCCATGGTCGAGCGCATTCGCTCCGACGCGCGCGCGGCGCTGGCCGCCGCCTCCTGAAAACCCGGCTTTGAGCTGATTGCGTCCAAGGTTCACGCCCCGCGATCGATGACTGTTTCGCATCCGTTAACCATGGCGACACCGGGATCAACCTGTCCTTAAACGATTTGCTGGATCATCCGTCGACAACTGAGGGTTGACGATGAGCGAGCTTCCGCCGGTCTGGCGCTTCATGCGGTCGCGATCCGGTCGCGGCTTTCTGCTGCACCTGAGCCTGTGCGCGGCGCTGTCCGTGACGGTCGGCTACGGATTCTATCGTTTCAGCCTGAACTGGTTCGAGGAGCACAAGAGCCGCGAAAAGATCATCGCGCTCCAGCTGGTCGATGCCTTTGTCACCAATTATTCCGCAGTCCGGTCGCAATTCGGAAAAGATGCGCCGGTTCCGGCGTCGTTCCGGGCCCATGCGATCGAGGCTTTCAACAAGCAGAACGGCGATAATTCCGACTTTCGCCTGGCTTCGGTCGGTCGCCCCGGGCGCGAGATCCTGACGCCGCCAACCGACGCCCAGATGGCCCGCACCATCGAGGCCTTCGCGGCCACGCCAAACCCGAAACCGGTGTCGGAACTGCTCGACGTCAACGGCGAGCGGATGTTCCGCACGGCCTATCCCACCGTGGCGCGCGAACAGAGCTGCGTCAGCTGTCACAACGCGCTGCAGCCCGACAAGGCGCAATGGCACCTCAACGACGTCATGGGCGCGTTCGTGATCGACGTGCCGATCACGCCGTTTCTGCATAGCGTGATGTGGCAGAGTGCCGGCATCGGCGTGGGTCTGTTCCTCGCACTGGCGCTCGCGGGCCTGACGATTTCCCTGATGCATTTCCGTCAGCTGGAAGCTCTCGACGCGTCGGCCGCAAAACTCGGCCGCACCCAAAACTTCCTCGATAGCATCATCGAGAACATGCCGGTGTCGGTCGCCGTCAAGGACGCGCGCGACCGCTGCTATGTCCTGATCAACCGGACCGCGGAGGCCATTTTCGGCATCGCGCGTGGCGAACTGATCGGCAGATCGGGCCATGACCCGTCCAACATGGAGACCGCGAACGACTTGTTCCCGCTTGCCGGCGAGGCCTTGCGCACCCGAGAGCTGCAGACCGTCGGCGAACACATGGTTCACACCCGTCACAACGGCACGCGTGTTCTGACAACCAGGAATCTCTCGATACCTGACGAGAGCGGCGAACCGCGCTACCTCCTCAGCCTTTCGGAGGACATTACCGAACGCAAGCAGGCGGAAGCCCGCATCCAGCATTTGGCGCATTATGATGCCCTGACCGATTTGCCCAATCGGGCGGCATTCGCCGAGCATCTCTCGCGCACGATCGATGCCGCAAAGCTGGATATAGAATCGTTTGCCGTGCTGAGCATCGACCTCGACGGCTTCAAGGAGATCAACGACGTGTTCGGTCATGCGGTCGGCGACAATGTGCTGCGCCAGATGTCGCAGCAGCTGCGTGCGCACGCCGGCGAGGCATATCTGGCGCGGCTCGGCGGCGACGAATTCACCATGATCACGCCGAACGGCGATTACCCGGCACTGGCCGAGGTTCTCGCCGGACGTCTTCATGCGGCCGTCGCAACCGACCTGGAACGCGACGGTCAGCACCTGCGCGTCAGTATCAGCATCGGCATCGCGATCTTTCCGGCTGACGGCACCGACGCAACCACGCTGCTCAACAATGCCGATGCCGCGCTCTACCGCGCCAAGGCCGCCGGCCGCGGCAAGACCCGCTTCTTCGAAATCGAGATGGATAATCGCTTGCGCGAGCGGCGCTCCATCCAGCACGAGCTCTCCTCCGCCATCGCGCGGAACGAGCTGCGTCTTTATTATCAGCCGCAGGCGAAGATCGACGGCGAGGTGATCGGGTTCGAGGCCCTGGTGCGTTGGCAAAATCCGCAGCGCGGCATGGTTTCACCCGGCACCTTCATTCCGGTTGCCGAGGAAAGCGGTCTCATCACGCAGATCGGCGAGTGGGTGCTGCGCGAGGCCTGCCGCGAAGCGGCGTCGTGGTCCCACCCGCTGCAGATTGCGGTCAACCTGTCGCCGATTCAGTTCCGCCATGGCGACCTTGCCGGACTGGTTCATTCGGTGCTGCTGGAGACCGGGCTGGCGCCGACGCGGCTGGAACTCGAAATCACCGAGGGCGTGCTGGTCGAGGATTTCGCCCGCGGCCTCTCGATCCTGCGCCGCCTGAAGACGCTTGGCGTTCGCATCGCCATGGACGACTTCGGCACCGGATATTCGTCACTGTCCTATTTGCAATCGTTTCCGTTCGACAAGATCAAGATCGACCAGTCGTTCATATCGAATGTGAAGAGCAATCCGCAGTCGGCGGCCATCGTGCGCGCCGTCATCGGGCTCGCCCACGGGCTCAATCTGCCGGTGCTGGCGGAGGGCGTTGAGACAAAGCCGCAGCTCGATTTTCTTGCCGCCGAATCCTGCGATGAAGCGCAGGGTTACCTGCTGGGACGGCCCCAGCCGATCCTGGAATATTCCGATCTGATCGGCCGCAATGGCGCAGCCGCTGCGGCCGCTGCGAAGCGGCTCAGCGCCTGAGTTATTTGCGCCGCCGCCGTTGCTGGCCGAGTCCCATCTTCTTGGCGAGTACCGAACGCGCCACCGCGTAGTTCGGCGCCACCATCGGATAGTCGGCCGGCAGGCCCCATTTGTCGCGGTATTGTTCCGGCGTCATGTTGTACTGCGTGCGCAGATGGCGCTTGAGCGATTTGAAGCGTTTGCCGTCCTCCAGGCAGACCAGGTAGTCCGGGGTCATCGATTTCTTCACCGACACGGCCGGCTTGGCGGGCTCGGTGGGCGTCTCGGTTCTGCCGGTCGAAACCCGCAGCAGGGCGGCGTGAACCTGGCTGATCAGGTTCGGGATCTCGGCGGCCGGCGTCGGATTATTGCTGAGATAGGCCGACACGATNCCAGCCGTCAGGTCGATGAAGCTCTTGCCGGCGGCGTCGGTCATGGGTCTTTAACCTTTCGAGATCGCAATTGCGAAGTATCCGAAAGCTGCCAATACGCTTTCGGAATCTTCGACTACTTGCCGAATATGAGCGGATTACTGCGGAGCTGACAAGAACGGCGGCGCTTTATTTTCAGGGGCCGCGTGGCGAGGCAAGTACAGTTCCGTTCAGCCACGCTGGTCGAGATGGGAACGCAGCTCGTCGATGGAGGCAAACCGCATCATGCCTTCAGGCATCTGCGCCTCGATCGAGCCGTCGGAATACAGCGAATAGGCCATGCCATCGACGACGCCCGATTTGAGCACCGTGACCTGCGGCGCGTTGTCGCTCCGCGGCGCCGGCGGTGGATTGCGTTCCGCGCCCGCCGCGTCAGAACCCGGTTCGGCAAAGGTCGATGGCGATCGGCCGCCGCGGCGTGCCAGCGGCGCCTCGGCGCCCCTTGCACGTTCCGATTTTGGCCAGGCGTCGTCGAAAGTTGCGGGCGGCGCCTCGNCNGGTTCGNCANCCGGCGGCGCGGCGGGAAACGNCGCTTGAAGCTCGGCTGCGGAAGGATCGCTGCTCCGCGCCTCGGCGCGCTCGCGCTCTTTCCGGGATGACGAGGAAAACAACAGGTTGCGCCGCGGCTTGGCCGCCGGCGCGGCATCGACCGGCTCCAGTGGCGCATCGACGCGCACGCGGTCGCGCGATGTGGCCTCCTCGCGCCATGGCGGCGGTTGCCCCGCTCGCTCCGCCGGGCCGGCATGATCCGCCGCCGACATGTCGCGGCCCACAAGGAAGCCGCCGTCTTCCGGAGCCTGATCGCCCAATGCCGCGCTCAAACCTGCAGCAGGCGGCGCGCCCGCCGCACGTGATCCGAGGGGGACTCCAGCGCCCAGTTGCCGCGCGACGGTCTTCAGCTCCCGGACCACCGCCCAAAGCCCGAGCATCATCACCCCGGTGCAAGCCAAAATCGCACCCGCCAGAATCAGGGTGTTTCCGAAGCTGAACTCCTTGACCGGGATTCCAAAAACGACCGACAGGAAACCGGCCAACAGAAAGCCAATGCCTGCGACCAGCAAAGCAACCATCATCAAATCTCACCCCTCGGCCTCACCCAAAATGCGGGCATGCCGCCTACTGCCACGATACCGTCATATTGTGCGCATCGCCAACGGCCAATTGCGGGGGGCGGTTCCCGCAAAGCATTTAGACTCCGGAACTTAACTCCATCCGAGATGCCATCGGGGCCCTGCCAAGCTCTTGGCTTTCTGCCCATTGTTGCACTGCACTAGGGAAATTGCGCCACAATTCTCAATTACTTGAAATAAGGAACTGCGCTATATGGATGCCGGGGAACGAGGCCCAAAAGCGCCACCAACTGGGCCAAAAGGGACGCCGGGTTACCAATAGCCATGTCATCCATTGCGACTTCGGCCATCGATACGCCCTCGCAGCGCTCGGTGGAGAGGACTTGTGACGACCTCGCCGTCGTAGTGCTGGGCGCGGTCGCGCTGATCGCCGGACTTACGTTCCGCGATTACGGGCTCGGCTGGGACGACTATACCCATGCCGAATACGCCGATCTCCTGCTGCGCATGTTCGGTTCCGGTTTCAAGGATACCCACGCGCTGTCGTTCGCCAATCTCTATATGTATGGCGGCGGCTTCGACATGGCNGCAGCNCTTCTGCACAAGGTCATTCCGCTGGAGCTGTTTGAAACCCGNCGCCTGCTCGGCGCCATCGTCGGCGTNATCGGATTGGCGGTGACGTGGCGGCTTGGCCGGCGCATTGGCGGGCCGCTTGCGGGTCTCGCGGCGCTGTTGCTGCTGGCGCTGTGCCCGACCTTCTACGGCCACATGTTCATGAATCCGAAGGATGCGCCGTTCGCGGTCGCGATGGTGATCCTGATGCTCGGCCTCGTTCGGCTGGCCGAGGAATATCCACACCCTTCGCCGCGGACCATCCTGATCGTAGGCCTTGGCGCCGGCCTGTCGATCGGTTCGCGCATTCTCGGCGGGCTCGCGCTGGTTTACGCGCTGGCCGGCTTCGTGCCGCTGTTCGTGGACGAGATTCGCAGCCATGGCGCGCGCGAAGCCGGCAGGCGCTTCCTGCATGTCCTCTACGTGCTGATGCCCGGCCTGATCCTCGGCTATCTCGTGATGGGATTGATCTGGCCGTGGTCGATCATGGAAGCCGACAATCCGTTCCAGGCCCTGACCTACTTCTCGCACTTCTTCGAGAAGCCGTGGAAGGAAATGTTCGACGGCGCGCTGGTGTCGGTGCCCGACATGCCCTGGTCGTATCTGCCAACCCTGTTTGCGCTGCAGCTTCCCGAAGTGCTGCTCGGACTTTCGATCGCGGGTGTCATCGGCGCATTCGTGGTGCTGCCGCGCGGCGATGTAACGGCCCGCCGCAAGACCATCCTGTTGATGTTGGCGTTTGCGGCGACGCTGCCGCTGTTGATCGCGATGGTGAAGCGCCCGGCGCTGTATAACGGCATCCGGCATTTCATCTTTGTGATCCCGCCGATGGCGGCGCTGGCGGGCACCGCTTTCGCGTGGGGCATCAACTGGCTCGGTGACACCAGACGCAGCTGGCAACCCGCCGCTGTCACCCTGTTTGCATTCGGCCTGTTGTTGCCGCTCGGCGAAATGATCCGGCTGCATCCCTACCAGTACACCCATTTCAATCATATCGCCGGCACGGTGCGCGAAGCCGACGATCGCTTCATGCTGGATTACTGGGGCCTGGCGCTGAAGCAGGCCTCCGACGGCCTGCGCGAGGAGATCGTCGAACGGCAGGAAACCCCGCCCAAGGGGCGCAAATGGAAGGTCGCGGTGTGCGGTCCGCAGCGTCCGGCCCAGGTCGCGCTCGGCCCGGACTTCACCATCGGCTGGGACAGCCATGCCGCCGATTTCGCGATGACGCTCGGCGAGTTCTACTGCAAGGGCCTGACCGCGCCGGTGCTGGTGGAAATCAAGCGCGACGACGTGGTGTTCGCGCGGGTCTACGACATCCGCGGCCGCAGCATTTCCAGCCTGCTGGCAATTCCGGCGCCGTAAAACGCGGCAAGCATGACTGCCACGCCAGTCCTGTGCCTTGCTGCGCGGGACGCCCGGGGGTACCCTTTGCGGCGAAAATCAACCGTTCAACGGGAGAAACCGGCCATGTCACCAGCGGAAGCCCGCCTGAAGGAAGCACCGTCGGAAATGACCGAGGCGGAATGGACCCAGCGGATCAATCTGGCCGCGTGCTATCGTCTGGTCGCGCATTACGGCTGGGACGATCTTGTCGACACCCACATCTCCGCCCGCGTGCCCGGACCGGACCATCATTTCCTGATCAATCCCTACGGGCTGATGTTCGACGAAATCACCGCCTCCAGCCTGGTCAAGGTCGACCTCGACGGCAATCAGCTCACCGAGAGCCAGTACAGCATCAACCCGGCCGGCTTCACCATTCATTCCGCGATCCACGAAGTGCGCGAGGACGCCGGCTGCGTGCTTCACCTGCACACGCCCGACGGCACCGCGGTGGCGAGCTGCATGGAGGGCCTGTTGCCGATGAACCAGACCGCGCATTTCGTCACCCACGATCTCGCCTATCACGACTATGAAGGCGTGGCGCTGGATCACGACGAACGCCCGCGCCTGCAAAAGGATCTCGGCAACAAGAACCACATGCTGCTGCGCAATCACGGCACGCTGACGGTCGGCCGCTCGGTCGCCTCCGCCTTCGAGCGCATGTATCATCTGGAGCGGGCCTGCACCATGCAGGTGCGCACCCGCATGCTGGGCCCGACCGCCTATCCGATCGAAAAGGCGGTGGTCGACAAGAACGAAACGCTGTTTTCCAATCCCGACGGCGCGGAATTGCGTTCGACCAACCTGGTCTGGCCGCCGCTGCTGCGCAAGCTCGATCGGCTCGACCCCAGCTACAAGACTTGAGATTTCATAAGTTCGGTGTAGAATCGCTCTCAACGACCTCTGCACTTTTCGAGTCAAAACGCCGCCCAATCCCGGGCGGCGTTTTTATTGCAGCACTGGTTCGTTAATCTTGCTCGTCGGCCTCTTCGGCGCTTCCGAGATTGCCGCTTTGGCGGACATGCCAAAGTCGGCGCCAATGACTCGGAGCCGACTGCTGGGCTTCTGACCCTGAACGGACCTCGTTATCACGAATAGCGGCTGCAATTTTTGGTCTTCTGACCAGATTCTCGCCTGACACCGCCGTGACGCGATGTGGTATCTTTCAGGCTGCATTTAGCCTGGTCCCTGAGCCTGGGGTGGGTGGCAAATGAAGCGGCGTGAGTTCATCTCACTCCTCGGTGGCGCGGCAGCGTGGCCGCTGGCGGCGCGCGCGCAGCGGGCGGGCAGTATACGACGGATCGCACTGTTTCCTCTCGGCGCGCAGAGCGACCCGGAAGCGCAGGCCTACGTTCGTGCGCTGCGCCAGAGTCTCGAGAGGCTCGGCTGGATCGAGGGACAGAACATCCGCGTCGATACTCGCTGGCAGAGCGGCGA
>JGI12635J15846_10004010_pt1 | contig 12733 bp, 16 predicted proteins | sample BlaSpr_A8_OM2_M2_FD_15846 | JGI IMG/M metagenome (IMG submission 15846) | reverse complement strand
GTGCCCGTGCCCGTGCNNGTGCCGGTGCCGGTGCCGGTGCCGGTGCCTGGCGTCGAGCCTGTGCTCGTGCCGGAAGGAGTCGTTGTTCCGGAAGGCGTGGTGGTCGTCCCTGAGGCAGCAGTAGTGCCGGACGCCGGAGTGGATGCACTGGCTGGACCGGCGCCACCGGATGTAGCAGTAGCGCTGGTCGCCGAATCACCGCCGCCGCCGCTGCATCCGGCAAGCACAACCACGAACAGCACCGCGAAGAAACGATCTGGAAGATGCGGGTGTTTCATGTGCATTCCCCTTTCTCAAGCGTGTGGGGCCGGCGCTCGGGTACGGTTTGGCGCGTACGTTCCGATAGAGCAATAAGGATGCCGCAGGGTCGGCGGACGCCAACTCATGGCGTAAAAAGCAGGGCGGCCGCAAATGAGCGCGCGGTTCAGGAAAGAACGCCCGGTTACGTTCCCTTTGGAAATGGCTTGCTGAGAAACTTCGATCCGGCGAGCCCGAAGCGCCAGGGCACGTCCATCGCCTTCGAGATGCCGATGCGCGGTCCGCTCACCAGCGCATATTCCTCTTCCGGCCTTTCGATGTAAAACGGCGCGTGAAGCAGCGACATGCCGTTGTTTCCATGCGTGATGCCCAACGCCTGCGCGACGCGTCCCGGCCCTGAGCACAGCAGCCTTGCTGGTTCGAGACCGCGTCGTTGACGCATTGCATCAAGACCCGTCAGCGGTTCGATCGCGCGGATCAGCACTCCCGCGCCGTGGCCTTCTTCGCGGCAAACGAAGTTGAGGCACCAGTGGATTCCGTATGAGCGATACACGTACGCGTGTGCGGGTGGGCCGAACATGACGGCGGTGCGAGGGGTGGGTCCGGAAAAGCTATGCGACGCCGGATCTTCGCGATCGTAGGCTTCGGTTTCGACAATTCTGCCGCCGACGCCATCGACGGTGAAGATCGCGCCGATCAGACGACGCGCGACGTGTTCGGATGGGGCGGCGAAATCGATGGGTGCTGCAGTGCGGGATGGATTGAGCGTCATTGAAGGGAGAGTTCGCACTAGGGGGTTGCTCGGTGGGTTCTGCCGGCGGCCAGGTTTTTTGTTCGCACCGGAAGTTTAAGGCTGGATTTTGCCGCCCCACAGACCGCGCGGGAAGCCCCCATGCGCCAGCAATCCCACCCTGACGAGAGCGAACTAAACCGCCCGGCCAATCCGCTCCCGCGCCATCCCCTTCGACGCAAACCACCACACCATGGCCGCCGTCAGCGATACCGCGGCGGCCATCGCCATCGCGGTGTGCATGCCGCTCTCAAACCGATGCAAGGCCGCGATCATCGCGCCGAAAATCGCGACACCCAGCGCCGCGCCCGTCTGCCGCGCCGAGTTCAGCACACCGGCCGCAATGCCTGCGCGGTTTTTATCGACGGTATCCATTAGAGAGCTTGTCGCCATCGGCGTGATGAGGCCAGCGAAAAATCCGATTGCCGGCATGGGTAGCGCGATGAGCCAGTACGGCGAAGTGTCCGTCGACATCAGCATTGCGAGAAAGCCCGTCATATAGAAACCCAGCGCAACGCAGATCGGCCAACGCGGACCCCAAACCCTGACAACACGCGCCGCCGACATGCTGCCCGCCGTCACGAGCGCGGTCAGCGGCAAGAAGGCGAGGCCGGTCATCAATGGCGAGTAAGCCCGCACTTGCTGGAAATAAAGGCTGAGCGTGAAGATCAGGCCGTAGAAGGTCAGCGCCGACACCATGGAGACGAACGCGGCACTGGAAAAAACCTGGTTCCCGAACAAGGACATGGGCAGCATGGGCTGCGATCGCTTCGATTCGATCACGACGAAGCTCGCCCCCGCAAGCACGCTCACAGCGATCCCGCTCAAGATCCACGGCGACCGCCATCCAAACGAATACCCTTCTATCAGTACCGCGATCAAGGTGCCCAAAGCCAGGATTGCTGTGACCTGACCGGCGAGGTCGAGATGCCGCGTCACCAGCGCCCGTTCATCGCGTCCGACCCGCGATGTCAGCCACAAGCCGATCAACCCGATTGGCAGATTCGCCAGGAAGATGCTGCGCCAGCCGAACACATGGATCAGGAAACCGCCGACCAAAGGACCCCCGGCCATCGCCACGCCGCCACAGCCTGCCCATAGGCCGATAGCGCGGCTGCGCTCAGCGCGATCCGTGTAGGCGCGGTTGATGAGCATCAGCGAACACGGCACCAGCATCGACGCACCGATCCCTTGGAACACGCGAGCACCGGTCAGCGCTGCCAGATTGGGTGCGAGACCGCAGAGCGCGGAGGCCAGCGTGAACACAGCGAGACCGGCGAAATAGACGTTCTTCGCGCCCAGTCGGTCGCCCAGTGCACCGCCTGTTAACAGCAGGCTCGCGAAGCTCAGCGTGTAGGCGTTGACGACCCACTGGAGGCCTGCTGTATCGGTCGCGAGTGCATCGGCGATGCTGCCCAGCGCGACATTGACGATGGACGTATCGAGAATCACGACGATATAGCTGATGCTGGTCGCAGCGAGGACGCGGCGCTGAAGCGTTCGGGTGTCGGTCACAGGGAGAAGTTTCGCAGTGAGGCGGGAAATTCAGTGTAGGGGTCTCTTCATGCCGCAAGCTTCGACGCGTATCGAAGCATGCGGACGGGCGAGCGGACTATCATGGCGAGGTCCTGAATGGAGAGTTCGTATGTCTCGTCATCCCGCGGTCTCATCGGCCGCTTTTCTTATCGCCGATCCCACTCGCGCGACCATGCTCATGGCCCTGGCCGATGGCCGCGCGCAGCCAGCCGGTGAACTCGCCTACGCGGCCGGCGTGACTGCGCAGACAGCAAGTTCGCATCTCGCGAAGCTTCTGGCTGGAGGGCTGTTATCGGTCGAAACGGAGGGACGGCATCGGTACTACCGTCTGGCCGGATCGCACGTTGCGCTGGCGCTTGAAAATCTTGCATCGATTGCACCGGGTGGAACGGTGCGTCGAATGCCGCGCAGCAGGGAAGCCCGCGATCTGCAATTTGCTCGATGCTGCTATGACCATCTCGCCGGGGGCCTCGGCGTAGCTGTGACCAAGGCGTTGCAGGAGCGCGCGTTGATCGTCGCCGCAGAGGATAAGCAGTTCGAAGTGACCGCAGATGGCGTCGAATGGTTTAGCAGCATGGGCCTCGATATGGCTGCACTGAAGCCCACACGGCGCGGCCTCGCGCGGCAATGTCTCGACTGGACCGAGCGGCGGCATCATCTGGCGGGGCCGCTGGGCGTCGCGTTCATGACGCAGCTTTGCGCGAAGGGATGGGTGCGGCGCGTGAAGAATTCACGGGTCGTGCAGGTGACGCCGAAGGGATGGGCCGGGCTGAAGGAACAGCTTGATGTCGATGAACGCTCGGTGCAGGTTGAAGCGTAGTTGCAGCTTGATCAGGGCATTTGGCACGGTGGTTGCTGCGCTACTTGATGCAACACCCACGACGTTCTCTCAAAGGAGAGTCACCATGCCTGAGAAGAAAACCATCGAACGCGCGCAAGCGGCCAAACGCGCGGGGAAGTCGTCAAGTACGCAGGCCGGCGCGTTCGTCAAGGAGCAGATCGATCACATTCGCGAAGGCAAGCACGGCGCGAAGTCCGCCAAGCAGGCAATCGCGATCGGCTTGTCGGAGGCACGCAGGGCAGGTGTCGGCGTGAAGGCGCCGAAGAAGAGCGCGGCGTCCACGACCACCCGCAAGAAAGCCGAGAAAGACACTCAGGCCGGCCAGCACAAGACCCAGCGCAGCGCGAGCACGGAATCGAAGTCGAAGCGCTCCGCCACGTCCACGCGTGTTCTGAAACGTGAGGGCACAAAGGCCGCTTCGCACACGTCGCTCTCGAAACAGGCGCATGCAAGTGCAAGCCGGCGTTCCGCGGCTGACCGCTCAGCCTCCGCCAAGAAGGGCTGGCAGACGCGCAGGAAGGCGGCATCGAAGTCCGGCGCGGTGCGGCACGCACGCTAGATCGAGGTGCGTTCGCGTGCGGCTTCAACGAAAGAAGGCCGTTCCGGATGACTCCAGAACGGCCTTCTTGCTAGTACGTCAATGACCGTACGCTACGCTCGAAACCGCGTTATTTAACCGTCTCGAGCACCTTGCGGACCGTGCTGAAAATCTGCTCGATCTGGTCGTCTTCAATAATCAGCGGCGGCGAGAACGCAAGAATATCGCTTGTATAGCGCACCAGAACGCCCGCCTCGAAGCACTTCACGAACGCTTCGTACGCCCGCGCGCCCGGCGCGCCATCGCGCGATTCCAGCTCGATGCCGGCCACCATGCCGAGGTTGCGTACGTCCTTCACGTGAGGCGCATCGCGCAATGCGTGGGCAGCGGCTTCGAACTTCGGCGCCTTCGAGGCCGCCCGTTCAAACAGTTGCTCGCCTGCGTACAGGTCGAGCGTGGCGATGGCAGCAGCGGCGGCCATCGGATGCGCCGAATACGTGTAGCCGTGAAATAACTCGATACCGTTCACCGCTCCCGCATTGACGATCGTGTCATACACGTTGCGATGCGCGGCCACCGCGCCCATCGGAATGGCGGCGTTGTTGATGGCCTTTGCCAGCGTCATCAGGTCCGGCGTCACGCCGAAATATTCGGCCGCCGTCGCTTTGCCCAGCCGCCCGAAGCCTGTGATGACTTCATCGAAGATCAGCAGGATGCCGTGCTTCGTGCAGATCTCGCGCAGCTTTTGCAGATAACCCTGCGGCGGCACGAGCACGCCTGTAGACCCCGCCAGCGGTTCGACGATCACAGCGGCGATCGTCGATGGATCGTGCAGCGCGACGATGCGTTCGAGTTCATCGGCGAGATGCGCGCCCCATGCCGGCTGGCCTTTCGTGAACGCGTTGTGTTCAGGTGCGTGCGTGTGCGGCAGATGATCGACGCTTGGCAGCAACGCGCCCGAGAACGCCTTGCGGTTCGGCGCAATGCCGCCGACCGAAATGCCGCCAAAACCCACGCCGTGATACCCGCGTTCGCGCCCGATCAGCCGCGTACGCTGGCCTTCGCCGCGTGCCCGGTGGTAGGCGAGGGCGATTTTCAGCGCGGTATCGACGGATTCGGAGCCCGAGTTGGTGAAGAAGATGCGGTCGAGGCCGTCCGGCATGATCGCCGCGACCTTCGACGCCGCTTCGAACGCCAGCGGGTGGCCCATCTGGAAAGTCGGCGCGAAGTCGAGCGTGGCGGCTTGCTGCTGGATCGCGGCGACGATTTCATCGCGGCAATGGCCTGCGTTCACGCACCAGAGGCCGGCGCAGCCGTCCAGAATCTCACGGCCATCGGTCGCGCGGTAATACATGCCCTTGGCGCCCTCGATCAGGCGCGGCGCAGCTTTGAACTGCCGGTTGGCGGTGAAGGGCATCCAGAACGACGAGAGGTCGTCGATGACGGGGCGCGAAGTCATGGGGAAATCTCCTGTTAGAACACGCAATGTAGTCCTCGATAAAAACCCGCGGCATAGACAGTTGTCCTGTCACGCAGAGAACCGTGCTGGCAAAATGGCGCAAACTGTATTGGTCTTATGCTTGGCCAGCTAACCTGATGATCCTCCTTCTGACGACTCATGATCGAACTTCAACTGGACCGTGACCGCGCGCAAGCCACGCTCGTCGAACAACTCGTGCGGGCGTTTTCGAGCGCCATCGAGCAGCAGGCGCTGCGTGCGGGCGCGTTGCTGCCCTCGGTGCGCCAGCTTGCGCAGGCCGAGCGGCTCAGCACCTTCACGGTAACGGAGGCATATGGACGTCTTGTGTCGATGGGGCTCGTGGTCGCGCGGCGCGGCTCGGGTTATCGCGTGGCGGCGCGAGCCCAGGTAGCCCACAAGCGCGCCGTGGCATGGCAACCGCCGAGCCTCACCGCGACCTGGCTCCTGTCCGATGTATTCGCCGATCATTCCGTTCCGATCAAGGCCGGCTGCGGCTGGCTACCCAACGAATGGGTCAACGAAAGCGGCTTGCATCATGCGTTGCGCGCGATCAGCCGCGTGCCGGCTGCGCGCATGGCCGACTACGGGCACCCGTACGGTTTTGCGCCGTTGCGCGAGCGGATTGCCGAGCAACTGGACCGCCACGGACTGCCCGCCGATCCCGCCACGAACGTGTTGCTGACCGCCGGGGCCACGCAGGCGCTCGACCTGATCGTGCGCACGCTGCTGCGTCCCGGCGATACGGTCATTGTCGAAGATCCGGGTTATTGCAACTTGCTGCAGATCCTTCAACTCGGCGGCCTGATCGTGCTGGGCGTGCCGCGCACGTCGGCGGGTATCGACAACGACGTGCTTGAGCGGCTGGTTATCGAGCACAAGCCCAAGGCCATCTTCCTCAACACGACGCTGCAAAACCCGACCGGTGCGACCTTCGGCATGGCGGCGGCGTTTCGCCTGCTGCAGATTGCCGAACGCCACGGCCTGTGGGTCGTGGAAGACGATGTGAGCCGCGAACTCGCGCCCGCCGGCGCGCCGCTGCTGGCCGCGATGGAAGGGCTGAACCGCGTGCTGTATGTCGGTGGTTTTTCGAAGACGATCACGCCAGGGTTGCGCAGCGGTTATGTGGTCGCCGAGCGTGACGTGCTGCGCGAACTGGCGCGTACGAAGATGGCGGTGGGGCTGACTTCATCGGCCGCGACGGAGCGCATTGTTGAAAAGGTGCTGACCGAAGGGCGGTATGCGCGCCACGTGGAAGCCGTGACCGAGAAGCTCAGGGACGCCCATGTGCAAGTGGAAGACCGTATGAGTGCACTCGGGCTGGAGGTGTTTCATCGGCCGCGCGCGGGGTTGTTTCTATGGGCGCGGCTACCGGTCGAACCGGAGCAGGCGAACGAACTGGCGACACAGGCCCTGGAAGACGGCATCTGGCTTGCGCCTGGTTCGTATTTCCGCCCCGGAGACGCAGCGAGTGACTGGTTTCGCTTCAACGTGCCGTATTCCACCGACGACGCGTTGTGGGGGTTTGTCGACAAGTGGATCGGACGCTAGCGAAGGATTTTAGGAGCAAAAGTGAACCGACCGGTTTGTTCTGCCGCACTGCGGTATGAAGTAAGTCATAAGCAGTAAAAAAGCGCGAGCATGCTCGCGCTTTTTTTCATCCGATCCAGCGGTGTCCGCGGGTTGTCTCAATCCCGGACTCGTGCTTCATCGCCGGAATACGCCGAGCAGCAACGTTGCCAGGAAGATCACGATAAAGATGAAGAACAGGATCTTCGCGATTTCGGTTGCTCCACTCGCGATACCGCCGAAGCCGAAAAACGCCGCGATGATCGCGATGATGAAAAAGATGACAGCGTATCGAAGCATGAAGCCCTCCACAGGGGTCGATTTTCGGATTGGTTTGCGTGCTGGCTTGACGCCCCGCCGCCTTGTCTGCCTGACTGTGCCGCTATGCCAAACGTGTTCTACGGCGACCGAACTTAGAGCAACCGCCGTGCCCAACGCGCTCGATATCCGTAAATAGGGCTCAAAACATCCACCTGCAAAAAAGCCGCACTGCGTTGCGCGAGTGCGGCCTTGAATGACGCGCCCGGAGGCGCGGGAAGAAGGGAGAAAAATGTTATCGGCGGGGCTTGCCGGTGTCAGGTTCGTCGTCGAGGTCGTCATCGTCGGCGTGATTTAGCGCGTCCGGCAGGTTGTTCTCGAGTTCATCGCGTTCGATTTGATCCGCGAGATCAAGGGACTTGCGTGTTGCGGGACCGGACGGCCGGTTTGCTCCAGACATGGCGTACTCCTTGGGAGATTTCAAAGCCGCGCCAACATGGGCGCGAGTTGATCGGGCAGCAAGCTTCATACATGCCTGTCGATCCCCCGGGATAACGGAGTGTGCGCATTTCTTGCCGCTTTTTACGGCCAAAGTTGCAATCAGGCTGCATATTTTGCGCGACGGCAGGCAACAACCAGTATGCGCCGCCCACAAAAAAATAGGCTGGATCTGAACGCGCGGATTGTTAAATCACGTCGCCGGCAATGCAACGCTCGCGCCACTGATTACGCAATTACGCAGGTACGTCCATCACGCGATTGCGCGCTCCACGATCGGATACAAAGACAGCACCAGCAGCGTGGCCATTGTCCAGTTGAAAACACGCAGCCAGCGCGGTTGCGTGAGCAAGCGGCGCATCGATGTGCCGAACGCGGCCCAGATCGTGATGCACGGCAATCCGATCACGATGAACACCATCGCCATCAAGACGGCGTTCAGCGAAAAACTCGAATGCAGATGGATGGTGGTCGCGGCTGTGAGCACCATCATCCATGCCTTCGGATTGATCCACTGAAACGCGGCAGCTTCAATGAAACGCATGGGCCGGCGTTCGCCGTCGCGAACCTGCATGGTCGACGAGGTCGCGATCTTCCACGCGAGATACAGCAGGTAGGCAACGCTTGCGGTTTCAAGCACCGTGTAAGCCCAGGTGAAACGCGCAAACGCCTGCGCCACGCCGAGACCGACGAGCACCATCAGGATGGCCACGCCCACGCTGATGCCGAGTATGTGCGGCACTGTGCGGCGCAAACCGAAGTTCACACCCGACGCGAGCAGCATGGTGTTGTTCGGACCGGGCGTGATCGTGGTGACGAGTGCGAACAGCACCGCGGCCGGGAGTGCGGTCAGTAAGGCGGCAGTGTCGAGATGCATGGGGTTTCCCTGGAGCCAAGAACAAGAACGGACCGATAGATTCGGTAGCGTCAGTGTATGAGATGCGATCTGTACAGTACCGGTACAGATAAGTGGATCATTTCCTGTACGGTGGGGGCGGGGTTTTGCGCCGCGTGCAATCGGGTACGACGTTTGCAAAAGTCGTTTTATGAACCCTGACTTCATCGGCACGATCCATCCAACATCCCGTTCCGTTCGCGTGCGGCGAATCTGTTCAAACCCGAAGCGTTTTTTCAACCGGGCCGCAATTGCGACAGCGTTCGGGATGCTGATCGTTTTAGTCTGCTGATCGATGGCTTCCATTATTTTCGTGTGCTGCGTGAAGCAATCACGTGAGCGCAGCGAACGGTGTTTATGCGAGGTGAGCCCATGACATCGATGCACGAGGTTCGGATGGAAGACATGCCCGGCGCGAAGTCGACACCCTCGCGAGGCATCCGGATCGCGACGTACAACGTGCATGGTGCGGTCGGTCTCGACGGCAAGCTCGCGCCTGAACGCATCGCGGCGGTGCTCGCGGAGATCTGAGACTGAGACCGGGTGAAAGACGCGTTCAGGTCGAACAGATACTGCAACGTTTCGATAAACCGGCCATGCCGATGATCCTTCTCGGCGACCTTAACGAGCGGCTTATTTATAGCCGTACGCTGCACCGACTGGTCTCGCATTTTTATCGCTCGCCTGCTCCACGGACCTTTCCCGCGCGCTATCCGTTGTTCGCTTTGGACCGCATCCGGGTGCATCCGGGCGAGCGTCTTGCGCGCGTCGATGTGCATCGAAGTCCGCTTGCGCGGGTGGCATTGGATCACTATCCGTTGATCGCGGAGCTATCCATGTCGCTATAAAACTGACGCTCGTAACGAAAACCCCTTAAAAAATGGGCTAGAAACTCAAAAAGACTCGCACGAAGTTCAATGGCGCTTGTAGAATCCGGCGTTGATACGGATGCATTTACGCAGCCGTATTCTAAAAACACTGACCTCAACAGGTAGGAGAAACATGCCGACTTCCGCAAAAACCGCCGCCAAGAAAGCTGCGACCAAAGCTGCAACGAAGACTGCAGCAGTACCCGTCAAGAAGGTCGCTGCCAAGAAGGCTGCATCGACGCCGGCTACTGTGGCGAAGAAAGCAGCGGTGAAGACGACGGCAACGCTGTCGCCGGTCAAGGAGACGTTCACGAAGGCATCGCTCGCCGCGCATCTGGCGGACCGTGCGACTGTCGACCTGAAAGCGGTCAAGGCCGTCCTGTCGGCACTCGAGGACACCATCCTCGGCGCCGTGCACAAGAAGGGCGCGGGCGAGTTCACGCTGTCGGGCCTCTTGAAGATTTCGGCGCAAGTTGTGCCGGCCAAGAAGAAGCGCTTCGGCAAGGATCCGTTCTCGGGTGAAGACCGTTGGTTCGCAGCGAAGCCGGCGAGCGTGCGCATCAAGGCACGTGCGTTGAAGAAGTTGAAGGACGCCGCAGCCTAAGCTGACGGAAAAGCATCGCAGGACTATGGCAGCGCAGGTGTGGGGGCGAACCGTAGTCGAAAAAAAATGGCCGGTTTCCGCGAGGAAACGGGCCATTTTTTTGTGTGCGCGGGACTGGATATCAACGGCGTTCGAGCGTGTTGGATGACGCGAAGGAGGCTAGGTGAGAACGTGGCGCCGAAGCGCGCGATAAGCTGATCGCGTCGGGCGGGATTCGCGTGAGCGAGCGCTCGCAGTTCGCCGATGGGGGTGCCGACGAAAAGATTGAGCGGAAAGTTGTTTTATACGCATCACCTGGTGCCGAACATCGACTTCAAGACGCTGACGATCATGCGAAGTTCGCAAGCCATCGCCATCGCGTTCCTGTTCGTGCCGATCACCACGCTGGCTTACTTGACGCTGAGAACATCGGAGAATGCGGACGCTTCCGCGCTCTTCACCATGTTCCGCCACGTCGCGGGATCGATTGGAATCGCGCCGGCCACGGTGTCCATTGTCGAGCGCACGCAGGCGAACATTGCGCACATGTCCGAGCACATGACGCCGTTGAACGCGAACTACAACGACTCGATACAACGCCTCACGCACACCTGATGGACATGGGCCAGACCATGCAGCAGGCCACGACCACCGCGATCGGCCTGATGTAAAGCATATATATCGCAGTCCACGATCCTCGCTTACCTCGACGCGCTCGACGCCGTCGCGCTCTTTGCATTGTGCTTTGCGCCGGTCACATTTTTCTTTTCCCCGGTGAAGGCCTCGGATGGCGGAGGAGGGCATTGAGATGCGCAAACGCTTGATCCCGCTATTGCTTTCGCTGCTCGCAGGCGCTTGTTCGGTCGGTTCAAACTTCACGTAACCGCGGTTCACCCCCCCTTCCTTTTCCGCACCATTGTTCGAATTCCTAGTCATTTAATTTGCAGCTTCAGATCCGTCTGATTGACTCTTAACCGCGGTTCTCGATAAAAACATCTTGAATGGTCAAAAAAGGAATCGAGACGATGAGACGGTACAACATCAAGATGCACGACAAAACGACGAGCGGCGCGTTCGTCACCGAGGGTGAGCCAACAACAAACCATCACGGAACCCCTCTGGCCTTTATCGGCGCTGCAATTTATTGCCCGACGTGCAAATCGGCGGGGGTTATTGTCGCGTCGGGGCCGCGTTTGCCCATGTCGTTCATGGGCAAACAGGCAGCCTTGGATAACGATCTTGGCATGTGCAAGTGCCGCCCTACGCCCCGACTGATCGCATCTCAATCGACCATGTCCCAAAGCCTCGATGGGAATGCACTCGCTACGCAGGGATACACGCCGATGGGCGTTCCCTTCCTCCGTCACCATGACGAACAAATTACGCTGCGCGACCGTAGCACGCGGCGCGCATTGGCGAACGTTCATTATCGTTTGAAAGACGGTTCCGGCGTCATCGCGAGCGGGAAGACGGATGCGAACGGGCGCACTGAGCGAATCGCGACGGACGTAGCGCAGCACATCGCCATCGAAATTTTTCCTGCACGTTAAGCCGGAGGTAACGAAGCTCATGATGCGTCTAATTCTGTGTATCGGCGATCAGCCGGAGACAGGCGGAAAAATTGAGCCTTACATCGGTCCGAATCTGCTTTTTTGGGGCCATCAAGCGGCCATGATCGGCGCTCATGTGCATTGCAACGCATGTAACAGTAGCGGACCTATCGCAAAGGCGGGCGGCCCCAGGCGCCCTCGGCATCACGGGGTCGAAGTCGCACACGATGGTGACATCGTACTTTGCAAATGTCCTCGACCGCCTCGCATGATCGCGACCATGCAGAGCAGAGCCAGCAACGACGACATGATCGAGTCGATGGGCGACGTTTCCGAACAGGGAACTGAGCTGTCAATGACCGCACCAAGTCGATCGATTTTTGACCAGCAGTTCACGTTGCTCGACCGCGCAACACAGAAGCCACTAGGCCGTGTTGCGTATGTCATAACGAGACCATCAGGCGAGACATTGAAGGGTGTCACCGGCGAGGACGGTAAGACGCAACGTATAAAAACAAGCGCATCCGAAACGCTTAGTCTAAAAATTCAACACTGAGAGACACACATGCCAGAAGAAAATTGGGTCGAAGTAGGTAGAGCAACAACGAATCGCATACCGGATTCGAACGTCGACATTTACCTTGACCTCAATGCGCCGCCAATATGTCCGAACATGACGGACGCCGAGTTTCGAACAATGGTACTGAAGAATCGGGATAGAGCAGTCGCGCATGTAGAGGCAAGACTGTCGGATTTAAGGCGCTGGTCAGCGAAAGACCAGGCACGCGTCGCGTTATGGTTTGGGTCCAGCGACGGCGGCGCGCGAACGGCTATTAAATGGCCTCGCGGCAATATCACGCGTACTGCGCGAACTTGCACCGAAGAACTTTGTTCGATACTCCGATGAGATGGTCAAGCATCTAGGCTGCGCGCCGAACATGAAAAACGGAAGCGGTGTTGTCGCCGATGTCTGCGGCCCTGACACAGCGACACACACCATTTGTATTCACGTCGACTTTTGCAGCATGCGGGAGTTTTCCCGGGACAAGGATTCAATGGTCTCGACGTTGA
>JGI12635J15846_10004009_pt1 | contig 12737 bp, 11 predicted proteins | sample BlaSpr_A8_OM2_M2_FD_15846 | JGI IMG/M metagenome (IMG submission 15846) | reverse complement strand
AAAGCCGTGTACGCCTACAGCCGGATGACAGCCGGGCTAGCCGAAGCGAAACGGGTGTTGGATTTCCGATTCGGAGATTAAAACTAAATAAAGGAGAAACAAACAATGTCAAGGGAAGCCGCAATCCAGATCAAGGAAAAACCGCGAGCAACGCACGAAATACCAACTGATCTTAACTACGAAGGAGTCACCGAGATCACCACCGACCTACGTCAATTGTTAGCCGATGCATTCGCACTGTACTTGAAGACCAAGAATTTCCACTGGCACATGACCGGGCGACACTTCCGCGATTACCACCTGCTGCTCGACGAACACGCTGAACAGATCTTCGCTATGACCGATGATATTGCCGAGCGTGCCCGCAAAATCGGAGGAACGACGTTACGCTCGATCAGCGATATCTCACGGCATCAACGCCTGCAGGACAACAACGACGAGAGCGTTGCCCCAAAAGAAATGCTCGCGGAGCTCAGCGCCGACAATCAGGCGCTGACGCGTTATTTTCGTTCTGTACATGCGACTTGCGACAAATACAATGACGTGGCGACCGCCAGTTTGATCGAGGTCTGGATTGACCAAGCCGAGCGGCGGACGTGGTTCCTGTCGGAAATCGTGCAAGGTCTCTGACAGCGACTTGAATCGGATCCATCCAACAAAGTCTTCGAAAACCGGGCGCCTTAATGCCGCTCTGCGGCTATGGCCAGAGTGAATAACCTCTCGGTTAAGTTAACGCGGGGCAGCATTCAGCCGTGAGTCGAGACAGCGACAATCCGGGATTGCGCGGAGAGGAAGCGTCATGTGGACGCGAATTGGGAGCCGAATACCATTTCGCACCATGCTGTTGGATTGACAGAAGGAGTCTCCGAGGAGGGTAAGAGCAACTGAAGGGAGTTCGGCAATGGAGAGCGCTGCTCATCTCATTCGTGGTAGGCCTGCTTGTGGGGTTGTGTATGGGGGCATTCGGGTGAAGAGTCCTGCGCCGCCTATCGTTGCTCTACTCGGATTGTTCGGGATGGTGTTAGGCGAGCAGGCTGGAGGATGGCTTCTTACAAAGAAGATCCAAGTTACAAACGTGGCTTCAGCTCACATTGTCGGTGAACGCAAAGATCAGCAGCAACGTCCGAACGTGCAATCCACAATTTCGGCCGTGCATCGTAGGAGTCGCCAATGAATTCTCTTCGGCGATATGTTTTAGCCATTTCTCGTGTCCGGAAATGAAAAGAATTCGCCAACACGCTGAGCTCGTTGTGGTCGTTATCATGCTTGCTGTCTTCGGGGAGGCGGCGTTTTTCGCTCGCCACGCCGGGGCGCAGAATAGCCCCGCGCCGACGCTGCAAACCGAGATCGCGCAGGTCGAAGCCCGGGTCGATGCGCTCGAAGGCGAGGCGCTCACCCAGGCCAGCCAGGTGTACCCCGGCGCACCTGAAGCGGTCGTCGTGCTCGGGAAAGCGCTATTCTTCGACAAGAATCTCTCGGTGAACCGCAACACTGCGTGTGGGTTCTGCCACATCCCGGAAACGGGGTTCCAAGGCGGCATCGAACTCATCAACCGCACGAGCGTTAATCAACCGGGCTCCGTTCGGACAAGGTTCAGCCTTCGCAAGCCGCCGAGCGCCGCGTACGCCGCGTTCTCTCCGCCGCTTCAGTATCCGACGAAGCCAGGCGAAGCCAAATGCAGCGACTGCTTTATCGGCGGCAACTTCTGGGACCTGCGCGCTACCGGGTTGCGATTGGGGAACTCCAGTGCCTCGCAAGCGCAGGGCTCGCCGGTCAATCCCACCGAGATGGCAAACCGAGAGCCTGCGTGCGTTGTGCGGCGCATCTCGCAGCGACCGTATCGCACACTCTTCGAGAAGGTTTTTGGGCCACGCGCCTTCGACATCCGTTGGCCTGCGAATGTCGACGCGCTCTGCTCCCTCCCTAACGACAATCCGCAGACGCGGATTGGCTCCGAGGTTCCGGGTCCGAACGTTACTCCATGGATCGTTCCGCTCGCGACTGCCGATCGCGTGCGCGTACAGGACACGTTTGACCTGATGGGGCGCGCGATTGCGGCATTCGAGGCCTCGCCGGAAGTCAGCCCATTTAGCTCAAAGTTCGATGCTTTCCTCGCCGGGAATGCGAAGTTGACCCCGGCCGAAATGCGTGGGTACGCGCTCTTCAACGGTCAGGGACGCTGCAATCGCTGCCACGTCGATCCGAAGGGCGACCCGCGTCCTCTCTTTACAGACAACACGACGTCCAACCTCGGCATACCGCAGAACCCCGCGCTTTCGTACTACACGCAAACGAAGCCGGATCAATACGGCTACGTAGGCGATCCCGAGGGCCAAGCGTTCGTTGATCTGGGCGTCGGCGGGTTCCTGCGCAGCCCGGAAAACGGCAACGACGCGTGGCGCACACTCGCCTCGAAGTTCGACGGCCGCTTCCGGACCGTAACGGTCCGGAACGTCGACAAGCGGCCGTATCCGGGGTTCGTGAAGGCGTACGGAGAAAACGGCTACTTCAAGAGCCTGAAAGAATTCGTCCACTTCTACAACACGCGCGACGTGTTGCCTCACTGCCCCGCGGGTTCTCCTGGCGAGGGCGTTACGTGCTGGCCCGTGCCGGAAGTTCCGCGAAATCTCAACACGACCTGCTGTGACCTCGGTCTGACCGATCAACAAGAGGATTATCTGGTCGCGTTCCTGCGCACGCTAACCGACGGTTACTTCGCACCGAAGGCGGTGCCGGCCGGCACACCGTAGGCGATGTTCCTCGCTCCTGGAAACGGCGCTCTATGTCAAGGCGCTAGATAGAGCAAGTGGCTCGCGTTTCGCGAACACCACAAGGCTGGGGCGAATGGCGTGGTGAACAACGACGCGCCTGCTCACGAGGCAGGCGCTCTACCAGATACGTATGAGTTAGGACGGCGGGATCGCCACAGGTTCCACAATGGTGCTCGATTCGAGTGGCACCTGCGACGGTGAGCGTCGGATGGCTGTGGGAAATGCGCTCGGCGATTGTGGCTAGAGTGCGTGACCGCAACCCGATGGAAGTTGCCGACGACTTAGGGCGCTTAGTTTTTCGATCTCCGTCTCGAATTTACATACCTCGCCTGTAATTCATTCCGCCGATAAGCGGCATGCGGCCAAAGACGCGATTCGCGTGTTGGCCTGCTTGGGTCCATAGTAAGTAACCTCGTCGGAGGCCAAGCATGTGCAAATCCAGCCACACCATTTCAAGCCGTTCGACTGTTTTGACCACACGGGCACTGGCGAAGGGGGCCCGAGTCGCCAATCTGCGTGAACACCTCATCGGAGCAGAGCGGTTTCGCTTCGCCGTTCGGGCTCAGTGATAGCTCTGGTCCTTGCCGACGGCGACTTTGCCGGTAAAGGAGCGGTAGACGTAGGTGAAGTATCCGGCCGCGAGCAGGATCGCAATCGTCCACCACATGGCGCCAATTTTCAGGCCGTAGTCTCCTGCCTTGGCGCTTGCAACAGTCAGTGAATAAACGGGATTGCGCGCCGGGAGAACCAGGGGATATAGGCCAAAGACCACGCTGGCCAGCATCCCCGTCAAGTACGCGCAAGAGGCGAAGAATGCCTTGCGCTCGTCGTGCTTCACCATCTCGAAGCGCACGCCGGCGATTCCCGCGACGGCGAGGAGCGGGAAAATAAATCCCCACGGCCAGGTCACAAAATTTTCTTTTACTTGTGGCTGAATTTTGAAGGTAATTACGGTCACCGCCGCGGTCAGGATGAGGATGCCCCACCATGTGTTAACAGCGATCTTCGCGGACCGGTGATTCACCGGGCCCTCGGTTTTCATCTGCACCCACAGCGCGCCGTGCATCGCCAGGGCGAGCAGCGACAGCACGCTGATTAGAATCGTGTACCAGTCCAGAATTCCGGTTTGTTCGCCCAGCCGAAAGTCCGTCCACAGGGGCTCAAAGAAATACCCGCTGGCGTCGAGGGGAACGCCGCGCACGACATTAGCGAGAGCGGCGCCAAAAAAAACAGCCAGAAGCAAGCTCGATGCGCAAAGCAGAAAGTCCCAGAACGGATTCCACACCTTGCTGATGACCTCATTGCGAAATGAGATCGAGATTCCACGCAAAATCAGCAGCCACAGAACAATCATCAGCGGCAAATAGAATCCGCTGAACCCGCTGGCGTAGAGAGCCGGGAAGGCGAAATAGAGCGTGCCGGCGGCTGCTATCAGCCACACCTCGTTGCCGTCCCAGACAGGTCCGATGCTCGCCAGAACTTGGACGCGCTCTTCGTCTGTCTTCGCTACCAAAAGATGGATTGCGCCGGCTCCTAGATCGAAACCATCGAGCAAGACGTAGACCGTGAGCATGATGGCGACAAGACAAAACCAGAGTGTTCCCATGTGCGTTCCTCAGTCCGTCGCTGCCGCGACCGCCGATTCAGCGGGCAAAGATTCATCGGGCTCCGGTCCGTGCTCGATCTCGCGGTACACAAGAAACAGCCACAGGATGCCCAACACGGTATACAGACCCATAAAGCCGATCAGCGTAAACCACGCATTGCCCGGACCAACCCGCGGCGAGACTCCTTGAGCAGTGCGCATCAGCCCATATATGAGCCATGGTTGACGCCCAAGCTCAGCAGTCATCCATCCCGCGGTATTGGCGATATACGGCAGCGGAACGCAAAGCATGAGCGCCCAAAGCATTACCCGGGAGTCGTAGAGTTTGCGGCGCCAAAGCATCAACGCGGCCAAGACCATCACCGCAATGAGAATCGTACCGAGCCCGACCATGACGTGATAGCTGTAATACAGCAGCGGAATCATATCCGGCCATTGATCCTGCGGGAACGCATCGAGTCCGCGAACATCGGCTTTCCATTGCTTGTAAGTCAGAAAACTCAACATGCGGGGAATTTCAAGTGGATTGTCGAGCCGGCGTTTTTGGACGTCAGGCTGGCCGATGACGACGATCGGCGCGCCACTTTGAGTTTCAAACAGACCCTCCATGGCCGCGAGTGTGACTGGCTGGTGGTCCGCGATCAGTTTTCCTTGCGCATCGCCGGTGGGGAAAAGTTGCAGGATGGCTGCCACTGCGCCAATCAACACGCCTCCTTTCACGAAGGTCCGTCCGTAAAACTCGTGCCGCTTGGTGAGCAAATAAAACGCGCCCACGGCGGCCATGACGAAGCAGCCGGTCTGCACGGCGCCCAGCATCGTGTGCGCGTATTGCCAGAGCACCCACTTGTTGACCAGCAGCGACCAAAAGCTGGCGAGTTCTATTTGCCCGTGAGAGTCAACGCGATGGCCGGTTGGATATTGCATCCACGCGTTCGTAGCGACGATGAAGTAGCCGGAAAGCCACGAGCCCAACCAAATGAGAAATGCCGACAACCAGTGGCCCATGCGNCCCAGTCTCTTTTCGCCAAAAAGAAACAGGCCCAGAAAACTGGATTCGAGAAAGAAAGAAAACATCCCCTCCATGGCGAGCGTCTGCCCAATGACTCCGCCGGCGGCCTTGGAAAAGGCGGCCCAATTGGTGCCGAATTGAAATTCCATAGGAATGCCGGTAACCACGCCTACCGCGAAGTTGATTCCGAAGATTCGCGCCCAGAAGCGTGCCGCGCGGTTGTAGTGGTCGTCGTTGGTGCGCAGCGCTTTCGTCTTCAAATAGACGATCAGCAGCGCCAGGCCCATGGTCAACTGCGGGAAAATGTAGTGAAACACGATGGTGAAGGCGAAGTGAAGTCGGTGCACTCCGAGGGCTTGTTCCATGGAGCTACCTCATAACCGCTAGCCGGGACCGACCTAAACTCATGCAATCAATAATCAGTTCTATCTATTCTGTCACCGGCACGCCGGACCGCAATCAATTTCTTCGGCTTGAATGGATCTAATCCGCAGGAAGACGCCCCCGGCACAATATTGCGCGAACGCCGCCTCCAAGAATTTCTCGTTGCGCGACCATCCTGAGAGCTGGGCAGGTTGCTGAGGGCCGCTGACTAGCAGTTTTTCTTTTTGATTGGACGCCGCCGCTGTATTTCAAAAGTGCGGCGCTGCGCGCAAGTTTCGACACCCTCGTTTCAAACGACTGATCCATCTCGCGCGTCTTCTCGGTGGTGGGTACAACAGCCATTGGAGAGTTGAGCAGGTCAAAAGCGTAAGGACGCTGTGCTTTTGCCATCGCATACGACCGCCATGGCCTACCTTGGGGGAGCGACGCTTGAACCAAATATTCGTCGCTCATGTCCGTCTCCCAATTCTGAAACCTGCGCAAGTATTTGCATCTGTTGTGCCAAATGCTTTGCGAGGAAGACGGGCAAGTGGTTGCTGAAATTGGTGCTTTCTCCTTAACGAATTTCTACGGACGCGGTTTCGCCGAGTGACGGTTAATTGGACGCTTGTGTCATTCCGCCGACTGCTTTTGGGGAAAGCAATCGAGGTTTCGCATGTTACGTGCGATTCCGATATACCTGGGCCGCAAAAGTCTTCAGGAGTCGCATGTGGCGAAATCCCGCTACTCCTGAGTGCGCGCAAACTTAAGAGATTGATTGTACGACCATAGCGGAGCCTCATGTTTTTCCAGCTAATCGCGGACTCTGCAGCCTGAACCGGAAAAGCTAACGCATCGAGACGTCGTGGAACCCGAAATGCATATCCGACAGGTGTCAAGATCGGCTCCCAAATGAAGAATCTTGGGTGTTCGTAAACTGAGGGGCAATGTGATGGAGAGGCAGTCTATCCTTTACTGGTATCTCATCCTGCGGCGCCGCTATCACTGGACGATGTTTCAGGCAATTCGTGATGCAATGTGGCTAGCGCACTGAGCACTCAATGCCGAGTTCGAGAACAGATCTCTCCGACCGGATGTTGAAGTGCAGTCGGAACGATTTATATCGACCAGTCGACAACGGATCATCCGACGCATCGCTTTATAGGCTCCAATCACTTAGACGGTTGGCCTGCATGGTGTTTGCGGGTCGACACCAAAATTCAGGGGAGAATAGCTCCAAAAGGGGGACGCATGCTGGACACGCAGTTCTAAACTGCAGATATGAGGGGACCTTGCCCTCCCGGCTCTGGCGCCATGTCAAATGGCTGTCCTGGTCATGCAAATGCTTCCGGACAAGCTGTCCGCAGCAAACGTGCGTTTGTAATCGTCGGAATTCATAGGAGCGGGACACTCAGTATGAATACAAGAAGAGACTTTCTAAATCTCGCCGTCAAAGGATCAGCAATAACCGCCGCCGCGACTTTTCTCCCTCGAACCGCGTCGGCTCTGGGCAGTGCAGACAACAGCAGGAGCATAGGTAGCATGGAAAATAACACGAGCAGCAGCAAGGTTCATTACAAGCCAGCTTTCAAATTCGGCCTGGGAGGCGTTCCACTGGGAAATGAATTCGCGGTGGTTACTGATAAAGATGCGTATGCCATCCTGGACGCCGCATGGAGTGCTGGCGTTCGATACTATGACGTTTCCCCTTGGTATGGCCTTGGTCTCGCGGAGAGAAGATACGGCAGCTTCCTTCACAATAAGAATAGAAGTGAATACGTCATTTCTTCTAAAGTGGGCAAGCTTCTAAAGGCATCGAAGACGGCCAAGAACCGGGAGTATTTTCCCTTCTCGCCCTCACCTAACGACGTGATTTACGATTACACCGCGTCCGGCACCAGGCGCTCGATCGAGGATAGTCTTCAAAGACTCGGAATCGATAGCCTTGACATAGCTTTCGTGCATGACATTTCGGCCGACAATAAGTATTTGCCGACGAGCTGGCAGGAACAATTCGCGATTGCCGAGAAGGGTGCGTTTCCAGAACTGACCCGTATGCGGCAAGAGGGATTAATTAAAGGTTGGGGAATTGGTGTCAATACGCCAGAACCGATTCTGGGAGTATTACAAGTAGCGGATCCTGACGTATGTCTTTTGGCATCGCAGTATTCTTTGATCGATCACAAGAATGCCCTTAATCAAGTCTTTCCTGCAGTGCGGCAACGAAGCGCTTCTTTAGTGATAGGTTCCTCCCTGAATGCTGGATTTATATCGGGCAGCCCTCGCTATAACTACGGAAAAGAAGCGTATCGGATACCTGCTGAATTTCTTGAAAAGCGCAAAAGACTTCGTGAAGTAGCAGGCAATCACGGAGTAGACCTACGAACCGCAGCGCTTCAGTTTTCTGCGTCACCTGACGTTGCTGCGGCCTTGGTCGTCGGCGCCAGCAGCGAACAACAGATTCTCGCAGACTATACCTCGATGCAAACCAAGATTCCTGCTGAATTCTGGGCTGAGCTGAAAGCTCAGAAGTTAATAGAGCAAAATGCGCCAGCTCCTGCTTGAGTGTCGCCAGATTCGCGGAGTAGAGATTTTTCAGTCAACGACACCCAGGAGCCTTTCTAAATTCAAATCGTCACCAACAAACTGATTGACAATCTCAGGGCTCCGGTACATCGTCGAGGCGCCGCTGATAGTTCTATGTGGAGCCGGGGCACCTCCACTTATTTCGATTCTGCGGTGTGTTGAAAGCCGCTTTGAAGGGTCTGGCAGGCACGAGTCGGCAGCTCAAATCAGAAACATTTCGGGTTATCAAATGGGCCTCACGATCGGTATCTCTAAATTTCCATTTCCGCATTCGACGAAAACCGCTGCGATCGTGTGCACTCTCCTCTTTTCTTTGATTCTTCGTGGGGAGCGTCCCATTCTTGACGAACCCGTGACAGTTACGTTCGTAGACCCAGAGTGGTCGCACGACCTAACCGAACATACTCTGGTTGCCGACGAAAGATTGAAGGATTTCACGCAACAGACAGGAATTGGCGTCAAGCATCTTCCGACCCCGGAGACCGCGTTAGACCAGTTAGATTTGGTCCGGAAGCTACTCCAACAGGCAAGCTCCACCCCGGATGTGTATGGTGTCGATGTCATCTGGCCCGGAGTTTTGAGCGAAGAACTGACCGACCTGAAGCCATCTTTGGCGACAGAACTCTCTTCGATCAACGCAGACGTGGCCGCCAGCTACACGGTCAAGGGGAGACTAGTGGCCGTGCCTTATCATTCCGATATCGGCGTTCTATTTTACCGAAGGGATTTGCTCCGACGGTATGGGTACAAGGCGCCGCCCCGCACGTGGTATGAGCTCGAGCAAATGGCCGCCAGGATCCAGCAGGGCGAGCGCGCCAGAGGTCAAAAAGATTTTTGGGGGTTTACCTGGCCAGGTGCGGCCGGCGAAGGCCTGACCTGCAACGCCTTGGAATGGCAGATCTCTGAAGGTGGCGGGCGAGTCATTGAAGCTGACGGAACAGTTAGCGTGAACAATCCTGATGCGATCCGCAGCTGGCAACGCGCGGCACATTGGATAGGCCGGATCTCACCCGCTAGCGTGACCTCTCTCGAGGAATGGGATGCCGTCAACGCCTTCTACCACGCGGGAACGTCAGCTTTTTATCGCGGGTGGGCACGGTCTTATCTCCTTAGCGTCCGGGATATTCCCGCAGTTCGAGACACGATCGGAATCACCAGCGTACCCGCGGGAAAGAATGCGCAAGCCGCGACTTTGGGCGGTTTTGGGCTCGGCCTTTCGCGATCATCAAGGCATGCAACGGAGGCACTGCGGCTCATCCGATTTCTGATTAGCAGGGAGATCAAGCTCGAAGAAACTCGCTCGGACTACGAAGCACGGACCTGGCCGGAGCTGTATGACCCGACCGCCATCTTGAGAACGAAAGCCAATTTCGCCAACAATGAACAGGAGGTGAGTGGCGTGGTAGCGCGACCCTCTACGGTTGCAGGACGCAAATATGAAGAGGTTTCGCGAGCTTATATTGAGGCCGTGCGCTCTGTCTTGCTGGGCAAAAGCAGGGCGCCAGAAGCTGCGGCATCGTTGGAACAGGAATTGGTGCGGATCACCGGTTTCAAGCCGGGACCGCCAATCCGGAATCGTGTTCCAAAGGACAAGAGCTCACGAAAAGCTTCTTAGGTCGCGGCTTGCCGATCGTTTGACTGCTGCGTACCGCAACCACGCCACCATTACTCCAAGTAGATAGTATGACGGATTCCCCGAATACTACCGGATTGGCTGGATGGCTCAGGCAGGCGACCAATAGCCCCATTCTTTATCGGCTCAACATTCGTCGCCACCTGGTACTCTGCTTTGTCTTTCTTATTTTAATGATGGTCATTTGTGATGGCGTTCTGCTTTGGCAGTTGCGCCAGGTTCGTTCTCAAGTTGAACTCCTGAAAGGTGTCGATGCAGAACTAATCGAGGTGTTGCGCGTACATGGAGATCTTTTTTCATTTTACACAAAGCTAGGCTTCGCGGCGCGGTCCGAGGACCGCGATCAGCTAATGATCGTATCGGAAGAGCTAAGGAGCGGCGTACTAGAAGAGGCTAAACGCACCGAGGCAGCCTTCAGTCATCTGCCTCCCGAGGTCAAGGTAGATGAAACAATCTTTCCGACCATCGAAACAATCGAGAACACCCTGCCGTCTCATTTGGATGCCATCAAAACGTTAGCGGCTTCGGGAGAGTGGGCGGCCGTACGGGACCGCACCGACAAACAAATCCAGCGGCTTGAATTCGTCACTTCTCAGCTAGTCAAAGAAGTAGCCCGCTCGGTCGAAGAAAAGCGCACACAAGCTGCATCAAATATCGCGGTCGTCGAACGCCGCATCGTATTCGCAACAGTAGTCACCGGATTCGTTACCCTGTTCACCGCCGTCTTCTTTGGCTGGGCCACCGCGCAACGAATCATGATGGACATGACCGAACGCAAGCGTTCCGAAGAAGCCCTGCGCGAAGCGCAGGCCAATCTAGCACGCGTCAGCCGAGTGACCACCATGGGAGAGCTAACTGCCTCTCTGGCCCACGAGATCAAGCAACCGATTGCCGCGGCCGTTACCAACGCCAGGACCTGCTTACGTTGGCTTGGACGCGATCAGCCCGATGTGGCAGAGGGACGAGAAGCGGCCGCGAGGATCATCAAAGACGTGACTCGCGCGTCTGACATTATCAGTAGCATCAGCGTGATGTTCAAGAAGGGCGCTCTGCAGCGACAGGCGGTGGATGTAAATGAGCTCATTCGAGAAATGATTGTCCTGCTGCGCAGCGAGGCGAACCGCTACTCGATCTCCATCCGCACCGAGCTTGCTGAGGATCTCCCCAAGGTCATGGCAGACCGTGTGCAACTACAGCAAGTTTTCATGAACCTCATGCTCAACGGCATCGATGCCATGAAGGAAACGAGTGGCGGAAGTGAGCTTAACATCAAGTCGGAAGCCGGCGATGGTCAACTGCTGATCTCCGTCAGCGATACCGGTGTGGGACTGCCTCCGGAGCAGGCGGACCAGATCTTCAAAGCATTCTTTACCACCAAGGATACCGGGACCGGCATGGGCCTGCCCATCAGTCGCTCCATCATCGAGTCGCATGGCGGCCGCTTGTGGGCCACGGGTGCCTCCGGGCGGGGGGCAACTTTTCAGTTCACCCTGCCCGCCACGGTCGCGGCGCACGCATAACCTCCCCAGCTGCTCCCTCGTGGTAGCCAACCTTCGTTCTCTATCTGGGCTATCCCACACTGTCAGCACACGCCAGTCCACGCCGTTCGGTCCAGCGCCGTGCTCGCCTGACGAAGGAAAGCTCGCCGGCATCTTGTTCTCACATTTTGTGAAGACGAGGGTTACGAGGCCCTATAAGAGACCCGTTCTGAGAAGCATCCGAACCTGCGGCTCCATCGCAGAAATGGGAATTCTATAGCGCTGCCGCTGATCTTGGGCGAGTGACGGGCTACCCTTACCTAATCCGGTAAGGTAGGGTTTGCCCGCAGGGAGCTTGAAACTGCACCCTCGTGGCTTTGACGCACCGCTGAAGCCCGCATCTTTACGGCTTGCAACCCGTGCTGCCGATTCCAGTGAGGATGGGCAACGGCGCCTGTTTATTGGCAGCAAGAACTCCGTTGAAGGCAGCGATATCCCGCTCGTTCAACTGCCGCCAGTTCGCGAGATCCTTATCGAGGGCATCGCAACTTTCTTGCGCCGCCGAATGAACGGTGTCTGCCGGACGTATATCGGCGCTCTCCACGCTGAAGATGAGCCGGGCCAAGTCGCGGTTCACGCTTCCAAAACCCGGAGCGCGCTTGGTTCCCTTGTCGATGACATCGATCTTCTTTTCGAAGTCGGCCACCGCGTCCTTTGTCTCTTTGGTTTCAGACTGCTTCAAGGCGTCCGTCCGTTCAGTTAAAGCTTTACGCAACCCTGCGACCTGGTAAAAGCCATCAGAACTCGCCTTCATGCCACGGCTGATTCGCTTCGCCAAATCGAGTTGGTCTAACAGGTCGGCTCGCGAGGCATGAACCCGTGGATCAAGTTCCAGCGTCAGAGACTGTCGCAGGGTTTGGCCGCCAACCCGTAGCTCTGTTGTGTACGTGCCGGGCAAGACCAGCGGTCCGCGAGGTTGAAGTCGCGGTGTGAGGCCGGGTATCGCGTGATCGGCCAGTGTGTATTCCGTGTACTCAAGCAGTTTGCCGTAGTACCCGTAGGGAAGCGAAGGCGGGGACGGATACCGCAGATTCCAGACGAAGCGATTGACGCCCGCCGCCTTGGGCAGAGTGTCTTCTGGAGCAAACCAGTAGCTGGGAGCATTGGCCGGAAGATACGCCGCCGGCTTTGCTTCGGTGGAAAATCGCGTTACCTCGTCGCCCTGCTTGTCATAGATCGTCAGCGTCATGTCACCCGCTGGCGGCCTCCTCAGGTAATAGTCGAGGATCGC
>JGI12635J15846_10004007_pt1 | contig 12740 bp, 11 predicted proteins | sample BlaSpr_A8_OM2_M2_FD_15846 | JGI IMG/M metagenome (IMG submission 15846) | reverse complement strand
CCTACACTATTGTCGGCGTCGTTCCGTCGAGCTTCCACCTCTATATGCAGAATTTTCGCGACAGCGACATATACGTGCCCATCGGCCAGTGGAACGACGTGATATTTCATCAACGCGACGTAGGCATGGGCATGGATGCCGTCGCGCGACTTAAACCCGGCGTCACACTAAAGCAGGCGCGCGTGGACATGGAGCGCGTTACGCGAAATCTCGCCGTGGCTTATCCCGATGCCAACGCGAACACCGCTGCCACCGTAGTTTCGCTGAAAGAAAAAATCGTTGGCGATTTGCGGCCGTATCTCCTGGTGCTGCTCGCGGCAGTTTTCTTTGTGCTGCTGATTGCGTGCGTGAACGTGGCTAACCTATTGCTGGCCCGTTCAATGCAGCGCGCGCGTGAATTCGCCATTCGCGCAGCGTTGGGCGCAGGGAAGTTGCGCGTGATCAGGCAACTCTTGACCGAAAGCCTGCTGCTTTCGCTCTGCGGTGGCGGCCTGGGATTGCTCATCGCGAGTTGGGGAACGCAAGGCTTCATTTCGTCGCTGCCGGAAGGCCTACCACGTGCAGAGGAAATTCACCTTGATACCCACGTGCTGATTTTCACTCTGGCGATTTCCGTGCTCTCCGGAATTTTCTTTGGGCTTGCTCCGGCGCTGCGGCTTATGAAGCCGCGTTTGCAGGAAACTTTGAAAGAGGGTGGACGCACGGTAAGCGGCGCGCGTAGCCGCGCTCAAAGCGTTCTCGTGATTGTCGAAATGGCCATGGCGCTAGTGCTTCTCGTTGGCGCGGGACTAATGCTTCGCAGCCTCGGCCGCCTGTGGAGCGTGAATCCCGGCTTCAATCCCAAAAACGTTCTGTTTTTCCAAGTCGCGTTGCCCCCGGGAACTTCCAATGAAAGTCCTGACGCAATACGCGCCGATCTTCGTCGTCTGCACGATCAGGTTGCGGCGGTTCCCGGAGTCGCAGTCGTGTCCATGCAGCGCGGCGGGCTTCCTATGTGGGGCGACTCCGAAGATCCATTTTATATTGTAGGGAAGCCCAAGCCGTCGCGCGAGAGCGACATGCCCTACGGCCTCTGGTACGAAGTCGAGCCGGACTATTTAAAAGTAATGGAAATTCCATTGAAGCGTGGTCGCTTTTTCACCTCGCAAGATAACGAGAACTCGCCGCGAGTGACCGTAATCGATGAAGAGCTCGCGAAGAAATATTTCCCGGGCGAAGATCCCATCGGGCAGAGCATCTTCGATCCCTTCGTTGATAAACCCGCCCAGATCGTCGGCATCGTGGGACACGTGAAGCACTGGGGCCTCGACGACAAAATAGCTGTGCACGCGCAGTTTTATATTCCTTACACGCAGATTCCGGAAAAATATATGTCCCGCGCCGGAAATAGCACTGGCGTGCTGATTCGTTCGAGGGGAGTTCCACCGCTCTCGCTCGTGCAACCGATACGCAGCAAGATGGCAGAGACGAACAGCCAGGAAGTGGTGTTCGAGCCGCACGCGTATGACGAAATCATCGCGAACTCGCTGACTGAGAAGCGTTTCTCTATGGTTCTGCTTGGAATATTTGGGATGCTCGCGCTAGTTCTGTCGAGCATCGGAATTTACGGCGTGCTTTCGTATTTGGTCGGCCAACGCACACACGAAATCGGCATCCGCATCGCCCTCGGCGCACAGCGACAAAATGTGTTGATGCTAATTCTCGGCGAAGGAACCAAGACCGCGCTGATCGGTGTAGGAATTGGCTTGGCCGCCGCACTAGTGTTGACGCGATTGATGTCGAGCGTGTTATACGGAATCAGCGCGACCGATCCGATTACCTTTGCAGCCGTCGCTGTGGTCCTGACGTTGGTAGCGCTGGCCGCGTGCTACATCCCCGCGCGCCGCGCCATGCGCGTAGATCCAATCATCGCCCTGCGCTATGAGTAGCGAGATCTAGGCGACGAAGAGGCGAATCATGAGCGAACTGTTCCAAGATATTCGATACGCGCTTCGCATGCTGGCGAAATCGCCGGGATTCACCACCGTCGCAGTGCTCACGCTTGCGCTTGCCATCGGCGCAAACACCGCGCTTTTCTCCGTCGTCAATGGCGTCCTTCTGAACCCGCTCCCGTATCCGCACTCGGAACAATTAGTCACGCTCCATGAAAGCAAACCAAACTTCAACACCGGCTCGATCTCCTATCCAAACTTTCTAGATTGGCAAAAAGAAAACCACACGGTGTCATCCATGGCCGTTTCGCGCCCCTATTCGTTCAGCCTAACCAATCTTGGGGAAGCAGTGCAGATCCAGGGACAATTCGTCACTTCGGATTTCTTCTCGATTCTGGGCGTGAAGCCTGTGATGGGACGAACTTTTCTCCCCGCCGACGATCAGATCGGCGCACCTCCCGTGGCCATGATCAGCGCAGGCTTTTGGAAACGAAAACTTAGCAGCGCGCCCGACGTGATTGGGAAGAGTCTTACGCTCGACGGCAAGGAATTCACAATCATCGGCGTGATTCCGTCGGACTTTGATCTGAAGGTGGACAGTTTCAGCAGCAGCGATGTCTACGCTCCGGTGGTTCATTGGAACAACAATTTGCTATTCGATCGCGGCGCGGGCCTGGGCTTCCACGGAATCGGCCGGCTGAAACCGGACACTTCGCTGGCACAAGCGCGTGCAGACTTCGCCGGCGTGACCAAGAATCTTGCGGCGGCTTACCCCGAAGTAAATAAAGGCATCGGAGCTTCGCTGATTCCGTTCAAGCAGCGCATGCTCGGCGACGCAAGAGGGGCTCTTCTGGGCCTCCTCTGCGCGGTGGGTTTTGTGCTTCTGATCGCTTGCGCCAATATCGCAAACCTCTTGCTCGCGCGGGCCAACCAGCGAACACGCGAATTTGCAGTTCGCGCTGCGCTGGGCGCCGCAAAGGCACGACTGATCCGCCAACTCTTAACCGAAAGCATTTTGTTGGGGGTTGTCGGTGGCGCCTGCGGATTGTTGCTCGCGACTTGGGGAACGCACGCCGCTCTGAAAGCGCTGCCGGATGCTTTGCCGCGTTCCGGCGAAGTGGGCATCGATCTGCGCGTGCTGGCGTTTACCGCATCGACTGCGTTGCTGGCAGGAATTCTTTTCGGACTTGTTCCCGCGCTGAAGATCTCGCGAACGAATCCGCATGATAGTTTGAAAGAAGGGGGCCGTGGAGCAAGCAGTGCGAAAAAAGGAGTGCACGGCATTCTGGTGGTGGTCGAAATGGCGCTCGCTCTCGTTTTGTTGGTGGGCGCGGGGCTCACGCTGCGCAGTCTGGTCCAGCTTTGGAATGTAAATCCCGGGTTCAATCCGCAAAATATAATGTTTTTCAGTTTCTCTCTTTCGCCTTCCAGTTTGATGACGACTCCGGCTGCCATCCGCGCTGGATTTCGCGCTGGGGAGGCGTCTATTGCGGCCACTCCCGGCGTGCGGGCGGCGTCGATGAGCTGGGGCGCGTTCCCGATGAGCGGAGACGACGAGTGGCTCTTCTGGTTGGACGGAAAACCGAAGCCCACGACGCGAAATGAAATGAACTGGGTGATCGATTACGTAGTCGATCCCGATTACCTAAACATAATGCAAACTCCGCTGCGTAGTGGGCGCTTCTTCACCCCGCAAGACGACGAAAACGCCCCCAAGGTAGTGGTTGTGGACGAAGTGCTCGCGCAAAAATATTTCGGGAACGAAAATCCGATCGGTAAGCGTCTGTTTCTGGAAATTGGCCAGTCCGAATTTCCGGCGGAAATTGTGGGCGTCGCCGGCCACGTAAAGCAGTGGGGCCTCGATAGCGACGACACCGAGAGCCTTCGTTCACAGCTTTACTTTCCGTTTATGCAATTGCCGGACGGTGTCATGGCGCTCTCCCCGATGGGCATGGGAGCGGTGGTGCGTTCGAAGGGACCGCAGCCGGGCCTGTTCGATGCAATTCGCCACTCGGTGCAGCAAGTAAATAGCGAGCAGGTGGTGGCAAGCGCCCAGACCATGGACGAAATTATTTCCGGTTCGACAGCCGGCGATCGCTTCGCGATGATTCTTCTGGGGTCCTTCGCCGGCTTGGCGCTGCTACTGTCGAGTCTGGGAATTTATGGTGTGGTCTCCTACTTGGTCGAACAACAAACGCGGGAGTTTGGAATACGCATCGCGTTGGGCGCGCAACGAAGCGATGTGATGCACCTGGTTCTCGGCGACGGCGCGAAGATGGCGCTGGTCGGCGTAGGTGTGGGAGTAGTTGCCGCGCTGGGGCTGACGCGTTTTTTGACCAGGGTACTGTATGGCGTAAGCCCCACCGACCCAGTGACCTTCGCCGCCGTGGCGATGATTCTCACCGCTGTGGCGCTCGCGGCCTGCTACATTCCCGCGCGCCGCGCAATGCGCGTTGACCCCATGGTCGCCCTGCGCTACGAGTAAAGTCTTGTTTTTACCGGTGTCATATTTAACGCCTGTAGAACCGGGTCGACCTAGGATCGCGCAACGCGCGATCTGTTTTCGCGGCCGACGTTCTTCATAACTCTGAGCTAGGTGTTCCTGGTGTCATTGCGATTGATTCAACATCTATACGATGACTGTTGTGTGGCAGCCTGGAGTATGGGTAAAATGAAAAACTCAAACCAACGTGGCTACGCGCGAACTCAGGAGCCTACTCATGGCGGATAAAAAACTTATGCAGAAACCAGTGAAGAAGAAAAAACTACAGGTTAAGCCGGTAGCCCACGTTAAGACCGAAACTGTGGCGAGTTTCCCAAATATCCCCAGCATCGCCGACCTAGATCTAGATAAGTAGCGAGGCACGTTTTATTCTCCGCGCTCGACGTGGCGGTCAACATCGACATCATCGACTAGGGAATTGAATCCCGACCTCGCGCGCGAGACGTGAGAACTGAAGCCTGCGGTCGCGAAACTCCGCACCGGGCCCGTCCTAGGCTAGTTGGGGCGGCGGCCGGTCGGTGCGGCTCCCTGAAAACAAAGCTTCAGCGACTCTCGCCCGCATTTTCCTTTGGTCCGCTAATTCGGCGTGGGCAGCGTTTGCTTAGAAGTTTTCCCGTCGTCTGGTTTTGTCTGGTCCGCCTTTTGCGCCTGCGCGATTTCGTCTTGAACTCGCTGCATGGCGTTCGCCATCATCTTCTGGACGATTCCCGAAGCTGCTTGCATCGACTCAGCTGTCATGGCTGGCAACTCTTTCAAGAACTTTTGTCCCGCAGGGCTCGAATAGAACGCGACCAGGGCATCCACGTCGCCCTTTGTAAGATGTTTTTGATACACAGGAATCATGACGTCGATTAGTTCGTCGACCGGAAAAGTGGCAAAAATGTCGTCTGTCATTTTGTCCATCTTCGCCTCGAAATCGGGCGGGAGACTCCCTTGCTTCACCATTTGCTCGTGGACCATTTTATGCATTTGAATCGTCATTGTTCCCATCATGTCCTTCATCATGGTTCGCGAGTGCATGGTATCCAGATAACGTTCGATGTCCGCTTTTGAGGCCGGGGCATCTGCGTCATTTTGTTGTGCCAAGCTTGCGGACGTAAAAAGTAAAAACACGAGCAGTGCGAGTGCCGTGCGTTTCATGGGTCCTCCAAAGTTTCGTTGATAGTATCGCTAAGTTCGCAGTAACGCCAGCGGGACTTACCTCGGGAGTTACATCGTGCGTCCCAAGAATCCGGGACTAAGTTGGTGGAAGAGCGCGACATTTCGGAGCGAGAGCCGCATAGTGTAGCGGCCCGCGATAAATTCGTGCGGCGCAGCGTCCAAATTGGTAGAGCTGAAAATAATTTGGGCGCGAGAATCGGATGGCGTCGGCGGCTTGTGCGGCGGTAGATTTGCAACATGGGCATGCATGCGTTGGACAATCCGATTTGGACCGCATTGACCACCAGCCAGGCGCATTGTGCGGAAGGCGAAGGCCTGGCGCGGAGGTTTCAGACGGAGATTGGTCCGCTCGCGGGATTTGCGGAGGCGAATCGCGAGGCTTACGTCGCGGTGGGAAAGCTTGTTCGCGTTGGAACCGGCGCGGGGCTTTTTCTGGAAGCGCCCGCGAATGCCGCCGACGTCGAGCCTGCCGGGTTCCGAATCGTGGAACAGGATTCTTTGCTCCAAATGATTTATTCGGATTGCGAATTGGCGGCGCGCTCGCTCGATTTTGTGAAACTCACCGCACTCGATGTGCCCGAGATGGTTGCGCTGGCGACGATGATGAAGCCGGGCCCCTTCAGCACGCGCACGCACGAGCTGGGGAGTTTCATCGGCGTCAAAAGGGAAAGGCAGCTCGCCGCGATGGCCGGCGAGCGAATGCGCATGCCCGGTTACACCGAAATTAGCGCAGTGTGTACACATCCGAATCACGCGGGCCGCGGTTATGCGACGGCGCTGATGGTCGAGTTGATTGGCCAGATTCGCCGCCGCAACGAAATTCCAATTTTGCACGTCCGCTCGAGTAACACCCACGCGATCGGCCTCTACCGCCGCATCGGCTTTACCGACCGCCGCCGTTTCCATTTCGCCGTGATAGCCAAGACTGCCGCGTAGAAAGCTTGACTCGAAGGCATGGCGATCCTGCCGCGTCGAAGGAGCGAGGCTTGCTCGTGCTATCGCTGCCGCAGTATGCTGCGCTCCTACGAAAGCTCTGGGTGATCCTCCGGGGTCTGCCCGTCAAATCCTTTGTGAAATTTGCGGCGAGCGGTGAGAATTGCGCCCCGATCGATGCGTTTGAATATTTTCAGGGTAGGCCCGCTTGGATTGGCGTTGCTAAGTCCACGGGCTGATCTGGCGCAGCGAATCTCGACCACGGTGGTTAAGTTCAGTGTGATCGATCTGAGTGGGCCGCAATTCCTAAGGCACAGGCTGTCGTGATGATCCGTTCGATGATGGGAGTCCCGAAAACCGACGAAGGCGGCCAAGTTTCGGTCGATTTACCGGCTGATGCCGCGCGAAGCGCCCGGCTGTCCGCTTTAGCGCCCCACCATTTTTTGCAGCTCTTCGGGGTATCGAGCACCTTGCACATGGATCTTTGAGGTTTCGGTATCCAGCTCGCGGAGATCCTCGGGCGAAAGTTCGATGTTAACGGCGCCGATGTTTTCTTCGAGCCGTTGCAGCTTAGTGGTACCTGGGATCGGCACCATCCACGGTTTCTGCGCGAGGAGCCAAGCGAGTGCGATCTGAGCAGGCGTCGCTTTCTTCTTTTGCGCAAATTTGGCAAGCAAGTCCACAACCGCTTGATTTGCTTTGCGGTTCTCCGGCGAAAAGCGCGGGACGATGTTGCGGAAATCGCTTTTGTCGAACTTCGTATCTTCGCTGATCTTCCCGGTAAGAAATCCTTTGCCCAGAGGACTGAATGGCACGAAGCCGATTCCGAGCTCCTCCAGCGTCGGGATCACTTCCTTTTCAGGTTCTCTCCACCACAGCGAATATTCACTCTGGAGCGCGGTGACGGGTTGAACTGCATTCGCACGACGAATAGTCTGCACGCCCGCTTCAGAAAGGCCGAAGTGCTTGACCTTGCCTTGCGCAATGAGTTGCTTCACTGCTCCAGCGACGTCTTCAATCGGAACGTTCGGATCAACGCGGTGCTGATAGAAAAGATCGATAGCGTCGGTCCTGAGCCGCTTGAGTGAGGCCTCCGCAACTTCTTTGATATGCTCCGGACGACTGTCCAGCCCCGCCTGTTTGCCGGTGTTGGGATCAATTCTGAATCCGAACTTGGTGGCGATCACCACTTGCTCACGGAAGGGAGCCAGGGCTTCACCCACGAGTTCTTCGTTGGTGAAGGGGCCATAAATTTCCGCCGTGTCGAAGAAGGTGACGCCGAGTTTCAAGGCTCCTCGAATCAGAGAGATCCCTTCTTTTTTGTCCATGGGGGGCCCATAGCTGAAGCTCATTCCCATACAGCCGAACCCCATAGCGGACACTTCCAGATTGCTTTTTCCGAGTTTGCGCTTTTTCATCACTCCTCCTTACATAGAACTAGATGCGGGCAGAGTGCTGCGATACGCAAAAAAATGTCATTTAATATGCACAAGAAGGATATGGCAGCTCGCCGAACCGTCTTTGTATTATCCCTTCGTTTTGGAGGGCCTAGTGATCGGGGACAACAGGAAGATCTACAACTCGAAGTTGGTTCTGCTCTGCTCCGCTTTCCTGTTTCTGGCCGCAGGCGATATCGCGATCGCGTCAGAGCCGCCAGGCGACGTCGCCGGCAATTGGGCAATTCACTAGAGAGGGCCGGATGGCAAGGACCGCACACAGTTCATGTGAATCACAAAAGAGCCCGTCGCGAGCTGTGGCGCAGGGAATAATTCNAGAAGTATCGGATCAGGTCAGTGAAACGCTACTTCGGGATTTGGACTACCGTGAGTGACTGAAGCATTCTGATCCAGCGCGCTGGTCGTTTGTCATGCGGAGCGACGAGCCTGAACGGTCCGGCGTTGTCGTCGAGTGGCGCGCCGTTCATGGAGTCCGCGACGATTATGTCGGAGTCCTGGAAGTCCGTATCCAGCTCGGCTAGTGAGAAGATCACGCGGTAACCGTCCGCCGCGTCCGCCTGGACGTAGGTGGACATAGCGAGGCCACGCAACTGCCCGCCTTGCGGAACTCCAGCGCGTTTCAATAATTCCGTCACCAGCACGCCTTCATAGGTCTCCTCTTTCTTGTCGTGCGGATTGGTCACCTTGAGCGTCTTGCGAGGCAACTTATGCAGGTCTTCTAGTGAAAGAGATAGCGGCTTTTCAACATCACCTTTGATAGTGAGTCGCGCTGCGGAAGGTGCAGTAGCGACTGTTACGGCAGAAGGGGACTGCGCAAGCGTTCGAGGACAGTAAATTACGTTTGAAAGGAAGAGCACTAGCAGGGCGAGAATGCGATATCGGTACACGTGGGGAAAACTAAGATTTTTGCAGCATGACTTCTGTTGATTTGATAACAGCAGCAACCGTGTCTCCGACCTTAAGGGCCATTTCTTCGGCGCTGCGACGCGTGATGACGCTCTCGACCAAGTTGTCGCCGACCTTAACTACGACATGGGCCATCACGTCGCCAAACTGAAGTTCGACGACTTTGCCGACGAGATGATTACGAGCTGAGAGTGTCATTTTCAAAGTGTAGCGAATCGTTGCGGATGTGTCGAGCGATACGCAATCCGGCAAAGCTCACAAGAGCATTATCCACGGACCGCTCGGTTTTTATTGTGGCTGCTCGAAGGTAGGTTGGGAAATCTGCGACCCTAAAAGTCGACGATTTCGCTTACTGGTAGCGGATACTTGGGTAACACTTATCGATCCTGACCATTACCTCAGTATCTGAGAAGAGAAAACCTATGTGGCTTTTCTATGCAGTTCTGATTTGGTCGGTTTTGCTGATGTCCGCTGCTGGGTCAGGAGCACAGGAATCTGCTGCGCCACTTCCTGAGGTTATTCAGCACGCTGAACCAAAGTATCCTCCGATCACACGCACCTAGTAGGGGACTAGTGGTGAAGATCGCCACCGATGGTGAATCGGTGCTTGCCGTGACGGAAACCGGTCCTCCTTTGCTGCAAAAGCCGGGCGAGGATAATGTTCGAACGTGGAAAGTTGTCCCGCGTGACCTTCCGTTACGAAATCTTTTTCCGGGGATCTAGAGGTCGCGTTTCTCAAGTCGCCGGGTCTCGTCGAACTAGAAGCGTGTCCTGGGGTCATGAGTATATATTGGGCATGGGCCAGCCTTGGAAAGTGGAAAGCAAAATTGAAAAGCGCTCATAGAATTCTCAACAGGTGTTCGATCTGAGTTTTTCTGGACCCGACAACGAATGGTTGAAGGGTAGTGCATTAGCTCCAAGAGGTCAGTTATTACAGTTACAAAGAAGGAATCGAAGGAAGTTTGCTGGGATTTACCATTAACCACCTGCAACCTTACGGAAAACACCTGAGAACATTCCTGATTGGAAAAATGAAGGATCACAAAATCATCGGTACCTTCGGGGACGACGCAGGAATCAGGGGCGAATGGACAGCCGTTCCGCATAAAACCCAGTAGCTTTCCTCCGCGCAATTGGCATGGTGCCGAGCGCGGATGGACCGGCTGCCGGCTTGGGCGATCAATTATGATCGGGGGACGGTGGTGGACGATGGCTCAGGGCCCATACATAGGCCGCGACGGCTGACACCTGGTCGGGATTGAGTTGCGCTCCACCTAGCGGCGGCATCGGGCTGCGATATTTTTTTGGTTTCGACACACCGTCGGTTATCGTTTTCGCGAGTCCGGCGATGCTGCCATCGCTCCAAAGCCATTGGTGGTCCTTGCCTGTTAAAGGTGGCCCCAAAAACGTGCCCTGACCGCTGCCACCGTGACATCCCGTGCACGCCGCTCCGCCCACTTCGCCGCGGTATATGCGTTCACCGAGGGCAACGATTTCTGGCGTGGCGCCTGGAGGAACGGGGAGATTGTCGTTTGCGGAGGAAGAGCCAGCGTCGGGATGCGTGCCCTCTGGCGGTTGCGCGGCCGCTTCAGCGGAACTGCCGGCCGGCGCTGTCAGGCTCGGACATGGCGTAATATTCGCAGCAGCGCCATCTGAGCCGCCAAGATAGACGATGCGGTAGATGCGTCCGCGTACATCGTCAGAAACATAAAGCGCACCGTCCGTTCCGACCGCCAAACCTGCGGGACGATGTTCGGCTTGAGCCGGTGTCTTGATGGTTGCGAAGCCATCCGCAAATATTTCGCACTGCCCGGACGCGTGGTCACCGGCGAGCGGCTGGAAAACGACGTTGTAGCCACCTTGCGGATAGGGGGCCCGGTCCCATGAGCCGTGAAAAGCGACGAAGACGCCGTCACGGTAACGTGCCGGGAATTGTTTCTGGTCATACTGCACCATCGCATTCGGCGCCCAGTGGGCGGGGAATACTGCGATGGGACCACTCTTATCCGCACATACGCCGATGGCTTTGCCGCCGTCGCCGCCGTACTCGGGCGCCAGAACGAGCTTTTGGGCGAACGCGTCGTAGTAGCATTCAGGCCACCCATAGTCTCCTTGCGATTTCAAAAGCAGCAACTCTTCCGCGGGCAGCGTAGCTTCCTGGTCCGGTTTATAAAGGTTAGGCCAATTCATGCGTAGCTGGTCGCGTCCGTGTTGGGTCACAAGCATTCGGCCGCTCGAGTCGATGACAAAACCTTCTGCGTTGCGGATTCCGGTAGCGAACCGCTGCTCCTTTGAAAATGTTTGGTTCGTCTTGTTCGCGTCATAGCGCCATACGCCGCCGCGGGTCTCAAGTTCCGTGCACGGATTTTCGCCCGGAGACTCAAGCGTCCTATTTTTTACCTGGCAGGAGTTGGTCGCGGTGGCGACATCGACGTACATCAATCCTTGGGCGTCGATGATGAAGGGGTGCATCGGATGGTCACCGGTCAGCGGCAATCCGGAGACGATGGTGTCAGCGCGGCCACGGGGCACGATAGAGCCAGCGGACAGGGAATATCGCGCGACGCGATCGTTGATTTCGGCGTAGAGGGATCCTTTGTATATGCCGATTCCGGTTCCGCCTGCGCCGCCACTTTGGGCCGTTTCGCCAAAGCGCTCAATCACATCGGCCTTTCCCGCGCCGCTCTTATCTTGCAGGGCGACGAGAAAACCGCCTGGATGCGGCGTGTCGTCGCCGTAATATCTGCCCGACCAGGTGTTGACGTAGAGAACTCCGCTCGCCCCAACTACCATGTGGCGGGCGTGGCCGATACCGTCAGCGAATACGGTGGCGCAAAAGCCGGTGGGTAACTTCAATCCACTGTCATCATTTGGGCATGCCTGGCTCTTGGATTGCACAGCCGGATTGGAATCGTTTTCAGCCGGCGCCAAAGAACTGCCCATGTACATTGCGCCGAGCGCGACAAGGGCGGGCAAAATAGTTTTAAGCGGGTTGGATAGCGGCACAAAATCCTCCCCATAATTAGATGAAAAGAGATAGCAGAATGACGCACGAAGAATTGCGCCAACCTCCTTATCAGAATGCGCGGAATAATACCATTTTCTGGCCTGATGCGGCGCTCGCGGAGAATCGTTAATCAGGCTCTCGCGAAAAAGAAACAAGCTGAGCGACTCGCCCTGTTATCGTGCCCACAAGAGTGAACGCGCTTGCGCCTGGTTCTTCGCGGGCCGCCACCGATACACGGCCTGTTCCAAAGGCCAGCGTGACCAATTGGAGTAGTACCGACCTGCTGCGCTTCCTGGCGCATCCTCACTGTGGCCTACTGTGTGTGAGGCCACGCCCGCCAGCAGCCCTTTTGATACGTATCTTCAGCAAAGGAGCACCTATGAAAAAAACTCTTCAAATTGTCGCCCTCGTGCTTTTCGTTGTCCCGATTACTCTGACGGTGGGCGCGCAGCGGGCCGGGGCGCAAGGACCAGCGGGCAACGGCGCAGCGTCTGCCGCGCAAGATAGTTCGCATTCACTGAATCCGATCAAATGGGTGAAGAAAGATTCGAGAAATTCCGTCGATGCGCCCGCAAACAGAAGCGACGCAGAGAAAAAGCTCACTCCCAACCTGCAATCTCAGGGACTTTTGCCCGCGGATGCTACCGCTACCGACGCGTGCGCGTCATTCGTGGAATTGTCTGAATGCCTCGCGGCGCTCCATGCCAGTCACAATCTCGATGTGAATTTCAATTGCCTCCGCGCCGACGCGACCGGGGTTCACACCAGCGCCGATATTTCCGGCTGCAAGGCCGTCGATGGAGAAAAACCTCAGGGCCTGAGCAAGTCCATCCATCAACTGA
>JGI12635J15846_10004001_pt1 | contig 12751 bp, 10 predicted proteins | sample BlaSpr_A8_OM2_M2_FD_15846 | JGI IMG/M metagenome (IMG submission 15846) | reverse complement strand
CTATTCAACTTTGACGGCTTCCTGCGGCAGGGAGTAGGCGATCCGCGGCAGGCGCAACTGTCGGCGCGGTTTGAGTTTTAGCTACAGACAATCCATACCCAAAAAAAGAGAGGGGCGCGAAGGAGCCCCTCTCTTTTTTTGGGTGCTTAGCTGGCCTCGTTGATGTGTGTTATTTTAATTTTTGTGAAAATGAAAAACCGAAACAATCTTCTCCCCGGTCCGCATTGACAGCATGAGGCCAGTGCCCACAAACAAAAAAAGCGCAATGGAATGTATTCTGTTCGACTGGGACGGAACGCTGCTCGATTCCTTCGAAGCCGACGCTGAGGCCTACATCCACATGTTCGCAGCGCTGGGATTTCCGTGGAGCATTGCCGAGTTGAAGCGGCATTACTCTCCAAACTGGCACAAAGTGTACCGCGCGGCGCGCTTGCCGCGAGCGAAATGGGACGAGGCCGACCGTTTGTGGATGAAGTTNTACCGCACNCATCANCCGAAAATGCAACCGGGAGCGCGGCGCGTGCTCCGCGCACTCGAGCGGCGCTTCACACTTGCGTTGGTCTCAAGCGGTAGCCGCGCGCGGGTGCGGCGGCAACTGCGCGAACACGAAGTGTCGGCGATGTTTCGTACCAAAGTTTGCAGTGAGGACGCGCCACGGCGAAAGCCGCATCCCGCCCCGTTGCGGATGGCGCTCGAGCAGCTCCGACTATCTCCGAAAGTGTGCGTATACGTCGGCGATGCGCCGGAGGACATTGAGATGGCCCATCGTGCCGGGAATGCGCGCCATCGGCGTGCTCGGCGGATCGCCGGTGCCGGAGCGGCTTCGNGGCGCGTCTCCCGACGCAATGATCCAAACTATCCGCGAGCTTCCCAGTCTGCTGAAAAAGTTCTAGCCCGCGTTTCTCACCATGATCCGAATATATGTATCAGTGGTCCCGCACTTTGCCGCGGACTACGGTGTTTGGTGGCGCCAGCGTCCCGCTGGCGATTTTTGCATTTCCATCGCGGCATAAAACCGCCCCGACGCGTCGGGGCGCCACCAACTCGCGCTCCCCGCGCACGATAGGACAAGAGCAGAGTTCATGCTAAATCTGTTGTGATAATCCAAGGCTAGGGAGCGCCCTTACGAGGGTACTACTTGGAGTCCGTCAGAAAATTGTCGGGAGGCTTCGCAGCACCCGGTGAGGTCGCCGGCAAAGCGCCGCCAAGGGTGTAGTCGGTCCAGCGAATCACAACGCGAATCGGCAACGTTATCTTGTCTACCGGTATGGTTTCGTCCGACCGCGAATACGAAGGGAACCACAAGTTCTTGTCCACCTGTTGCCGGTAGGTTTCAAAAACCGCGAACGGCAGCATGGGAGATGTAACGTCGCCCGTTTCCATGACCCACTTCCCAATCGTTTTCACGATGACCATATCCTGTTCGTCCACCCACACCACTCCGGAGAAGTAGGCATGCGTGCGATCCAGGGCACGCGGCTTCACCGCGAAAATGTATGCGCTCAACTCGTCTAGGGGCTGCTTCCCCTGGAATGTGATTTCGTATTTCGGAAGCTGCGCAGTGGTCAGCGGGAACAGCGGAGTCGAAGCGATGAGTTCTGAATCGCCGCGCTCCGCTTGCAAATACTGGAGCGTGGATGCCGACCGGCGGACGGGTTTTTCATAGCGCCGGCCGTCCGGGGCGACAAATTGCTGCGTAACGATTTCAACTTGTCCGGCAACTTTGTTATCGGGGCCGATCTCTTCGAGGCGCACACTTTTCTGGAAACCGTAGCTCATGCTCGCGCGAAGCATCTCGTCCTCTTTCGCCGCGAAGCGACGGATGATCTCTTCGGGAGGGACGGGCGGTGGTTCAGGCTTATTAACCGGCATGGGAGCAGGCAGCGTCGCTCGTGAAGTCGGCGTCATCGGGCCGGCGTCCTGCGCGCGTGCGGGAACCATTGCAAACGCAAGGAGCGCCGCGACTGCGGGAAACGGTGCCATGATGATCGAGCGGCGATTCATTATGTGCGCTTCAATCCACAAAGCGTTAGATGCGATCCGCGGCCCTTCTGTAGCGTCGGTCTTCAGGCAGACACTTCAAATTCCAGTGCATGCCCGACTGAAGGCGGGAGCTACATAGGCCAGATCCAAGCTTTCGCATAGGCTCTACGGTCCCGGCTCGCCCACAGTGTATCGCAGAGTGAACTCGGCGGGTGCAGCACCCGGCGGGGGCGCGGGTATGGCGAATTCAACCTGCGCGGAGAAATTTCTGGGGACAATGTTTGCGTGCGCGGAGGTCCATTCCACCGTGAGCGTGCGGCGGCCAGCAGACTGGATTTCGAGCCTCGTAATTCCGCGGGAATCGTCACCGGCTCGCCAGAGGGAATAAAATCTTGGCAATGAGCGCCGGACCCGGACTTTGCCGTGGCGTTCGTGCTCGTGTTGGACGCTGACGACGATACAGACTGCCAGCAGAAGTGCGTAGTTACCTCTTCCGAGGCGAAAGCTGGAACGGAAAGCATGGAAATGAAAGACTGCTTCGGTCCGAAATCATTCGCGGGAGCGGAAGGGGCCGATGCACCTAGCGAAATGCGGTAGGTGGTCTCGATTGTTTCAGGCGCTGTGAGGCGTAAGGTTTTTTCGACGTGAAGGCCAGCGGGAGAATTTTCATGTTCATTGTATGCTAGTTGTAGGCCCGTTCCCTGTTTCTCCTCCACCCAAGCGGCACGGTACGCGCGGTTGGAGGCGAAATCTCCTGACGCGGGCATCGCTGCCGTTGCAGGCGTGTCCAGAACCAGAAAATCATGGAGGGCGCCGCCCAGCGCGATCAGGTCATCATTGGTTGATTTATCCACTAATGCCAGTGCGCGGCCTCCATCCGCGGGCGAGACGATCAAGCGCAGGCGATTGCTCTCCAGCACCCATTCGGGCGAACCGTCGCGATCAAAATCATATTGATAGTGTGTGTTTCCCGCCTCGTTGGCGGTCACAAACAGGATTGGAACACTCGTGTGTTCATGGCCGGATCGAAGCGTGAGCTGACCGCGAAGCAAGCCGTCACTCCCCGCGATTGCGGCTGTATCGGCTGTAGTGGAGTTGTGAATGGGCTGGAATCGAAGGCGGCTGAACAATTGTTCTCCCGGAAAAATTCTTCCCGATCCCGTGCCGTGGAACGCGCCATCGAGACTGAAATCGATGGGACGTACGTTGTCGGCGCGATTCCACGATGCGACGACAAAGTTGCCCCCGCTGCCCGGCCCCGCGAGAATTAGCGGCGGGCCGGACGGAATTGAAGCGTCGGTGGCGAGGGGAAGGCGCACCGCATCGAAAACTTGGTATTCTGAACTCTGGCGATGATTTTTGCCCGCGTCCGGTTTTTCAGCAACATGCGGCGTGTAGCGGAGATGGACCAACAGAACGCGAAGATAGCCCGGCGCAGCCCCGCGCAATAATGAAAACTCGAGTTCGCCGGTTTCCTGTTTCCACTGGCTTTCAAGCCGGAAGTCCGGCCCGAGTTCAACCTTGGTGGGTTGGCTCTCCAGGTGCAGCCGGACCGTCGCGTGTGCGGGGGTGTAAAATGTCAATTCGAGAATCTTACCGTCGCGCTCAGCTCCCAGCAATTCCGCTCCGGCGGAGATGACTTCGTCCGTACAATGTTCGTCCACGGAGGCCGAGCAAAGTGGAGCGTGGACCGGGAGTAGAAGGGATTCGCGCGCCGGAACAGTGACGTCGAATGGGATGGTAGCCGGGGTCGCCCCCGCTGCGCGCGCACCAGGGTCCAGGATTTCGAACGACGCTTCCGCGGGCTGGTCCGCGCCCAGATTTGTGACACTGACGAGTGCGGCGGCGCAAAGTTGCTCTTCAACGCACGCATGTGGGCGCGCCGACGATGGGGAGTCTTCATTCGACATGAGCTGCGCAACGAATACTTCCGGGTTGAGCTTGCTGGAGTCCGTGCTGCGAAGGCTCCGAGAAGCGCCGGCTCTGGCGAGAAGCGTAGTCAGGCTTTCGGCGGCTGGAGAACTTTCAGTCTGCGCGCGATTCTGCTCGAGATTTTCCGTGAGTGAAACCCAAGAGTAGAAATCGTTCGAAGACGCGATCACGCGGCCTCGTTCGAACGGCCACTCTACGAAGCCTTCACCTGTTGTGGGGCTGGCAGGTGCTCCCTTCCACAGTGGCTCAAGGAGCGCTCCTGTCGGACGAGAAGGAAAATAAATCAGAACTCCCCCGCGCCTTACAAATTCTAGCAAGGCTGTTTGCGCCTTCTCGGCGAGAGGAAGATTGCTTCCATTTCCCCCAGGGACCGGGAGCAGAATCACAGCGCTGCGCAGCAACCGGTCAACCGATTGCGCGGCCGGATTGAGCAACTCAGGCGTGAAACCCGTCAAGCCGGAGACTCGAAAAATTTGTTCAATCGTTCGTGCAATTTGCGACGCGGCGGCCTCGCCCGCGGTCGCCGCACCGAGACATGTGCGCAGGTCCACGATGCCAAAATCCGCACGCGGATGCGACGATGCGAGCATCGCGCCCCATGTGGAAATGAGTCGGCCGTTTCGCTCTACTCCAGTGGCGTTAGGTCCGTGGTTTCCTGCAAGGTCGAGCGCGGCGTCCCATCGAAAATAGCGAGCGGCGAAGGGTGTTCCCCAGCCCGCTGGCGTAACTGTGTCCTGGAGAGGCGAATAGGTGATTCCGCGAACGCCGTTCCCCAGCAGGAGACGCGATGCAAGCAGGATATTTTCTGGAGGCGGCTGTACCGCCCGGATATCGCCGGCAGGCGCAAACGTTGTGGTGGCGAAACCGGAAAGCAACGGAGGAAAGTCCGGCTGCGTTCCGAGGGAAGTTACCAGAAATGAAATTGCAGATGCATGAAATGAAGTAAGACGTGCCCTCTCATGCCCCTCCGAAGAGGCCGCCGCATGCTCCGGCACCGCCTGTTCCGTCGGTGGCTTGAAGAGCCACGCGCCAGTGAGACCTACTTCTTTCCGATCCTCTGTCTCAGATGCGATGGACAATGACGGGGCGCCCTGAGACACAATACTCGGCACGTTCATGAAAGTAGCCGCGTTGAGCCCCCCTCGTGCCAGCGCTCTGCGAAGCTCGCTCAGATATTGCAAGAGGTCGGGTGTGCCTGAGCCGGTCTGAATTGTCACGGCATCATCAAGCGCCACAAACAAGAGTGGGCCGCTGATTTCTTTTTCTTGCGTTTCCACTTCGCGCTCGCCTGGCTCCGTGATTTGAATTGTGTTTCTTGAGGCATAAGGTGCAAGTTCCCTGGCAATTGCGGTCAGCCAGCGCCGGGCATAGGTCATGTGCGTTTCGTTCGCGAGCCAATCGCGCGCAGCCGCGTTGCCGTCTTGCGCGGCGAGTTCCGCGTCTGGCGGCGCAAGACCCGCCTCGATGGCGGATTCATTCATCTTGTAATCGGAGTACGCGAGCAGCCAGGCGGGGTAGCCCGCATTGCGCCAGTGGTCGCCGATCAGCGGGCCGGGACGCGCGACGCATTTCAAGTGTTTCTCGGCGATGAGCTGCAGTAGACCACGCAGATTGCGGCGAGGGTTCGTGTGCCCGTCGAAATCGAATTCGGCATCGCTAATCTCGTGCCAGTTCCAGGGGATGCGCAGGTCGATCGTATTGATGCCAAGCTCCTTGTACCGTTCGAGCGATTGGAACCAGAGGTCGGGCGGAATGCGAAAATAATCAAACTGGGCGGCGTGAATAAAAAATGGGACGCCGTCGACGCGCAATTCGGGTTCGCCCGCGTTTGAAACAATCTGCACACCCGCATGTGGGCCAACTGGTTTCTGAACCGCAGTTTTTTGGGGCAAGGCATGCGCTGGAAAAAGCGTCGTGGCAAGAATTGTCATGACCATAGCGCGCCAGGTGCGGCGAAGTGCCTTTGATTTGTTGCACCCTGCGGTTGTTGTTCTGATCTCGCCGCGGCGGGAAAGATCCGGCGAGAGGTCTTTTCCGGTGATTCGCGCGGAAACCATCGTCCCGTCCCAGCCGGGACGAGCTACAACCTGCAACGGGTTGGAGTTTTGCGGCAACATGAATCCTGAATGTTACATGACCTGTGGCAACATTTCGATCTTTGCAAACGACGCTACCGAAAGTCTGATGCAGTTTCCACACCGCTGGTTGAGCGACCTCTGCTACAATCGCGCGGCTGCGCGAAGGAAATCGCAGCATGGCATTCCGTCGTGGAGACTCTGGCCAAGCGATTCTATGTGTCTGGATCCGTGCAGGGTGTGGGATTTCGTTTTTTCGCGGAGCGCGCGGCTGCGCGATTGGGCCTAGCCGGATACGTGAAGAATCTGTTCGATGGTCGCGTCGAAGTGTATGCCATCGGCAGCGCGGGCCAGCTCGACGCGCTGCAGAGCGAACTGCGGCGCGGACCGCGCATGGCCAGCGTGGACCATGTCGCCGAAAGCGATGCGGAAATCCTGTCACGGTTTGCGCGTAGTTTCACCATCGAGCGGGACTGCTGAATTCTTGGAACGGAGCGCACGGAATGAACCATCTGAAAGAATTGATTCGAGCGATCCCCGACTATCCAAAACCGGGAATCCTGTTCTACGATCTGACGACGCTCTTACAGAACCCCGCTGGATTTCACGCGCTTGTCGATACTCTTTGTGACCACTACGTCGGGAAAGTGGTGGATGCCGTCGTGGGAATCGAGGCGCGCGGATTTATACTTGCTCCGGCGCTGGCGTTCCGGTTGAACGCAGGATTCATCCCCGTTCGCAAACCCAAGAAGCTGCCGTGGAAAACGGTTTCGGTTACCTACCAGCTCGAGTACGGCACCGACACGCTCGAGATTCACCAGGATGCAATCAAGCCCGGCCAGCGCGTTCTGATCAGCGATGACTTGCTCGCGACCGGGGGCACTGCCGCAGCGACCGCCGAGTTAGTGCGTAAGCTGGGCGGCGAAGTAGTCGGCGCATCCTTTGCGGTGGAACTCACATTCCTAAACGGCCGCGCCAAGCTGCCCGGGATCGATGTTTTCACGATGATCCAGTACGACAAGTAGAGTTGCAGCGGAGTTGTCAGAGAGTGATAGCGGCTTCCCCGATTTATTCTTCCTGTGAGGATGCTACCGGCGTTGATCTTGTTTCTGCACGCTGGCGGACAGCTTCAAAGAGCACGATTCCGGCGGCGACCGACACGTTCAACGCGCGCACGGGACCGGTCGTTGGAATCGAAACCAGAAAATCGCAGCGTTCGCGGACCAGTGCGTGCAACCCTTTTCCTTCGCCACCCAACACGACACCAACCGGGAGTTTGAAATCCACTTCGGTGTGGCGCTTTTCGGCGCGCTCGTCGAGGCCCACAAGCCAGTAGCCCGCCTCTTTCATATCCTCCATCGCGCGCGATAGATTCTTGACGCGGGCAACTGGAAGGTGCGCAAGCGCTCCAGCGGATGCGCGAGCGACGGCATCCGTAAGCCCGGCGGCACGTCGTTCCGGGATGATAACGCCCTGTGCGCCTGCCGCCAGTGACGTTCGCACGATGGCGCCGAGATTCTGAGGATCCTCAACGCCGTCAAGAAGAACTAACAAACCGGGGGCCGCTTGCGGATCGCGCGGCTTCAGCAAATCCTCAAAACTTGCCGTTGGCGATGCCGCAACGAATGCGACAACGCCCTGATGCTCCCGCGTGCCGGCGGCTCGATCGAGCTGTATGCGTTCCTCAAAGCGCACTGGAATGCCATGCTGCCGCGCTTGACGCACCAATTCTTCGATGCGGTTGCCGTGGCTGCCTCGCGCGACAATCAGGGAATCGAGCGGCTGATTGGCTTCGAGGGCTTCGCGTACGGCATGGATGCCGGTGAGACGATTCATAAACTTGGGAATCTCCTGTTCAATCCACTGCGGCGCAGAATTCAAGAATGCGAGCGCGAACGGACTTGACCGGCACGAAACCCTCGATCTGCGCGGCGCGATCGAGCAGCAGGACAACGCGGTCAAGCTCGCCACCCCCGACACGTCCGGTAAGCGCCACGCGCAAGGGATGAAAGATTTCGCGGCTAGAGTAGGGAAGACTGGACTTGACCGCCGCGACAATTTCCTTTAGCCGGTTCGAATCCACGGGTCCGCCATTCAATATTTCGATCGCGAGTGCGCGGAGGACGTCACGCCCGCCGCGGCGGGCCAGGACCTCCTGGCATTCCCGCGAAGCGAGCACGGCATGCGCGTCATACTCGAAAACCAATGCTAGTAGGTGCGCGAGTGCTTCGCGATTCCCCGCCCGCGGGCCGAGCAGCGACGCGGCCTCTTCCGTCCAGAACGCGACGCCTTGGTCCTCGCGGCGCAGCCATCCCCTCTCACGAAGAGTCGCGGCCACATCTCCGGCCGTGAACGGATTCGCAGTTGCGTGAATTTCGGGCGCGGGTTTCGGAATCATGCGACGAGCAGTGTACCGCAGGCTCAGGCTTCGAGGGTGACGATCGCCTGCGCGGCAATTGCTTCTCCATGGCCAATCGCGTCCACGCCCTCGTTGGTTTTGGCTTTCAAATTAATTGCAGAGATGGAGATCCCCAATGATTTCGCCAGCGCCTCCCGCATGGCTGGAAAATGCGGGCCCAGCTTCGGCTTTTCGGTGATGACGACTGCATCCATGTGCGATATGCGGAGTTGGTGTTCGGCCAGCAAGTCGCGTACGCGTTCCAGAAATCGCAGGCTCGAAACATCTTTCCATTTCGGATCGGTGTCCGGAAAATGCGTGCCGATGTCGCCAAGCCCCGCAGCGCCGAGCAGCGCGTCGCAGATCGCGTGCGCCAGCGCGTCGCCGTCGGAGTGTCCCACGGGTCCTTTGTGAAACGGAACTTCGATGCCGCCGAGGATCAGTTTGCGGCCTTCCGCGAGGCGGTGAAGGTCGTAGCCAATCCCCACGCGCGTCATCGTGCTGCGCGCTCCTCGCGGAGATAAAACTCGGCAAGTTGCATGTCACCCGGGCGGGTGATCTTCAAGTTGCGTTCCGAGCCTGCCACGACGTGGACATCATGGCCCATACGTTCGATCAGGCCGGCTTCGTCCGAAGCCGAAACACCATCCTGGCGTGCCTTGGCAAACGCTTCGAGCAGCAAAGAAGCGAGAAAAACCTGTGGAGTCTGCGCAAGTACGACGCGCTCACGCGGTATCGTGGCTGTAATGAGCGCGACATCGGCAGGCAAGCTGGCTCGCTTCACTTCCTTTACGGTCTCCATGGCCGGTACGCCAAGAATGGCGGCGCCGCAGGAAACCGCTTCCGCGATCACGCGCTCGATCTGGTCGCGCGTGACCAGGGGGCGTACCGCATCATGCACCAGGATCAGGTCGGCGTCAGATGGGACTTCCGCCAGTGCGTTGGCGACGGAATCCTGGCGCGTGTCGCCCCCGCGGACAACACGAACCGGACAGCCCAGATTCTCCCTCGCGACGCGCGCGGCAATGGAATCGACTTCCTCCGCCCGCGTGGCGATGACGACGCCGGTAATCGCCGGACAAGTCGCGAGGCGGCGTAACGTGAAGATCAGGACGGGCACGCCATCCAGTTCCAGAAATTGTTTCGGCGTCTCCGCACCCATTCGGGTGCCGAGTCCGGCGGCGGGCAAGATTGCGGTTATACGAATCATCGTCGTTTCGGTCAGGGGTAAAAAAGCTTACACCAATTGAAGCCGCATTTAAACAGAAGTTGAAAACCCATCGAGACCTTGCTGCCGATTCGCGCCTGTTAGAACGTGCGCGCTTGGAGGCACGCCTCGCATGCGCTCGATTGTTTAACTCAATAGTTAATAAACGTATATTATAATACATAATGTAGTTATCGATACAAACGGGCCGATTGACGCGGAATCTGATGGACTCTACGATGTTTAGTACGCGCTGGTGTTTCAGAATGGAACGGAATTATAGCGCATGGTCTTGGGTGTCGCGGCAGGGACGTTCTAATCGCCTTCCCAGATGCGGCCATCGAGTCGCGCACACCTCAAGCGGAACCGGCATCGCGGCCCAGTAAGCAAGCAACTGTAACTCCAAGTAGAGCCTACAGCCGTATTTGGCATCGGGAGACTGAGACGTGCTTCCAGGTAATCCAATGCTGGCCAGTTCGTATGATCCCCGTCTTGTGGCTCTATCCGTCGTGATCGCGATTTGTGCTTCTTATACGGCGCTTGACCTCGCGGGTCGTGTGACAGCCGCACGGGGCCGCGCCCGTGTCATCTGGCTGATTGGCGGCGCCGCCGCCATGGGGCTGGGCATCTGGTCCATGCATTACATCGGAATGCTGGCTTTCAGCGTGCCGGTGGCAGTGTTCTATGACTGGCCGACCGTACTGCTGTCTCTGATTGCAGCCATTCTCGCCTCGGCCGTGGCCCTCTACGTGGTTAGCAGGGAAAAGATGAGCTGGCGGCGGGCCATGGCCGGGAGCGTCGNGATGGGCGCGGGCATCGCGACAATGCACTATACCGGAATGGCGGCCATGCGCCTGGCTGGGATGTGCCACTACGATACTTCACTTGTGGCATTGTCGATCGGCCTTGCCATCGTTATTTCATTTGTAGCGCTCTGGCTCGCGTTCCTCGTCCGGGAGGAGAAAAAAGGCGCAACCCTGCGAAAAATCGCCAGCGCGGCCGTCATGGGCGCGGCAATNCCGGTGATGCACTATACAGGGATGGCGGCGGCTCATTTCATGATTGGAGGCACGGCTCCTGATTTTTCACACGCGGTGAGCATCTCCGCACTCGGAACAACCGGCATAACGATAGTCACGATCATGATTCTTGCACTAGCGGTTCTGTCGTCCGTTGTTGACCGCCGGTACTCTGCCCAGACCCTGGAGTTGGAATCAGCAGAACAGCGTTATCGTTTGTTGTTTGAAAGAAGCATGGCGGGAGTGATACGAACGACTCTGGATGGACGGATTCTCGACTGCAACGAGGCCTGCGCCCGGATTTTCGGATACTCTTCGCGCGAAGAAATGCTCGCCAGCCCGGTCACCAATCGATCCGTGCGTCCCGAAGATCAAGATGCCTTTATGGCTCGGCTTAAGGAAGAAAAGAGCCTAACCAACTACGAGCACTGCGTCCGTCGAAAGGATGGGAGTCCCGTCTGGCTCCTCGGGAGCGCACACCTTGTGGAAGGAAAAGATGGCGCACCCGAGGCGATTGAAGAAACTCTGATCGATATCACCGAGCGCAAGAAGGCCGAGGAGATTTTTCGTACGGCGTTCAACGCCAACCCGGAACCCATCACCATCGCTACCATCGCGGAAGGCCGCTATATCGATGTGAACGAGAGTTTCCTTCGCGTTACTGGCTATCGGCGCGACGAGGTGATTGGCCGCACTTCCTTGGAGCTGAAATTCTGGAAAAAGCCTGAAGACCGCGCCAAACTCGTCGAGATGCTTTGGGAACAGGACTCCGTGCGCGATATGGAAATCACGTACTGCACAAAATCAGGCGAAGAGCGCGTCGCGCTGGATTCGGCCGAAGCCATCGAAATCGCCGGNCAGGAATGCATCATCGCCATTCTCAGGGACATCACGGAGCAGAAATTCCTCGAGAAACAGCTTCGCCAAACGCAGAAAATGGAAGCCGTAGGGCAGCTCTCCGGAGGGATCGCGCACGANTTCAACAATTTGCTTGGCGTAATCATCGGCTACAGTGAAATTCTCGAGTACCGCCTGCCCGAAAACGACCCCCTGCGCAAAGAGTGCGGTCAAATCAAGAAGGCCGGGCAAAGCGCCGCATCCTTGACCCGCCAACTCCTGGCTTTCAGCCGCCAGCAGGTGCTGGAACCCAAAATCCTGGATCTCAACACCATTGTCCTGCATGTGGAAAAAATGCTCCGGCGTCTGATTGGTGAAGATATCGATTTGAAGGCTTCGTTCGGCCCCGGACTGGGGTGCATCAAAGCCGATCAAAGCCAAATCGAACAGGTGATTATGAACCTGGCGGTTAACGCCCGGGATGCTATGCCGCAGGGCGGGAAGTTGATGATTGAAACGGCAAATGTTGAATTGGATGAGGAGTACGCGCGCCGGCACCGGCCCCAGAAAGCGGGCGCATACGTCCAATTGACCGTGGCCGATACTGGAATGGGGATGGACGCGGAGACCCAGAGCCGCATCTTCGAACCCTTCTTTACGACCAAGGAACTCGGAAAAGGGACGGGACTCGGTCTTTCGACAGTCTATGGAATTGTCAGGCAGAGCGGCGGCCACATCTGGGTTTACAGCGAATTGGGGCAGGGCACAACATTCAAGATTTACTTACCCCGTATGGGACAAGCGGTCCAAGCGGAAAATCCCGCTCCCGGCCTCGCTATGTCCTCGCGCGGCTCGGGAACCATCTTGCTTGTGGAGGACGAGGAAGCGCTTCGGGAGTTGACGCGCAATTTGTTGGAAGGCGACGGCTATGCCGTACTCGAAGCCGAACGCCCCGACAAGGCGATCGAGACCGCTATGCGGCATACCGGCCCAATCCATTTAATGCTGACGGACATGGTGATGCCTGGCATGAACGGACGAGATTTGGCCGCCAATTTGGCTGCGATAAGACCCGACATGAAAGTGGTCTTTATGTCAGGCTACACTGGTTTCACACATGCCGGACTCACTGATTTCGGGGAAAACTTTCTCGCGAAACCCTTCACCAGAAATACGCTGCTTCGCAAACTGCATGAGGTACTCGAATCAGAAGTGAAACTCGAGTCAAAATAAACCAAGCCAGCCGGACTGTGGTCTGCTTCCATGCGAAAACACGGATTCTTCTGGCCCTGGCGTCCCC
>JGI12635J15846_10003998_pt1 | contig 12761 bp, 10 predicted proteins | sample BlaSpr_A8_OM2_M2_FD_15846 | JGI IMG/M metagenome (IMG submission 15846) | reverse complement strand
GAGTGGATCGATGGTGGTCAATTTGCCTTTGCGAAGGATACGCGCCGGTTCCACGTACTCGTTGATGAGGCCTTCGACCGAGAAAACGAGCTGGTAGTGAAATGGGGGCGTGGGCCGCTCCGGCAGACCGCCGACGTAGAGCCGCAACGCGTCGGCGCGACCTCCGAGCCGACGGACGAGTTCGCCGCCGAGGATCGACGCCATCCCTGGAGAAAGTCCGCAATCGGGTGCGAGAGCCACGCCACGGGTCTCAGCCCTCTTCGAAAGCGCCAACTCCTGGCGCACCACGGTATTGTTGCCGCCTAGATCGGCGAAGTGGCAGCGGGCGTCGACGGCCGCGCGTGCCAGTCCTAGATTCAGGAAATAGGGCACCGCCGAAAGCGCGGCCTCGTGTCCGCACATAAGCCTTGCGGCCGCTTTTTGATTACGCGCGTCGAGCTCGACGGCTCGCACTTTCCTGCTGGCCGTGATTCGATTGACCCGTGTTGCTACTTCGCGCGCGCGCTTGGCATCACTGTCGGCTAGTGTCACCGAATCCACTTGGCTTGTTCGGGCCATATCGAACGCTGCCGCCGAACCCATCATGCCGGAACCAATCACCAGAAGTTTCATAAGAGTCCTTTACTAATTCTGTTTGCAGGCTTGCGAGCGCTATCAGACAGGAGTCACATTCCGCGTCCTCAATACTTATTTCTGCTTCTTGTGTGAAGTCGTGCCGACTGTAGAGGAGTGCTCAGAATGCGAGGGAATGGACAGCGCCTAGAGTCCGGAGGGGGCGAGCCGCTCACAAATATAGCGGCGCAGATCAAGTTTAGGGAGGGTCACAGAAGAGCATACCACTTTCGGAGTTGGCCAAGGGTCCTCGGATGCGAACGTCGCCTTTTGCTCGTTTGATTCTTCCCGCCCAACCTTCAAGAGGGCGACAGCAACTAACATTTGAACTGAAACTGCGCTTTTGCACTTCGCCACTTCGCAGCTGGATTTAGGTGATGACGAATTCAGTGGTCCCGGCCGAGCGCCGGGATTTCGTTCTTAGCAGAGAAATCTGCAGAGTTCCAAAAGTGGCGATTGGAGTTCTCACATGACTCAAAAATCGGATGCGCAAGAACCGTTACTCAACGCGGTGGCGCGTAAGTTGGGACAAGCCGCCGGAACGCTGGCGAACATGACTCATTTGTTGACGACGGATCAGGCCACGAGAACATCGCAGCCAGCGTCGAGGCCGGAATCTTCCCATCCGAAATCCGCTGATCAAAAGACAAGCGCGGCCACCGCGCGGCCGAATCGTACGAAGAAGCGGCGTGCCCCTAGTGCAAAAAGGCGAACACCGACCGCAAGGCCCCGAACAGCCTCTCGGAGAAACACTACGGCGACGAAACGAAGCTCAAGGAGGAAAAGTAGCGGGCGCGCTTAGAGTAAATCTAACTAAACTACCAACATTCCACAGGCACTTCGGAGTCCAAGATTCATGTCGTCGCCCGCCCTCACCAATACCACTGCTCCGTCCAAGAGTCCGTATAAGACGGCGCAGAAATCGGCTCACCCATTCCCTCGCGGCAAGGCGATCCTCATCATCCTTGTGGTCGCAGCAGTTTGTATAGCGGCAGGTCTTGCGCTGTCCTGGAGCCGGATTTGGCCATTTACCGAGACGGCGGTCGTGCAAGGTCTTTCGGAAGCCAGCAACAGCACCGTCATCATACGAAGTTCTCATCGCACTTATTTTCCTAGCCCCGGATGCGTTCTCGAGGGCGTCGAGTTTCATCATGGTCCTGACAAGTGGACTCTTATCACCATCGACAGGTTGACGATTGAAGGCAGCTATTCGGGCATTCTCACGAAGCATGTTCCGCGGATCAGAGCAGAAGGTGGGCACGTATTCGTCCCGCCGTTTGGCAGCCATTTAACCTTTGAGACGCAGCACTCCAAGCTTGTTGTCGAAGAACTTGTGGCGGATGGAACGGTGGTAGAGTTCGCATCGCAAGAGGCCAATAAAAAACCGCTGCGCTTCGAGGTGCATCAAGGCCTATTGCGCAACGTGCAGTGGATTAATCCCATCGATTACGATTTGAAGTTTCACAACCCTGAACCTCCGGGCGAGATAGCAACCCGCGGAAAGTTTGGCGTTTGGGTCAAAGGCAATCCAGGAGAAACTCCGATTTCCGGTGACTACACATTCGATCGCGCGGACCTGGGTGTCTATGGCGGCATAGGCGGGACGCTGGACTCCAAAGGAAAATACGGCGGACTTCTCAAGCACATCGACATCGCAGGCACCACCGAGGTTCCCGACTTTGAGGTCGAGAGCGGCGGCCACAAAGTAAGACTCGCAACTCAATTCGACGCATTCGTGGACGCGATTCACGGCGACACGTTTCTGAAACATGTCGACGGCAATTTCGGCCGGACCAATCTCGCGGTGGAAGGTAGCGTCGCTGGCACCAAGGGAAGCAAGGGTAAATCAGCCCTACTCGATCTGACTTCCCGTCGGGGGCGCATCGAAGATATTCTCGGTTTATTTGTCAGCCAACCTCGCTCGCCGATGTCGGGAGCGATCTCGCTCAAGGTGAAAGTAGAGATCCCGCCCGGGAAGGAACGCTTTCTTGAGAAGGTGACGCTGCGCGGCAGTTTTGGTATCGATGATGGCAGCTTTTCCAAACCGAAAACACAAGAGGGCCTGAACCAGTTGAGTGCTGGAGCACGAGGCGAAAAAATGGACGACGCCGAAACCGTGCTCACCGATCTGAAGGGACAAGTGGTGCTCGAAAGGGGAATCGCCAGATTCTCCGACCTTTCATTCGGCATTCCTGGCGCCACGGCGAACATGTACGGCACTTACAATCTTCTGAATCATAAGATCGATTTGCATGGCAAGATGCAGGTCGACACAAAGATTTCGAAGACCACCACTGGAATGAAGTCGCTACTCCTCAAGGCCATGGATCCTTTCTTCAAGAAAAAGAAGAAGGGCGAGATCGTGCCCGTCCATATCACCGGAACCTATGACCACCCCGAATTTGGCCTAGACCTCACGGCACAGAAAAATCAGGAACATACGGTCAAATAGGGCATGAGCAGGTATTGCTCGTAAACATTTGACCGCGTCTCGACATCCAATATCTTAATAGGAGTTCTATGTCATCGGGTGTCAGACCATTCTTCGTAGGCAAGAGTTTGCTGGTGTTGTTTGTCGTCTGTGGAATCGCTTCATTGCAGCTCGCATGCGGCGGCGGCAGCGGCACGAACGGTACTTCAATCACCGTCCAGACGCCGGCTCCCGCGGGCCAACTTACTTTCAGCCATGTCGTTTTATTGGTGGAGGAGAATCACAGCTATTCCGAGGTGATCGGCAACTCGTCCATGCCGTACCTCAACAGCTTGGCCTCGAAATACGGACTCGCCACGGAGTATTTTGCTGACGGGCATCCCTCTATTCCCAACTACTTTGTGCTTACCACCGGCCTTCCGGAGACGGTCGACGACAATTTCTCAGGCACAATTAGCGATGACAACGTTGTCCGCGAGTTGGTAAAGGCCGGCAAGACCTGGAAGTCCTACACCGAATCGCTTCCTTCCCCCGGTTATCTAGGTGCAAATTCCGGCTTTTATCTTCGGCGCCACAATCCTTTTACGTATTTATCGGACGTGCAGAACGATGCGACTCAAGCGGCCAACATAGTTCCGTTTACGCAATTCGCAACCGACCTCGCGAACGACGCGCTGCCGCAGTATTCCTTCGTCACGCCGAATACGATGGACGACGCTCACAACGGCACCCTGGCCGAGGCCGACGCCTGGCTGCAAACGAACATCCCGCCCCTGCTCGCCAATGCCGCATTTCAGAAGAGTGGTCTGTTGATCATCACCTTCGACGAAGGTGCCCAGTCCGATATTGACCATGTCGGGGGACACGTCGCTACTCTCATCATCAGTTCAGCAGCCAAGCCAGGATTCCAGTCGAAGAACGTTTACCAGCATCAAAGCGTGCTGCGCCTGACGCTTGCCGGATCTGGTCTGACCACCTTGCCCGGCCTGTCTGGTGTCGCGCCCGATATGACGGAATTCTTCAACGGTCATTAGCTTCAAGGGCCAGAATCAGCGAATTTCTCCTGCGCTCGTCTGGAGTCCTACGCCGAAACCGCTAGGAGAATGGATGAGGGCCGTAACAAACACACTCCGCCTACGCGATGCAACGTATAGACATATCTGGTTTTAGTTCGTACGTTGAAGTATGGCTGTTTGGGACGCAAGGCAAGAAAGCACGCCCGTCCGAATCCTGGTCGTAGACGATAGCCAACTCATGCGCCGATGCCTGCGAACTCTTCTGGAACAGCAGGAGTCATGGAAGGTTTGCTGTGAGGCATCCAACGGCAAGGAAGCGATAGAACGAGCCAAGCAAGCCGCGCCCGACGTAATCGTACTCGATTTCCAGATGCCCGAAATGAACGGCTTGGATGCCGCAAGGGAAATCAGACGACAATCGCCAGAGGTTCCGATTCTCATGGTCACCTTGCACATGTCTCCTCAACTCGAAGACCAAGCCAAAAGGATAGGCATACGAGGGGCATGCGACAAAGGCAACATCCAGTGTGTAGTGGAGGGGATTGACACCTTGCTGCACCACGGAACTTACTATCCGATTTGACTTCACATTTCGGCGATTTCGATCTTAGCCCCACGAGTACCTTTTTGATTGCGGCACACTCTCTCTTTTGCAAGAGGTGGAGCGAGTATTCCTATTCGAGTCGACCACCTGTCGAACCTGGAGTCACTGTCTACGCGAGAGCGAGCCACTCGTGTCTACGGACTGCTGCGAGCCATCCTCAACGTGCCTGCGGCGTCTCGGACGGTCGCTCTTTCCGAAATCACGCGGGCCATTGAGAACCATCCTTGCCGCGATTCCATTCGTTCCACGCTCCGCGACTTCTGGTCGCACCATTCTATTATGTTCGGGTCATCTCCGAAGCAGGATTGCCCGATGAAGCCTTTCTGGTCCGAGAACTCTTCGCCCGTGCAGTCCGGCATTTGTTGCCAGTCGACGAAGTAGAAGGGGACCTCTATGTGTTGATGGATTCGCTGAACCTGAGAGAATCCGATGCGCGCTGGGTAGCTTCGCTGCCCGAACCGCTAGTCACTCCATGGGCCGACACCTTTCGGCCGTCCACTTTCTCCATTCTGGCATCCTGCAAGATCCTTGCTCTGCGCGCTGCAAATGTTGCACTGTCGCGGGACTTGATTGCGTTCGCCGACGACGAAGACATCACCAAGTCTCCCTTCTTTCATCTTCCCTCCATCGTCGAGCATGTCATTCGAAACCCTGAAGACTTTCACCTTTGGGAAGAGCAACGAACCGCCTGCGAAGCTCAGTTGCAGACGGTGAACCAGCAACTTGCGGACCATGGCTCTTCCGCGAATCTCATCTTTCGCGTACGCCTTCTGCGCTCTCTTCTGGTCCGGATTCAACAGGTGATCACCCTGGAGCGGCCTGAGTCCGACGCCCGCAAGCTCGCGGTCACCGTGGTGCATGGTTTTGCTTCGCAACGACGCATCGGAAGTGTGATAAGTGCCAGCACGCGCCGGTTGGCGCGCAGCGTCGTGGAGAGGACAGGGCGCGTCGGCAAGCACTACATTGCCCAAAACACCGAGCAATGGGGCAAAATGGGCTTGGGAGCGATTCTTGCCGGAGTCATTACCTCGTTCACCGCGCTATTCAAATATTCTCTCGCGGCGACGATTCATGCTCCTCTGCTTTTGGCCATTGCCCATTCCCTGAACTACGCTCTCAGTTTCCTCTTGATGCAGGCTGGCGGATTTCTGCTCGCTTCCAAAATGCCGGCCGTGACCGCAGCCACGCTCGTGGATGCCATGGAAGATCCGGCAAAGGATCACATGGCCAGTCTCCAGGCCATTTCCAAGACGCAGTTCATTGTAACCATCAGCAATCTTCTCGGAGCCGTGCCCACATCGATCGCCATCGACAGACTTTTCAACGCGGTTCGGGGACATCCTTTTCTTGCCCCACTGGCCGCGGAACATGGCATTCGCATGCTCTTTCCTCTGACGTCGATGACGATCCCTTTCGCGATCATCACTGGAGTTTTTCTCTGGCTCTCTTCCATGGCCACGGGGTGGACCGCAAATTATCTCGCGCTTCACCGGATGGCCACGGCAATCTCCAACAGCCTCCGCATTCGTGCCAGGCTAGGGCCTGAGCGGGCGGCGAAGCTCGCCCATTGGGTGAGGCATCATGCTCCCGGCTCGGTCGGATACGTCGTTCTGGGATTCCTGCTGGGCGCCTTGCCCATTATTTTCGAGCTCTTCGGAGTACCTCTGGAAGTCCGCCACGTCACGCTGGCCGCCGGAAGCCTGGGCTATGCTCTCGATGCTGCCTGGCTCTACGGCCAACTGCACTGGCGGGATGCCGTGCTTGCGTTTTCAGGGATTGCGCTCGTCGGCGTATTGAATATCGTCACGTCGTTCGTGTTGAGCTTCCTCCTGGCCGTACGTGCGCGGAACATCGGACAAGAGCAATCGCGCCGCTTTTTACGCGAGGTGGGACACAAATTGCTGACTCACCGATTCTCTTTTCTCCTTCCGGGAGAATCGGAAAGCACGGAGTAGAGGCGTAGGTCGGACTTCCCTTCCCCTGTCATCGTGCAGCCTTATCAGACCTGCAGGTTGCGAAGATATGGAACGCTGGCCTTCATCTTCTCGAGATCCATCTCGACGAAGTAATTCTTGATGCCGCCGGTTTTCGCCGCTGTAAAGATCTTTTTCCAGTCCAGACTATCCTGTCCCACAGGCCTAATTTTCTTTTCTTCCTTAGACCAGCCTTGCACGTGCATAGAAATGAAGCGGCCCGGATACTTTGTGAAGTATTCTGCGGCGTCGTAGCCCTGGCTGATGGTGGAAACCTGAAATTGAAACTTGACCAGCTTCGGGTCCAGAAGTCCGAACAACAGATCATAGGTTCGCTTGCCGTCCACCATCGAGAGCTCAAAGTCTTCATTGTGAAGCCCCTGCTGGATGCCCGCGTTGGCTGCACGCTCGGCGATTTTGTTGTATTCGTCGGCCGCTCGCTTGACGTCATCCATCTTCGGGTTCTTGGGGCCATCGAGGCTGGGCACCAGCATTTGGGTCAGGCCGACATCCTTTGCCCAGTCAATGGCGCGCTGCTGATTTTCCCTCAGTTCCTGAATACCGAAGTGAGAACTGACACAACCGACGCCAGCATCGCTCAAGATTTTCCGAAGCTCGCTTCCCTTGTATTTGGCGAGTCCAGCGAAGCCCGAATCAGCGTACCCCACCGGCGAGCACAGCTCGATCATCTGAAATCCTGTGTTGGCAAGAATCTTGATTGTGCCCGGAAAATCTTTGGTGATCATCTCTCTGACGGGCCATGTCTGACATCCAATGGGCAAGCCCAGCGGGTTAGCGTGAAGCTCCAGAACACCTGCGGAAAGGAAGTTGACCGCGGCGGCATACGTCGTTGCATTTTTGACAAATTCTCTTCTCGAAAGCATTGCCATCGTTGTTTCCTCGCGGTGAAAAAGAGTGTGAAATAGCAAGCTAGAGTTCCCAACCGCTGCGGCGTTCCGGGCGGACATATTTCTGAGCGACTTCAGAATTGACGCTCAGCGTGGAGCGATCCCACTGTAGTCGTTGTCCCATGCGCGTCGCAACATTTCCCAGAAGCAAGGACTCGGTAACCAGGCCTTCGAATTCAAAATTTCCACCGGGCTTCACTTTGCCTCCCTTGCAGGCGTCAAGCTATTCCCGTTCGTTGCCCGGCGATCGGGGCAGCGTTTTTAGCGGCTGCTTGTAGTTATCCATCTTCGTTTCCGGAATGATTTTCGGATTGCCGCCATTAAATCTGCAGAGAATTCTGCCGCGGTCGCCGATGAAGAGGAGCCCTTCATCCTCTTCTTCACCGTCTCCTTTCAGCGGACGATTTTCTTCCAGTTCATCCGGACGCCACGGTTTCAGACCACCGTCATACCAGCTGAATTTCACGGGAGGCATATCGCCACGAGCCGGAAAGTTGTAGCGGACGATCGAGGCTAGCGGGTAGGTCTCGTCGTAGCGATCGGTGGAACTGGCTTCCACGCTCACCGGGGCCTCCAGTTTCAAGACGCGGAAAATCGTGTCGAAACTGTAGGAGCCCATGTCGCCCAGCGCGCCACAACCGAAATCCGTCCACCCCCGCCACACAAAGGGCAAATACGCGCGGTGGAAAGGCCGCTCCGGCGCCGGGCCGAGCCAGAGGTTCCAATCCAAACCCTCGGGCACCGCCTCGGATTCCTTGGGACGTTCAATGCCTTGGGCCCAAAAAGGTCGGCTCGACCAGTTCATCACCTCCCGCACCGGACCAATAGCGCCGTCCCAGATCCATTCACACAGCAAGCGCGTGTCTTCCGAGGCCTGGTTCGCCACTGCGATCTGAGTTGCCACGCCAGTCTCCCGGGCAATTTCGGCAATGCGCCGCGCCTCGTAGATCGTGTGCGTTAAAGGCTTCTGGCAGAAGACATGTTTGCGTTTCTTCATCGCGGCGGCGGAAACGGCCGCGTGCAGGTTGTCCGTGGTACACACGATCACGGCGTCGAGATCTTTCTGTTTCTCGAGAAGTTCGCGGAAGTCAACGTAGGCGGAACAGCCACGGTATTGGCCGGAACGCTGCTGGCTGGCGTAATAGCCGTCGACAACTTCTTGGCAAGGTTCTCGGCCAGCAACACCGCTCGTCACCCGGAGAGAATGCGTCAACTGAATCGGCTGGTCCGGACTGAGCCAGTCCCAGCCGCTATCGACACCGAGCAGTTTGCGTACGGAATTGCAGAATTCGTGCGTATCCCATTGCGGGTGATTCGCGCTGGATTTGTTGGGATCACAAACCGCCACGCCCTGCACGTCCGGTTCCCGCAAAAAGCGAAGCATGACCCGCAAGCCCTGCGAACCAACGCCGATGAACGCAATATTCACTTTGTCGCTGGGTGGAACGTAGCCTGCGCCGCCTAACACCCGGCGCGGAACGATCGTAAAGCCAATAGCCGCCGCGGCCGTTTGCCCCAGGAATTCTCGCCGCGAAACCGAGCCTTCTACCGATCTGCCAGACCGACACTGTTTGTTCACTGTGCCTCCCAATGCATAACTCGCGCCCGCCGCAGGGTTCTCGCAACAGTTTGCGGCGGCTGACAAGTTACTGATCGACGGGGATACTGTAAATGATCGCGGCATTTTGGGGCGAACCTACCTCCGCAGTCCGGCTATGCGTATCGGAAGGGATGCTTTTGTGTCGACCAGGACGTTCCATTCTGTCCCGTTCTTGAGACGATCGCTTCGCGGGAAGGGTCTACAGTCGCCAAGACCGTTCCCGACCGCGACGAGAAAAACCCTTGTGCGGAATCCCGATAAAATCGTTTTTACAAGGCAGCGAGCAGGCGAGATGGGAATAGAATTGTTGCAGTTTGACGTTAAGAATGAATTTCGGGCCTGGTCGGCAAGAATCGATTCAGGATCGTCCTTTTATCCCTACTCGATGACTTAGAAGGAAGGGAAAGATGAAAGCGGCAGCCAGCACGGTTTCATCCCTGGGTCCGTTAGTCGACCATGTGGTCATCATCGTCAAGGAAAACCACACTTACGACAATTATTTCGGCACCTTTCCAAACTCCGAGGGCGATGACAAATTAGGCAAGGCGCAGAATCCTCCGCCCAGCGATCCAAACCATCGCCATGAAGCCTGGATGACGCGCGGTACCGAGCAGCGGTACCGAGTGCAATACTCCGAGGCGGATATTCCCGATTATTTTGCTCTGGCGCGCCAGTACACGCTGTGCGACCACTTTTTTTCGGAAGTGGCGGGGCCTTCGACTCCCAGCCACCTGATGCTGATCACGGCGGATTCTCCCGTAATCAACAATCCGCCCTTCAGTTCGACGCCAAAGAATTTATACGATTTGAAATCATTTCCGCTCGCCTTGCAGAAAGCGGGACTCACCTGGGGCAACTACGGCGGTTACGCTTTTCACTATATTCGCGAGCTAGCCGCGCTTCCCGGGAACCACACCGCGATTTGTTTGCCCACCAGGCAGCGGCAGGCCAGCTACCCTCTGTCTCCTGGGTCTATGGCGACGGTAATCCTCCCTATAGCGAACATCCGACACAAAACATCACTCTCGGTTCGCAATGGACTGCGCAGCAGATTCAGGCCATCGTCGATGGCGGCTTGTGGCCCCGAACGGTCATCTTTGTTACATGGGACGATTGGGGTGGATGGTACGACCACGTTGTTCCCCCCAACGTCGAACAGTGGAACAGCAAGCACGCCCAGTATCCAGGGGACGCGCATCCTGAGTTTGACGGCCAGCAGTTTCGCTATGGCTCCCGCGTTCCTTGCCTCGTGATCAGTCCCTACGCGCGCAAGGGACTTGTCTCGCCGACGCAACGCTCCCACATCAGCCTGGTGAAATTCTGCCAAACCTTGTTCGGCATTCCGTCCGTCAATCCGCGGCTCGATACGGCCGATGATATGTCCGATTGCTTTGATCCGACTCAAGCTCCCCTCGCACCTCCGAATTTTCCGTCGCCGGGCGGAGGCGGAGGAACTCCCGTGCCGGCACCTCCGAAACCGCCGCGACCGGGGCCAAAGCCCCGCCCGAAACCGAAACCACAACCGAAACCCCGTCGGCCACATCGGTGATCGAGTGCGATTCCCTTTAACTCGCAGAAATATACAAGGAAGGTTGACTGGTGGAGCTGGTTGAAATCCGACAGCTCCATTCGGGAGACAAATATTTGTACGCATGTACTGCAAACGCAGAATTCCCCAGTGTTTATTCTGGTTCGCACACCCCACATTGGAAGCGAACAATGGCCTTCGCGAATCGCATGTTTTGGTGTTGGTGGAGCTAGTCGGGATCGAACCGACGACCTCATCGTTGCGAACGATGCGCTCTCCCAGCTGAGCTATAGCCCCGTGTAAGGTTGGGTTGTCGACTTTTGATCGACTGCCCGATCATTTTATCAGCGTTGCAGAATCGGCACCAACTGCCCGGCATCCGCGCGGCTTACCAGTACTCTTTTGAAGGCAATTCGCGCGAGAAATTTCCTTGACGAAATGCTCCGATTTACGTCTAACTAAACATTAGTCGCGACCTACATCGCCTGCCGCTGGGGAAGTATATGTTTGCGCAATGGAATCCCGGAACCGCGCGACGGCAACGCTCGCTGCGGACGGCCTCGCTTGCCGTACACGGCCTGCTGTTGGCCTGGATTCTGCATACGCCGAATCCTCAACTTCTCACTGCAAACTCGGTTGCGATTGGGCAGAACGGTGCATCCGTCACGCGGCTCTACTGGCCCAGTAAATCTCCTGACGACAGCAGCCAGAGCTCTTCGAACACGGCAACACAGCGCTACCGTCATCAGCGACTCAGCCACGAAAAGTTAACCTGGAAAGCGCCTTCCCAGCCGGCGAAACTGCCAGCCTCGCAAAATACTCTGGCCCGCGCTAATGCGGAAGATAACTCGCAGACTCAGACCCTTTCCGCCTTGGGTCACGGTGCACAGGCGGGTCTTCCGTATGGAACGCTGAGCAGCGGCGCTTTTTCCGGGAACGAGATTCGTCCGGCTCTCCCCATCTCGACTTCTGATCCTGCCGTCTACCCGTGGCAACTGCCGGCGTCTCCTGGTAACGAGATCATTGAAATCACCATCGATGAGCGCGGCGAGATTGTCCGTAAAACTGTGCTGCAAAGCCTGGGCCCGGATATCGATGACAAGTGCCTGGCAGCGCTCGACAACTGGCGCTTTCACCCAGCGACCCGTAACGGCACAGCCATCCCGTCTAAACAGGACGCTATCTTTCCCTTTAAGGCGAGAGGCTAGCGGCGACGCGAATTCCCAAGCAGCCGCTATAATTGAAGGCGTGAGCGACAACGACATACAGCAGGTCGCCTCGGCCGATTTTCCTACGCGTTGGGGCACATTCCGCATTTACGGTTTTCGCGGACACTCTGGCTCGGATGGCGACCGCCGGGTGGAAGAGGCTGTCGCCCTGGTGACTGGCGACGTAAAGTCTTCGCCACCGTTAGTGCGGATTCATTCGCAATGCCTGACCGGCGATGTCTTTCATTCCTTGCGCTGCGATTGCCGCCAACAGCTCGAACTCTCACTTTCGCTGATTGCTGAGGAAGGCGTCGGCGTTCTGATCTACGAACTACAGGAAGGACGCGGCATCGGCCTGATGGCCAAGCTGCAAGCCTACGAACTACAGGACGCTGGACTCGACACCGTCGAGGCCAACCAACGCCTTGGCTTCAAGAACGACTACCGCGACTTCGCGCTTCCGGCTGAGATTCTCAAGAGCCTGGGAGTCACGCGCGTGCGCCTGCTGTCGAACAATCCCGAGAAGGTTGAAGCATTGGAACGCGCCGGAGTCCGGGTCGTGGAGCGGGTTCCCTGCGAAGTCACTCCCAGCCCGCACGCCGAGGAATATCTCAAGACCAAGAAAGAAAAGCTCGGGCATCTGTTCACGTCCGGCTAAGGCTCTTCCCTGCTGCAGCGTTGCGTTGGTCTCCCACTCCATGGTCTAATTCGCTGACCCCAACTTTCCCGAATGGAAGTTCCTGTCTACCGAGATCGTTCCTCATCCCGCTTTGCCCTCCTTGCCCTGTGCCTCGCGGTGGTGGGCGCGTCGGCGATACTCTACTATCAGGTGGGGCTGTTCTTGCCGCGTTCCCAGGAAGTGAGGGAGACACTAAAATTAG
>JGI12635J15846_10003995_pt1 | contig 12764 bp, 3 predicted proteins | sample BlaSpr_A8_OM2_M2_FD_15846 | JGI IMG/M metagenome (IMG submission 15846) | reverse complement strand
GGCCAAGGTCGCCTACCAGCGGCACGACCTGACCCTGTCCAATGCGGGAAGCCTGCTCTCTGACCCCGCCAGCTATCTGCTCACCCTGTACGGCTGGAACACGGCCAGCCTCAACGCCGCGGACATGCTCCAGCGGATCAGCAACCTGTTCACCGAGTTCGGCGTCGCGTCCTCCTACGACCAGGCGACGACGACGCTCACCGTGCTGCCCTTCGTGTTCTCACCCACCACCGGCCAGAATCCGCAGGGGCTGGCCGCGGTGCTGGGCGTGGCGATCGCGGACGGCACCACGGTCGCACTTCCCTCCATGCTGCCGCCGGGGTGGAACCTCCAGCTCGTCGCCTCCGGCGCGCTCGACGCGGGCATCGAGCTGGACGTCCTGCCACCCGGCCAGCTCGAGGTACACGCGACAGCCACCGTGAACGGGTCGCTGCAGATCTCGGCCACCCGGACGGCGGACCCTGGCCAGCAGCTGACAATCATCGGCATCCCCGGCGTCGCGACGCTGGCCGCGGCGTCGCTGGCAACCTCGATCGGCGCCCAGTACCACTGGGATCCCGGCTCGGGCCTCGGCCGCGGCGCGTTCGTGATCGGCACATCGGTCACCGGCGGCAAGTTCACCGTCGGGGTGTCCAACGCGGACGGGTTCGTCGCCAGCCTGCTGTCCGGGCTGGACATCGAGCTCGACTTCGACCTGCAGCTCGGCTGGGCTGGCGACCGCGGCTTCTACATCGGCGGGAACGCGGGTCTGTCCACCACCATCGGCGTGCACGCCACGATCGGCCCGTTCGTCCTCGACAGCGTCAGCCTGGAGCTCACTGCGTCGGGCACCGGGCTCGCGCTGGAGACCAGCGTCACCGGCAGCGGATCGCTCGGCCCGATCTCGGCGTCCGTCGAGCGGATCGGCGCGATCACCACGCTCGGCCTGACACCCGGCAACCTCGGGCCCGCGCAGCTCGACCTGGCGTTCAAGCCACCCACCGGGCTCGGCATCCTGGTCGACGCGGGCGTCGTCACCGGTGGCGGGTTCATCTCCTTTGACCCGGCCACGGGCGAGTATTCGGGTGCGGTCGAGCTGTCCCTGCTCGGGCTCTCGATCAAGGCGATCGGCGTGCTGGACACCAAGCTCCCCGACGGCACGCCCGGGTTCTCGTTCCTGATCATCCTGACGTTCGACCTGCCGCCGATCCAGCTCGGCTTCGGGTTCACGCTGAACGGGGTCGGCGGGCTGTGCGGGATCAACCGGACGATGGTGATTGACGCCCTGCAGGCCGCGCTGCAGGCGCATCATCTCGACTCGATCCTCTTCCCGCCCGACCCGGTCGCGGACGCCCCGCAGATCATCAGCGACATCCGCACGATCTTCCCGCCGATGGCCGGCCACTACGTGTTCGGCCCGATGCTCGAGGTGGGCTGGGGCACGCCGACGCTGATCACGATGGAACTCGGCGTGCTCATGGAGGTGCCGGACCCGGTCCGGATCGCGCTGCTCGGCAGCCTGCACATGGCGCTGCCCGACGACACCGCCGCGCTCATCCAGATCCAGATCGACATCCTCGGCACGCTGGACTTCGGCACCGACGAGCTGTCGATCGAGGGCCTGCTGTATGACTCCTACATCCTGGCGTACGAGCTCTCCGGCTCGATGGCGCTGCAGCTGAACTGGGGCGCCAACCCGGACTTCGCGCTGTCGATGGGCGGGTTCTTCCCCGGCTACCAGCCCCCGCCCGGGTTCCCGGCCATGCAGCCGCTGACGGTGAGCATCGGGGACGGCGACGTCGTGCAGCTCAGCTGCACCTCGTACCTGGCCGTCACCTCCAACAGCTTCCAGTTCGGCGCGGCGATGCAGGCCTACGCCTCGGCGGGCGGGTTCACCGTGCGCGGCCACGTCGGCTACGACGCGCTGTTCACGTTCAACCCGTTCGGCTTCGACATCGACTTCTCGGCCGGCGTGGACGTCCAGTACGACGGCGCGACCCTGCTCGGCATCGAGCTCGACGCCGAGCTGTCCGGGGTCAGCCCCTGGCACCTGAACGGCACCGCGTCCCTCCACTTCCTGTTCTTCTCGGTCGGCGTGAACGTGAGCGCGACCTGGGGTCCGGAGAACGGGGTCAGCGAGCCAGCGGTCGCCGTGCTGCCCCAGCTGAACACGGCGCTGACCACGCCGGGAAGCTGGTCGGCGCAGCTCCCGCCGGGCACCGAGCAGGCGGTCACGCTCCGCGGGCTGCCACCGGCGGACACCGACATCATCGTGCACCCCATGGGCCAGCTGACCGTGCGCCAGAAGGTCGTGCCGTTGGACATCCCGGTCACCAAGATCGGCAACTCCGCGCCCTCCGACGGCAGCCAGTTCTCCATAGCGGGGGTCACGCTCGGCGGCAGCCCGGCGACGATCTCCNCNGTGCCNGACTTCTTCGCGCCCGGGCAGTTCCAGCAGCTCTCCGACAGCGACCAGATCTCCGACCCCGCCTTCCAGGAGTTCGACTGCGGGGTGCACATCGGGAACTCGTCCGTGCAGGGCGGCGACGACGCGCCGCGGACGGTCACCATGCAATGGCGCTACATCCCGGACCCGCAGCACGCCTCGGTGCTCGACCGGTTCGAGGCGCTGTCGCCCGAGCTGCTCAGCGCGTGCGCCCAGTTCGGCGCCGGCGCGCGGTCGCTGGTGAAGAACACCGGGCTGGCCAGGTTCGTCACCCCGGCGACGACCAGCATCCTGGCCGTCGGCCAGGCCAGCTACGTGATCACCAGCACCGGCGACCTCTCGGTCCGTGCCGACATCGTCCCGGCGGCCGGGGCCAGCCACGCCGCTGCCAGCGCGGCGCTGGCCAGCTATCTCGCGGCCAACCCCGCGGAGAGCGGCAGCCTGCAGGTCATGCTCGCCTGCGAACTTCCCGAAGGGCAGGCGGCGTGACCACACCGACGACGTCACCCGGCGGCAGGTTCCACTTCCACCCCTGGCTGCGCCGCGGCATCGGCGCCGACGCAGGCCAGCCGGACGGCGCCAGCCTGCCCGACCGCTCGGCGCTGGACGTCACCATCGACGTGACGGCCGTCGTCGGCGGCACCGCCCAGAGCGAGCCGAGTCCGCCGCAGATGACCGTCCACCTGTACGGACCCGGCGACATCATCGGCATCGATCCCCGGCACGTCATCCGGACCGAGCCGCGCGACCAGACCGTGAACTTCGAGCCGAACTACCTGGCCGGGATCGAGTTCGACTACCCCGACTTCCCCTGGCTGTTCACCCCCGCGCTCCCGAACGGTGACCGGCTACGCCCGTTCGTCACGCTGATCGTGCTCAAGGCCAGCGAGTACACCACGCCGAGCGTGCCGCCGAACCCGCTGCCCGCCATCGACGTGCAGGACATGAGCGCGCTGCAGCCGCTCGACGACGCGTGGAACTGGGCGCACACACAGGTCAGCGGGGACGGCGACCTCACCGCCACGATCTCGTCGAACCCGGCCGCGGTGATCTCCCGGGTGCTGTGCCCGCGGCGGCTCGATCCCGAGACGAGCTACACCGCGTTCCTCGTCCCCGCGTTCGAGATCGGCCGCCAGGCCGGCCTCGGGATGGACGTTAGCGGGCTGCACAGCTCGGATCCGGCATGGACCAGCCAGACCGCGGCCCCGCTGCGGCTGCCGGTGTACTACCAGTTCTCGTTCAGCACCAGCGACGCCGGGGACTTCGAGTCGCTGGTGCGCAAGCTGACCCCGACGATCCTGCCGGCGGACGTGGGCTCCGCGCCGATGGCGGTCGACCAGCCGGGCGCCGGCATCCCGAGCGCGGGCGGCCCGCTCGGCCTGCAGGGCGCGCTGTGCAGCGCGTCGGCCACCGCGACGCCGTGGAGTGGCCCGGACCAGCAGGCGTTCCAGACCGCCATGGCCGGGCTGGTCAACCTCACCGCGGCCGCCGGGCCCGACGACCCCGACAATCCCGCGCCGCAGGACCCGCACATCGTGCCGCCGTTCTACGGCAAGTGGCAGGCGGCCGCCGCGTCCGTCAGTCCCGGGCAGCCCGGCTGGCTGGGCACGCTCAACCTGGATCCGCGCAACCGCGCGGGCGCCGGCATGGGCACCCAGATCGTGCAGGCGCAGCGGACCGCGCTGATGGCATCGGCCTGGGATCAGGTCGCCGGGGTCGAGGCGGCGAACCAGCAGCTGCGGGCTGCCCAGCTGTCCCGCTCCGCGATGTCCTCGATCTGGACCGGTCACCTGGCCACGGCGATCGCTCCCACGCTGCTCACGCTCACCGCTCCGGTGCAGGCCCGGATGCTGGCAAGCCCGCGCACGGTCTACGCCACGATCACGGACAGCCTCGTGCCGCAGCGCATGGTCTCCGCCGCGTACCGCCAGGTCACCCGGCCGCTCGGCCCGGTCGGCCGGCGCGCGGCCACACTTTCCGGGCTGACCGGGCCGCCCGCCGCCAGGACCCCGCTGCTCGGGCGGGTCAACTCGGGCGAGGTCCGGGTGGTTCCGCCGGCCCCGCCGCCGGGCCACATGACCTCGATCGACCAGGTCAGCGCCGCCACCGAGGCGGCGGCCCTGCCCGCGACCCTGCCGGGCTGGCTCGCCGCGGCGATCACCTGGCTCACCGCGCACCTGGGGCGCTGGCTCCCCGCGCTGGTCGCGGTACTCGGGCTGGCCGTGCTGGCGCTCGGCGTGGTGCTCGCCCTGGTCACGGCGTCGCTGGCCGCCGTCGTCCCGATCATCGTCGTGGCCATCATCCTGGCGACCGCGCTTTTGGCGGCCGCCTTCTGGCTGGCCAGAGTGCAGCAGGTCTACTCGGCCGGGGCGGCGCTGAGTTTCGCCGGGCTGACCGAGGCTGCCATTCAGGCCGCGCCGGCTGCTACCGCGTTCAAGGTAATGGCCCCGCCATCTGGGCTCGGCGGGTTCGGCACGCTGACCGATACGGTGCCCGGGGCGCCGGCCGCGCCGCCGGTGACGGGCGGCACCGTGCCGGGGGACACCCAGGCCGGAGGGGAGTTCCGGGTGGCCGCCGGGCCGGCCTTCGGTGCGTTGCATGACATCCCGGCGGACCCGCCGGCCGGCCCGGCGCTCGACATCGCCGCACTGTCGGCGACCGTACTGAGCCGGCTCAACCCGGCCACCACCGTTGCCGCCCGGCTGGGATCCATCGTCCGGATGCCGGGCGGGCCCTGGTACCCGGCGGATCCTCTCCAGCCGATCATGGCCGCGCCGTCGTTCCCGGAGCCGATGTACGAGCCGCTGCGCGACCTCAATCAGGACTACCTGCTGCCCGGGGTCGAGCTCATCCCGCCGGACACGCTCGGGGCCGTGGTCGGCAACCACGCGTTCATCGAGTCGTACATGGTCGGCCTCAACCACGAGATGGCCCGCCAGCTGCTGTGGAACGGCTACCCGACCGACCAGCGGGGCAGCTACTTCCGGCAGTTCTGGGACGTGTCGGGCTACCTCCCGCAGGCGGGCGACCCCACCAACCCGGCTCAGCTCGCCGAGGCGCTGCTGGACATACCGCCGATCAACACCTGGCCGCTGTCGCAGGCGCTGGGCGACAACGAGAACCAGACCAGCGTCGTCGCGGACAACGTGGTGCTGCTGGTCCGCGGTGAGCTGCTGCGCCGCTACCCGAACACGGTGATCTTCGCGGGCAAGGCGAAGGCCGGGGACGGCGGAGACAACGGCCGCGTACTCGACGAGACCGACGAGCGGTTCCCGATCTTCCGCGGCACGCTGACCCCGGACATCACGTTCTTCGGCTTCAACCTGTCGGTCGCCGACGCCGTGGGCGGCACGGCGGCGTCACCGCTCGGCTTTTTCTTCGTGTTCCAGGAGCAGCCGACCGAGCCGCGGTTCGGCCTCGAGCCGCAGTCAACCGACCCGGTCACCCAGTGGGAGGACCTGGCCTGGACGAACTTCGCCGAAGCGGCCGACGGCGCCGGGGAGACTGCGCTGCGGCCCGCCGTGGCGCCTGCGGTGCTGTCCGCCGCTGGCGGGTTCGGCGTTGGCCAGGGCACGCTGTCTGCGTCCGCGGTCAGCAGCGTGTTCCCGGACCTGGCCCCCACCGAGATCTCCCGGTACCGGGTCGCCTCCACGGTATTCGCGGGGGTGCTCGCCAGCTTCAGCCTGCCCGCGTTCCTCAGCGCGTCCGACCAGCCGGGCGGGGTCGCGCTGAGCGGGGCGAACCCGGAGGACTCGGCGCTCGCCTGGGGCGTGGACGCCGCGCAGACGGCCGCGATCACGATCCGGATGCCGTTCCGGATCATGGTGCACGCCGACACGCTGCTGCCGGGGACGCGGTCATGACCGCCCGGGATCCGGTCGTGACTACCGGGGACGCGGTTGTGAACAGCGCGACGCCGCTGCTGCTGTACCCGGTCCGGATCGAGACCCGCTTCGCGGACACCGGCGGCACAAGCGAGCTGTGGGTCCGCATCTACCCCGACCAGATCATGGTCAACGGGCATCACCCCGAGCTGACCTCGGCCGAGCAGGCAGCGGGCAACGACTACTGGAACGCGGTCTGGCTGGCCGGGAACCCGCCGCCGTCGCCGGACGACGCGCAGGCGCCGTGGCGCGGCCTGGCCGGCCGCTACGGCGCGCCCCGCGCCGCGTGGATCGTGCTGCAGACCACGCCGGTCAACATCGCGCAGCGCCCGACGGCGCCCACCCCGCCCGGTGGCACGCCGGACCCGCCGCCACAGCCGCCAAGCCCGCCGCTGTCCGGCAGCGCCTGGGATGCGCCGTCCACCGCTGCAATGCTCCCCCGGGCCTGGACCGTCGTCCTGGAGAGCTCGGGAACGGTCACGACGTGCCCCGGGCCCGCCATCACCAGCGATCTCGCGGTGTCCCTGTCCCCCGCGGACTCGTCGCTGGCGTCCGGCTTCCCGGACGGCCTGCCGGTGGATGCGGGCATGCGCTGGCTGGTGGACTTCGAGGCCGCGGAGGCAGCCGGGATGGCGATACGGATCCCGATCACGTCCGACCAGCGAGCGGCCGGCTTCGACCGGGTCCTGGTCTACGGGCTCTCGGGCGAGGCGGACGACTCCGCCGCCGTGGCGGCGCTGCTGAACGATCACCACTACTGCGACGGGCTGACGTTCGTGCCGCAGGGCTCGCCGACCAAGAACACGGCGGACGCGCCGTCGTTCTACTCGCGGGACGACCCGGGCGAGCAGATCAGCTACGCGGTCGAACTCGGTCCCCCGCTGACCTCGGATCCGGCCGCCGACGGGCCGGTCGCGGCCACCCTGCTCGGCGTGCCGGCGGCGACCTTCGATCACGTCAGGTTCGCCGGCCGATACGACATGCGCGACGGCCAGGACATGGTCACCGCGCTGTGGCCGGCCACGCTCGGGTACTTCCTGGGTCAGCTCGGCGACGGCGGGCTGACCGAGGCGCAAATCGAGCTGGCCCGCACCTGGACGGTCGCGAACGTCCGGCCGCGCGGCCCGCTGCCCGCGATTGCCGCCGGCCAGACGCCGTACGGCATCCTGCCGGTCACCTCCACCGCGCTGTGGATTCCTGACCCGGACGATCCTGTCGAGGCCGCGGTGCTGCAGATGGCGCGGCGGCTGCTGCCGACCTGGATCGGGAGCGCCTCCGCGGCACCGCACGTCGGCGCCACCCCCGGCGATCCCGACGCCGACCTGCTGCACGTGCTCGGCATGGACGCCAGCTCGATGGCGTTCCGCGGCCGGCACGTCCTCGGCGACAAGCTGCTGTGGAACCTGATGAGCTTCCTCGCCGTGCCGTCCAACGGGGCTTCGGAGTGGTGGCAGCTGCACCTGGCGGCCGGGCGGACGCAGCTCGACGCGGTCGGCTACACGACGTGGGACCCCCGGGTCATCCACACCGGCCTGATCCCGCTGGACTTCCCGGTCTCCGCGCCGACGGTCACCGACGGCCCGCTGTCCGAGACCGATCCGCTGCCCGCCGACGCGGACCTGGGCGGGCAGCAGGTCAACTACATCACCTGGCTGCGCTCGGCGGCGATCGCCGACATCCAGGCGAACAACTACCCGGGCCCGGCGGTGCCGGACAGCCTGCTCTACAAGATCCTGCGCCAGTCGGTCCTGCTCGACTACGTGACGCTGGCCCAGTCCGCCCAGGTTGCCTCCGGGGAACTGGAGGTTGAGCAGACCAGGGAACAGGAGCTGGTCGGGATCGACACGGCCGTGGTCACGCCGTGGCAGGTGCTGGCCAGGCCGGTGTCCGCCGGCTCCGCCGTTAGCTGGGCGGACTACCTGGTCACGCTGCATCCTGAGCCCGGGTCACCGTTTGAGCGGCTCGCCGACCTGCAGGCCAGCATGGACCGGCTCGCCGCGCTGCCGACCGCGGAGCTGGACCGCCTGCTGACCGAAACGCTCGACATCTGCAGCCACCGGCTGGACGCCTGGGTGACCGCCCTGGCCACCGCGCGGCTGACAGCGCAGCGGACGGCGTCCGGCGACGGCGACGCCAAGGGCGGCGCGGGCGGCTCGGGCGGCTCGGGTGGCGTGCTGGCCGGAGCGTACGGCTTCGTGCAGAACCTGCGCCCGGCGGCGGCGTCCGCGCCGGCCAGCCCGGCCGGCGCCAAGCTGGTCGCAGAGCTGGACGAGCGGCGCGCCCGGCTGTTCCCCGGCGCCCCGAAACCGGCGCCGCCGCTGCAGGCGCCGGCCGGCAACGGCGGTTTCATCCACGCGCCTTCGATGTCCCAGGCCGCGGCAGGCGCGGTGCTGCGCAGCGGCTACCTCTCGCACCAGGGCGGGGACGAGGACGGGCTGCTCGCCATCGACCTTTCTTCCGACCGGGTCCGGTCAGCCCTCTACCTGCTGGAAGGCGTCCAGCAGGGACAGCAACTCGGCGCGCTGCTGGGGTATCAGCTGGAAACCAGCATGCATTCCGCGGGCCTCGACCAGTACATACAGCCGCTGCGCGACGCCTACCCGCTGGTCGCCGGCAAGCTGACGCCCACCTCGCCGGACGATGCGGCGGCAGGCGCCTCCCAGGTTGTCGACGCGCTGGCGCTGGACCGGGCGCGCCAGGCCGGTGCCCTGGCAGCGACCGGCGCCTGGGGCCCCGGCCTGCCCGCCCCGGGCAGTGACCGGGACAAGCTGCTGGCGCTCTTCGCCGTCCTGGACGACACCGTGGACGCCGTCAGTGACGTGGGCGTCGCCGAGGCCGTCTACCAGGCGATGCGCGGGAACCCGGTGCGGACCGGCGGCACGTTCGACGGCCTCTCGCAGGCGCAGCAGATGCCCAATCCGCAGGTCGTGGTCACTCCGCGCGGCGGAACCGACCACATCCAGCGGGTGTGCGCGCTGCTCGCCGGGCCGCCCGCCCGCGCGGCCGCCTGGGCGGCCATCCCGGCGACTCCGCGGTCGCTGGCGGAGCCGTGGCTGGACGCCTGGGTCTCCGCGCTGCTTCCCGATCCGTCCGCGATCGAGGCCACGGTGACCTACACGGTGGCTCCCGCTCCGCCGGTCACGGCCACCGTGCGGCTCAGCGACCTGGGCGCCGGGCCGCTCGACGTGCTGGCGATGAGCCGGACGAACACCCAGGGCGGCCGCTCGGAGCTCGACGCCCGGATCATCTACCAGGCCGCGCCCGTAACGGCCACGGACGTGACGGTCAGCTACCCGGCGGCCGCGCCGCCGGCGGTGGGCTTCGCCGACCTGATCAACGTGGCTCGCTGCGCAGCCGACCTGATCGCCGGTGCTCGGCCGCTGGCCGCCAGTGACCTCGCGGCACCGAACGTGACCGTGCCGGACGGCATCGACGTCGCGGAGCTGAACAGCCGGGCCACAGCCGCGCAGACCGCCCTGACCGCAACGGTCGCCGACCTGGCCAGCGCGGCAGCGGGGACCCTCGCGCCGGACGCGGCGCGCGGCGCGATCGTCGCCGCCTGCGGCTACGGGCTGCCCGGAGCGATCCCGCCGTCCAGGCTGGGTTCCGGGCCAGACCCGCAGCTGGCCACGCAGGCGGGGACGCTGCACACCGCGCTCGCCGCCCGGGCCACCGCGATGGCGGCGATCACGCTGCAACCAGGTGACTCGGCGCCTGCGCTGGCGATGCTGGACGCGGCCTTCGGCCAGGGCCTGCTCGTCCTGCCCAGGTTCACGCCGCCCGACCCCGCCCTGCGCTCGGCGTTCGCGCAGGACCCGGCCGCGATCGGTGCGACCGACCTGGCAGTCGCGCGGTGGCGGCAGCAGCTGACGCACGTGCGCCCCGGGGTGTCCCGGCTCGACCTCGCCCTGCTGCTGGCCTCGCTGGTCTCGGGCGCGACGTCGCCGCCGCTCGGGATCGCGCAGCTTCCGGTGACCGCCAGCGACCGGTGGCTGGCACTGCCCCTCGCGCCGGGTGCGCAGCCGGCGAACGGGCGGGTGGCGATCATGGCGCTGGTGTCCGGGCACGTTACCAACGCCGCGCTCTCGTGGTCCGGCCTGTTCATCGACGGCTGGCCGGAGCGCATACCCGCTGCCACCGAAAGCGCGGGCGTCGCCTTCAACGACGACGAGCCGGCGTCCCGCGCGCCCTCGGCCGTGCTGCTGGCGGCATGCCCGGACCTGCGCAAGGGCTGGAACGACGCGACCATCGCCCAGGTCCTGCGGGAGACGCTGCAACTAGCACAGGTGCGCACCGTGGATCTCGCCTCGGTCGGCGCGGTCGGGCAGGTGCTCCCGGCGCTGTACTTCCCGTTCAACCTGGAGGAGGACACGGTCTCGATGCCCCTCTTCCCGATCCGGACCGCGCTGCGGCTCCCGCCGGAGGTCTGAGCAAATGGCATCGGTGACGCTATGGACCAGGCTGGAGCCGCAGCCACGCGACGCCTCCATGGACCGCAGCCTGCAGGCTCAGGTACGCGACCCGTTGTGGATGCTCGCCCGGCAATGGCAGGTCGGCGAGCTGGACGGAACCGACGCGGGCTCCCCCGTCCAGGCCGTGATGAGCGTCGAGTCTCAGCCGCTGACCGGCTATGCGCCGAACGGCACCGGCACCGGGCTGGCGCCTTACGACGCCGCCGTACCGCTCGAGCCGCACGTGGAACGCGTCCCGGTCACCCTCAGCGTGCGCGGCTCAGCGCAGCTCGGCCTGCACGCAGAGGCGGCGATCCGGACGGCCGTGCCACCCGCCACCGCGACCGCGGTGATCACGGCGCTGCGCACCGCCTACCCGATCGCCGCGACCGTGCCCGCCGACGCGCCCGAGGATCCGACCGGCCGCGCGGTCCGGGCAACCCTGGCCGGCCGAGTGGTGGACGGGGTCGCGCTCGCCGCGGCGTACGCGGTCGCCCAGGCGGGCGGCACGCCGACTCCGCCGCTGCCGCCCGAGGCGGCAGAGCCGGGCATCCCCGGAGTGCTCGCCGACCTGGTCGCCTACCGCACGTCGCTGTACTCGGAGCCAGCCGGCGACGCGGCCTGGCAGCCCCGGCGCCTCGACTACGCGGCAACGGTCGCCTCTGCGGTCAGCACCGGAACGACAACGCTGACCGCCCCCGACTTCCCGGGCGGCGACCTGGACTGGTACTCCTTCTCGCTGGCATCGGCCGCCGGCGCGCCGACGGCAGGCACCCCGGCTCCGGCCGCGCCCACCGTCCAGACGTTCAACTTCCTGCCGAACCACGTCACCTTCCGCGGCATGCCCCCGCCCCGCTGGTGGCAGTTCGAGGACGCGGCCACCGACTACGGCGCGCTCCAGCCTGCCCAGACCGACCTCGCCACCCTGCTGGTCATGGAGTTTGCCCTGGTCTACGGCAACGACTGGTTCTACGTCCCGGTGCCAACGGACGTGGGCTCGCTGTCGCAGGTGACCACGCTCGTGGTCACCGACACCTTCGGCATCCGCACCGTCATCGAGCCAGCGGACAGCGGCGCGTGGAGCATGTTCAAGCTCTCCGGGGCGGCGGGCAGGTCGCCGTTCATCATGATGCCGCCGAAGTGCGCCGCGGTGGCCGATGGCACGCCCCTGGAAGACGTCTACTTCCTGCGCGACGACATGGCCGCGATGTCCTGGGCCGTCGAGAACCAGCTGCAGGGACCGCTCGACGCGCCGGTCGACGCGACCCAGCTGGCCTTCGAGTTCGACGCGGCCTACCCGCAGCCGACGCTGCCCGCGCAGACGCCGGGCGGGCCCGCGCAGACCTACACCGCGGAGCAGATACCGCCGGCGAACTGGTTCCCGATGGTGCCCGTGGTGGCGCCCTCGGGACAGCTGTACTTCCGCCGCGGGATCCTGGTCCGCCCGGGCTACGGCGACGTGCACGCGGCGGCGAACCTGCTCCAGCCGGGCCAGCCGTTCTTCGTCACCGACGAGTCAATCCCCAGCGCGGGCGCCGAGGTGACCCGCTACTTCCGCCGGGTCCGGTGGACCGACGGATCCACCCTCACCTGGCTCGCCCACCGCAACCGGCCAGGTCTCGGGCCAGGCTGGTCGGGCCTGGCGTTTGACCTGGTGCAGCCGCTCCCGCCCGGCCAGCAATAGTGAGAGCACTACCATCGCACCGTGAAATTCAGTGTCACCCTGGGCGCCGTCGGCGAAGGCCGGGACCCGGCCGCCCTGGCCAGCCTTGCCGTCCTCGCTGAAGCCTCCGGATGGGACGCATTCTTCCTAGAGGACTATCTGTCCTACCGAGGGCTGCCCACCTACGACCCATGGGTGTGCCTGGCGGCCATCGCCGGGGCAACTACCCGGATCCGGCTGGGCACCACCGTGACCCCGCTGCCCCGCCGCCAGCCGTGGGATCTGGCCGCTCAGACGGTCGCTGTTGACCGCCTGTCCGGCGGACGGCTGATCCTCGGCGT
>JGI12635J15846_10003993_pt1 | contig 12764 bp, 10 predicted proteins | sample BlaSpr_A8_OM2_M2_FD_15846 | JGI IMG/M metagenome (IMG submission 15846) | reverse complement strand
CCGAGGACGACCCGCGCAACCCCGCCGTGATCGCGGATAACGTGGGCGACAACGTCGGCGACTGCGCCGGCATGGCGGCCGACCTGTTCGAGACGTACGCGGTGACGCTGGTCGCGACCATGCTGCTCGGCGGTCTGCTGATGGCGGACATGGGGCCGAACGCGGTGCTGTTCCCGTTGCTGCTCGGCTCGATTTCCATCGTGTCCTCCATTGTCGGCACCTTCTTCGTGTCGACGCGCGAAGGCGGCAAGATCATGAACGCGCTCTACAAGGGCGTGATCGTATCGGGGGTGATTTCGGCGGCGGCGTTCTACTTCGTGTCGCAGAAAATCATGGGTGAGCACGCCATGTCCATGTGGCTGTGCACATTGGTGGGTCTCGGGCTCACCGCCGCCATGATCGTCATCACCGAGTACTACACCGCCACCGAATACAGCCCCGTGCAGCACGTGGCGGCGGCTTCGCAAACCGGGCACGCCACCAACATCATCGCGGGCCTCGGCGTCTCGATGAAGGCCTGCGCACTGCCCGTGATCGCGGTCGCATTGTCCATCTGGGCCTCGTACCGGCTCGAGGGGCTCTATGGCATCGCGATCGCGGCCACCGCGATGCTGTCCATGACCGGCATGATCGTCGCGCTCGACGCCTACGGTCCGATCACCGACAACGCCGGCGGCATCGCCGAGATGGCGGGACTCGACAAGAAAGTGCGCGATGTGACGGACCCGCTGGATGCGGTCGGCAACACCACCAAGGCGGTCACCAAGGGATATGCCATCGGTTCCGCGGGCCTCGCGGCGCTCGTGCTGTTCGCCGACTACACCCACAAGCTCGAGGAGGTCACGGGCCACGTCACTGCGTTCGATCTCTCGAATCCTGCAGTGATCATCGGCCTGTTCATCGGCGGCCTGGTCCCCTATCTGTTCGCCGCCATGGCGATGGAGGCGGTGGGGCGCGCTGCGGGCGCCGTCGTCAACGAGGTACGGCGCCAATTCCGTGAAATCAAGGGAATCATGGAGGGTACCGCGAAGCCCGACTATTCGCGCGCGGTCGACATGCTCACCAAAGCAGCCATCAAGGAAATGATCGTGCCGTCGCTTCTGCCGATACTCGTACCGATCGTTCTGGTGTTCGTCGTCAATTGGCTGATGGGCCCGGGAACCGGCGTCGTGGCTCTCGGCGGTCTGCTCATCGGCACCATCGTCACGGGGCTTTTCGTCGCGATCTCGATGACCACCGGCGGCGGCGCCTGGGACAATGCCAAGAAATACATCGAGGAAGGCCACTTCGGCGGCAAGGGCTCGGATGCACACAAGGCGGCCGTGACCGGCGACACCGTCGGCGATCCCTACAAGGACACTGCGGGCCCTGCGATCAATCCCTTGATCAAGATCATCAACATCGTCGCACTGTTGATGGTGCCGCTGCTCGGCAAGATGTAGAACATCCGCGCCGGGTGCGGATTGCCGCCCCGGCGCGAGCCCGCTTAGATATCGAAATAGATCGCGTCGGGCTCCGTGGTCCCGTCGCGCGACGCGACCCGCAGATCCGGTTCCTTCAGCGAAACACGCGAGCGCGGCGGAATACTGCGGGTCAGGAATACCGAGCCGCCGATGACGCTCTCGGCGCCGACCACCGTCTTGCCCCCCAGCACGGTGGCGTTCGCATAGAGCGTCGAGCCGTGCTCCACCGTCGGATGGCGCTTGTTGCCGCGGATGATCTGCCCGTTGGAATCCTTGGGGAGCGACAACGCACCCAGAGTCACGCCCTGGTACAACTTGACGCCCTCGCCGATGTCGGTGGTCTCGCCGATGACCACGCCGGTGGCGTGGTCGATGAAGAATCCCGCCCCGATCTTCGCGCCCGGATGAATGTCGCAGCCCGTCTTCGAATGCGCCCACTCCGTCATGATGCGCGCCATCATGGGAACCCCGAGATCGTAGAGCGCATGCGCGATGCGATAGACGCTGACCGCAAGCACCCCGGGATACGCGAGAATCACCTCGTCCAGATTCGACGCAGCCGGATCTCCGTCGTAAGCCGCCTGCACATCCCGGACGAGCAGCGCACGGATCTCGGGGAGCCGACCCAAAAACACCTCGGTCAGCTCCCGGGAGCGCGACGCGCATTCGCCGAATCCTGATTGCGCCCCCTCGGAGCGCCCCGCGTCGTGCTCGCGGCCATAGCACAGGCAGTGCTCCATCTCGCGCTCGATCTTGGGAGCGAGCGCTGCCAGCGACTCGGCCACGTAGGCAGCGAGGTTCGCGCGATCGAGATCACCCCGGCCGAAATAGCCCGGGTACATGAGATCGAGCACGCCTTGCAAAATCTCGGCGATCGCTTCGCGCGAAGGCAGATAGCGTCGCGCGATGCGCCGCGCGCGCTCGTCGCCCAGATAGCTGTCGAGCAACTCTCGGGAGAGATGCTCCATGGCCGTCGCTCGGGATTTCGGTGTGGCTGCGACGCTCATGCTGCGCTCAGGCGACCGCCTGCATCTTCTCGACGTCCTCGAACAGTCCTTCGAATAACGCACCCGACAAGTAACGCTCGCCCGCATCCGGCAAAATCACGACGATGGTCTTTCCCGCCTGTGCCGGCTCCTTCGCCAGGCGCAGCGCCGCGACCATGGCGGCGCCGCAGGAGATGCCGCACAGCATGCCTTCGTCGCGCGCGAGGCTGCGGGCGGTGGAAATCGCCTCCTCGTTGCTCACCTGCTCGACGCGGTCGACCAGCGATAGATCCAGATTCTTCGGAATGAAGCCCGCGCCGATTCCTTGAATCTTGTGCGGGGTGGGCGCGGGTGTCTGACCGGCGAGGGTCTGGCTGATGACCGGCGAATTGGTCGGCTCGACCGCCACCGTGAGGATCTTCTTGCCCTTGGTTTTCTTGATGAACCGAGACACGCCCGTGAGCGTGCCGCCGGTGCCGACACCCGATACGAAGACGTCAATCTTGCCTTCCGTGTCGTCCCAGATCTCGGGTCCCGTGGTCTTTTCGTGAATGCCGGGGTTGGCCGGATTTTCGAACTGCTTCATGAGCACGTACTTGCCGGGCTCCTGTGCGGCCAGCTCCTCGGCCTTGGCTATCGCTCCTTTCATGCCCTTCGCACCCGGCGTGAGGACCAGCTTGGCCCCGAAGGCGATCAGTACCTTGCGCCGCTCCATGCTCATGGTCTCCGGCATGGTGAGGACGCACCCGTAGCCGCGCGCAGCAGCGGCGTAGGCGAGCGCAATACCCGTATTGCCGCTGGTGGCCTCCACGATGAACATGCCCGGTTTGAGCACGCCGCGCTCCTCCGCGTCCCACACCATGGCCGCCCCGATGCGGCATTTGACCGAGTAAGCCGGATTGCGCCCTTCGATCTTCGCCAGAACGATGGCCGAACTCGAAGCGTCGAGCCGGTTGATGCGCACCAGCGGCGTATGGCCGATGGATTTGGTGTTGTCTTCATAAATGGGCATGCGGCACCTCGAGTTTCATGTCGGGAATCGCTCAATTTTCCACCTAAGCGCGGGGGAAATGCCATAGCAAGTTGTTATGTGCGCCTGCCGGCGCGTTATAAGGCGTTGATTCGGCCCCGCCGGGGGGCTTTAGCCGGGCAAGGGGGTCATCGAGAGCGGCTGGGGACGGCCGAAAATGAATCCTTGCGCGAAGTCGATCCCCATCTCGCGCACCGTGTCCAAGGACAGCTGGTCCTCCACGTGCTCGGCCACGACGCGGAAATTGAGCGTACGCGACAGCTCGATCATCGCTCCGACCATGGCCTGATTCACCGTATCGACGGCCAGGTTGCTGATGAAGGAGCCGTCGATCTTGAGATAATCGATCGGCAGCGTCTTGAGCGTCGAAAACGAGGAGAGGCCGCTGCCGAAGTTGTCCAGTGCGAACTCGCAGCCCATGCCATGCAGCACCCCGATGAACCGCCGCGCGTGATCGAGGCTCGCCACCACGGCGCTCTCGGTGACCTCGAAGCAAATATCCGAAGGTTTGGCTCCCGTGTGATCGAAGCAATCGACCACGAACTCGAGGAACTCCGAATCTCCGAGAGTCTGGCCGGAGATGTTGATGGCGACGCTCCGATCCGGCGGCAACTTCATGCCGCCGCGCCCGAGCGCGGAAAGCACGGCCTGCACCACCCAACGGTCGACGAGAGGCATCAATCGGTAGCGCTCGGCCGCGCGGATGAACTCCGCCGGCGGCGCGGCGGGCTGGCCGTTCTCGGTCTCCATGCGCACGAACACCTCGAGCCCCGGACCGTTCGACACCGAGCTGTGCGCATGCACGATCGGCTGGTAGTAGAGCTCGAATTTATTGTCGCGCAGCGCGCCCTGCAGTCTCTGCAGCCAATGGATCTCGCCGGAGTGCCGGGCGTTCGCTTCCTCGCGCGCAGAATACACGTGTACGTGGACTCCCCCCTGCTTCTTCGCGACGTAGCAGGCGGAGTCGGCGGAATTCATGATGTCCTCGATGGATCCTCCGCCGCGGCCGATTTCCACCAAACCGATGCTGACCCCGATGTTGAAGATCTTGTCCTTCCAGACGAAGCGGTAGTCATCGACCGCCCGCACCACGTCGTCGGCGATTTGCCGCGCTTTCTCCAACGGACACCCGACCAAGAGCAACGCGAACTCGTCCCCGCCGATGCGTCCCGCGGTATCGGAGTCGCGCACGGCCTCCTTCATGATGGTGGCGACCTCGCGCAGCATATTGTCGCCGGCGGTGTGCCCGCAGGTATCGTTCACGACTTTGAATCGATCGAGATCGAGATAGCAGAGCGCGTGGCCCACGTCCCCGGTCTGCGCGGCATCCATCGCCTCGCGCAGACGCCGCTCGAATTCCCGCCGATTGACCAGGCCGGTCAGCGCGTCGTGGCTGGCCTGGTAGGTCATTTGGCGAGTCAGTCCGCGCAGCTCACTGGTGTCGTGCATGACCACCACCAGCCCGGGCGTCTCTTTGCCCTCCGACTTGAGTGGGGTCACGCTGATCTCGACGGACCGCTCCGGCGACGCACTCGCGGGCACGAGCACGGCCCGCTTGCCCATGGTGACCCGGCCTCCGGTCGCCAATGCCTTGCGCACCGGGTCGCCGAGCGAGCGCCGGTCGGTCTCATCCACCAGCGAAGCGACTTCCGCGAACGACTTGCCGACCACTTGATCGAAGGACTGACCTAGAAGCGACTCCGCAGAGGAGTTGACATAGTCGATACGCCCCTCCGTATCGACGGTGATCACGCTTTCACCCATCGCATCGAGCGTCACCATGGAACGCGGCCGCGATGCCCCCCCGCTCGGCGTCGCGCCCGGCAGCATCTCGAGCGCGGTCAAGAGGAGTGCCGCCTCGCCCGAGCTGTCGATCAGTGTGCTCGACAATTCGACGCGCGTGACCTCGCCATGAGCCCCCACGAGTTCGATCTCATAACGCTCGGCGGCGGGCTCGCCGCCCAGTCGCCTGCTCAGATTGTTCTCCACCAGCTCCGCGTATTCAGGCGCGACGAAATCGGCCAGCGGCCTGCCGATCACATCGGCGGCATTCATCCCAAGCATGGAAAGGAAGCGCGCGTTGGCGAACAATATGCTCTTGCGATGCACCAGCACCGCATCGTGCACGGTCTCGACCAGCCTCTGGAACAATTGCTCGCGATCGTTGAGTCTCGCGTCGCGCTTCTCCAGGCTCTCGAGCAGTTGATTGACCGCAGTGCTCAGATGGCCCAATGCTTGCGGCTTGCCTTCGAGATCGATGCGGCCCGCCCCGCCCTCTTCGCGTGTAAGCTCCGCGATCTGGCGCGAGAATTCGTCGACGGCCCTCTCTTGGCGGCGCTTCCAGGCCAACAGGACGATGATGCCCGTGGCTAAAATAGCTGAGGTCAAAAACCAGAAAACGATGGGAGACAAAGGCAACTCTGACCTCGGTGTTTATACCTAAAGAATACCGCACAGGCATGGCATCCCCTGTCGAAATTGACCATAATCATCGGTTAAACACGAAGAGAGACTATGGATACATTGGCCGCTCGACAGCAGATGGTGGATCAGCAGATTCGCACCTGGGAGGTGCTCGACCCGAGAGTGCTCGACGCGCTCTCGGCGGTTCCGCGAGAGGCGTTCGCACCGGCCAAGTACCGCGAGCTCGCTTTCGCCGACGCGCCGCTTCCGATCGGTTGCGGACAGTACATGCTCGCACCCAAGATCCAGGGACGAATTCTCCAGGCGCTGGGCATCAATCCCAGGGACCGCTCGCTCGAGATCGGCACAGGCACCGGCTATTTGAGCGCGGCCATGAGCCTTCTCGGCGGTTCCACCCATTCGATCGACATTCACCCGGAGTTCACGGCGCAGGCGGCCTCGAATCTGCGAGCGGTTCCCCAGGCGCGGGTCACGCTCGAGACGCGTGACGCGTTCCATTCGGCGCCGCTGGGCGAATTCGACGTCGTCGCCGTCACCGGCTCGATGCCCGTATACGACCCGCGCTTCGAGCGCGCGCTGCGCCCCGGGGGCCGGCTGTTCGCCGTCGTCGGTTCGGCGCCGGTCATGGAAGCCGTTCTGGTGCGCAGAGTGGACGAAACCGAGTGGATTCGAGAGAGCTTGTTCGAGACCGTCATCGACCCGTTGATCAACGCCACTGCCGCGCCCGCGTTCGTGTTCTGATGGTTGGCGAGCTTACCCCGCAGCAGTTTCTCGATCGGCGCTCTGCCGGAGACCCGATGACGCTCGTCGACGTGCGGGAGGATTGGGAGACGCAGCTTTCACCGGTGCCCTCGGCCCACGTCCATATCCCCATGGGACAGATCGTCGAGCGGCTCGCCGAGCTGAATCCCGAGGCACCCACCGTCGTGATCTGCCGTTCCGGCGGGCGCAGCCTCGAAGTCGCGCGATTTCTGTCCGCGCATGGGTTTGGGTCGGTGTTCAATCTGGCGGGTGGCATCCTGGCCTGGTCCCGGGATATCGATCCCAGCATCCCGCAGTACTGATCAGGGTGATATAGTCAGATATAACACCCAATGAAATCACTCCTGATCGCCCTGAGCTGCTGCCTCGCGTGGAGCGCCGCGCCGGCAGCCGACCTGCTTGCCGTGTACCAGCGCGCCCTGCAAAACGATCCGCAGCTCAAGGAGGCCGAGGCCACCCGCCTGGCGGCGCTGGAGTCCAAGCCTCAAGCTCTCGCGGCGCTTCTTCCGCAGATTTCGGGGAGCGGCACTTCGTCGAAGGAAAAAGACGCAGGACAATCGAACGAGACCGAGACCGTAGAAGTGGCCGGCGGCCCCACGATCGTCGAGAGCTTCCCGTTCAACGGACGGGTAACGACCATTAGCCATAAATACGGTGTCGATCTCAAGCAGAACCTGTTCCGCTGGGAGAACTGGGTGGCCCTGCAGCGCGCCGACGCGCAGGTCGCGCAGGCCGAGGCGGACTACCAGGCCGCGCAGCAGGACTTGATCGCGCGCGTGGCTCAGCGCTATTTCGACGTGCTCGCCGCCGAGGACGACCTGGATGCTCAACGTGGCAACCTGGAATCGGTGAGTCGGCAGCTGGAACAGGCCGAGAAGCGCTACCAGGTCGGACTGATCGCGGTCACCGACGTGCAGGAGGCGCGCGCGGCCCATGACAGCGGCGCTGCCGCAGTGATCGCCTCCAAGCGGCAGCTGGCAACGGCGCAGGAATCGCTGCGGGAAATCACCGGCGACGGGTTCGACACGCTGGCGCGACCCGCCGAGCCCTTCGAGCTGACGACTCCGGATCCGAGCAGCGAGGACCGCTGGGTGGAAATGGCCTTGCAACAGAACCTGTCGCTGGTGTCGAGCCGCCTGGCCGCGGACATTGCCCGGGAGAACGTGAGCGCAGCGCGCGGCGGCCACTTCCCTTCGCTGGATCTCGTGGCGAGCCGCTACAAGTCGTTGAGCGACGGCGACTACATCAACGCCAACAACACCCCTTACGGCACGACCAGCCTGGACCAATACCAGAATACCATCGGCATACAGTTCAGCATCCCGATCTACTCGGGAGGCATGGTGTCCTCGCAGGTGCGGCAGGCCGTTTATCAGCACCGCGCGGCGAAGGAGCGGCTGGAACGCGTGGCTCGTCAGACCGAGCACGATGCGCGCGACGCCTATCTCGGTGTGCTCTCCGAAATATCACACGTGCACGCGCTGCGCCGTGCACTCGAATCGAATGCCACCGCGCTGAACGCCACGGAATCGGGATACGAAGCCGGCACACGCACTGCGGTGGAAGTGCTCGATTCGCGCCGCCAGTGGATACAGGCGCAAACCGACTACTCGCGCAGCCGCTACGACTACATGGTGAACGTGGTGAAGCTGCAGCAGGCGGCCGGCATTCTGTCCGAGCAAACTCTCACGATCCTCGATCGTCTGCTCGAGGACTCCCGGCCGGCCCCCGATGCGGCTCCGGTCACGGCGCCCGAATCAACGGATCGATGAGATCGGCCAGCCGCTCGACCGTGCCGCGGTGGGCATCGACGAACTCCCGCGCCGACCTCACGGCTCGCTCACGCGCCGCGGGATCGTGAAGCAATCGACGTACGGCATCCGCCAATGCCTGCGGATCGGCGACTTCGACGGCTCCCCCTTGCTCGATCAGCAGCCGGGCGATGTCCTTTGAATTCGCGGTATGCGGTCCGGTGATCACCGGCACGCCGAGAACCGCGGGCTCCAAGAGGTTATGGCCTCCCACCGGCACGAGACTTCCGCCCACGAAGGCGGCGTCGGCCGCTGCATAGAGCGCCGCAAGCTCCCCCACCGTATCGACCAGCAGCACCTGCGCGTCCGGCCTCACCGCCGTAGCGCCGCTGCGCCTATCGAAGGAGATCCCGAGGCGCCTCAACAGCGCGGCCACGCTCTCGAATCGCTGCGGATGCCGGGGCACCAGGATGAGCAGCAAATCCTGATTCGTCAGACGCAGCTGCGAGTGTGCGGCGAGCACCTTTTCCTCCTCGCCGGCGTGGGTGCTGCCGGCGATCCACACCGGCCTCGAGCCGAGATACGATCGGCGCAGCTCGCGGCCCTTCTCCAACACCGAATCGCCGGGCCGTATGTCGAACTTCGCATTGCCTACCACACAGGTGCGCTCGGGGTCGGCGCCGACGGCGATGAAGCGCTCCGCATCGTCCGGACTCTGCGCGGCGATCAAGGCGCTCGCCGCGACCGTGTCCCTGAATAAACTCCCGAGCCGGCGGTATTGTGATGCGGATCTTGCCGTGAGCCGCGCACTCGCGAACACCACCGGTATATCGCGTCGGCGGCAGGACGAAACCAGATTCGGCCAGAGCTCTGTTTCGAGGATGACTGCCACTCGAGGGCGGACACGGTCGAGAAAGCGCCTGACCGAGCCCGGCGTGTCGTACGGCAGGAAGCGGATGTCGACGTCGTTGCCGAAAAGCGCCAGCGCACGCGCGCGGCCCGTAGGGGTTGCTGTGGTGAGAACGAAGGGGCTCCCCGGATGCCGCGCACGCAGTGCGCGGATCAGCTCCGTGGCGGCCGCGACTTCACCCAGGGAGACGGCGTGCAGCCATAGAGCGGGCGCCGCTACGCGAGCTCCCCAGCCGAAACGTTCACCCGGATGCACCCAGTAAGCGCGGTCGCGGAAACCTCGAAGGAGCACGACGGCAAATGCGACCGGCGCCACGAGGACCATCAAAAGGCTGTAGATCGCACGGATCATTCGTCGGCCGCCGCATACCCCGCCAGCACGCATCGCCAGGCCTCGCCTGAAAATCGATCTGCGGGCAGATGGCCCGATATCTTGGTCAGCGAGCGGCGAAGCCGGCTCAAGTTCCGGCCAGTCCAAGTGCCGGCCCGGCGGATCCGGCCACGATCGAAATCGACGATGCTGACCGCGCCCCGGCCGTCGAGGAGAATGTTGTGCGCATTGAGATCCGCATGATCGACCCCGGCCGCGTGAAGCGCGGCGATGGTCGATCCCACCAGCCGCCATGACGCATCGGTCAACGGAGCGGCGGCGAGCACTGCGCTCAAGGACGCCGCGCCCGCGATCCGCCGGGTGATGAGATCGCAACGATACGAAAGGCCGCGCCGCTGGTAGCGCGCGGCTATTGGCACGGGCACCGGCATGTTCCGCGCGGCCAAGCTGGTCAGCAGCCGAAATTCCGCGAACGCACGCACCCGTGCCTCGCCCGTCCACAGGTACCGATCCTCGCACACCCGAGCCACGAGCCCGCCGCGGCGATAGTGGCGCAGCACCCATTGCTCCGTGCCGTGATCGATGAACCAGGCCGCGCCGCGCCCGCCCCCGGCTGGGGTGATTCGGCCGTGGGCGGCCCAGAACTGCGGCTCGAAGAGCGCCTCCAGCGCGTCGACGACGGTAGTGTCGACGACGGCAGCATCGGCGAGGATGGCGCCGCTCGCAGTAGCCACGCGTCGGCCGTTCATCATGTGTTCAGCGCATCCTCGAGCACCCGCGCCGAGTTTATCACCTTCGAGGGCCGGCGAATTTCGCTAAAATGCCCACATGAACGAGATCAAGGTACCGATTTCTCCCGGGGAATTGCTGGATAAGATCACCATCCTGCGCATCAAGTCGCAACGCATGACCGATCCCAAAAAGCTCGCCAACGTGCGGATCGAGCTCGAGGCGCTGGAGGAGACCTGGAGGGCGTCGGCGTACGCCGCCGTCGATGTGGGCGGGGACGTGAGCGCCTTGCTTGCGGTCAACGAACGTCTCTGGAGCATCGAAGACGACATCCGCGACAAGGAGCGCGCCAAGGCGTTCGACGATGAATTCGTGCGCCTCGCCCGCGCGGTCTATATCGAGAACGACGAGCGCGCGGCGATCAAGCGCCGGCTCAACCTGAAACTGGGATCGAGTCTCGTCGAAGAGAAGTCCTACGCACAATACAAGACTTGAGCGTCGCGACGCGCAGGCGAGCTGCGCGGCGTCCTACGCGATCGCGGCGGCCCGGGCCGCAGGCGTCTCGGTGCGCAGGAGCGTGTACTCCGCCCCGCAATAAGAGCACTTCGCCCACCCCGTCGCCTCGATAGGCAGATACACGCGCGGGTGGGAGTTCCAGAGGTACATCTCCGGCATGGGACACGACAGAGGCAAGTCCGCCGCGGTCACGTTGTACTGGTGCTGCGCATTCGGCTGAATCGGCATAATCGTCGCTCCGCTGGATCAATTGACGGCGGTTTCGAAGGCTTCGCGCCAAATCTCTCGAACTTTGGCGCGCGTGCCGGCATGCGGTCCGGCCTCCACCACGCGCTGTCCGCCCTCCAGCGAGAGGTGGTGCAGGATTGTACGATAATTTATGTACGTTTCCTCGAGCCACCGAGCCGTTTCGGATTCGATGATCCCGGCGTGCGCCAGCCCCTCGAGCTGGCGAATGTTGTCCGAGTGAGCGATGAGTTCGGGATGCTCGGCTGCCGCCCCCAAAACCCAGTACTGGACCAGAAACTCGATATCCGCGATCCCGCCCGGGTCCTGTTTGATATCGAAGCGCGCGGGATCCGTTTGCGCCAGCTCGCGGCGCATGCGCTGGCGCATCTCCAGCACGTCCTTGCGCAAGCTGTCGCGGCGCACCGCCGTACATAGTACGGCCTTGCGCACGGCCTCGAACCGGCGGCACAACACGCTGTCTCCGCCCACGGCCCGCGCTCGCAGCAGAGCCTGATGTTCCCAGGTCCAAGCCTCGTAGTGCTGATACTGCTCGAAGGCATCGATGCCGGTCATGAGAAAGCCGCCCTTACCGTTCGGCCGTAAGCGCATGTCGACCTCGTACAGCCGTCCCGCCGCGGAGTGCATCGTGAGAAGGTGCACGATCCGCTGCCCCAACCTCAAGAAGAACACCAGGTTGTCGATCGGCCGGATGCCATCGGTCTGTTGAAACTCGCCGGCCGAGTCGTGGAGGAAAACGAGATCCAGATCCGACCCGTAGCCTAACTCCCAGCCGCCGAGCTTTCCGTAACCCGCCGCCGCGACCTTGACCGGGCGCCCGGCCACCCGGCTCTCGCCGCACAGCGGTACGCCGTGAATTCTCGTGATCTGCTGCCACGCAAGGTCCATGCAGCATTGGACGATGAGCTCGGCGATATCGGTCAGGCGGTCGCTGACCCGCATGAGCGGCAATCGGCCGGTGAGATCCGCGAGCGCCGTGGAGAACACCGCCACTTTTTGAAACGTGCGCAGCGCCTCTACCTCGCGCTCGGGGTCGTCGGCGGGCAATCTCTCGGTACGGGCCTCGAGCTCGCGCACGAAGCCCTCGCGGGACGGCAACTCGTCGAAGGCGTTCGCATCGATCAGTTCGTCGAGCAGCAGCGGAAACTCGGCGATCTGCCGCGCCAGGAAGCCGCTGATCGCGCACACATCGATCAGGCGATCGAGCGCGGGCGGCTGCTCCTTCAAAAGTGCGAGGTATGAGGAGCGCGCGCCGATCGCATCGAGCACTCGCAAGACTCGCTCGACGACCGTGGCGGGCGCGGCGTGCGAGGCGGCCTTGCTCAGCAGCTGATGCAGAATCACCCGCAGACGCCGGCGTCCTGCCTCGTCCAGCCGGCGATAGGGTGCCGCATGGCGGTATAGCTCCAGCTGCCTCGCTACAGCGGGTACCTCCACGGCGGGAAATCCCCCTTGGGCAAGCTCCTGAGCCACATCGACTGCGTCCGATTCGAGCCATCCCAGGGCATCCTCGCCGACCCTTCGCTGAGCCTCCGGACCACCGAGCAGGAGTGATTCGAACTGCCGGGTAACTGAACGGCGGGCGGCGTCGATACGGGCGATCGCCGCGGGCCAGTC
>JGI12635J15846_10003992_pt1 | contig 12767 bp, 11 predicted proteins | sample BlaSpr_A8_OM2_M2_FD_15846 | JGI IMG/M metagenome (IMG submission 15846) | reverse complement strand
GGATTGCAGGACGCCGCCAGCCAATTCCAGAACTTGGGCAAGATTTTTTTCGCCGTCCAACTCGTAGATCGCGGGACGGCGAACCATGCCTTCAACTGTGACTTCGGCACCGAGCGGTGGCACGCGAACCGTATCGCCAGCCTGCAAACCCTGCAAGTCCGACCGCACGCCGTGGAGAAGAAGGTCGTAAACGTCGGTGGTTTGCAATAGTTGGGTACCGCGCCTGTGCTCAATGATCCGCAACGAGCCGCCAGATGTGGGACCTCCAGCCATAAAGACCGCGTTCAAAGGCGTGGAGAGCGAGCTAACGTCGTAGGCGCCGGGCCGCTCAACATCGCCCACCACAAAGATTCGCACACTTCGCAACCGGGAAAGAGAGACATCCGCCTGAACGTCGCGGAACTCTGTTTGCAGCACAGTTTGGACTAGATGCTGCACTTCTCCGAGGCTCTTTCCTGAAACCTCCAACGAGCCAGTCTCTGGCAAAGCAACCCGGCCCTGGCGATCTACCACTCGCACTAATCGCTCGGAAACACCACCCCAAAGTTGAATGGTCAAACCATCGCCGGGTCCTAGAACGTACTCAGGTCCAACAGGCATGTCCATTGGCAAACGGTCCAAATTACCTGTACCGGTCTGAAAGATTTCTGATCCAAATCGCTGCAAGACTGCAGGGCGTCCTGAATACTGCGAGTAGAGATCGTAGAGCGAAGGGACATCTGCATACGGATTCGGGGTGTGACGAAGTGCCGGCTGTTGAGGCCGACGCGTGAGGGACCGAGGCTGGCGGTTCATCCACTGCGGTAACGTTTCGTTGCGGGCTTGCTCGGAATATTGGTCGCGGCTGTTAGTGGATTGGTCGGGCCACGTGCCTGAGGGCGCAATTGATCGGTCGTCGGGAATAGATGACCCTGCAGCGGATTGTCCCATTCCCCGCCCTGCGCTCGACATTGATTGCGGTGAATTGCTGGTGCTAAGAAGTTGTGGAAGGTCTTCGGGAGCAATACTGGGCATTGCGTTAGAGCCGGCCTGCAATGAATCCGGGTAATCGCCTTGTTGCAAAGGCGCTTGCGTTCTCTCCAGCTGCCTTCGACGGTCACCCACTCCGGGCTCTTGTGGAAGTGGCTCTTCGGGATTTGGGGCGAGAGGATTCTGCTCTCGCGGTTGCTGCGGGACATTATACGAAGGCTGTGAACCTGGCGTCTGCTGTAGGTTTTGCGGATACTGGTACCGCTCAGGGTATCGCTCTTCCCTGCCCTCATGATCGGCCCAATAGGCTTCTTCCTGAGTCGGTGCAGGTTTGATCTGTTCGCCAGCAGGGGCCGCCTTGTTCGGTTGTCCGCGCAATGGTTCGGATACCAGTCCGCGCGACAATTCCTCTCGCGTCGGCTTGGCTCGCACGTAGGACCGATCTTCGATCTCGCGCGTAACTAGCACACGCACATTCTCGTCTTCTCGAATCAGGGAAAATACAGCATCGTCAGTCAGGTCCTGCGGATCCAGCAAACGTCCCTGCTCGTAGGCTTTCCTAACCAAAGCTTTCTTTACTTGCAGAAATAATCCGGACTCGGCTCGGAGCAGAGAAATAATTTTGTCTGGGGAAAGTGATACGAGATCATCAGCTGCGCGGTCGGCGCGAGATTTGACGGGCTCCGCCGTGGCGTAGCGATCAGAAAGTGTTCCTTGCTGCGAGATGCACGGAATCGCACAGAGCACTCCGAGCAAAATTGAGCAGCTTATGAACTTCATCGGAGCAAATGGATGGTAAAAAGTTTTCATGGCCTTTTTAAATCTTTAAGCGCCTCAATGCGCCAGCTCGATATCGCCCTCGTCTACTTCCACGGCCACCGAGCGCTGGATTAAATGGATGGACAGTACAACTCGACATTTATCTTTTCTACGTTCGAGAACACCCTCAACTCCGCAGAGAGGACCATTATTCACCCGAACGCGTTTTCCTATTTTCAAGTAAGGATGAGGCTCGGCTCCCATATTCGCGCGCAATCCATTGCGCAAAGCCTCTATTTCTCCCTCTGGAAGGGGAGCAGGTTTCCCTTGAAAACTAACCAGCTGTACCACCCCCGGAATCCGCAACGCACTGAGCTTATCCTTGAGTGCGATGCGAACAAAAATATACCCCGGGAATAGGGGAAGGGACAATCGCTTGCGCCTATCCTTCCAACGCCGTACCGAAGTGTAGAGGGGCAGGAAACAATCGATTTGATTTTGTTCCATTAACTGAAGCACGCTCTTTTCGTGCCGTGGGTTGGTATGCGCCGCATACCATTTTGATTCGAAGTAATCAGTTGAAAAAGTCGATATCGAACCGTCATCGGGACCAGTTGATGAGTGCGTCGACTGCGAGTCCGGTGAATTCATGATTTTGAACGCTTCCGCAGCTCCGCCCCCTCACTTACATGCCATCTGTGAGCTAAGCGCGGGGTATTCAGTTATTTGCAGCGAAAGCGGGGCCCGAATGCTGACTCGTTTGCGGCGTGCATTTGAGCACACCGAAGCTGACTTACCGCACAGCTTCCACGTATTCAACCAAAATTCGAACTTCGGAAATTGATCCGGGTTGGACAGGTATTTTCTGCACAGAGGACAATGCTGCCACTAAACCCATTATGTGATTGCAAATTAAAGAGGTGCTCAAAAAAGTATATCCCAAATATACCGATTCGCTGCTATTCAAATGATGTTATCCCGGAAGGCAACCATAAATTACGAGCAACACCCTCACACGGGTACGCAAACCCCAATTTCGTTGGAGGGTTGCGCCCTTTCTCAAACATGACAGCGTGGTTTATTCACAAATAAGGAAGATTACCGGAAGTACGAATATGCAAGGTAACAATACGATGAAATTCCAATTCCGCGGAGTTGCTCAGATGATCAACTTCAACCTCCGGATTTTACATGGCAAATGAAGAATTCTACAAAATATAATTTGCTAAGTATTTTCACCTAGCGCACAAATAAGCCCTCGCCGCAGGGCGAGGGCTTCGGTTGCAGTGATTCGAAAGTCAAGCCGCCTTTTCGACGAAGCGAATCAATACTTTTGTATATCCCTCGATTCGCTTATCGAATTTGTCGTAAGCGTCGGGAGCTTCATCGATCTGAATTTGGCGACTCATTATTCGGCTGGGCTTGGCACGCCCCGCGACAATCAGATCGCGAAGATATTCGTTGTATTTTTTCACCGGAGCCTGATTCCTTTGTCGAAGAATTCAGCACAGGGTTGGCTTTTCGTGCTCGGGATTCTTGTCATCGCCTGCCTGATAACCAACCAATTCGCCCCCCCAAGCCGCAGGGATCCTATGGGTCCGAGATTCGGGTTACAATAGAATGGTTTGAGGACGACTATGCGAAAACATGGGCTAAGCCTGACGGTTCTCTTTTCTGCAATCCTGCTGTTTTCAGCGCCTTGGGCCTCATCCCAGCAGGAACAGGTTCCGGCTTACAATGAGAAAGCCCCGCCAAAGGGGACAAAACTGCCCCCAATTCTATCTGCGGACCAGCTTTGGGCGGAGAACGCTCAGTATCCTTATCAGACACATGCATATGAGCTAGCCGTAAAAATTCCGGTAGTTTTGCATCAACAGCCCTGTTATTGCTACTGCGATCGTATGGGGCACAACAGTTTGCACAGCTGTTTCGAGACCACGCACGGGGCACAATGCTCCATTTGTCTTAAGGAGCTCTACTACTCCTATTTAATGCATCAAAAGGGCAAGACGGCCGCGCAAATCCGGGCAGGGATTATCGGCGGCGAGTGGAAGCAGGTAAGTTTGGCTACAGCGGCATCGATCAATTAATTGCGAATGTGAGCCAATTGTTCTAGCACGCTTATGTCTAGTCTCATCGGACGGAAATGCATGTTTTGCACAGGTGACGTGGCGAGAACAAAAGAGTGTCCTACGTGGGAATGCTGCTGATGAAGAAAATACTTGTAGAGAAACTTACGCCACGCCAGTCTAAATCAATAAAAAAAGGGATACTTACACCGAGGACAGGAAGAATTCTACAAATGGCACAGAAGAGCACACCACGGCAGTCGCGCACGGAGGACCCTGCTTTTGCACAGGCTGTGCAAAACTACGAGGCTGGCCTGCGCGCCATGCAGGAACATAAATTCGACAAGGCTAAGGCGCACCTTCAGAAGGTCATTGCAGGACCGGCTAAGGATTTGGCGGACCGAGCTAGTGTCCATCTCAGCGCCTGCAATCAGCAACTGGGACGAAGCGCAAACCAGTTCAAAACGCCTGAAGAACATTACGACTATGCTATTTCCCTGCTTAACTTGGGCGACTACGTCGGGGCGCGTGAACATCTTGAAGCGCTCTCCAAACAAAGTCCTAAGTCTGATTACGTCGCTTACGGCTTGGCGGCGCTGAATTGTCTCACAGGCCATTTGGAAGAAGCGTTGCGAAATCTGGACCATGCCATTCGACAGAATCCGGCGCTGCGGTTTCAGGCCCGCAATGATTCGGACTTCCAGAATCTTGTCGAGGATCCGCGTTTCACGGAATTGCTGTATCCCGACCCGGGGGAAGAATTGCCCCCTACGCTGACCAATAGGATGATGTAGGCGTTGCTCATGAGCAATTCTGAGCAGCCTCCCGCTTCTTCGCAAGCAAACCGTGGGCGTGCAGCAGGACTGCGCGTCGTCGCCATTGGCGGCGGGACTGGTCTCTCCACCCTGCTCCACGGGTTGAAGCGCTACGTATCCCACAGCCACGAAAGTCATCCAGAGAAATTCCGGATTGGCGAACTATGCGCGGTCGTCACCGTAAGTGATGACGGGGGCTCCAGCGGGCGCCTTCGCAAAGATCTGAACATGCCGCCGCCGGGAGATATTCGCAACTGCATCGTGGCCTTGTCGCGGGATGAAACTCTGCTCTCCCGCTTGTTCCAACATCGTTTCGTTAAGGGATCAGGGCTGGAGGGTCACAGCTTCGGAAATTTATTTTTGGCCGCGCTCACNTCCATCACTGGCGACTTCAGCGAGGCGGTGCGACTTTCGTCCGAGATTCTGGTTACCCGGGGACGCATCTACCCGGCCACAACATCCAATGTCGAACTCGAGGCGATCATGGATGATGGCACACGGGTCTTGGGCGAAACCAAAATTACCGCCAGCAAGAGTCGCATTCAAGAATTGGTGCTGGTGCCGCCCAATCCTGAACCCCTGCCTGAAACTCTCGATGCAATCAAGAGAGCAGACATTATCACCATAGGTCCTGGATCGCTGTTCACTAGCCTTATTCCCAATCTGTTGGTACGCGGAATCGTGCCAGCCATAGTCAAGTCGGACGCCATGAAGGTTTACATTTGCAATTTGATGACCCAGCCGAATGAAAGCCTCGGACGCACTGCCGCGGACCACATTCGCGCGCTTAACGACCATGCGCAGGCAAATATTTTCGACTATGCGCTAATCAACCGCACCGCTGTTTCGGCTGATTTGCAAGCCAAATACGCTCTCGAAGGATCGTCTCAGGTGGTCGCCGATTTGGATGCGATTGAAAAACTTGGCGTGATTCCGATCCTAGGGGATTATTTGGAGGAAGCCGGAGTGGCGCGCCATGCCAGTGCGCGCGTCGCTCACGATCTGCTGGAGCTGCATGCCGGACGTGCGACCAAGCTCGCGCCAACCGAACTCCAAGAAAGATAAGTTCCCTCCAGTATCTCCCAACCGTCTGTTCTCACGGTATATTGTGTTCGAATGCCAAAATTCAGCACGACACCCAAGAAAAGTCCTCGCGTCGCAATCGCGATCATGGCAGCGGGCAAAGGGACTCGCCTTAAATCAAAGCATCCCAAGGTCCTACACGAAGTAGGAGGCAAGCCGTTGTTAGCCCATGTCATCGCGGCGGCGACGCAGGTGGCCCCGCCAAATGATGTCTACGTAATCATCGGACACGAAGCGGAGCGAGTGCGTGAAGCAGTAACAAGTACGGGCGTTAATTTCGTGTTGCAGGAAGAACAACGGGGAACCGGTCATGCGCTGATGGTGGCTCGCCAAGCGCTGCGGGATTATGACGTTGTCATCGTGGTTTCGGGCGATGCGCCTCTTATCACGCCGCAGACGATCGCGAAATTGCGCGACGTCCACGCTTCAGCGCAAGCAGCTATGACCATCCTGTCCGCGGATTTGGAGAATCCTACTGGATACGGGAGAGTAATCCGGAAGAGCAAGAACGGCGCAGATGTGAGAGCAATCGTGGAAGAGAAGTCGGCAAGCCCAACGCAACGGAAAATCCGGGAGATCAATTCCGGCTTTTATGCATTCAATGCGGAGTCACTTTTTGAGCATATTGATCAGCTCACAACCGACAACTTGCACGACGAGTACTATCTGACCGATATGGCGGCGGTTTTGAGAAAGTCGAAGAAACGGGTCGTAGCCGTCGAATGCGGCGATTCTTCGGAAATTTTGGGAGGAAATACTCGAGCGGAATTAGCTGATATCGACCTGCGAATGCGTCGTGCTAAGACGCAGAGGCTGATGACAGAAGGTGTGACCATCTTCTATCCCGACACCTGCGCAATTGATACTGACGTAAAGATCGGCGCTGATACCACGATCGAGCCCTTCGTGCAAATACGCGGCCGGACGCGTATCGGCAGGGAGTGCCGCATTCGGTCTTATTCCGTTATTCAGGACTCGGATATTGCGGACGGCGTTCTCATTCGACAAGGATGCATTTTGCAAGAAGCCAGAATCGAGCGAGACGCGGTTCTGGGCCCGTATTCGCATCTTCGGCCAGGTAGCGAGATCGGCGAGGGGGCGCATGTGGGAAACTTCGTGGAGACTAAAAAGGTCCGGCTTGGAAAAGGCTCGAAGGCCAACCACTTGACCTATCTGGGAGACGCGGAAATCGGCGAGAACGTGAACATTGGAGCGGGAACCATCACTTGTAACTACGATGGCGCGAAGAAGCACATTACCATCATCGAAGATAACGTCTTCGTCGGAAGCGATTCGACCTTGGTTGCGCCGCTGACTGTAGGCAAAGGTTCGTACATTGCCGCGGGATCGTGCGTGACCGATAACGTGCCCGCGGATGCTCTCGCCATTGGCCGAGCGCGCCAAATTATCAAAGAAAACTGGGTAAAGCAGAAGCGCGAGGGCCGAAGCAAGATCGTGGCACGAGATAAGTAGTGAACCATCTGTATGGCTACTGTGCATCCCATAATTGAGCGCAGTTATCTGGGCAGCGACGATACAGCTCAATGGGTGGCGCACCGCTCTCAGCCGTGCGATTAAGTCGTCCACAAGCGCAGACGCCGTGGCTGAAGCCATCCCACCCAAAGTCAAAGGCCGCGGACGGGGCGTCTGCGCCACTCAGTCAGGCGCGCCTGAGCACAATTAGCGTGGCATCGTCTTGAAATTGTCCATGACAATGCACAGAAACCGCCTGCAACAATTCACTTCGCAGCGAATGTGCAGTGCCAGTGCCGGAATCGCGAGTGAGTTGCGCGAGGCGTTCTTCGCCGAACTGGTTGCCGTCAGCGTCGGAAGCCTCGACGACACCATCGCTAAACATAAGCAGGCAGTCCCCGCGCCGGAACTCGACATCAGTCTGTTCATACGGCCAGCTCGAAAAATGGCCGAAAACTGCGCCAGAATTATTCAGCGCGCAGGGGCGGCCATCCTCGCGAATCAGAATTGGAGGACAGTGTCCGGCATTGCAATACGTGAGCCGGTTCGCCTTGGTGTCGAGGACACCGNAGAAAAAAGATATGAANTTGTTGGCNGGCATNATGTCAAACAAAATNCGGTTCGCACGGGTGCATACCTCGCGTGGNTGCGTANATTCTCCGATGAGCGATTTCAAAGTGGCCTGNAGATTGGACATCAGCAGGGCGGCGGGGAGTCCTTTTCCGGCTGCGTCAGCAATGCAAAAGGCTGTCTTCGTATCGCTGATCCGCGCCACATCGTAATAGTCGCCGCCTACAAAGCCCATCGGCTGCGTGCTCGCAGAAACGGCATACCCCGGAATATTGGGAATTACACTAGGTAGCAGGCTTTTCTGGATCTCACGCGCTTCTTGCTCTTCCTCTTGTCGTTGGCTCCGCACATGCCGCATTAAACGGCATCGCTCGATTTGTTCCTCAATTTTTTCCACTAACTTCGAGTTGTTCCACGGTTTATTTATGAAATCGGATGCCCCGCGCCGTAGCGCTTCAACCGCTAATTCCACGGTGCTCCATGCAGTCATAACAACCACAGGTAGAGTTTCATCCATGGAACGAATGCGCTTGACCAAGTCCAAGCCCTCAACACCGCCTGTGGTGTCGCGGGTGTAGTTTAGGTCCATGAGAATCAGATCAAAGTTCTCATGACGTAAGGCTACGAGAAGGCTCAGCGGGTCGCAAGCGGAGTGGGTCAGGTAACCATGACCTTTCAGCAGAATTTCGAGCGCGGCGACGACATGTGGATCATCATCGGCTACGAGCACCCGAGCGGAGGCGGCTTGAACCATTTCCTCCTCGCTGGTTATTGCTAAGGTTTCCATGGCATTCTCTAATGCAAACCCGAGACCAATTGTTTCAAACCCAAGTGATTGATTCGACGGGCGAGCGGCACGCTATCGATTTCTGGCGGCTGCGCCCACTGTTCATTCGCACAGTAAGATGTTCGAAACTGAACAGTCTGGGGAGGGATGCGACGTCTCGATCTCCGGGGGCCGACAATAGGCCCATTTGTGCGCCTGAGACATCGGAGTGCAATTCTGCGTTTTTTCGTTCAAGATAAATTAAGCGCCGAGGAGTCAGCATGCCGGACAAATCCGCGTTCGTCACTTTCCTGATTGCCTCCTGTTTGCTGAACCTCGCGCCCGGTCCTGCGACTCGGCCTCAAACGTGGATGAGCGCGTGAGCGGCGAGGGTTCACCTTAGATGAGCTCCGCAAACTGGTGAGGGTTGCTCACCCACGGACGAGGGCGTCCGGGTCTACGCATGCAGTGGTGAATCGTACGGAGCCTCGCTTGTTATTTCGAAACTGCGGCGAACAAATCGGAGTGGATCAACGATTGAAATTGCTTGTCGTCGGCTTTGAAGTGCATCTGCAAGTTTGAGCTGTCGGAATTTACGCTTACATCTTCCAACGCGGCCTTTTCGATTGGCGTAGCGGTCATCCGGCGATAGAGGACGCCTGCCTTGACTAGTGAAGAGAGAGTCATCGCCGTTGTCGAATCTGAAGTAATCACATCCAGATCGAAATTCACGCCATTCGTGAAATTCATCAGGTACCGGGATCCGAGCACCCGTTTTTTGACCATATCGAAGTCCGCCAATTTCCCGGCATCGCCGAGTGCGGACAGCAACATGTTCTGAGTTCCCTGCTGGTCGAGAATGCTCCACACCGCTCCGGAATCGACCGAAGCGATCATATCCGCCATCTGCGGATTCGAATCGAGGGTGGGAGTGTAACCGTCGCGCGCGTCCAAAGCTCCACGCAATGCGCTGCTATCGCCAAACAACAAAGTGTTGTCGTCGAGAAACATCATCTGCATACCGCCGGACATGTTGTAAATATCGGAGTCGCGGTACTTCACCGGCCGAATCTTGTGCAAACGAATTTTCTTCAGCACCGTTTTCGCCGAGAACGAACCTTCAGCCAGGCCCACAACCTTGAGCCCCTGCTTCCCGGCGCGGTAGGACACGAAGGTTAGCTGGTCGACATCCCTGTCGGGATCGATTCCCACGCCCTTGAGAGCGCCTTCGAATTGCTTAAGACTTTCCGGAAGAACCTGCTGTTGCAACGCCATGGCAGTATCGGAATTTCGCAGCGCCCGGTAGTCCACTGAGATCAACTGCTGTAATTCTGAGGGAATGACCGACCGGGCTGAAGTGCCGAGAGGCGCGGCCGAAGCCAATACGCTTAGGACTAAACAAATCGCACAAACTTTTACAAAATTCATAACTTCCTCTAAACGAAGTGGGCGGCTATTAAATTTAGATGCAAGGTCTTCGGAATTCGTGACACGCACAGAGGTTATTGTATGCCACGGGGCTGTGACGGAGATAAAACCAAAGTACATGCCAATTTTAACTACCGACGTCATCGTGGCGGAGACCATGCAACTCAATCCTTTAGGGAAGTCTTGCAATAAGCCCAATAGTGGTGAATACTGCTGGCGTTTTCTTGTCTGAGTTTCTTGCGAGCAACTGAAGAGGAGGCCGTATGAAGGAATATCTGGCCGAATTGGTTGGTACTTTTGTGTTGGTATTCGGCGGAGTAGGTAGCGCCGTGCTAGCGGGAGACAAGATTGGCTTCGTGGGTGTGTCGCTCGCGTTTGGCCTAGCTCTACTAGCAATGGTTTACACAATCGGACCCATCTCCGGATGCCACATCAACCCTGCCGTAACAATTGGGTTGTTGCTTCATCGAAAGATCGCCGCTGGTAAAGCCACGGGATACATCGTTGCGCAGATTGCAGGATCGATCATTGCTGCGTTTCTTATCCTGCTTATCGCCAGAGGCACGGCCGCGGGCTATGATCCAAGTGTCGCAGGACTCGGGGCCAATGGCTTCGGAGAACATTCGCTCGGTGGTTATTCTCTGCTTTCCGCATTCATTAGTGAAGTAGTGCTCACGATGTTCCTGGTGCTTACGGTTCTCGGTTCGACGGACAACAAAGCGCCCGTCGGATTTGCCGGGCTCGCAATCGGCCTGGTGCTTACTCTGATCCATTTAGTCGGAATCCCTATAACCAATACTTCCGTGAATCCCGCACGCAGCATTGGACCTGCATTGTTCGTGGGTGGCTGGGCAATAAACCAGCTTTGGCTATTCATTGTCGCGCCTGTCGTGGGAGCGATGGTGGCCGCGGGAGTTTTCGGGGTCATTCAAGCGCCCGGCGTGCCGATTACCGCGAAACAAGCTGAGCGTGCATTGGCAAGCGAGAGTGCCGAGCGCGGACGCACGGGAGCTGCGTAGAGGTTTCAAAATCGTCGCGACCGAGCGAGCAGATCAAGAGCAAGGATCCTATTTGGAAGCAGCCAACGCCCAAGTGGATAAAGGTTCAAGAAACGGATATGTAGTCGAAGGAGCGTCTGTCGCGCCCGTGAGTGAACTCTTGAACGGCACCATCTTCCCGTAAAACGTTCGTGTGCTGTCCTTGTCCTGCTTAATGAACGCGTGGTCCAGGGCTAGGCCGGCATATACACCTCGGGAGCGGGAATAACTGAGCACTTGGGCACGCATCTTCCAGTCAGTACACGCTGCGGCTTGGCGCCCAACTGGCCCGGCGGCAACGCTGGCCTCCGCACCCAATTGGAATTTGCTGGATAGCAGATTCAGCATGCCGTTGTCGTTCATGATCAACATTATGACGTCGACGGCTTGCCCGCCGAACTGGAAGCCGAAGCTGCCTCCCTTGACGCTAAAGAAGGCGGGTGCGCTCCAGCCTTTCGGAGTGCGGCAGGTGGCAACCCCGCGCCCATAGCGCAGGCCAAGAACGAAGCCGCCATTCAGCATGGACGGGACGACAGCCACACATTCCGCGGAACCCAGCACTTCTTTTGGAATAGCTTGATCCGGAGCGCCCTGGATTTCTTGAAGAATTGTTCCTGCTGCCTTTACGCGACCCTGAACTTTGGCTTCATTTTGATCCGCCGCAAATGCTGTTATCGTCAGACACGCCACCAGACTCAAGAGCAGAAGACTTCTCATTTTTATGCCTTTCTGGAAATCGATGCCTTGATTCTAGAAGCATTCGAGCGGGGATCATGAGGTTGCGAGGCAGGGAGTTATTAACTAACGAGGAGCTGGCAGTTTTTCGGATGGCGTGACCAGAGCTTCGAAATTTCGGGAGAGGCTTAAGGCTGCTTTATTTCTTTATTCCAAAAATTTGCAACTGCTGGTTGCTGGCCACGAACACCTGGCCGTTNGCCACGACCGGCACCAGGTTGGCATCGCCGCCAAGATTCGGCCACGCGCCCGCATTCCCTTTAAAGAGTTGGGTCATTGTGCTGCCACCTGATTCCGGATCGAAGGCAAAAAGATAAATGGGCGCTTTGACTGTGTTCGGCGGACGCGATAACGCCCAAATGATCGGACTGGCAGTGCCATTCGATGAAATCGTGGTAAAGAATCCTGGATCCTGCGCCCCGCCTAACGAGGGAGATGCCGTCACTTGGGTCAATGTCACTTTGGGCGCCGTCTGAAGCTTCCACACTTTCGCCTGCCTGCCGCCACTGCTGACGACTCGAGCAACTCCATCGGAAGGATCCACAAAGTAAGACGGACCACACCAGCATCGGCCCACTGAATAGCTGCCCAGCACGTTATTCTTATTCGGGAAAAAACCACCGAGCTTGTCCTCGTTCATCAGAAACATCGTTCCAGCTTTGCCTGCCGCCACCGCTAGATGCGGGGTGGATCCCGGCTGATCCGGCAATACCAGCACTCCTCCCGAGCCGAAATCCACGTCCATCGCGTCCAAAGCCGCCACGTTTCTCGGAGTAAACAGGTCAAGCACCGTCGTCAAAGTGGACGAAACTTTCACCACGCTTTCCTGAATATTGGTGACCCCATCGTATGTATTCGTCCACGCATCGGAATTACCGGTCACGAACAGAATGTTGCCGGCATCATCCGCGGCTGGACCATATCCCGCCATCCAAATCGACGAAAGAAAGTAGCCGTTTCCCCAAGTTACCTGCTGATTAGTAAGTTCGTTCGACGGGAAGGGCTTTAGTGATCCCGCCGTCCAACCCAGCAGCCAGCCCCGCGAAAGATCCGGGGCCAGATC
>JGI12635J15846_10003991_pt1 | contig 12767 bp, 7 predicted proteins | sample BlaSpr_A8_OM2_M2_FD_15846 | JGI IMG/M metagenome (IMG submission 15846) | reverse complement strand
CCTGCGACAGCGGCACGCCGCTGGCTCCGATCGAACCTGCATGAGTACCAGTGACATCGGCGGCAATACCCCAGCCGCGATCTAAATTCGCGCCCAGTTCGATCGAGCCTCCCTGCATCCAGAAGTTTTGGGATGTGTTGGCCTTCAACGAGCGCTCTCCGATGTAGGTGACGGATAGGTCGAGTCTGGTTAGCTGCGGCTCCTGCGCTTGCAGTAAGCCGGAACCAGTAAGCAGCAGGATACAGAGTGCGATGCGGAACGAGATTGGCAAGTGCGACGATCTCCCAAAGAAACTCGACTGTGAACTTGAGGTCATCAACTACTGCACCGTCAGGGTGACGGTCGTCAAATGTTGCAGTGTGGCCCCGCCCGGACCGGTTGCGGTGCCAATGACGTTGATGGTGTAGCTCTGCGAAGGCTGGCCGAAGTAGCCACTGCTGGCACCGCAGCCTGCGAGGCCGCTGATGGCTGCGAGACTAAGGACCAATGCAGCGCATAGCATCAGCAGTCGTATACTGCGGACCTTGCGCCGCATCCGGCGGGAGAACGGCAGCAGCAGCAGGCCGAGCGCGATCGTCTCACTACGGTATCCGGTGCCAAAGAAGCCGTTGGGATCGAGCGATGCGCCGGTCGCCGCGGTCTGGATCGTCATCGTGAAGCTGGTCGGGGTGGCACCGATCGTAATGACTTGCGGCGTGAATGTTGCCGTAGCTCCCGGCGGAAGGCCAGTAACCGATAGTGTTACTGGGAAGGTAAATGGACCGCTAACCGGCAGCAGGTTGAAGGCGTAGCTCGCGGGCCGGCCTGGCTCGACGGTCTGGCTTCCGGGCGTCGTGGCGCCGGGCGTGAAGTTGAAGTCGAGAACGAGCTGCGAGAGTACGGCGGAGGTGTTGCCCGTGAAATTCGTGTCGCCCGCATAAACGGCAGTAATGGTATGCGCACCGCCGATCAGCACTGGCGCGATCGATGCGAAACCGGCGGTAAGCGCCGAGCTGCCAATCAGCGTTGTGCCGTCATAGAAAGACACGTTGCCTGTCGGCGTTCCAATGCCTGTCGGTTTGACCGTTGCGGTGAAGGTAATGGCCTGGCCGGCAAAGGCAGAAGCAATATTTGAGGCCAGCGTAACCGTCGTCGCTGTTTGTACGGCGGTGCCGGTCAGCAGGATGCTCTGGGGGACGACACTTGCGCCGCCGAAGAGGACCGACCCATTGGCTGCGCCTGGGGCGGTTGGCAGGAAGGCGACGTTCTGCGTGCAGTTGGTGCCCGGGGCCAGAGTGATGGGCGCCGCGCTGCAAGAGCCGCCGGTCGCAGTGGTGAAGGCTCCGGTGAACACGATCGAAGCGACGGTAATCGAGGCTGAGCCGGTGTTTGCCAGGGTCACGCTCTGCGGTACGCTCGGGACGCCCACGCCTCCGCTGGCAAAGATCAGGGTTGGCTGGGCCGCCATGCGCAACCGCTCGTTGAGTTTATCGGCGATGGTTAGGTTGCCGGACGCGTCCAGAGCCACTGCCTCGGGGAAGTTCAGGATCGCGCTTGTCGCTGGGCCGCTGTCGCCGCCAAAACCCTGCTGGTTGCTGCCCGCCACGGTCGCAATCGTGCCGCCGCTCATCTGACGGATGCGCTGATTGTCGGTATCAGCAATATAGACATTCCCCGCCCCGTCGACGCTCACGCCACCGGGTTTGGCCAGCGTCGCTGCGCTCCCGCTCGCACCGTCGCCCGAGAAGCCGCCGGAGAAGCTGGGAGTGCCGCTGCCGGCAATGGTCGAGATCGTACCCGTCGACGTGATCATGCGCACACGATGGTTATGGCGGTCGGCAATGTAGACGTTTCCGCTCGCATCCACCGCAACGCCGGTCGGCAGGTCGAGTGTTGCAGCAGTTGCCGCTGCGCCGTCGCCTGCGTACAGCTCTTCTCCATCACCGGCAATCGTCGTGATGGTTGTGCCAGTGATCTTCCGAATACGCTGGTTGTTGGTGTCCGCGATGTAGACGTTGCCGGTCGAATCGACCGCCACAGCGCTCGGCAGCCATAGTTGGGCTGCGGTTGCCAAGTCATTGTCGCCGGAGTAGCCCGGAGCGCCAGTGCCCGCGATGGTTGTGATGGTGCCGCTGCTCACCTTTCGAATCCGATGGTTATGCGAGTCGGCGATATAGAGATTGCCGCTGGCATCGACCGCCACTCCATTCGGCGTGTCAAGCAGCGCTGAAGTCGCGGGTCCGCTGTCCCCACCATAGCCCTCGATGCCGTTGCCGGCGACGGTTGTGATCTGGCCGCTGCTTGCGATCTCGCGCACGACGTGATTTTGGGCATCGGCGAGGTAGAGATTGCCATTCGCGTCATACGCTACTGCGCTGGGCGAGGCCAGCGTCGCCGACGATGCCGCGGCGCTATCACCGGTATAGCCCAGCACGCCCGTGCCTGCGGTGGTCGTAACGCTACGGCCAGGAGTGACCGTCAAGACGCCTTGTGCGTGCAGCGAGCCTGAGACTGTGAAGATTAAACCCATAAGTACGAAGAGCAGAGCTGCTGCGCTGAAAACAGAACGGAGGGTCGCGTTCGCCACCTGGCTCGAGCTGATCCCCGAGCGCAGCGTGGAGAGGTCGAACTGCAGCAGCGCAGCGTCGCGGTTGCTCACATCGAGCTTCGCCGGCGTGCCGAAGTTGAAGCCAACCATCCGGATCTCTCGGATACAGGGATCCATATTGATCTTCCTTTCCCTTTCTGTGGCGCTTCATTTCGGTTTCGCTGAAACATCAATGTTCACAGCAACGCGAGAAGTAAGAGGCGTTGGAGAAGTAATCTGCGAATCTAAGGCCGCGCCCTGGCCTTCCGCTCGTGGGACATAACTCAGTTACCTACTCAGGCGGAGATGACGAAGAGGGCCGGGAAGCAGGAACTACGGTGACACAGAAGGATTCGCGCACCGGGGAGACGGTCATCTTAGGGGCGTCTCCCTGGTAATCCGGCACGAGTTGGGGAGAACTGAGAACGCCAACCAGATGGTAGGTACCCGGGTGCGTCATAGGCGGAAGCCGTGCCTCAACGTGGAAGTAGCCGTTTCCGATGGCGGTCATTGTTCCATGATGGCCGGTGTCCAATACAAGCCTGGATGCGGGATTGAGGGTGACACCGCCCTCCCGAAAATGCTGAAAGACCAGGCGGGTGGACTTGAGGCCGGTGACTGCCCAGGAGGGGTCGAAACCGGGGTTCCAGTCGAGGGAGATGAAACCTCCCTGAGGCACGGACGGGCAGGCGCCGGAGACCAGCGGTACCGGCTGCAGAGGGGGAGCAGCGGGTGACGCAGCAGCGTCCTGCGGCGCCTGCGCGGGGGCACAGACGAAGGCCAGGAGACTGAGGCCACCGATGAGGGCCCTGGTACGAATCGAAGAGGATGGTCGATAGATCACTGCTGCTCCGTCCTGGTTGCTATTTGTCGCTTCGTTTTCAGGGACATTGGGTATCGCGTCGCGGTGGGTGAAGTCCTGTTCGGATCCATGGCCTCTTGAGAGGCGATGGTGATTCAACTACTTACGCGCTCGCTACAATTCGTTAATGATCCACCAGTGTCCGGTGCCGTCGCTCACCATGATTATGAAACACACTACGGAAACGCTGGTTTGATTTGCGGTTTCGTCGGGTGGATTGTTTATCGTCGTCCCACCGGAGGCCTGAACGGTGAAGGTGCTGCCAGCGTTTGTAGGGGTGTTGTCCGTGAAGATCAACTGCTGCCCTGCTGTGGTTGCCGCCGGCAGGGTAAACGTCCCCTGATCCGCAGCAAGATAGAAGGTGCTCTTCGTCGTCGAAAGCGTTTCGCCGTTCGCGGCCGTACCTCCGAAGGCAAGATTTCCTCCGGATCCTGCGCCGTTGGGGAAGTTGATGGAGATGGCTGGCGTGCTGGTGGTATTGCTGATGGTGAGGGTGCCGGCTCCGGCGGCGGCGGTGTTGAGGACCGAGGCGACGGTGACGGAGGTGACTGTGCCTGTGCCCGCAGGGCCTGTTGGACCTTGAGGACCGACGTTGCCTTGCGGGCCCTGAGCGCCTGCTGATCCCGTCGCTCCAGCTGCTCCAGCCGCTCCGGCCTGGGCAACCAGACCCCAGACGAGGGGGTGTGTGGGGGGGTCGGTAGCGGTGTTGGTACTGGTTCCGAGAACGATGTAGCTGGAGCCGTCGGTGGAGCAGGCCGCGCAGAAGACGACTTGTCCGGGCTGATAGGTGGTGGCGGAGGACCAGTTACCGGCCTGGCTGTAGGTGCCGGTGGGGCCGATGGGGCCGGCATTGCCGGTCGCTCCGGCGGGGCCGGTGGGGCCGGCATTGCCGGTTGGGCCGATGGGCCCGATCGCTCCGGTAGCGCCTGTGGAACCGATTGGGCCAGTCAAGCCGGTGGGGCCGGTTAGGCCGGTTGGGCCGATGGAACCGATTGGGCCGGTAGAGCCGGTAGAGCCGGTCAGGCCGATGGGGCCAATGGGACCGATGGGTCCTATCGCTCCGGTCGCGCCGACGGGGCCGACTGGGCCGGTTGCACCTTGTTGTGCGATGAGGTTCCAGAAGGAGGTTTGGGTGGGGGGATCCTGATTGGTGTTGGTGGCGAGCGCAGTGTAGCTCGAGCCACTGGTGGAGCAGGCAGCGCAGAACACCACCTGTCCAACCTGATAGGTCACTGACGGGGACCAGTTGGTAACAACTCCCAGGGTGCCGGTAGCTCCGGCTGGCCCCGCAGATCCTGCTAGTCCGGCAGAGCCTGTCATCCCCGGAATGCCCTGCGCTCCGTTTATTCCCGGAATACCCTGCATCCCCTGAGGACCCTGCGGGCCCTGCGCGCCGGTTGCACCCATCGACGTAACTGTAATGTCCAGACTCGCCGCGTGCCCGGTCTCGTCATTTTCCTTCGAATCCAGCAACAGATTGGCTGCTGTGGAAGTCAGAGCGAAGCCAAAGTTCGTGGCCGGCGCAGTCACCCAGCCCTGCACCAAGGTGGTCACATCCAGCGTGACATACTGGCCTGCGATCGCCGCCGGAAATCCGTTGACCGGCGCACCGATCGCCGGAATCGTCGCATAAGTCACTGCCGATTCGCTCCACGCCGAGGTCACCGGCGAGAGGCTTACCGTGCCGGTGGTGTTGACGCGGTTGACAAACACTGTCAGCGTGGCATGCGCAACCTGGCTGGAGGTCAGTCCCGCCGGCAGCGTGGTGAGATCAAACTGCAGCAGCGCAGTATTGCCATTCCCAACATACAGATTGGCCAGCGTGCCGAAGTTAGTTGTCGAGCGAGTCGAACTGACGTGCGCGTCGCCGGTCAGGGTAACGCCCGTCGCATGGGCAGCCGAGCAGGCAAAGGTCGCGGCTATAAAAACGGTAAGTAGTCGGGCAATCGCGAGACGGTTCAAGAGAACACTCCTTCTCAGGAGCATGCTCACGGATGAAAGTCCGACGAGAATATCCCAAGACAACTCAGCGTGGGGCGCAAAAAAAACAAGACACAGTGCCTGAATCAACAGAAATCTTTATCGTCCAGGCATGTGCAATCAAGAACTGTGGGATCCGCATAAGCGGACATGACTTCCGATGAGTGAATGGTATCTTTCAAGGACGTGGCGGCCTATACAACTTTCGCGGAGCAGTGCAGGTTTTGATACCGGAAACGCAAATCCCTCCAAAATTTGATTTCACCGCGAAGTAAATTGGAAGCTTAGTCAGACTGCGAGCGCGTTTTGGCCTTCAGGGCTGGCCCTCTGTCGGACAAGCCCGGAAGACTCAGGATGATCTAGAGGGAAAGTCCGGGACGCGCCAAGATTAGATCTGCGCTACTCCACCATCGACGAAGAGTTCAACGCTGTTGACGTAGCTCGCTTCATCGGATGCGAGGAAGGAAACAGCTTTGGCGATCTCATCGGAATCACCGAGCCTGCCCAGAGGAACATTGTCCGCGAGTTCCTCTTTCAGTTTGACGAGTGCATCGCCCTGTTGCCATGTGTCAAAAATCGGCGTATCGATGTGGCCCGGACTAAGCGTATTCACGCGAATGCGACGCTCACGGAGTTCGTTGCTCCAGGTGCGAGCAAACGAGCGGATCGCTGCTTTGGATGTATCCAGTCTTTGCCATGAAAGTTTCCACCTACTTCCTGGGCGCATCGGAGTGGCTGTTGGAGCACTTTTGCTGGCCGGCTTCTGGAACAAAAAGCTTGGAACCTTGGGCGCTCTTGGGTCAGTGGTCACATTCCTCTGCACAGTCACAATCATTCCATTCATGCCGGACGGCTGTGCTCCCTCGGCTGGTGGATTTCCCGCGATGGTAGGGAACGTGGCCTTTCTGATGAAAGACCTGGTTCTGCTTGCGGTATCGTTCTACCTGCTCAACCACATTTCTTGTCAGAGCCACACCGACAAGAAATGTGGTTGCAAAGCAGGAAGCAGTGATGCGGTGAAGCAATTCACCATATCCCCGCTCTATTCAGCTTGTTATCTGCCATTGCGATCCATGCGCAGGTTGTAACTCCTATATCGAGCCTGCAGTTAGAATCTTCGGATAAATGGCTGGTGCAAGGCTTGCAACGGCAAAGTCGCCGGCGTTGGCTTAGAAGAAGGCATCGACACACAGCCGCTTTTATTTGCGCTGCCTAACGCTGCTCCAAAAGCAGTACGCCATGCCTGGGAACCCGAAGTGCAGTTCCCGCGTTGAGAACTAATTCTTCCTTAGTCCAGAGGTCAAGTAAGTGTTTGCCTTTAAAATCGGCAAGCACCTTCAGGCCAGGATCAAAATCCATTGTAGATTCGCCACGATTGAAGAACGCGATCGCTTTTTTGCCTCCCGACAGTTCTTTCACCCAAATCTCTATCGGACCCTCGGCCCAAACTCTTTTGCCCTGATGCCCGAGCACGTCCTGATCTAAAGCGATGACGTCTCGATTCATGAGAATTGCCTTGGTTTCAGGACTCATATTGTTCAGATCGTTACCAGCCAGGAGCGGTGCAGACAGCATCGCCCACAAACTCATGTGCACCTCATACTCCGAACGGCTCATACCGCCGTTACCAACTTCCAGCATATCCGGATCATTCCAGTGACCAGGACCTGCGAATTTTTCGAGCCCATCTTGCTGGAAGCCGATCAACGTCATGCGATCCCAATGGTCACTGATGTCGTCTGTTGTCCGCCACAGATTGCCGCCGGCCTCCGGCGCCCACTTCCACACCGCATACAGCCCATACTGGCAAAAGCTGTACACCATGGGGCGGCCTGTCTTAAGGATCGCAAGGTGCATCTTCTCGTAGGCTGCCCGCTGAATGGCCGTGGCCTTGTCCAAATCGCTTCCTGCCTCCTTTTTAATAATGTCTCCGAAGCTGCACTGGTCATACTTCAGATAGTCGATGCCCCACTTCGCATATGTCTGCGCATCCTGCTCTTCGTGGCCATAGCTTCCTTCATAACCGGCGCAGGTCTTCGGCCCTGGCGAGGAGTAGATTCCCAACTTGAGGCCCTTCGAATGGACATAGTCCGCAAGGGCCTTCATGTCGGGAAACTTCTCATTCGTGTGAATGATTCCTTGAGCGTCGCGCTTACCCTCCCATGTGTCGTCGATATTGACATACACGTAGCCGGCGTCTCGCATTCCACTGGCGACGAGAGCATCCGCTGCGGTACGCACGTCGGCCTCGGTCACCTTTCCGGCAAAGTGATTCCAACTATTCCAGCCCATAGGCGGCGTTGCGGCAATCGGAGAGATCTGTGCGGTCAAACCTGCAGAAGACAAAAGCGCTACGATCAAACACAACTTATAAGCTCTAATCACTCTACCTCCTTGAATATATGAACCACGGTTTCTGGACAACAGCTCAGTTGAGCACAAGGTTGGTAGCGTGAGCAATTTGCTTGCTTTAATGTTTGCTTCAACTGATAGCATCACCATCCCTGGCGCAGAAAAATCTCCAGGTGTCGCGTGATGGAGGTATATGAGGCGGATCACTTTACCGGGAATGTATAGATTCTTGCCGCTAACCTGAACCATACTCGCTTTTATTGCATCTCCATCAATTAGCCGATCGGGTTCGTCTCAAATCCTCGGCCAGAAGAATTGCGTCAGCGATTTCTCGCATTGACTTTCGCCGTTGACGGCTCTCCTTTTGCATCATTTGATAGGCATCTTCTTCGCTCAAAGATAGATCGCGCTGTAAGAGGTTCTTTGCGCGGTCTACAGCCTTACGCGTCTCCAGCCTCGAAGTCAGTTGTGTATTTTCCGTCTCCAGTCTCGCCCGTTCAATCTCCGCACCCACCAGAAAACCTAACGTCGAAAGCAGCCTTACCTGCTCATTCGTATGGCGGTAAGACATACGGTGCTGCAGATTGATCACCCCAACCACTCGTCCCGCGCAGAGAATGGGCGTACACAACATAGCTTCAAAGTGATCTTCAGGAATATTTTTGAATGCCTTGAACCGCGGATCACTCGAAGCAGCCGATGCGATCGCCACAGGCTGCCGGTGCTTCGCCACCCATCCTGTTACCCCTTGCCCCACCTGCACGCCAATGTGATCGATCAAGTCCGCGTGAGGGTTCTTTGACGCACGCAGCATCAAATTCTCACCCTCCAGCACGTAGAGAAAGCACGAGTCACAAGGAATGACACTCGCAATAAAGTCGACGATACGATCCAGCACCAGATGCAGAGAATCCGCTGCGGCCATGCGACTGCTGATCTCATGCAAAAAATCCATCTCTGCCAGACCATCGCGAAACCCAGCCATAGTTGAAGTAGACGCAGCCACGCGCCGCACCGCTGCGGGTCGCACTTCTTTCGCTCCCTCTACCCCGGAAGGCTGCGATACCACAGCCCCCATCTCGCCATTGCGCTTCTTCTCCAACAATCTGCTGGAGTATTGCGCTGCTTCATTCACCAGGAAACCCATCTTCGGGCGCGATGGCTCGAAGTCCGGCTCGATCCCGTAGTGCGCCAGTTCCTCCGAAGTCGTAGGTCCGATCGAGAGCACTACCGTCTTCCGTAGTGTCTCCCGCAACTGCTCCTCCACGCCCATTTGCTCGGCAACCCGGAAGAGATGGATGATCTGCACTGCGGTCATGAACAGCACAACGTCTACTATCCCGTTCAATATCCCCAGCACACACTCCCGCAGTGGCTGCAGGTCTTCCGGCAACGCCCACTGATACACCGGCACCTTCGTCAGTTCGCGAGTNCGGCTGCTCAGTTCAGCCAGCAACTCCGGATTTGAGGCGCCATACTCCTGCACGACCACACGCATCTCGCTCAGGGAATCACCGAACGTTCCTTCGATTACTTGTAGGAGTTCACGCCAGGTGCTTGGCTCTTCCGCTGTGACATCCACCGCAACCTTCAGGTCACGAAGCACCGAACTTGGCTTCGCACCACGCGCGGCAATCTTCACCTTCCGTAGCGCCGCAAGAAACTCATCTCGGTCATAGCAAGTCTGAACGATCTCCAGCATCGCACGTACACCGACGCCCGTCATGAAGAGGATCAGATCGTATTTGCCCTCAAGCAGCTTTCTGGCAAACTCCAGCACATGCTCGTTCGATTCCAACCCCACCTCACGCATCGACGGCACAACAATCGGTTCGCCGCCGTACGTGCGGATCAGCTTCTCAACCTCTTTCGCTCGGCGAGATTCGAGCGAAAGTACGCGAAGTCCGTTGAAGCTCGCATGCGCCACGCTTCCTCCATCTCCAGCCTTATCAAAATCGTTGCCTCATCCCTCATCGGGACATCGCAGCAGACGGCGATGTCCGTTCAAATACATCTATTCCGAGAAGGAGACCATCTTCTGATAATAGACGCGACTGTCAAGAGGAGCCTAGCCGCACACCAGCGCAACACTCACTGCGGGCGTCTTAGACCTATGTAAAAAATGACTTGAGCATGGACTGGACGCTCAGGAACGGCTCACCAGCTTGGGTGATTCCCGAACGCTTGATTGCTCAGCGACACGTCAAGGTGTAGTGGTGATGAGGATTTCGTATCCTGGCACAGACACGCCATTCAATCAAGATACATCTGTAACCTCCCGTCATTTTGCTTCATTCTCGCGATTCATGCTTGCACTCGGGCCTGTTTCAGGCTAATCTCTGCCCATCGGTGACTCCGTTCGGATCGCTCGATACAGTCGTCGGCACCAGGATGTGTCCGGCGCTACACAAACTCCAAGTTCATCCCAAGCTCCAAGAAGAGCCCTGATCGTAATCCGCAGCTCCCCATCTAGGGATCATCTGCTGCGATTCATTCTGGCTTGCGTCCGCTCGTCTGTATCGACTCTTCCGACAGACCTGCAGCTCGCACAAGCACACTGTTTGCCCCGCGCACACGGCTGTCGCTTCAAGAGGAGCTTCGGTATGAGCAGCAACATCGTTCTCAATTCGGCAGAGTTCACCGGCGAGCAGAAGGAATATCTTCGGAGTTTCTTCGCGGGCATTGCTCAGCGCGGCCTCACTCCCTTTGTCGGTCATACCGCCGAAGGGCTAATCACCAGCGATCCCGCATCTGGTCTGCCCAACCAGGCCATTGAATCGGAACCACTATGGTTCAACGCTCCCGTCTCCGATCTCTCCAGAGAAGAGCGTTGGAAGTTCGAGCAGGATCCATTCACCATCTGGGAGAAGCTTCTTCATTACTCCAATCAGAACCAGCCTCCAACCGAGGACGACCGCTTCCGTATCAAGTACTTCGGCCTCTTCTACGTCGCACCTGCGCAGGACTCCTTCATGCTCCGCCTTCGCGTTCCTGGCGGCATCCTCACCACTCAACAGCTACGCGGGCTCGCCCAGATGGCGCATGATTGGGGTTCCGGCCACGCCGATCTCACCACCCGCAGCAATCTTCAGATCCGAGAGTTTCAGCCCAAAGACATTGTCCGCGTTCTCAATCGCGTTCAGTCGCTTGGCATGACCTCTCGTGGCTCTGGCGCTGACAATATTCGCAACATCACTGCGTCTCCCACCACCGGCCTCGATCCCCAAGAGTTGCTCGACGTCGCTCCACTCGCCGAAGCCCTTCAGGCCTACATCTCCAACTCTCCCGACATGTACGAACTGCCGCGCAAATTCAACGTCGCGTTCGACAACGGCGGTGCCATCTCGGTCGTCGCCGACACCAACGACATCGGCTTCGTGGCCGTCGAAGTCGGCGAAGGCCACAGCGTTCCTGCGGGCATCTACTTTCGCGTTCTGCTCTCAGGCATTACCGGCCATCGTCAATTCGCTACAGACTGTGGCATCTTACTGCGCCCTGACCAGACTGTCGCCGTCGCCGTCGCCATGATTCGCATCTTCACGAAACACAGCGATCGCACTAACCGCAAAAAAGCTCGTCTCAAATACCTCATCGACAGTTGGGGCGTTGAGAAGTTCCTTTCCGAAACTGAAAGACTCCTCGCCTTTCCGCTCATCCGCATTCCTACCTCAGAGTGCGAACCTCGCCGTCCCACCGACCGTGCAGGGCACATCGGTATCCATCCGCAATCTCAACCCGACCTCCACTACATCGGCCTCTCCATCCCTGTCGGTCGCCTGCCAGTCGCGCAGATGCGCGCCATCGCCGACATTGCCGACCGCTTCGGCTCCGGCGAGGTGCGCCTTACCGTCTGGCAAAATCTTCTCATCCCCAACATCCCCACTCACTACCTCACGGCAGCACAACAGGCTCTCACGAGCGCCAGCCTCAATTACAAAGCGGGCACTGTCCTCAGCGGCACCATAGCCTGCACTGGCAACCAGGGCTGCCGCTTCGCTGCCTCCGACACCAAAACCCACGCTGTCTCCCTCGCCAATCTCCTTGACGACCGCTTTCCCATCCTGAATCAGCCCATCAATCTCCACGTCACCGGCTGCCATCACTCCTGCGCGCAGCATTACATCGGAGACCTCGGTCTCATGGGCGTCAAAGTTGGTAGCGAAGAGGGCTACCAGGTCTTCATCGGCGGCGGTGCAGATCAGGACCAGGGTCTCGCCCGCGAACTAATCCCCGCCATCCGGTTCACAGAACTCCCCGCAAAAGTGGAAAATCTCCTCGCCACCTACACCCAGCGTCGCAAGTCCGAAGAGTCCTTCCTCGCCTTCACCCGTCGCCACACTATCGCCGAACTCCAATCCTTCTGCAACCCGCAGGACTCCTAGCCATGCATATGCCCCCCTACATCCCCGACAACGCGCCCTTCACAGCCGAGCAGCGTAGCTGGCTCAACGGATTCCTCGCCGGCCTCTACTCCAGCGCCGGCCCTGTCGCAGACCCACCGGCCTCCCTCAAAATAGCCGTACTCTACGCCTCGCAGTCCGGCACCGCCGAAAGCCTCGCGCGCAAAGTCACCAAAGACCTCAAAGCGAAGGGCCACATTGCCTCACTCATCTCCCTTGAGGGCTACACCCCGGCCGCACTTCTCGCAGAGCGCTATGCCATCCTCATCGTCAGCACTTATGGCGAAGGTGATGCACCCGATGCGGTTAAACCCTTCTACGAGCAGCTCTGCCTCGAACACTTCCCCTGCTGTGGAAACCTCTCCTATGCCGTACTTGCGCTCGGCGACTCCAGCTACGAGCACTTCTGCAAATTCGGCAAGGACCTCGATGCGAAACTCGCGGCACTCGGCGGCGTCCGCATCGCAGAACGGGTTGACTGCGACGTCGATCTCGACGCGTCCTTCGCCCAGTGGAAGGCCGTCGTCCACGCCAGTCTCGACGACATCACCGCCGCGCGCCCCGCCCGCACCGCACCCTCTACCTCCGTCGTTCCAGCGCCACCCGC
>JGI12635J15846_10003989_pt1 | contig 12768 bp, 11 predicted proteins | sample BlaSpr_A8_OM2_M2_FD_15846 | JGI IMG/M metagenome (IMG submission 15846) | reverse complement strand
CTCAAACGGTCCAGTCCAGAATCACCTTGCCGCTCTGGCCTGAGAGCATGGTCGCGAACGCTTCTTCGTAGTCGTCAACGGCGAAGCTGTGCGTGAGGATAGGGGAGAGATCGAGTCCGCTTTGCAGCATGGCGACCATCTTGTACCAGGTCTCGAACATCTCGCGGCCATAGATGCCTTTGATCTCCAGTCCCTTGAAAATCACCTGGGTCCAGTCGATGGCCATGTGCGCCGGCGGAATCCCCAGCAACGCCACCTTGCCGCCGTGATTCATTGCTTCGAGCAAGCCCGTGAACGCGCTCGGCACGCCGGACATTTCAAGCCCGACGTCAAACCCTTCCGTCATGTGCAGCTCGGCCATCACGTCGCGCAACGAGGTCTCCGATACATTCACCGCCCGCGTCGCGCCCATCTTGCGGGCAAGCTCCAGCCGATAGTCGTTCACGTCGGTGATCACCACGTTGCGCGCGCCTACATGCTTGGCAATCGCCACGGCCATGATGCCGATCGGTCCAGCGCCCGTGATCAGCACGTCCTCGCCGACGAGATTGAACGACAGCGCCGTATGCGTTGCGTTGCCGAACGGATCGAAGATAGCGGCGAGATCGTCGGAAATCTCGGGTGGAATCTTGAACGCATTGAACGCGGGAATCACCAGGAATTCGGCGAATGCACCTGGACGATTGACGCCTACGCCCACTGTATTGCGGCACAAATGCCTACGCCCTGCACGACAGTTGCGGCAGAAGCCGCAGGTGATATGGCCTTCGCCCGACACGCGGTCGCCGATCGCGAAGCCACGCACTTCCTGCCCCATCTCGACAATTTCGCCCACATATTCGTGACCCACATGCATGGGCACGGGAATGGTCTTCTGCGCCCACTCGTCCCATTTCCAGATATGGATGTCGGTGCCGCAGATGGCCGTGCGCGTGATGCGGATCATCACGTCGTTATGACCGACTTCTGGCTTCTTGACGCGAGTCAGCGTCAGGCCCGGTGCACGTTCTAGCTTTGCCAGTGCTTTCATGATTGTCTCGATGTCTCAGATGATGCCCAGTGAACGGCCGACGCGCGCGAACGCATCCACCGCGCGATCGATCTGCGCCGGCGTATGCGCGGCGCTCATCTGCGTGCGGATACGCGCGCGGCCTTTCGGCACTACCGGGAACGAAAACCCGATCACGTAGACGCCTTCATGCAGCAGCGCGTCCGCCATGCGCGATGCTACCTGGGCGTCGCCGAGCATGACGGGGATGATGGGATGTTCGCCGGGGACGAGCGTGAAACCGAGCTTGCTCATGGCGTCGCGGAAATGCGCGCCGTTGGCTCGCACGCTGGCACGTAACTGGGCGCCTTCATCGCTTGCCAAGAGTTCGAGGACCTTGAGCGTGGCGGCGGCAATGCTGGGCGCCAGCGAATTCGAAAACAGATAAGGACGCGAACGCTGCCGCAGTAACTCGACGATCTCGCGGCGCGCGGCTACGTAACCGCCGGACGCACCGCCCAGCGCCTTGCCCAATGTGCCCGTGATGATGTCGACGCGCGACAGCACGCCACAATGCTCAGGCGTACCTCGTCCGTTTTCACCGATAAAGCCCACTGCATGCGAGTCATCGACCATGACCAGTGCACCGTAACGATCGGCAAGATCGCAGATGCCGGAAAGATTCGCGATGATGCCGTCCATCGAAAACACGCCGTCGGTGGCGATCAGCTTGAAACGTGCGCCGGCCGCATCCGCTTCGCGCAGTTTGGTCTCAAGGTCGGCGAGATCGTTGTTCCTGTAGCGATAACGTTTCGCCTTGGACAACCGCACGCCGTCGATAATGCTCGCGTGATTCAGTTCGTCGCTGATGATGGCGTCGGATTCGTCGAGCAAGGTTTCGAACAGGCCGCCGTTTGCATCGAAGCAACTCGAGTACAGGATGCAGTCGTCGGTTTGCAGGAAGGCGGCAAGCGCTTGCTCGAGTTCCTTGTGGACGGTCTGCGTGCCACAGATAAACCGCACCGACGCCATGCCGAATCCGTCATGATCCAGGCCCGCTTTTGCGGCCTCGATCAGGCGCGCATCGTCGGCGAGACCGAGATAATTGTTGGCGCAGAAGTTCAGCATGTCGCCGCCGCCCGCGAGCCGGATGTCGGCGGATTGCGGACTCGAGATCACGCGCTCGGTTTTGTAGAAACCGTCGGCGCGAATCTGATCGAGGGTGCTGCGCACATGCGCAAGATAAGAATCGTGCATGGATCATGCTCCTAAGTAATACGAGGACAGCCACGAGGACGGCACACGAGGACCGCACGGCAACGCCGTTTCGATGGCGCGGCTGCCAGTATGAAGGAAAATGCCATTCGCGCGAACGGTCGGGCGGCGCTGACCGGGATCAGAAAACCCGGAGATCCTAGAGAACCGCCAGCCAGCCTCCATCGACGTAGATGATCTGACCGTTCACATAACTCGACGCCGGCGACGAGAGATACACCGCCGTGCCGACCAGTTCTTCGGGTTTGCCCCAGCGTTGCGATGGATTGCTGCTTTTCACCCATGCATCGAACGCGGCGTTTTCTATCAGCGCCTGGTTCATGTCGGTCAGGATGTAGCCCGGACCGATGGCGTTCGCCTGGATATTCGACGCGGCCCATTCGGCGCTCATCGCACGTGTCAGCATCTTGATGCCGCCCTTGGCCGCTGTGTACGCGCCCACAGTCGCGCGTGCTGCCTCGCTCGTCAGGGAACCGATATTCACGATCTTGCCGCCCGATCCGCGCGCAATCATGCGTTTGGCCGCCTGTTTCGAGACGATGAACGCACTGGTCAGGTTGGTATCGATCACGCGCTGCCAGTCGCTGAGTTCTAGCTCCACAAGTGGCTTGCGGAACTGGATGCCGGCGTTGTTGATCAGGATGTCGATGTGGACACCGTCCTTGTCCCACTGCGCGAAGGCCTCGGCGACAGCGTGTTCGTCGGTCACGTCGAACGCGCGCCCGGTAGCGGCGAAACCTTTCGCCTCTAAGCGGGAGACTGCCTCTGCAACGGTATCGGCGCGCGTGCCGTTAAGAATCACAGACGCGCCGGCCTTCGCCAATCCTTCCGCAAGTGCGAAGCCGATACCGCGCGCCGATCCCGTGACGAGCGCCGTGCGACCGCTCAAATCGAATAACTCTGACATGCACTTGTCCTCTGTGTGGAGTTCGCACCGCGTTTCATACGATGGCCGCGACCGGGCAGGATCGCCGGCATCGCATTGTCTCAGGCCGCGGGAACGGCCGCATGAAACGCAAAGCGGCGGGTCTCGATGAAGACCCGCCGGTACGAAGTGTCCACATTTCGTTTTTTACATCGGATGAATGACGTAAATCTAAAACGAAGAACAGAGGCTTTGACGTGCGACAGCCCGGGTAATCACTTCAGGCGGTGTCCGCGACCCGCCTTACTTCACCACCACCTTCACATCGAAGTACTTCGCCGCCAACTGATCGATAGTGCCATCGGACTTCAGATCCGCGAGCGCGTGATTGAGCGCATCTTTCAATGCATGGTTGTTCTTGGCCACGCCAAAACCCACACCCGCGCCGAGCAGTTTTTCATCGGCTACTGCCGGTCCCGCGAACGCGAAGCCCGCGCCCTGAGGTGTCTTCAGAAAGCCCTTCGACGCAGCTTCCGCGTCCTGGAAAGCCGCATCGAGCCGGCCCGCCGCGAGGTCCGCATAGACCTGGTCTTGCGCCTGATACGACACCACGTCGACACCCGCCGTCGCCCACTTCGCCTTCGCGTAGGTTTCCTGGATCGACCCTTGCAGCACGCCGACGTGAGCACCCTTCAGGCCATCGGCTGTGGGCAGGATCTTGCTGCCTTTCTTCGCGATCAGCTGGTTCGGGATTGCGTAGATCGGATTGGTGAAATCGATAGCCCCTTTACGCTGATCGGTGATGGTCATGTCCGAGTTGATCGCGTCGAACTTGCGTGCCTGCATGGCCGGGATCAGGCCGTCGAACGAGTTCTCGACCCAGACACATTTAACCTTGAGCTTCGCGCATACCGCATTGCCGACATCGATGTCAAAACCCATCAGCTGGCCGCTCGACGACTTCGATTCGAACGGCGCGTACGACGCCTCGACGCCGAAGCGGATTTCCTTGAGATCCGCGGCCTGCGCGCTTAAAGCGGCGAACGCGGTGGTGGCGGCGACTGCGAAAGCGGCGACTTTTTGATTCAGCCAAAAAACGTTCTTCAACTTGTACCTCTCAGGTTTTGGGGCAGACATTTTATGCGTTCGCACGGTGATAACCGGCGAACGCGGGACTCGGCACTAAAAACAATCAAACGGGTTCACGCGATGACCCAAGCAGCGCGCCGCCGCGAGGTTCATCCGGGGCCTGTCCGCTATGCTTTTCGATCCAGTTGCGGCGCTCCTCGCGCGGTGTCACGCCGAAGCGGTCGCGGTACGCATTGGAGAAATGCGCAGCCGACGCAAATCCGCACGCGAGGCTGATCTGCACCACCGACTTGCTGGTGCGCTGCAATTGCGTGCGCGCCTTCGTGAGGCGCAGGTTGACGTAGTACTTCGACGGCATCGCGCCGAGATACTGGCGAAAGAGGCGTTCGAGCTGACGTCGCGAGATGCCGATGAGCCCGGCGATTTCATCGGTGGCAAGCGGGTCTTCAATGTTGGCTTCCATCAGTTGCAGCGCGTCGTTCAGGCGCGGATGGCGTTCCCCCGGCGCAGTCACGAACGGAATGCGCTGACGCTCTTCGCCCGAGCGCAGCACGCCGATACCCAGCGAATCGGCGATCCGTTCCGCCAGGTCCGCGCCCTGGTCGCGCGCGATCATCGCCAGCATGAAGTCGACGGTCGCCTGGCCGCCGGTGCAAGTCGAACGGTCGCGGTCGATCTCGAAGATCTGCTGCGTAACGATAGAACGCTCGAATTCCTCTGCGAATTGCTGGTAGGTTTCCCAGTTCACAGCCACGCGGTAACCGCTCAACTGGCCGGCCATCGCGAGCCACCAGACGCCGTGATGAATACCCGTCACGCGCGGGGTGCGGGTGCCGACGCGCGCGAGGCTTTGCAGAAAGAGCCGATAGTCGGCGAACTGCTGATAGCGTTCGCTGACCACGATCAGCCAGTCGCAGCTAGTGGCGTCGCCGAACGCGGAGTCCGCGGGAAGCTGCGCTCCGCCGGCGAACGTCAAAGGGCGGCCGTCCCACGACCAGATCTGCCACTCGTAGAGCGCATGGCCGTCGATCTCGTTCGCGAGACGCAGGCTGTCGAGGATCAGCCCGACACCGCTCATGGAACAGGGCGGCAGTACGACTATGGCCACCTTGAGCGGCTTTGCGCTCGGGCCCGGGCCCGGGTTCACGCCTACGCTCACGCGCTTACTTGAGACTGCCGGAGAGGAACTGGCGCAGCCGCTCGCTCTTCGGTGCGGTAAGCACGTCGGCCGGCGCACCTTCTTCTTCCGTGCGACCCTGGTGCAGGAACATCACATGGTTCGAGACGTTGCGGGCGAAGCCCATTTCGTGTGTGACCACGATCATCGTGCGGCCCTCTTCGGCAAGCTTCTGCATCACCTTCAGCACTTCGCCGACCAGTTCCGGGTCGAGCGCCGAAGTGGGTTCGTCGAACAGCATCACGTCGGGATGCATTGCCAGTGCGCGCGCAATCGCCACGCGTTGCTGCTGCCCGCCGGACATGTGCGACGGATATTGTTTCTCGATGCGAGGCGCGAGACCGACCTTGTCGAGATACATCCGTGCGCGCTCTTCCGCTTCCTTCTTCGAGAGGCCCAGCACATGCCTCGGCGCTTCCATCACGTTTTCGATGGCAGTCATATGCGACCACAAGTTGAAGTGCTGGAACACCATGGCGAGTTTCGTGCGCACACGCTGCAACTGCTTGCGGTCGGCCACGTCGTGGTTGCCCGCGCGGTCCGCCTTGACGAGTACCGTCTCGCCGTCCACCACGATCTGCCCGGCGTTCGGCCGCTCGAGAAAATTGATGCAGCGCAGGAACGTGCTCTTGCCCGAACCGCTCGCACCGATGATGCTGATGACGTCGCCCGCACGAGCGGAAAGCGACACGCCCTTGAGCACTTCATTGTCGCCGTAGCGCTTGTGAATGTCTTGCGCGACCAGTTTCGTCGCGGCATCTTTGGCGGTTAGCTCCAACGCGTACTCCCGAGAGTGATGACTGTAATACGGTTTAAACAAGGTAACGATCTGATTTGAAACTCAACGACGCGCCGTGCCCAGATACCCAAGCCAGCGCTTTTCAGCGCGCCGGAACGCGCCGATCAACACGAACGACACAACCAGGTAGATCAGCGCGGCGATCCCGAACGACTCGAACGACTGATAGGTTGCCGAGTTTGCGTCGCGTGCGACCTTCAGGATGTCCGGTACGGTCGCCGTGAACGCAACCGTGGTGGCGTGCAGCATGAGGATCACCTCGTTACTGTACAGCGGCAGCGAGCGGCGCAGTGCAGAAGGCAGGATCACGCGCCAGTACACGGTGAACGTGCTCATGCCGTAAGCGCGTGCAGCTTCGACTTCGCCGTACGGTGTCGAGCGGATCGCACCTGCGAATATCTCGGTGGTGTATGCGCAGGTATTGAGTGCGAAGGCCGCGATCGCGCAGTTGAAACCGCTGCGAAAAAACGCTTCGAGCAGCGACTGCGAGCGCACGAATTCGAGACTGTACATACCTGTGTAGAGCAGCAGCAGCTGCACGTAGAGCGGCGTACCGCGAAACACGTAAGTGTAGATGCGCACCGGCGTGGAGAGCCAGCGGTTCTTCGAGACCCGTGCACAGGCAAGCGGAACGGCCGCGAGAAAACCGAGCGCGAGCGAGCTTGCCAACAGCCACAAGGTCACGACGAGACCCGAGGCGCGCATGCCGTCGGAGTAGAGAAACGGGCGCCAGTAATCGGCAAGTATCTGGATCATGTGGGGTCGCCTGGCGCTTAGAGATCGGCGTGCCGCACGCCGGTGGAATAGCGGCGTTCGAGATACAGCAGCACGATGTTCGAGGCAGTGGTGATGACGAGGTAGCCCAGCGCCGCGATCATGATGAAAAAGAACATGTTGTACGTGCTTTTGCCGGCGTCCTGCGCGGCCTTGACGATATCGGCGAGACCGATAATCGATACCAGCGCCGTCGCCTTGATCATCACCTGCCAGTTGTTGCCGATACCGGGTAGCGCAAAGCGCATCATCTGCGGAAACAGGATGCGGACGAACACACGCACGCCGCTCATGCCGTAGGCGCTGCCTGCTTCCAGTTGACCGCGCGGCACCGCGAGAAAAGCACCGCGAAAGGTTTCGGTGAAGTAGGCGCCGTAGATGAAACCAAGCGTGAGGACACCCGCCGTGAAGGGGTCGATATCGAACTGGTCCAGGCCGAAAGCATCGGTCAGGTTGTTGACCGCGATCTGGATGCTGTAGAAAAGCAGCAGCATCAGGACCAGGTCGGGCACCGCGCGGATCAGCGTCGTGTAGGCCGTGGCGATGCCGCGTGTGACGCGGTTGCGCGAAAGCTTGGCGCTCGCACCCGCCAGTCCGAGCAGGACGGATACCGCAAGAGACAGGACCGCGAGCTCGACCGTCTGCTTCGCGCCCGCCAGCAGCAGGGGACCATAACCGTAAAGGAACAAGTGCGTCTCCGTCTGTTGAAGGGATCGTGCGGGCATGCGCCTTATGGCGGCGGCATTGTCCGCACGACTGGCGCCGATAGTCACCAGCGAAAATTAATTGCTCAAATGCAGGGGCGGGTGTTTATTGCACTGCAACATGTGCTTTGGTCGAAGACCATGGCTTGCGATGGGCCACGCGACAGGGGCTTCTAGCGCGTCGCGGCATTCGTATGACGCTTCGCGCCATGCTGGCCGGCGAGCGGAATCCACAGGTTTTGCGTCGCTTTTCCGATAGAAACCAAGGGGCCGGCGAAGCGCTTTTAGCAGCGGCTGGCGCGGCAGATTTGCTCGCCCGATCGAAGACCGGCAGAAGAGTTAAAACGCCCGGACTTCTCATCGAAGCGCGGGCGTTTCAGGTGCTATTCCGGCTGAGTGTTTATCGCTGCATCAGCTTAGAACACGATCGTGGCATTCGCGACGAAGGTGCGTGTCGCGGACGGCAGCACGAAGTAGCCCCACGACGACATCCAGTAGCGTCGATTGAACAGGTTGTTCACGCCGGCGCGGAACGTCACGTCTTCTCCGCCGATGCGCGTTTCATACATGGCGCTTGCGTCGAAGGTCGTATAGGCGGGCACGAACTGCGTGTTGGCCGCATCGACCGCCATGTTGCCCACGTACTTTCCGCCCACGGCAAGCGTCAGGCGACGCATAGTGGACGGGTTGTATTCAACCCGTCCGGTGGCGGTGAAACGCGGCGTCGAGTACACCCGCTTGCCGTCGACGGATGGGTCGTCCACATCCACTGACTTGGCGTCTAGCCACATCACGCCGCCCATCACACGCCAGTCCTGGGCGAGCTGATACCAGCCGCTTGCATCGACGCCGGTGTATTGCTTGCGGCCGTCCTGCACGAAATCATTTGCCGTGTTCGTGTATTCATAGCCCTGGTTGACGCGGAACAACGCGATGTTCGCACCCCAGTGCTTGCGGTCGGTCTTGAAGCCCACTTCATATTGCTTGCTCTTCAACGGCCCGTAGGTCGCCGGGAAGTTCGCGTTCGTATTGCCCGCCGCACCGCCTTGCTGCAAGGATTCGACGTAGCTCGTGTAGAGCGTGGAATACGGGTCGGTCTTGACCATCAGCGCGAACGTGGGGGAGACCGGATCGGCGCTATATTGCGACGACACCGCGCCGCTCGGATCATAGACATGCTCGCGGAACTGCGCATAACGCACGCCCGCGAGTGCCGAGAAGCGTGGGGTAAACTGCACCGTATCGCTTGCGTAGAGCGCTGCCTGCGTCGTGCGCGACTGGCGATACATGTTGCCGCCAATGTTCACGTCTGCGTTCGTGAGCAGCGTGCTGCCATACAGGTTGCCGGTGCCCAGGTCGTAGCCGTTGTTCCAGCCGGTGCTGTTGTCGTATTCGCTCGTTTGCGTCTGGAAACCCGCACCGATGACCATGTCGTGCTTGAAGCTTCCCGTGTTGAACGTGCCCTGGACCATCGCGTCGACGTTCTGATAGAAGTAGCGAGTCAGTGCTGCGTAGAGCGTGTTCGTATAATCGCCGGCGTTGTTGAAGACGGACAACTGGCTGTCCGACTCCGTCCGGTTTTCCTTTGCGAAACGGTACTTGATGTTCGCCTTCCAGTTCGGCGAGATCTTGTATTCGAGGCCCGTGCCGAACGACGCCATCTCGGTCTGGTAGAAGTTCTGCGGCTGCGTCAGGCTGCGGCTGATCGAGCCTGCGTCGGGTACACCGACGCCCGAACCGAGATAGATGCCGAACAGCGTGCCGTTCGTCTTGCGCTTCTGATAGAGCCCGTCCATCGTCCATGTGAGATCCGGCGTGATGCGAAAGTCGAGTGCCAGCGAAGCCGCCTTGCGCCGCACGTGGCCGTTCGCTTCCGCCGTATTGCCTTCTTCATTCGCGACGTTGAAGCGGTAGCCGAAACGATCGTCCTTACCAAAGCGGCCGCCCACGTCGAGCTTTTCGCTGAAGATACCCGCTGACTGATAACCTACCGAAAAGCTGCGATACGGGTCATCGGTCGGGCGCTTGAGCACGTAGTTCACGATCCCGCCAGGCGCGCCGAAGCCGTACATGAAACCGGACAGTCCCTTGAGTAATTCGACTTGTTCGAACGGTTCGAGCGCGAGCTCGGTATCCCACGCCGGGAACGACTGGCCGTCCACCTTTATGCCGTTGAGAAAGTCGATCTGGATACCGCGGACACTGAAGAACGAGTTCTCGCCGGTCAGGTTGTCGCCGCCGTTTGTCACCGCGGGATCGTATTTGAAGCGATCGTTAGCCGTCGATGCCATCAGGTCCTGGCCTTCCTCGCTGGATACCGCATGCGTGGAGAACGGCGTATCGACCTGCTTGCGACTACCGAGTGCACCGCCGCTGACGGTTTCGACCTTCAGCGGCGCCGTATCGCGTTCTGCGGTGATCTTCATGGCCGGCAGGACCTTGGTGTCCGGATCGGCCTCCGTGGCGGTCTGCGCGATCGCCGTCGATGACAGGCTCGAGAGCACCACGCCCGCGCTGATCAGAAGGCCGACGCTGAGATGAAGCGGAACTGAAGCGACGGCAGGAGTTTTGTTGGTTTTGGTGCGGCGGCGGTGGTGGTCGGTCATCGGTTGGCGTGTTTCGATTTATGACGGACCGCCGTTCGATGCTGTAAACATCCCCCATTTGGCGGCCCATTGAGCCGCGCTCCTCGTGAATTTACCCGGAACGAAGGTAAACGATAATACAAGTGATTCGCATTTACATACAACAGTAAATTAACGGAATCCTTTCGGTTATCGAGCAGAGTAGCAGTGGGAGACGCCGGTTAACGCGTGTTCAGAGCGCGTGAAGCAGCCTGAGACCGTAGGCGCTGTGGAACCAGACGTGGTCCACCAGCACTGCTGCAGCGATCCATGCCGCGCCGACGATCAGCGCGTCGCATCGGCCGCTGTTCCACCAGTTCAGTGAGTGTCGCGAAACGAGCCACGGTACGCCCAGCGGGTTGGGCCAGTCGGCGAACAGGTGCATCAAGCCGCCGCATGCGAAGCCGAAGCTGATGGCGGCCCATGGGTGGACGCCGAGAAGATGGTACGAAACCGCGAGCAGTGAGAGCCAGCCCACGCCCCAATGCGTGAGCGTGCGGTGCGTGATCCATAACTTTCGCGCTCGCGTCCACCACGCCACTTCGAGCCAGTCCGGCGCGGTGCCGCCGAACACGCCTGCGCAAACACTCAGCGCGCTCCAGAGGTGATACGGGCCGGCTGCGCCTGCCTTGCTGACGACTGCTGCTGCGATCAAACCTGCTGCCCACCCAGTCGCGTGATGCGCGTTCTTCGAAGCCATGAGGTGATGCTACGTGTAGCGATGAAATAAGGTCGGGCATGTTGACACAAGAGCCGCGGGTTGTGCGCAGTGTTGTGGCATGTTCAGGGCGCGGCGAATTTGAAAACTCGACTGGCTTACGGGGGATAGCCGGAAGAAGGGCGCTCGCGTTCGCCGCAAGCGTGTTTTTATCGCCGATCGGTTCGGCACACGTTTCCCGGTAATCTTCGAGGTGCGCCCATAAAATCTGCGCGGGCGCTTTGAGCCTTGCATCGATAACCAGGAGAAAGGGTTTGGATTTTCTACGACCGGAAGTCTTGACTGCGGCCTTGTACGAGCAGCAAGCGGCAATGACCCTGTTTGTCACGGGCCAAAACGTGCCGAACCCTTGGGGCATTGCGGCGGGGATGGCGGACGCGTCCACCGCGAGGGCACTTACCATCGACACGCCGCTGCGTGTCGCGAGCAATACCAAGACATTCGTAGCTGCGACGGTCCTGCGCCTGTGGGAGCAAGGTGAACTTGCCCTCGATGAGCCCATCTCGCCGTTGCTCACGCCAACGCTGGACCGCTTGTTGAAGTCCCGCGGATATCGCACGCAGAAGATCACGGTTCGGCAGCTTTTGAGCCACAGCGCGGGCGTATACGATCACGCCGATGACCAGCGTTACTTCAAGGCGGTGCTTGCGGACCCCACGCATCACTGGACCCGAGAGGAGCAGGTTAGCCTTTCCTGTCACTACGCAGGGCCGACCAATGAGCCCGGGAAAGAGTACAAATATTCCGATACCGGATACGTTCTGTTGGGTGACATCGTCGAGCGCGTGACGCAAACGTCGCTGGCCGAGAGCGTTCGGCATCAGTTGCGTTTTGACGAGCGGGGGCTGGCATCGACATGGTGGGAAATCGCCGAGCCTCAACCTGAGGGGACGGAGGTTCGCGCGCGCCAGTACCTTGATGACATCGACCTAACCGAGGTGAGTGATCTGAGTGCAACACTGGATCTTTACGGTGGCGGCGGCCTGGTGATGTCGGTTCGTGATCTTGCTACGTTCCAACAAGACCTGTTCGAGAACCGTGTATTCGACGATCCGCTCACGCTCGCAGAAATGCTGCGCAAGGGCGACCATGAAGGCGCGGAAGATTACCGGTTGGGTGTTTCGGTGAAGCGCGTGGGTGGGCGAGCGTATTATACGCACGCCGGATTCTGGGGAACGGCGGTCTACTATTCACCGGACGCTGGGGTATCGATTGCCGGCTTTACAACCCACCGCGCCGAGCGGCCCGCGTTGGTCGCGCTCATCGAGGAATCGATCAGTGCGGTTGCAGACGGCATGGACCCGTGGGCCGATATCTGACGGTGACGATCCCACGAAAAGATCGCTTCTATATCCGGCTAGGTGGGCGATGTGCGGACTGTGAGGCTCGAGGCGCCGTTGACGGTAGCGGTGATCGCAAGGCTAGGTTAGCAACGGCACCGATTGATGGTTGTTCGTTAGTTCGTTGATAATTTTACATAAGATAAATTATCAACTTTTTAAGTGTAGGAGCAATATGAGAATGTCGTGTTCTAGCAAGATACAAATGTCGTGTTGCAGCAGCTGGCAAGCTGGTGGCTCCTTGCGGGATCATGGGAGCCAACCATGCGCGACGCTGCACTGGTGACACTGAACATGCGCGAACTCGACCGGTTGAAGGTGGTGCAGGCGATCGTTGAGACGGGTCTGAAGCCTGGCCGGGCTGCGGAACGGCTCGGGCTGAGTGTGCGGCAGGTGGAGCGGCTGGTGACGCGAT
>JGI12635J15846_10003988_pt1 | contig 12769 bp, 11 predicted proteins | sample BlaSpr_A8_OM2_M2_FD_15846 | JGI IMG/M metagenome (IMG submission 15846) | reverse complement strand
ACGTCCTGCGCCGCCTGCATATAGAGGCGGGCGCCCTCGAGCTTTTCGGTCTTGGGGCGCAGCCGGGCGATGATCTGCTGGGCGGAGGCGGCGCGCTCGTCGCGCGGTTTCAGCGTGATGAACATGTTGCCGTTGTTGCCGGCCCTGCCGCTGCCGCCGATCGCCATCGCCACACTGGCGACGTCGGGATCGTCCTGCACGATCTTGACGAGCGCCTCCATCCGATCCCGCATCGCGACGAAGGAAATGTCCTGCGAAGCCTCGGCGGTGGCGGTGATCAGGCCGTTGTCCTGCTGCGGGAAGAATCCCTTGGGGATCACGATGAAAAGGTAGACCGACAGTCCCAGCGTCGCGAAGAAGATCAGGAGCGTCGTCAATTTCCAGCGCATCGCCACGTCGAGGCCGCGCTCATAGGCAAGCAGCATCTCGTCGAATGCGCGCTCGCTCCACTGGTAAAACTTGCCGTGTTTGGTTTCCCCGTGCGCGCGCAGGAAGCGGGAGGCCATCATCGGCGTCAGCGTCAGCGACACCACCATCGAAACGAAGATCGTCATCGCCAGCGTTACCGCGAATTCGCGGAACAGCCGGCCGATGATGCCGCCCATCAGCAATAGCGGGATCAGCACGGCGACCAGCGAAACGCTGATCGACACGATCGTGAACCCGATTTCGCTGGCGCCCTTGAACGCCGCGGCGAGCGGCTTTTCGCCCTCCTCGATATAGCGCGTGATGTTTTCCAGCATCACGATGGCGTCGTCGACCACGAAACCGACCGCAATCGTCAGGGCCATCAGCGACAGGTTATCGAGGGTGTAGCCGAACACCCACATCAGCGCGCAGGCGCCGAGCAAAGCGAGCGGCACGGTCACGGTCGGAATCATGGTGGCCCAGAAACTGCGCAGGAAGATGAAGATGACCATGACGACCAGCGCAATGGTCAGCAACAGCGTGAACTGAACGTCCGCGACCGCGGCGCGAATGGTCTGGGTGCGATCGCTGATGACCTCGATCTGGATCGCCGGCGGGATCGCCGCCACCAGCCGCGGCAGCAGCGACTTGATCTTGTCGACGGTGTCGATGACGTTGGCGCCCGGCTGCTTGAACACCACCAGGAAAACGCCGCGCTTGCCGTTGGCCCAGGCCGCCTGCTTGGCGTCTTCGGGCCCGGTGACGGCCTGGCCGATATCGCGAACCCGCAACGGGCCGCCGTTGCGGTAGGCGATGATGACGTCGTTCCAGTCCTTCGAATCCAGCAACTGGTCGTTGGCGTAGATCGTGTAGGCGCGGGTCGGGCCGTCGATGTTGCCTTTGGGGCTGTCGACCGTCGTGATCGCGATCTGGTTGCGGACGTCCTCCAGCGACAGGCCCTTGGCCACCAGCTTTGCCGGGTCGACCTGGACCCGGATCGACGGCTTCTGCTGACCGCCGATGATGACTTGCGCCACGCCGGAGATCTGGCTGATCTGCTGGGCAAGCTGGGCGTCGACGGCGTCGCTGACGGTGGTGAGCGGCAAGGTCTCGGAAGTCGCCGACAGCAACAGGATCGGCGAATCCGCCGGATTGACCTTGCGGTAGGTCGGCGGCGAGGGGAGGTTTTTCGGGAGTTGGCCGCTGGCGGCGTTGATGGCGCCCTGCACGTCATTGGCGGCGCCATCGATACTGCGGTTGAGATCGAACTGGATGGTGACGGCCGCCGTTCCCAGGTAGCTCGTCGAGGTCATCTGGGCGATGCCCGGAATCTGTGCGAACTGCCGTTCCAGCGGCTGCGCCACCGAGGTGGCCATGGTTTCGGGGCTCGCGCCCGGCAACGTCGCGGTGACCTGGATGGTGGGGAAGTCCACCTGCGGCAGCGGCGCAACCGGCAGCAGTGGGTAGGCGACGAGGCCGACGAAGAGAATGCCGGCCATCATCAGCGAGGTGCCGATGGGGTAGCGAATAAAGGGTGCGGAAATGCCCTCGTTCATTCCTGAGTGACCTTGGATTGCGCCGGATCCGAACTCGCCACCGCGGTGCTGACCAGGGTGCCGGCCTGCACCTTGTATTGGCCCCCGGTGATCACCTGCTGCCCCGGTGCCAGGCCCTCATCGACCACCGACCGTCCGTCGATCGATTGGCTGACCTTGACCTTGCGCAGCTCGGCCTTGCTTTCGTGATTGACCACATAGGCATACAGCCCGTCATTACCGTGCTGGATCGCGTCGTCAGGCACCACCGTGGCATCCTTCAGCGTCTTTACCAGAAGACGCGTCGAAACCGATTGACCCGGCCACAACGCGTGGTTCTTGTTGTCGAACACTCCCTTGAGGCGAATAGTCCCGCTGGTGGTGTCGACCTGATTGTTGATCACCGCCAGTTTTCCCTCCGCCAGCGGTTTCTTGCCATCGGTCGTGATCGCGATGACCTTCAGCGGCTGCGCCGATTGCGCCTCGTTTATATAGGGTAATTGGTCTTCGGGCGCGGTGAAAATGACCGCAATCGGCTCGATTTGCGCGATCGAAACGATACCGGTCTGGGTAGACGCATTAACGATGTTGCCGACGTCGACCTGCCGCAGGCTGGCAACGCCCGTGATCGGCGACTTGACCTGGGTATAGTCCAGTTGGGTTTGGGCGTTGAAGATGGCGGCATCGTCGGCGGCGATCTGCGCGGTCAATTGCGCAACGGTGGAGCGCTGGGTGTCGGTCTGCTGCCGGGTCGCGAATTCGCCGAGCTTGGTGAAGCGCTGCAGATCGAGATTGGCGTTGGCCAGATTGGCCTCATCCTGGGCCTTCTTGGCCTTGGCCTGATCGAGCGCGGCCTGGAAAGGCCGCGGATCGATTTCGGCAAGCAGATCGCCCTGGCTGACCATCTGGCCTTCCTTAAAGGCTATTTTGTCGATTTGACCGTCGACGCGGGTGCGCACCAGGACCGTGTTGAAACCCTGAACTGAGCCGAGTCCGGTGAGATAGACCGGAAAATCGGCCTTTTCGACGGGGGCAGCGGTAACCCGAACGGCAATCCGCGGCGCCTTTTGCGCGTTGATAGCCGCTGCGGCTTGCTTCTCGGCGTAAAAGCGCTGCCAGCCGTAATAGCCCGCCGCCGCGACCACGGCGATCAGAAAAATCCAACGGAGGGTCTTGGCCATGTCAGCTCACGGGTTGCAAAAAAATAACCAAAGGGTCTTCCAATTCGTTCCCCGGGGCAGCAGATATAGTATGCGTGCACTTAATGTGTAAACACACTATCACTTGAAAAAACCTAAACAATTGGAAAGCTTTGGGACGGAAAGATACGGATGTCTCTCGACCTCAAACGCCAGCTGGTTGCGCAACTTGTCGAGAGCTCGCGCCTGTTGCGCAACTTTATCGACCATCGCGCCAAGGGCCGCGGCACCACGCGCGCGCAATGGATCGTGCTGTTCCGGTTGCGGCAGCAGGAAGGATTGTCCCAAGTCGATCTCGCCGACGTGCTTGAGCTGCAGCCGATCTCGCTGGTCCGTCTGCTCGACCGGTTGGTCGAGCACGGTCTGCTCGAACGCCGGCACGACCCCAAGGATAGGCGCGCCAACCGGCTGTTCCTCACGGTGAATGGCCGCCAACTGGTCGACGATCTCGACAGTCTGCGCGATTCCATTGCAACCGACGTGCTGCAGGACGTCCCGACCGCGGCAATCGAAACCAGTCTTGCAACGCTTCGCGACATCAAGGAGCGGATCAAGGGTCTTGCCGAGCCTCCTGGCCATGTGGCGGCGAAATAGTGCCACTACCGAATTGAATTGCCATGCTCACCACATGACCCTCAAACGGTCAAATTGGACCTACAATCCTGCTCTTCATGTCGGATGGACCCGGGATACCTCCCTAGGCGCGATCCCCGACTTGTCATACTATGATCGGGTGGGTGCCCGGACTGAGTTCCGGATACTTCGATCGAGGCGCGTGCCGGCATGAAATGGTTGCGGTCAAACATCAGGATCGGGTCGAAGCTTGCGCTGTTCGCGCTGGCGATCCAGTTCGTGCTGTCGTTCGGACATTTCCACGGCAGCGCGCTGGCGCCGGCGGATGCGGGGCAGCCGGGGCTACATGCCGCCGCTCATATCATGGCCTCGCCTATGGCTGTCCGGTTGGAGACTGCCAACCCTAAGCGCGCCGACCATGAGCACGACGGCCAGCCAACTGGCGACTGCGCGATTTGTGCCGTGATGGCGCTTGCCAACGCCATGGTGGTTGCGACCCCGCCCTATCTGCTGGCATCTCAGGCTGCTGCATTCGGGTATCGGCCCGCCGACGCCGACTTCACCGACCCGAATCCCGTTCGCGTCGCCTTTCAGCCGCGCGCGCCGCCCATCGCCTGACATCGATGGCTGGAAGGGCGTGTTCGCGCCCGCTTCGGCCGCGTCGTGGTCGCACTCTGTATCCCGCAAGGGCTTGGCTGGATGCGATCGTCATAAGATGATCCGGTACTGGACCGCCCCATGAACAAAAAACCTTTTCGAGCGACCATTGCTGTGATGTCGGCGCTGGCGATACTTTCGCTGGCGTCGCCATCATCGGCGCAACAGGCTGCGGCGCCCACAGCTCAGCAAGTCCCCGCCCAGCCGCCATCGGCCGCCGCAGCGTCGCCCGCGGCCTCCGATGCAACCGCCGCCGCCGATGCCGGCAGCAGGCCGCTCAAATCGGTCACAGCCGGGCTGCGCGAACTGTCGCCCTGGTCGATGTTCCTGACGGCGGACATCCTGGTCAAGGCGGTCATGATCGGGCTGGCCTTCGCTTCGCTGGTGACCTGGACCATCTTCATCGCCAAGATCATCGAGCTGGCGCTCGTTCAGCGCGGGCTGCGCGCGGCACTTGGCAAGATCGCCGATGCGAGGTCGCTCGGCGAAGCGCAGTTTTTGCTTGGCGCCAGGGACAGCGTGCTGTCGTCATTGCTGGCCGCCGCCATGCGCGAGGCGCGGCTGTCGGCGGGCATTTCCAGCGACGCCGGCATCAAGGAACGCGCGGCCTCGAGCTTTGCCGAGATCGTGCGCGCCGAGGCGCGCCGGATCCGGCTCGGCATGGGATTGCTGGCGACCATCGGCGCGACCTCGCCCTTCGTCGGCCTGTTCGGCACGGTGTGGGGCATCATGAACAGCTTCATCGGCATCTCGAAATCGCAGACCACCAATCTCGCGGTGGTGGCGCCCGGCATCGCCGAAGCGCTGCTCGCCACCGCGTTCGGGCTCGCGGCCGCAATTCCGGCCGTGATCATCTACAACCACTTCTCGCGGGTGACGAAGGGTTACCTCGAACTGGTCGGCCGGTCATCGGGCGCGGCGGGGCGGCTGTTGTCGCGCGATCTCGACCGCACCCATGTCAGTGGCAGCCTGCAACCGCGCGCGGCGGAGTAGGTCATGGGCGCCTCGCTGATCGACACAGATCTCGACGACGACAACGATTTCGCGGAAACCCATGAGATCAACGTCACGCCGTTCATCGACGTCATCCTCGTGCTGCTGATCATCTTCATGGTGGCGGCGCCGCTGTCGACCGTCGACCTGCCGGTCGACTTGCCGTCGTCGACCGCGACCCCGACCAAGAAGCCGGACAAGCCGACCTATGTCACCATCAAGCCCGATCTGGCGGTGGCGATCGGCGAAAACCCGGTCAAGCGCGTCGATCTGGTTCGCGCGCTCGATGCGATGGCGGATTCCGGCAAGGACCGCTTTATCTTCCTGCGCGCCGACCGCGCGGTGCCGTATGGCGAGCTGATGGACGTGCTGGAAATCCTGCGCGCCGGCGGCTACGCGAAAATCAAGCTGGTGGCGCTGGAGGGCGTACCGGAGACCGCACCATCAGGGCAACCCAAACCTTGAGCGGAAAATCGATCACGATGTCCGAGCTCGACCTGGAACAGAAATCGCCGCGCCGGCTGTGGATTTTCGCAGGCATGGCCGCGCTTGCGCTGCACTTCGGCGGCGCCGCGCTGGCGGTCGCGCATCTGCGCACCGTCGATGACGATGAGGCGCTCGGCGCGCCGGCGATCGAGATCGGACTGGAGCTGGCGTCGCCGCGGGTCCCTGCCACCGATCTGCCGCCAGGGCCGGATACCGAGGCCTCGATGGCTTCCCCCGCGATTGCCGAGCAGAAGGCTGAACTGAAAGAAACGGAGCTGCCGAAGGACACCCCGACCGCATCAGAAGATCCGGATCGTGTGGTGACGCCGATCGACTCGAACAAGCCCAAGGAAGAAGATGCCAAGGTCGCGGCCGTGCAGGCCACCGCCTCGCAGGAATCGGCAGCCGTCGAGGCGATGGCGACCCCGAGCGTCGAGGAGGCGCCGCTTGGCCGCTCAGTGGCGCCAGAGCAGGGCGTCGGAAAGGCGCTGCAACGCTTGAAGGCCTCGTGGGTGGCGCAGTTGGGCGCGCATTTCGACAAGCACAAGCGCAATCCGCCGCTGCAGAAGTTCAGGAACGCCACGGTATTGCTCGACGTGACGTTCGATCGTCTGGGTCATGTCGTCGCAAGCAGCATCGCCCAGAGTTCCGGCAATGCCGCCTATGACCAGGCCGCGCTCGACATGCTGCACCGGTCCGATCCGGTGCCGCAGCCCCCGCCGCTGGTCGCCGACCAGGGATTGCATTTCACCCTGCCGGTGAATTTCCGGGTCAAGGGCTGAAGCTAGAGCCCGATCGGTTCTGATTGAATCAGAACCGAGGCTCTAGTCTCTTTTTTTGACGCGTTTTCTTTACGCGAACCGGTTTCCACTTCGCTCGAAAACGCTATAAATCCGGCTCACCGCCAGAGATACCTGATCCCGACATAGACGACGACGAGGCAGGCAAAGATCAGCGCCACCCGGAGCCGTGGCTTTGCTTCCAGGCCGCCGACGGCCTTCGGCCGCGGCGCCGGCGGGCGTTTGAAGGCGGTAACGTTGTTGGTCGCCTGAACCTTCGAATGGGCCGGGAGATCGGGCGGCGTGCCGGCCCCGCCCATTTCCACGTAATAGGCCCGGTACATCCGATCGATGGTGGCCTCGGTAGCCTCGCCCTCGGGCATCTGCTTGAGCAGCGCCCGGTAGCTCTCGAGGAAAGTTTGGGCTTCCGGGGGCAGGGAGGAGGCGCCATTCAGCTTGGCCATCATCTTCCAGGTCGCAAAATCGGCCCTCGCCCTGGTGTCGGCCCGTCGCGCGATCAGCATGTCGGCAGCTTTGATGGCCATGCCCTTAAGCCTTTGCGGCATTTTCTTGATGTGTTCGAACTACAAGCGCTGCACTACGCGTTACCGGTTACCACGAGAAGCAACTGGATCACAAAGCCGGCCGATTGCCGCAGTATCGCGGAAATAACATCAAGATTTAGACCAAGCTGCGCGCCGGCCAAGGGGAGAATGATCAGAAACCCGATCAGGATCAGCATGCCATAGGGCTCCAGCCGGGCAAGCGGAAACGCCAGCGCCCTCGGCAGCAACCCGACCGCGACCCGGCCGCCGTCCAGCGGGGGGATCGGCAGCATGTTGAAGATCGCCAGTATGACATTGATGACAAGTGCATTTTTGAGGTTGTCGGCAACCCATTGCGCGGCGTTTTCGGGCAGGTAGCCGAGGATATGGAACGCCAGCGCCGCGACTAGGGCCAGCGCGATATTGGTGGCAGGTCCGGCCAGCGCCACCCAGACCATGTCGAGCTTCGGATTGCGAAGCGCGCGAAAATTCACCGGCACCGGTTTGGCATAGCCGAACAGGAACGGCGAGTGCGACACCAGCAGGATCGCCGGCATGATCAGGGTGCCGAACGGGTCGATATGCTTTAACGGATTGAAGGTGACGCGGCCCTGTTCCCAGGCCGTGTTGTCGCCAAGGCGATGGGCCACAAAACCGTGCGCGGCTTCATGGAAGGTGATCGCGATAACGAGCGGCAATACCCAGACCGATACGTCGTAGAGGGTGATATTCACGGATGTCCTGACCGGTTCGGCCGATGTGCGTGACCCATGTAGGCATGAACGATCGGCGCGAACAGGGGATGCAAATTCCTAATACGTCGCCCGCCCGCCCGATATGTCGAACACCGCGCCGGTGGAGAACGCGCAATCTTCCGACGCCAGCCACGCCACCATTGCCGCCAGTTCTTCCAACAGGACGAAACGTCCTTTGGGAATCTTCGACAGCATGAAGTCGATGTGGGCTTGCGTCATCTGGTCGAAGATCGCGGTTTTGGCGGCGGCCGGCGTCACCGCGTTGACGAGGATGTCGTGTTGCGCCAGCTCCTTGCCGAGCGATTTGGTCAGCGCGATCAGGCCGGCCTTCGAGGCCGAGTAGTGCGCCGCGTTGGGATTGCCCTCCTTGCCGGCGATGGACGCAATATTGACGATGCGGCCGTAACCCTGGCCGATCATGACGGGCGCGATCGCCTTGCAGCAGATGAAGGGGCCGTCGAGATTAATGCGCAATACCTTGCGCCACTCCTCGAGGTCGGTTTCCCACACCGTCTTGTTGATGCCGGCGATGCCGGCGTTGTTGACGAGGATGTCGATCTTGCCGAACGCTTTCAGCGTCGTATCGCGCGTCGCCTCGACCGCGGCGAGGTCCGACACGTCGACCTTGAACGCGGAGACGGCATTGCCGATTTCTTTTGCGGTCTTCTCGGCGAACGGCTGATCGTGATCCCAGATCGCGACTTTCGCCCCGGAAGCCACAAAGCGCTCGGTAATGGCGCGCCCAAACCCCTGCGCGCCGCCGGTGACCACGGCGCAGCGGCCGTTCAGATCGATCTTGTTCATGGGGGAGATCCTTTCGCTTCAATTTGGCGGCGTCGTTGCGGCGGCGGAAGTCTGCTCCCTCGCCCGCTCTTCGCGGGGAGAGGGTCGGGGCAAGGGGCTCTCGCCATCCGGCAGGTGTTTCCGGTGTGGAGATATCGTGCCTTGCCCCTCACCCGGAAACTCAGCTTCGCTGAGTTTCCGACCTCTCCCCGCGAAGAGCGGGGAGAGGTTAGGGCGCCGCGCGTTTCGTCACAGCGTCCAGCCGCCGTCGATGATGTGCGCGACGCCGGTCGTGAATGCGCTTTCGTCGCTGGCGAGATAGACGGCGAGCGAGGCGATTTCGTCGGCGGTGCCGAGCCGGCCCATCGGTTGGCGGCTGACGAACATCTCGCGGCCGCCGGAACCGGCGGCGGCGGCGCGGCCCAGCATCGACGGGGTCTCGATGGTGCCGGGGCAGATGCAGTTGCAGCGAATGCCCTTGGTGATGAAATCGGCGGCGACCGCGCGCGTCAGCGCGGCAACCGCGGCCTTGGTGGCGCCGTAGACGTAGCGGTTGGGCGCGGCCTTGAACACGCCTGCGGCGGACGAGATGTTGACGATCGAACCCTTGCCGCGTTCCAGCATGCCCGGCAGAAACGCCCGCAGCGTCCGGTGCATCGACTTGACGTTAAGGTCGAACGAGAAATCCCAGTCTTCGTCGGAGCAGTCGAGCACGGTGCCGTTATGCACGAAGCCCGCCGCGTTGAGCAGGATATCGATCGGGCCCACCCGTTTGGCCATCGCGGCGACAGCGGCCGTGTCGCGAACGTCAAGCCGCGCCACGTCCGACACGCCTTCCTTGGCGAGTGCCGCAAGGCCTTTCTCGTCGATATCGGTCGCAAACACCGTGGCGCCCTCGCGCGCGAACGCGATGGCCGAAGCGCGTCCGATGCCCGCGGCGCCCGCAGTCACGAATGCGCGTTTGCCCTTGAGGCGGTCTGACATGTCGTTTCTCCCTTTCAATTCTCTTTCGTCATTCCGGGGCGCGCGAAGCGCGAGCCCGGAATCCATAACCACCATCGGGAGTATGGATTCCGGGCCTGCCATCCAAGTCGGCTGTTGCCGACTTGGCCAATTTTTGTTGGCCGAACTCGGGTAAACCCGAGTTCGGGCGGAGCATCCCGGAATGACGGTGACTACCTAATGATTATCCCTCGCCACGCCGACATGGCCGGCGATGTCGTGATAGCGGGTGGCGAGCTCCATGCACGCGCCGGTGGCCTGCTGGCCGACAGTCGAGCGATAGAGCTCCTGCCACGGCGTCTGGTTGGCCGGGTAGGGGAAGCCGCCCCTGGCTTTCAGCTCGGCGCGGCGCTTCTTCAGCTCCTCATCGGAAATCAGAATGTTGGCGCTGCCCTTGTTGAGGTCGATGCGGACCTTGTCGCCGGTCTTGAGGATCGCAAGCCCCCCGTCGGCGGCGGCCTCCGGCGTGGCGTTGAGGATCGACGGCGAGCCCGAGGTGCCGGACTGGCGGCCGTCGCCGATGCAGGGCAGCGACAGGATGCCGCGTTTGATCAGAGCTGCCGGCGGCTGCATGTTCACGACCTCGGCGCCGCCGGGATAGCCGATCGGGCCGGTGCCGCGGATGAACAGGATGCAGCGCTCGTCGATGTTGAGTGCGGGATCGTCGATCCGGTGATGATAATCCTCCGGCCCCTCGAACACGATGGCGCGTCCATCGAACGCGTTCGGGTCTTTGGGGTTTACCAGGTAGCGGTCGCGGAATTCCTTCGAGATCACGCTGGTCTTCATGATCGCGGAATCGAAGAGGTTGCCGCGCAAAACCAGGAAGCCGGCGTCCTTCACCAGCGGCTTGTCGTAGCTCCAGATCACGTCGCCGTCGGGTTTTGGCGCATCGCGGCAGTTGTCGCCCATGGTGCGGCCGTTGACGGTCATCGCGTCCTCATGGACGCGCTTGTGCCGCATCAACTCGCCGACCACCGCCGGCACGCCGCCGGCGCGATGATATTCCTCGCCGAGGTAGAACCCGGCCGGCTGCATGTTGACGAGCAGCGGAACGTCATGGCCGTATTTTTGCCAATCGTCGATCGAGAGTTCCACGCCGATATGGCGGGCCAGCGCGTTGATGTGGATCGGCGCGTTGGTCGATCCGCCGATCGCCGAATTGACGACGATGCAGTTCTCGAACGCCTTGCGCGTCAGGATGTCGGACGGCTTCAAGTCTTCCCAGACCATGCCGACAATGCGCTTGCCGGTCTCATAGGCGATCTGGCCGCGCTCGCGGTANGGGGCGGGGATCGCCGCGCAGCCCGGCAGCGACATGCCGAGCGCCTCCGCCAGCGAATTCATCGTGGACGCGGTTCCCATGGTGTTGCAGTGGCCGACCGACGGCGCCGAGGAGGCGACGATGTTGATGAACTCCTCGTAGTCGATCGCGCCGGCGGCAAGCCGCTCGCGCGCCTTCCAGATCACGGTTCCGGAGCCGGAACGCTCGCCGTTGAACCAGCCGTTCAGCATCGGCCCGCCGGACAGCACGATTGCGGGCATATTGACGGTCGCCGCCGCCATCAGGCAGGCGGGCGTGGTCTTGTCGCAGCCGGTGGTCAGAACCACGCCGTCCAGCGGATAGCCGAACAGGATTTCGACGAGGCCGAGATAGGCGAGGTTGCGGTCGAGTGCGGCGGTCGGACGCTTGCCGGTCTCCTGGATCGGGTGGGTCGGAAATTCCATCGCGATGCCGCCGGCGGCGCGGATTCCCTCCCGCACCCGGTGCGCCAGTTCGAGATGATGGCGATTGCACGGCGACAGGTCGTTGCCGGTCTGCGCGATGCCGATGATCGGCTTGCCGGCCTGCAGTTCCTCCCGGGTCAGCCCGTAATTGAGGTAGCGTTCGAGGTACAGCGCGGTCATCCCGGGATTATGGGGGTTGTTGAACCATTCGCTGGAACGGAGCTTGCGCCTGGTGACGCCGGTGAGCGGCTTGTTCATTGTTTCTCCCGCAGCGCACACGCCTTATTTTTGTGCGTGATTTTCGTATTGGCGCTGGATGTTTGCATGTCAATGGCCCCTTCGCAACGCCGTTGGGAGCGGTACCGGCCTACGACTTTGATCCAAGGACATCAGCAAAAAATTCTGCTAAGACGCCTCCCAATGAAAAGGGTTGCCGTCGCGCTAAGCCCGTTAACTTGCGTGTTGTTTTGGAGGGAATTGATGTCGTCGGTACAGATTCGCGACGTGCGGAAATCGTTTGGTGGCTTTGAGGTCCTGCACGGCGTGTCGATCCCGATCGAGGACGGCGCTTTCGTGGTTCTGGTCGGCCCCTCCGGCTGCGGCAAATCGACCTTGCTGCGGATGCTCGCCGGGCTCGAAAATATCACCTCCGGGACGATTTCGATCGGCGACCGCGTCGTCAACAATGTCCAGCCCAAGGAGCGCGACATCGCGATGGTGTTCCAGAACTATGCGCTCTATCCGCATATGACCGTCGCCGACAATATGGGTTTTTCCCTGAAACTGCGCGGCGCCAGCGCGGACGAGATCGGCAAGGGCGTCAAGCGCGCCGCCGAAATTTTGGCGCTGACGCCGCTGCTCGACCGTTATCCCCGGCAATTGTCCGGCGGCCAGCGCCAGCGCGTGGCGATGGGACGCGCCATCGTGCGCGACCCCCAGGTATTTTTGTTCGACGAGCCCTTGTCCAACCTCGACGCCAAGCTGCGGGTGGCGATGCGCACCGAGATCAAGGAACTGCATCAGCGGCTGAAGACCACCACCGTCTACGTCACCCACGACCAGATCGAAGCCATGACCATGGCCGACAAGATCGTGGTGATGCATGAGGGCATCGTCGAGCAGATCGGCACGCCGCTGGAACTGTACGACCGGCCCGACAACCAGTTCGTTGCCGGCTTCATCGGCTCGCCGGCGATGAATTTTCTTAAAGGCAAGGTCAAGGTCAATGGCAGCGCCGGATTCGAAGGTCCGAATGGCGTGAAACTGCCGCTTAAGTCGGCGCCAGCCAATTCCGACGGCAGGCCCGCGGTCTATGGCATCCGTCCC
>JGI12635J15846_10003986_pt1 | contig 12772 bp, 8 predicted proteins | sample BlaSpr_A8_OM2_M2_FD_15846 | JGI IMG/M metagenome (IMG submission 15846) | reverse complement strand
CCGGAAAACTTCCCAGCTCGTATCGGGCTGGCCAATCTATTGATCCTCGGCCACGACTTTCCGCAAGCACAAGAACAAACGACCCTGCTGCTGCAAAAACGTCCGAACGATCCAGCGGTCCATTCGGCCGTTTCCGGTCTCCTCCTCGCGCAAGGAAATCTTCCTGGCGCGATCGACGAAATACAGAAAGCCGTTGCACTCGATCCCAACCGCTCTGATTTACACCTCGAACTAGCAATGCTGCAGTTGAGAAACAACCAATTCGACGCGGCGGAAAAGAATTTTAAAAAAGTAATCGAACTGGATCCAAAGGAAACAAAAGCATTGTTGCTGCTGGGTGCTTTTTACCAAGCGCGCAACCGATTCGCCGAGGCAGAGCAGCAATTCCGCCACGCCATGAATCTTGACCCAACCAATCCCGAGCCGCTGGCAGCGCTGGCCCGCCTGTATTCGGCCGAGGGAAAAAGAGCCGACGCCGAGGAGCTTTTAAAACAGGCCAAACGCGACTTCCCAGACAACCCCGCCGGTTACCGTCTGCTCGGCGAGCTTTACTTCGCGAATGGCGAGATGGACAAAGCCGCGACCGAATACGCATCCGTCTACCAGCAACACCCCGAAGATTTGCAGCTAAAGAAGAACTACATTCAAATCCTCATTCAGACGAAGCGTTTCGATGAGGCCCGTAAACTCGACGATGAAATTCTGAAGACCAATCCCAATGACGATGACGCTCTGGTTTACCAAAGCCAGATGCAAATCACTGCAGGCAATGTAAGCGACGCGACCCAGACACTGCAAACCGTAATCAAGAACGCCTCGACGAACAGCGAGGCTCACTACGTTTTAGGTGTCGCCTTCGACAAATCGGGCAATCTGGAGCGCGCCGTGGGCGAATGGAGAGAAGCGTTGCGCTTACGCCCTGATTTGCTGGACGCTCAACGCGCCTTGGCCAGCGCTGCTATGCGACAGGGCGACATGCCGACGCTGCAAGAGGCCGCCACCCAAATCATCACTCTGCAACCAGCATCTCCCGACGGCTACGCACTGCGCGCACTTTCTTTCATCAATCGCAAACAGTATGCCGAAGCGGAGAAAGATATTCGTAAAGCGATCGACATCGCCCCTCAGAGTGCATTCGGTTACGCCGAACTGGGAAATTTAGAGTTCGCTCAGAAGCAATACGGCGAGGCCGCCAAGGCATACCAGGAGGCACTGCGGCGAAACTCTAATTCAACGGACGCGCTGCGTGGCTTACTGAATACCTNTTTCGCNGAGAATCATCCCGACGAAGCCATCGCCGCCGCCAACGCCCAGGTCGCAAAATCGCCCGCCAACAGTGGCTTCTACGATCTCCTCGGCACCGCGTACTTCTTCAGCAAAAAAGATCTCGGCGCTGCCGAGGCCGCCTTCGACAAATCGGTTGCCCTCGACAAGCACAATTCCGACGCCTTGGTGAAACTCTGCCAGGTGCAAGCCGCCAAGGGAGATACGGATCAGGCTCTCGTAACCGCCCAGCAGGCCCTTCAAAACAACCCGCGCGAATCGAGCCTCTACGTCGTCATGGGAAAGTTGTATGAGTCAAAATCGGACTGGAAAAAAGCCGAAGACGCCTATCAGAATGCATTGACCCTCAATTCCCAGGATCCGATGGCCTCCAACAACCTGGCAAAATTGATGGTGCAAAACGGCGGGAATCTCGATGTCGCATTGTCCCTCGCTCAGACCGCGCGAAAAGGCCAGCCCGATTCGACTGCTGTCGCCGATACGCTGGCCTGGATCTATTACCAGAAAGGTGCCTACCAATTGGCGATCGGACTTCTTCAGGAGGCATTGAAGTTACAAGAAAAGAGCAAGGCACCCGACAATCCTGACCTGCACTATCATCTCGGAATGGCCTATACGAAAAGCGGTCAACCCGCGCTGGCCCGGCAGCAGTTTGAGCGAGTATTGAAGATCAATCCGAATTCCAGCAACGCCGCCGACGCAAGGAACCAACTCGCTCAACTGAAATCATCTTGAGTTTAATGTCATCAGGCATTCGCGACCACCACTAACGAAAGTACTATCTGAGAATTGTTAGAAATTCTCCAAAATAACAAGGTCCGATACATAGGTCCTCTTCGTAAACGCAAGGTATCTGCCATCGGGAGAGGCTATCGGTATTCCGAGCCATGCTCGCCCCGGATCGACCTCGTGCAAGACCATCAGCTTTCCAGTAGGATCAATCGAAATTAATGCCGAAGACGCGTCGGATCCTGCGATGGCAAAGAATCGTTTTCCATCTGCGGCCCAAGCGATACCAGTCAAATATTTCCATCTCCACGCCCGCACGCGCAATGAGGTGATTCTGCGGTCTTCGAGACTCAGAATCTTGATTTCGCTGCTCTCTCCACCGGTTTCCACCATCGCGATCCTGCTTCCATCGGGCGATAGACTCCAGTGAGCCACGTCCTTCGCATGATATGGAATTCGCGCCATCTCACCTCCCTTCCCTTGGGCGGGGTCAAGAGTGGAAAAGACAATTTGGTTATCCTCAAGATCTGCCATCACACAAGGACCGGAACCTGCGAAAGCGCACTGATAGGTGAAGGAGTGTGGCGCCGTGATCAGTACAGAACGAGGCCCACCCTCGATCGGAGTGCTCATCAGTCGCCGATTTCCGGGACTATCCGCGGAGCCCAGCGCTGTATACAACAGTCTTCCCGTAACACTCGCAACCGGGTCGCGGTAGTTCTCCGGCCCCGCGACCAAAATTTCTGGTGCACCCGTACTTATGTCTTGCTTGCAAATCGTATACTTGCCGCTGCGCTCTGAATAAAGGAGGATGCTCTTGCTGTCCTTCGTCCACGACTTAGCGGCGTTTCGCCAACTATCCGCCATCAGTCTCTTTACATTGAATCCTTGCGCTCCCGGCTGGAGAACTCCCACGTAAACCGCGTCCTCCGAGTGGCTCTTGAGTACGATGATGCGCTTCCCGTCGGCCGTGGGTTGAAACCCCGGGGCCGCAATGTCTTTCCAATCTGTCAGCGGCTCCGGCTTGCCAATTGGCACCGCACCCTCGGAATCGACCATGATTGACCACAAGTTGTATTCGTCCATGTTGATAGCAGGCGAGTAGACAATCCGTCCGGAGGCTAGCCAAGCCATGGCCCCGAAGCCATCGCGTCCCCAGAGCCTTGGTTCGGAGAACACGGTGCGAGTATTGCCCGCCAGATCACACGTTTCGATAACGCTCTCATGTTTCGCAAACGTACCTCGAGCGCGAATATAACCAAGGCGTCGTCCATTCGGCGCCCACACAATGTTCCCGAGACTGTCCTGCGCACTGAACTCTACGATTTTATGCGGCTCTTCGCCGCCGGCGCCCATAACCCAGATCTCGCGTCGATCGGCACCTTTGATGAAGGCAACGTGCGATCCCTCTGGTGATACGCCCGCATCGCGCACCACACTACTGCCTACGCTCGGTAAGGGGCCCTCCCAGAGCCTCTGCATGCTTGAGTCCCATGTGGAAAACGTCCACAATCCGGGCGCGCCACGGATGCGCTTCACTAGCAGGTGAACTCCGTCCGGGAACCAATCTACCGGTTCGTAGGAGGAGTCCAACGACAAAGAGTGAACATCTCCACTATCCACTAAGAGCAGATGCATCTTCTTCGATTTGTCGTTATAGGCAACATATTTGCCGTCGCGTGAGATAGCGGCCGCGGTGACTGGATTATCTTGAAGGTTTGCCGTTAGATTCTTCTCTACGAGCGATTGTTTCGTCTTACCCGACGGCGAAGGTCCACGCAAAATTACATGCGCCCAATCCAGCAAACCTTTTCTTTCGATGAGAATCACAACCACGACAATAGCCACAGCCAAAGCCAACGCGAACTCCCTAAGTATCGAGCGGCCAGGATGCGAGACGGAAGTCTCCAATTCGCGAACCACATCCGAGGCACATTGAAATCGATCTTCGGGTTTTTTCTGCAAACAGCGACACACAATTCGCCGCAGGGCAAGTGGGACATTCGAAACGACCTGCGAAATAGGCGGGGGATCCTCGTTCAAGATCGCGCTCAAAGTGTCGGCTGTGTTCTGGCGCTGGAACGCCCGTCTGCCGCTTAGCATCTCGTAAAGCACCACTCCTAGAGCGAAAATATCCGATCGCGCGTCGGCAGTCTGTCCCCGCGCTTGTTCCGGGGACATATATCCGAGCGTGCCCATCACCGCTCCTGATTCCGTCGCTGGTTCTTGTTTCCGGCTTGGCTCGGTGAGCTTGGCCAGGCCGAAATCAAGAATCTTCACCCGCCCGTCTTTAGTGACGAACAAGTTTTCGGGCTTCAGGTCGCGATGAACGATCCCCCGTTCATGGGCCGCCGTCAACCCCCTTCCAATCTGGGCGGCGAAACTAACCGCCTTATCCACCGGCAAAGGCCCATTCGCGAGGCGGTCGCGGAGCGTTTCACCCTCCAGCAACTCTGAAACCATATAGGGCACGCCTTCACGCTCACCCATCTGGAACACAGCCAGGATATTCGGATGATTGAGCGCCGCAACGGCGCGTGCCTCTTGCTCGAAGCGCCACAACTGCTTTCGATTGGAGGAAAGGTATTGCGGTAATATCTTGATCGCAACATCGCGCGCGAGCCTCAGGTCACGCGCCCTGTACACTTCACCCATCCCACCCGAACCCAACATCGACTCCACTTCGTAGTCACCCAGCTTGGTTCCAGGCTCTAGCGCTAACCGGCGTGTCGAGGACCGCAGAAAGTTCGCGCGCACGTCTTCACTGGACGAAAGTAGCGAGTCAACTTCCTGTCGCAAGGAGTTATCTGCCGAGCACACGCGGTCTAGGAAGGGCCCGCGTTCATTGGCATCCAGCCCCAGCACCTGGTAGACCAGATCGCAAATCTCTTGATGGCGTTCCGGCGTCATGCGGCCGGCGTCCTGTTCATCTCGCGATGCAGCCAAAGCCGTGCCGTTTCCCAGTATCTCTTTATCGTTGCCGGTGAAAGATCCATGGCGCGCGCGGTCTCTTCGATGGAAAGACCAGCAAAAAATCTGAGCGTTACGACGCGGCTNTGCTGCGGATTAAGTTTAGCTAGCTCATCAAGGGCGTCGTCGAGCGCGATCAGGTTAACATCGCGCATCTTGAACGCGACCGCATCATCGAGTGTCAACCTGAATCCGCCATCTCGTTTGAGGGCTTTGCGCCGGCGCGCATACTCGACGAGAATTTGCCGCATCAGCTCCGCGCAGATCGCCAGAAAATGGTCCCGATTCCTGAACTGAATCGCTCCCTGTTTTTCCAGGCGAAGATAGGCTTCATGCACCAAAGCGGTGCTTTGCAACGTGTGGCTGGAGCGCTCCTTCCGCAAGTAGCGATGGGCGATCCGACGCAGTTCTTTGTAGACGAGCGGGATCGCGGCGTGCAGGGCCTCATCGTCGCCAGCATGCCAGTTCGCCAGTAATTGACTAACGGTTTTGGGCGGAAGCTGCAACCACTACACCCCCCAACGCGGAGCCGAAGGATACTCGGAAGGCTACGTTACCCGCATCCAGCATTCGTGTCAACGAACTAGAAATCTCGCGAAATGAAGCTCTCACCCCACTGAAAAGCTCAAACTTCCTGCCCACTCGGTCACGGCTATCAAGAAAATATTTTGTCCGCCTGAGCTTATTGCCGCTCCTTTTGCACTTCCAGTTAGTGAGAGCGAATTTGCTCTCGAACAAAGTGGCCTTCCCCTCAGTGACTTGTCGATCCTTCGGATAGCAATGAAGCCGGAGTCGGCCGGTCGTAAACCGAGACAACTAACCATCGGCACTCCAGGTGCCGAAAGAGGAGAATTCACCATGAAATTCAAGCTCAGCATTCTCGGCGCGCTGGCGCTGTGCCTGTCGTTAACCGCTAACGCTCAACTCAATAATCCGCAGGGTCTTGCCTTCGATAGCACAGGTCATCTCTGGGTTGCAAATGCCGGCGCCAACAACGTCCTTGAAATGTCAGCGGCTGGCGTCGTCCTTAACACCATAACCAACGGTGTAAACAGCCCCAGCCAGGTGTTCTTTGTGAATGGCAATCTGTACGTCTTGAACACCGGCGCCTATACCATCACGGAGTATGACAATCTCACCCAAGCTGGAGCGACTCTCGTCAGCACGACCAGCATCCCTGGCACCGTGGAACTTCCGCTCGGAGCGGTGGTTGACGTTTACGGCGACGTTTACGTTTCCGGTAACCAATCGGGCAACATCGTCGCTCTTAACGTCAATGGTGGCCAGATCGAAAACCTGACTCAAGACAAAGAGGGGTTTCCCTTCTACCCCGGCGGAAGGCTGGTGATTCAGGGCCAAAACCTCTATGCCGCTTTCGGATCGAGTGATAGCGAGGATGCCGTGATCAGCTACAACGTCGGAGAATTTCTAACCGGCGACCCACAGGAGATCACGGTCTACAACGATAACGTAAACACTGGCCCCACGGGCATCGCCTTCGACGGCACGGGGAACGTCTACATTTCGGAATACTACAGCCAGTCATGGGTGAAGTACGCTCCGAACAGTGGCTCGTCGCCCCTATGTGCGGTCAATAGCCATGTTCACTCCCCTCAGGGAATCGCCGTCGCCAAGAACGGGAAGATCTACGTCTCAAATTCCTCGGCGAACAACATCACCTGGTACCGCCCAACCTGTGCTTACGGGGGAACGATCGATTGAGGTTAGGGAGAGGTCTCAAGCAATCACGGCCGTAGCTCGCCCCATCCCTGAAGAACCCGTCAGGGATGGGGCGTCGCGACGGCTTCTCCAGAAACCGGAAATCACACTATTCAGGAGAATTCACATGAAATCCACCCTCGTAGTGCTAAGTGCACTCGTGCTCTGCCTGTCCGTGACCGCTGGCGCTCAACTCAATAGCCCTCAAGGTATCGTATTCGACAGCTCCGACAACTTATGGGTCGCAAATGGTGGGGCAAACCAGGTGTTGGAGCTAGATCCAACCACCGGAGCGGTACTCAACACCATCACCCAAGGTCTGAATGACCCAACCCGACTGCAATTTGTCGGTGCCGATCTGTGGGTCTCGAACCTGAGCAGCAACAACATCACCGTGTATGGCAATCTGATCTCACCCGGAGGGACGCTCCTCGAGACCATCAACAACAGCAACATCGCCAGACCGTTGGCCCTCGCCGTCGATGCCTACGGTGATATCTACGTCGGAGACAACAGCAGGAACACCGTCATCGCTCTGAACATCAATAACGAATTGGTGGAGACATTCTCCGAGGACAATAGCGGCTACGAGTTTATCGCGCCTGGAGTGCTCGTCATCTACGGCCAGGAAATCTATGCCGGTTTTGGACGGAACGTCGGTGAGAATGCCGTGATCAGCTACAACGTGGGGGAGTTCTTGACCGGCGACCCGCAGGAGATCACCGTCTACAACGACAATGTAAATACCGGCCCCACGGGCGTTGCCTTCGACAAAGACGGGAACGTCTACGTTGCGGAATACACCAGCAACACGGCGGTAAAATATGCGCCGGGTAGTGGCACGGAGCCCTTGTTAGTAATCTCTCAGGGTCTTAGTGGCCCCGAGGGGATCGCATTAGACAAGAGCGGCCACATTTACGTCTCCAATACCGACTCCAGCAACATAACGGTGTACAGCCCCAAAGGAGGTGCGCCTATTCGCACGCTCCACTAACTCGGGTTCGGTAGCACCCGCCAAGCGAGCCACGCAAAAGCTTGACACTGGCAACAGCCCAGAGTACGCTTTTCGCCATTTGTATTGGCCGCTCGGCTGGCTGTGATTTGTGAATTACCTGTGAATGTGATTGTCGTAAACAAGGCGCGAACGAACAATCGTTCCCGGCAAAATGAGCAAGTTAACTCAACCACTAAATAAACATCAATTGGAGGATTGTATGAGCAATTTCAATTTCAAAGATCTCTATGTTTCCTTATCGGGGGATCAAGATCGCCTCGAAGGCTATCGGGGGCCTCAAGGGCGAACTGGTCTCACAGCGAGAAGCACGCAAGAATGCACCTATTTACACCAAGTCGATAAGCTCAAAGCCTACCTGGTCCAAGCTTTGGCCGTGGCTGTCGATCTCGAAAACAAAGTGGATGTAGCTCCGCGTTCCGTGGCCGAAATCGAGATGCTCGAAGAAAGACTACGAGCGGCCATGGAAGAGCTCCGCATTCGCAAGGCCGAATTGGAGAATGAAGCGGCCTGAAACAGGCCGCTTTCGCTCCGAGATGAAAATCGCCCAGCAGGGAGGTAGAAGTGTCGACAGAAATAATTTCTGGCCAGTCGGCAAGAATTCGGACGAACGAACTGCGCGAGGGCACATTCCGGGCAAATCCCGATTATGAATTTGCGCTGCTCGATCAGTTATCCGCCGAAGAGCAGCAGCCGCTGAGTGCGCTACGCGGCGACGCAAATTTCTACGGGCTGATTCGCCCGCGCTTAGCCACTGGGCTCACCACCAAAGCTGCGTCTCGCGAAATTGCCGAACTCTTCCGTATCTTGCAAGAGCCAGGCCCCCTTCCCCAGTTCATCCTGAGCGAGTTGGACTCAGAACTCACCATCCGCCGTCTTGTTCTCGACGGAATCTTACAGCTTGCTCAGGGCTCGGAATGGATATGCGGTCCCGCTGTCTGCGACGAGGACGCGCTAACTCCAACGGAAGAAGGCGCACGACTCCTCGCACGATTGTCCTTGCAAGCAATCAACCACGCCGCCTCCATCGTAAGCGCCGGCGCCACAGAACTGTCTGACCGCCTCTACCGGTACAACACCGTGCCGTTAACCCCACAGTGGCTGCGGCGGATCCCCGACGGCCCTGCGCTCGAACAGTATTTGCAAATTCAAGTTGGCGGCCGCTGTCGCAGAATCCTGGATAAAGATTGGACGCGAGTCTCGCCCCAGTCGAAACGAAAGGCAGAACAGACGGCCGAACCAAACCCGTGGCTGTCTTGGGATTCGCGCACCGTTCCGGCGCAAAAGCCAGACTCGGTCGGATATAAGCTCTACCTGAGTCCGCTTGCCACGCATCTGAGAGAGGCGTTTCGAGTCTCCATCCCCGCGATTACTGCTGCCGGAGCCCATCATTTCAAAATCGGCAGCAATGTCCGCGGAGTACTGCGTCCCGACAAAATGGTCGCTTATTTTCCCGATCGATCCGCCCTGGAAGAAGCCGCGCACCGCATTGCCAAGGAGCTTTCGGGCTGCCCGGCTCAAGGCGTTCCATTCACGACTGAGCTCGACGCCGGAGCTTTGCTTTCGTGGGCATCGGATCCTCCAATGGAAGCAGACGTACCGGCATGGCTGCAAAAACAAAGCTGGCGTCAGTGGATTTGCTACCGGCTCGGTTCCGCTCTAGCGGTTGCGAAGCGCGAAAAATCCCCTGCAATGCCCGCTTGGCGTTTTGCGCTTGAGCGTGTGCGTCTGGAAGGCGTAGACGTATCCACCTGGATTCCAACCTCTACTTCGTGGCAGTCGGAGCCTGCGGCTGTGGTCGTATCTCGCTTGGGTCACATATGAGGTTACGTATATGACCGGAGCACTCGTGCTACCAGAGGATATAGAAATCCTCCCTCTTTCTGTTCTGCCCCCAACCGTGCGAGCGCACGTTGACGGTGGCGATCACGATTTCGCCGTAACCAGACCGAATTCCCGCGTCCCATCAAAAGTCATCGACGCACAAGCCGCGAAATTGCTCCGCGAATTTCAGACACCGACGACATTGGTCGACGCCATCCTCCGTTTCAGTAAAACTGCACAGCGCGAACCTGCCCAGGTTCTGGAGGATGTTTATCCCTTCCTCGAAAGCTGTCTCATCGCCAGGCTCCTCGTCGAGCCAGGAACCCACTCCCAGCGGATTCGAGCATCCTTCGATGAAGGTGATGTCGTAGCGAACTGCCAGGTACTGGAGTGTGTCCAAGTCCTCAACGATACCGAGTTATATCGTGTCAGCTTCGAAGAGCGCGAAGCCGCGCTGAAAATCGCACGTCTTCACTCCGGCCCGCACGTCAAGCAGAGTCTCGAACATGAGTCGAAAATTCTCATACGGCTCAACGGACAAATAGCTCCCAAAATTCTCTCCTTCGGAGAGACGGAGGACGGGTGCTCTTACCTTGTCACCGAGTGGATTCCTGGAGAATTATGCGGAGAAGCCGCAGCCGCGTTGCGGGCCAGCGCTTACGAGCCCCTTCCAGCACTACTAGTGTCCTTGTGTACAAGGGTCCTCGACGCCTATGCCGAACTGCACGGCATGGGCGTGATCCACTCAGACGTGCACACCAATAACTTGCTGGTGACCGCGAACGGCGAAGTTCGCATCATCGATCATGGTCTTTCTCGGGTAGATGGTGATGATTTCGGAAAGCCTCTGCCGCGCGGCGGTGTTGGGTTCTTTTTTGAACCTGAATATGCGATGGCCACACTCGCCGGCTCGACCTCGCCGTTGTCGAGCCGTAGGGGGGAGCAATACTCGGTCGCCGCACTCGTCTACCTCCTACTGACTGGCCATTATTATTTGGATTTTCCCTACGGCAAAGAAGCCATTCTCCGCCAGATCATTGAGCAGCTCCCAATTCCACTCTCGGCACGCGGAATACCTGGCGCGAACGCACTGAATAATGTTCTTTCTCGTGCCCTCGGCAAAGATCCGGCCTCGAGATTCCCGGACATGGCCGCAGTCGCGGTGGCGTTTCGCGAGGCTGCCGGCCATCTGCCTTTTTCCCTTCGTCACTCGGCCGCAGCTGCAACTCCAGGTGAAAACGGACCTATCGATGATCTGCATATCGATGATCTGCCTAGCGACGATCGATATCTCCGTGATTGGCTGGCATCGACACTAAACTCCTTATCAGATCCCACGATCGATTTGGGCATTTCCGAACCAAAACTCCCGGCGTTTTCGCTCAGCTCCGGAGCCGCAGGTGTCGCGTTCGGATTGTTTCGCATCGCATGCATCCACGAAGACGCCTCGCTTTTCGCTTTAGCCGAGCGTTGGCTCGAGCGCGCGGAAAATCACATCACGCCGGAAGCTCTTGGTGGTATTTCTCCCTACTACTCAGCTTCCAAGACAGCCTGCATCCAGGCTCTTCTCGCGCACAGCGCCGGTGATCTGCTTGCTCGATCCAAAGCGATGGAATGCCTGCTCAAGATTTCCGATCATCCATTTGAGAACCTGGACATCGCCGTGGGCGGATCGAGTACATTGCTGGCGCTTTCCCATTTGGTAGATGCCTTCGGATGGGATCCGACTACGAAACATAAACGCCTTATCGAGGTCGGCAACCACCTGCTCACGGATCTTTGGCGGCAATTCGACGCGATGGCGCCGATCGGAGATCCGAAGTTCCCAACCAGTTTAGCCATGGCTCATGGTTGGGCAGGCTACCTCTATGCCACACTCCGCTGGATACAATCGGCGCCAGCGCCGGCACCGCGCAATCTCCCCATCAGGCTGCAACAGCTAGCCAACCAGTCGCAGCGGAATGGATCCCGTATTTCTTGGCGTCCAGATACAAGACCCAACAGTCCGGTATTCGGCGGTTGGTGTAATGGCAGCGCGGGTTTCGTGTTCCTATGGACGCTTGCACACCGACTATTTCGCGATACTCACTGGCTTTCCTTAGCCGAGGGGGCTGGCCAGGATGCATGTTTCGCAAGAGAAGAGGGACCCTCCCTGTGCTGCGGCCTCACTGGAAAGGCATATAGCCAGCTTAGTCTCTACAAACACACCGGTGATCGAAGTTGGCTAGACAATGCATACGCCATGGCCAAGCTCGCGACACAAAAGACAGAAATTTTGAAGCGAACTGCTGCGTCACGAAGCCCTCTTGGCTTATATCAAGGTGACACAGGTCTGGCAGTCTTGATTGCGGACCTTGAACATCCCGAATCCGCCGCGATGCCGTTGTTCGAAGATGAAGCCTGGCCGAGGCGAGAGTCGCGCAGCCTAAATGGCTAGTGAATCCCGTCATGAGTAAGAACGAATTCTATGAGCCGCCGAGTTTTAGAAACTCAGAGAAATCTCGTTCCGGTCGACAGGAATCCGCAAGTCAATTCCGCGCTCATGATTGGCGCTTAGGGTCGCGTCGATGTCGAGCATATCCAACGGAACCACGCGTTGCTGGCGGTCAACGCTAAAGGACAAAACGCTTGCCGTCAGCAGAAAGCGACGAGTTTCCACTCGCTCCCCATCCTCCAGAATAAATATTGTCGGCGGCAGGACTTTTATATCTTTCGAATTTGCAGCACCGGGAATCTCAGCCGGAACCTCGATGACCAGCGGCTTTGGTGCAGGCGGTTCTGGTTCCCTTGACGCCCTTTCGTCAGGCCGCTGAACCACAACGAACGGTGCTGGCCCCTCAGTCTCCGCCTCAGCGTCGGGTTGCCCGTAGTCAAAGGGTTCGTCGTACGGGAAAAAACCAGAACCGAAACCGTCGCGCTGCATATGCGAACGGCTTGAGAAGTGTCTGTTGGGGAAAACACGATGGCCGACGAAACCTGAGCGAACGGATAATCTGGCAGAACTGCCGCCATGAAAACCCGCGGTCGCTCTTTGGGCATGAACGTCGAGAGGCCCGTTCAGAACGGAGGCAACCAGCAGCGTAAATAAAGCTGCCCGTATCATCCAGAAATTATAATACCCAGCCAGTTCTATTCCGAATTACCGTGTCCTTCGATATAGATCACGAGACTGCGATCTTTTACGCAACCGTCCGATCTGAATTAAAAAGGGCGGGCACTCGGATTCCAGCGAAT
>JGI12635J15846_10003984_pt1 | contig 12773 bp, 11 predicted proteins | sample BlaSpr_A8_OM2_M2_FD_15846 | JGI IMG/M metagenome (IMG submission 15846) | reverse complement strand
GGCTGGTTGGCCTGAGCTATCTTTCTGCCGTTGCATTGCTCTTGGCCAGCAACATCAGCATGTGGATCACGATGGTGTTCCCCGTCTGGGTGTTGATGGTCAGCGGCTTGCTGTTGGCCCGCGCAGGGCTGTTCGAGGAACTGAGGACTGGCGGGGATGGACCGACGGAGCCTGCCCGATGAACACCGACGCAACAATGGTGTCGCCCGGTCGAATGGCCGCCGACGAAATGGCCCAGGGGGCGTGATCGGGGCGTAGTGTTCGCACGCATAGCACAGAGGGAAGTCCGAGGATGCCGATGACCGATCATGACTGGAGCAAGCCAGCGGCGATGGCCATTCCTAAGGAGGGCTACTTCGAGCTCGAGCGGGGTCGCTACGGTCCTATCTATCCGAGAACTCCTGCCTGCTATGGCTTTTCGATCATCGCGAAGGTCAAAGAGGGGCGCGAAGAGGCCGTCCGGGCGTACGGCAAGCAGATCGAGGAAGCGATTGCCGGGAGTCCCGACGTGCTCGCGCCGCTGCGGCTGCACTACTTGCGGTGGGTATTGTTCGATGTCGGTTCGGGGCTGCATTTTCAGTACCAGGGCATCTTCGACACCGACTTCGACAAGTACACCGAGGATGCGGTGGCGCTGTTCAGCCAGACCGGGATCACCACGGTGTTCACCAACCTCGAGGGATTCCCAGAGGACTGGAAAGAGAATCCAGACGCCTTCGTGAAGTTCGTTCGTGAGCACCAGTGCTCTAGTTTCCTGGAGTATGGGGAGTACCCCTACGTGACCGCCGACGAGATCAAAAAGGCCCTGCGGCTCAAAGCGGCGTTCTCTGACATGCTCGACCAAATGCAGTGATGCGCACCGAAACGTGCACCGATGCTTGAGTTGGAGGACATTCAGCATATTCTGCTGACCCGCACGCCGGCGATGACCGGGCGCTACGAGTTCCTGTCATTCGACGACCCGGCCGGCGGCCGGGCGTGGCTGTCCGAGCTGATCGACAGGGTCGACTCGGCGGCGACGGCGCAAGCCTTGATGGACAGCACGAAGCGGTGGATCACGCTGGCGTTCACGTGGAGCGGCCTGCGAGCACTCGGAGTGCCCGAGGAATCCCTGGCAACTTTCCCGGAGGCGTTTCGCCAGGGCATGGCGGCTCGGGCAGACATCTTGGGCGATACCGGGGCTAACCACCCTGACAACTGGGTCGGCGGTCTGGCAGGCGGTGACTTGCACGCGATCGCGATCCTGTTCGCGCGCGATGACGCCGAACATGCGCGGGCCACGGGAGAACACGACAAGCTTGTGGCCCGGTGCGATGGTGTGCGCAGTCTGTCGGTGCTGGATTTGAACGCGACGCCGCCGTTCAATTACGCACATGATCACTTCGGGTTCCGGGACAGGTTGTCGCAGCCGGTGATCGAGGGCTCGGGTGAAGAGCCGACGCCGGGGTCGGGCGCGCCGCTGAAGCCGGGCGAGTTCATCCTCGGCTATCCCGACGAGCACGGGTCGCCCGATCTGCCGCAGCCAGAAGTCCTGTGCCGCAATGGAAGCTACATGGCCTACCGGCGGTTGCAGGAGCACGTTGGACTGTTCCGCGAGTGTATCCGGGAGAACGCCGACACTCCGGATGGGCAGGAGCTACTCGCGGCGAAGTTTATGGGGCGCTGGCGCAGCGGTGCCCCGCTAGTGTTGGCACCGGACAAGGATGATCCTGAGCTTGGCGCGGATCCGATGCGCAACAACGACTTCAACTATAAGGAGATGGATCCACTCGGGTATGCCTGCCCGCTCGGATCGCACGCGCGACGCCTCAACCCGCGCGACACCGCGCACAACATGAACCGGCACAGGATAATTCGCCGCGGTGCTACCTACGGTCCTGCCCTGCCCGAGGGCGCGCCCGACGACGGTGTGGATCGCGGCATCGCCGCGTTCATCATTTGCGCCAGCCTGGTCCGTCAGTTCGAGTTCGCCCAGAACGTGTGGATCAACGACCGCACCTTCCACGAGCTCGGCAACGAGCACGATCCGATATGCGGAACCCAGGACGGCACGCTGGAGTTCAAGATTCCCAAGCGGCCGATCCGCAAAACCCTCAAAGGGTTGCCGGCGTTCACCACCCTCGAGGGTGGGGCGTACTTCTTCTTGCCGGGCATCAACGCGATGCGATACCTCGCGGCGCTCGACTGATCACACCAAGGATTCACCATGGGCGCACATCCCGCGGCGCGGACCTACAACCAAAGCCACATCCCGCGTCCGCACACCGGCGGACGGCGCATCAGCATCTACTGGACCTGGAGCTATCCGTGGGAAGCCCAGCGCGAACCGACGGAGATGTACAACCGCTTCTCTACCATGGCAGAGGTCCGAAACGCGTTGTGGCCGAGCTACGAGACGCCGGAGTACGCCGAGGCGCATTTCCTACAAGGCATCGCCGGAACACTTGAGCTTTTCCACCGCTCAACGCTGGCGTTTCAGGAGTTGGCGGGTGAAGCGACGGGCCACCCTGTTGCGGTGTTTCAGCGGATCGATCAGGCCGGTTACAAACTTCCGGTTGACGAACGGATCCTTGCCGACACCGACACCCTCATGGTGTTCGGGCTTGACCACATCTTGTCGGAACAAGAAGCCGCACCGGAGGAGATCAGCGCCATCAGGGAATGGCTGCGACGAGAAGGCACGTGCTTGCTGCTGGCCCCGCATCACGACGTGGGCTTCACCGACGATTTCGCCCAGCGTCAGGTTGAATACCAGCACCACGGTGACCCGCTGGTGCCGCGCCAGCAGCGGTTGGGTCAGTACACTCGCTCGCTGATGAAGGCCTTCGATGTTCCGGTTCACAACACCTGGGGGCTGCGTCCCGCCGTAGTCGAGGGCACCAAGGAGATCGCACCCCTGGCCGCGTTCAGCGATCTGGACGCCGCGAGGCTGCTCGACAACGTCACCACATTCAACTTCCACCCCCACCTGCCCCACTACGAACTCACCGCGCCGGAAAGCGATTCGGTGCGGGTGCTGGGCCGTCAACGCATCGATCCCAACAGGCCCCACCCCTTCACCGCGGCAGGTAACACCGAATTCAACGCGCTGATCTGGATGCCGCCGTCTGGCCGGCGTGCCGGCGACATAGTCCTCGTCGACTCCACGAACTTCACCACGCTTTTCGGCGGCACCGACAGCCTCAAGAATTTTTGGCACAACCTCGCCACCATGAGGTGACTTCCTTCTGCTTCAGCCAAACGGCGCTGCCAACTGCCGACGCGATGTTCAGCGGCACCGGCGGCGAGCCGCTCGACGGTCAACACCAACCTCTCTTCGGCGGATCGGCCCGGCCAATGCCTCGTGAAACTTGGGAGATCGGCGGGGCTACCGAGGCCTGATCATGTGCCGCGGTCGATTGCGTCGAAGGCCCCCAGGGATTGCTGAAACGGTCCGTAAGTAATGCCCAGCGGGTTCTCGAAGGGATGGTCGAGCCAGAAGACGATGAACAGTAGCAGGCCGAGCAGAAGGGCGATCGCGCTTGAGAGAATTAGGTGACCGCGTGTGCTATCCAGGCGCATGAAACCACTGAGCGCCACCAGTACGACACCGCCTGAGAGGAGACCGGCCCACAGCAACCCTGGTCTTCGGGGTTGGGCGTCCAGCATTCGCTGATTCCTGTCGGACGCCAGTACGGTCAGCTGGCCGAGAAACTCTCCACTCGTCGCGTTCGATGCCACACTGGATTGCTCACGCGCGAGGACCTTGTACATTTCGGTGAGCGCGGCTTGTGCCGTGTCGGAAGTACTACCAACGTCCTGCTGGTTCCCTTCGGGGCCTTCGACCGTCTTCGCGTATTTCCGGAGCAGTTCCCGCATCTGTGTCTGCTCTGGAACAGGCATGCCGACGGTCTGCCGGTACATCGTTGTAAGAGTGGATGCCTCGTGCGCGACGTTAGCCTCAGCGGAGGAGAAGTGCCCCCAGGCGACGACGACGGTGAATCCGAGGAGAGGGCCGTACACGAGCGCCACGCAGGTCAGGAACGGCGACAGCGTCGAATTGTGCCCTTCGGCAACCGGTTTGGGGAGGGTGCGATTCGCCAGCAACACGCTCCCGACCCCGACCAACATCGCCACGATGAGGACCAAGGCCAGACGTAGCCAAAGACCCGCTATCCCGGAGTCGCCCATTACTCGCCTCCGCAGGTAACGCGCCGGCTACCCACGAGGGCGGCCTCCGCCTCCGAATACATCTCGCGCGGCAGCAGTGACGTCTGCGACATGCCCCGATTCTTGCAGAGGCCATCCAACCCTTTGGGGTCTGCTTTCAAAGGTCCCCAGATCTTCTGTACGGACCAACACTGCAACAAGTTCGGCCAAGCCGGGCATACAGGGGGGCCTCGTCACGAAGTCGGGCTAAGTGGGCGGGCGTCAGGCAGCGGCCGGGATGCCCATGGACCACCTACTTTGACAAGCCCTGGCGACACGCTGAGGTTTTGTCAATCTAGCCAGGCGCGTCTTGTCAATCTTTCTTGCACGTCGACAGCTAATTTTGGACTGCTGTCGGCGCGCGTTTCTAAGATCATCACCATGACGGACGAAGGCGACTCGCCAGTAGAGGGGACAGCCGGCGAAGAGCCGCAACAGCCCGCTGCCGCGAGGTCGAGCCGCAAGCCGCCCGGGATGAGCGTGACCGCAGCTTTGAACGCATCGGGAAAGTTCTCTATTGGGTGCGACGTACGCGAGCAGCCAAGCTGGCGCCTGATCGATTCCTGACGCCGATCGACTACCTCATCAATCTGAACATGCAGTACCGCGACCACCGGAGGGCGCTAGCGGGCTTCCGGTGGGGTGATGAGGATGAGTGCACCGTTCCACCCACTGACCATGTTCGAATCCCGTCGCTGTTCGTCGTCGAGCTCTTCCCACCGAGTGTTAAGGAGAATTTGGACCGAGCGATAAAGCGTAACCGCTGGGACACAAAGCAATTGCGAATGTTTGGCCGCCACTACATGCCCACGCCCGACGAGGCCAGGTCGGGAGACCGCTGGCCTTGGTGGAATCTCGGTGAGGTTGTGCGTCGCGGCAGCAACGTCACCGTCGGTGATGCTGTCCGCCGCAAGATGCCCAAAGAGTTCGATCGAGTCGAACTCAAGGCCCTGCAGATCGGCCAGGGCATCACGGCTGTCATGGCGAAGTTCGATCTCAATGACGCCGCGATATCTCGGCTCGATGAGGCCTGGCACCGGGAGTACCAGCCTGAAATGTATTGGGGTAAAAGGGGTGGAGAGTGGCCACGCCCCCTGGGCCCAGATTTTGTGGCATTTCGAAGAGTGCAAGAGGAACGGGGTCGCCTGCATGACGCTGCGCGGCAATGGTTCTCCGCTAAATGGCCAGGGTTCTTTGCAGCAAATGGACAGCCGCAGCCTACACTCGACATAGTTCTGCTCGACGAGATAAGCGCCTACCCTGAGACGCGTCCAGCTAGAGGGGTTGATGGAGCTGTCCGCGCCCTCGGGCTGCCGCATACGGTTTACGTTCAGAGGTCGACCAAGTTCCCGGCAATGATAATCGGGGAACGGGATGTACGATCTGACTCGGACATGGAGGATCGCCGCACGTGGGCGATTTGGGGCAACCGAACCGAAGTCCTTGACGGCCTCGCGGAAACGCTTACGTCTCATGGACTTGGTCAGGGTGACAGTTCAATCGCGCACTACGTCCAAGACGCGATTGAGGACTACTTCCTACGATTGTCGATCAGTGAAATGCTGGACGTGTGCCAGGGGCGTTACGCATCGATGCGAGACGCTGCCCGCCAACACGGCCAGTTGCACCGCCTACGGGCTAGCTTGCTGACTCTGAGCGTCGATATGAGCAGCATTGACCGAGACATTCGCGCATACAACGCGCGCGGCTGGCAGCGAGATTACGCACAGTTCTTCTTCGAGGATGCGCCGTTTCTCGTCGCCGAACACGACGAGCATGGCAGCGAGTCACGTGAGTCGATCAATATGAACGAGCATCTGCTGAATGAACAGATGGGAATGTTGGAAACGCTGCGGGCCGCAGACAATGATTACCGCGGCATCCTGACTGCGGCGGCCTCGCTGACGTCGTCGCTGCAGTCGATCCGGTTGGCCAAGACGGCCATATGGGTGGCGATTTCCACGCTGGGCGTCGCCGGGGTTACATTGCTGATCACGGACATTTCAAAACACAGCCTGTTCGGGAGCGTTGCCCATTGGCTTGGCCTGCTTCATTGATTCGGGAGCGACCGTCGGCGTTGTGAACTCGACCTGAAACCGTGCAGGCTCCGAGGAAGCGCAATTCTGTCACGACGTATTAGGAAGCCCCGCGGCACCTCAGCCAACGAACCGTCGTGATTCCATCCGACGAGCTTGTAATGCGGTACGCCACACTTGGCCCCGCCGCTTCGGTAACGGGGACCTTGCGAATGATTCGTTGAGCACAGCGCGGACGTGGCGCATGATCCGTAGCTCGCGTAACCGGAATAGCAGTGGGAATCGCGACATCATTACGGATAGATGACCTGTACAGCCGTCCGGTTCTAGGATCCGCCACGAAGATGAGAAAAACGCATCCGCCATTCTGATGAGAATTCTGCAAATCCGCGGGTGGAGTCGCCGTCATCTGCCATGAAGAACGAAAACCTACAGGTGTCGACGTGCAGCTTGGGGCGCCGCCAGTGAGACCGCTTGATCGTGGTTGCGTTACCGGTCGTCGTGGGATGGTGACGCGAGTTGCGGGTAGTGCTGGCTCAGGTCGTGCAGGTACTGCGGGGATGTCTGCGTGGCGACATCGAGGAAGCGACGCACGCTTGGTGACTGGTTGGTGGTGCGCCATGCCAGGGCGAGCGGGCGGTGTGGAAGGGGCCCGTGTAACGGAATGAACCGGACTCCCTTTCGGCTGAGATTAATAAACGATGTGGGCAGCAAGGCGATTCCCGCTCCGGATGCCACAAGCGCGAGGATCGTTTGTATGCGGGGTGATTCGTCAACTATTGGCGGCTGGATTTCGTGTTGACGGAACAGCGCTACGACGTCGGCGTAGGTGGTGGGCGCTGCGCCTCGAGTCCACAGGATGATCGGTTGATCTCGCAGAAGTGCCGGAGCGATCCGCTCGTGCTCGGCGAGCGCGTCGTCCTCGCACACGACCGCAGCGAGCGGGTCTTCAATCAGCGTCTGGATGGTCAGCGCCGGTTCATCGACAGGCCCGCGCAGGAATCCGACATCGAGGCGGTGTTCGACCAATTGGGTTACCTGCTCGGTGGTGTCCAGTTCGGTGAGCTCGAGTTTGACGTCGGGATAGTCCCGGCGATGAGCGCGCATGACGTACGACAGGACACCGTCCACGGCGGCCTGCAGGGCACCGATATGAAGATGACCGAGATGACCGGTGGCCGCCCTGCGTGCGGCGGCGAAGGCCCGGTCACCGTGCGTGAGCGCCAGTCTGGCCTCGCCCAGAAGTGCGGTGCCGGCATCGGTGAGTTCGATCGGGCGGCGCGACCGATCGATGAGGTCCACTCCCAGTTGGCGTTCGAGCTTTTGAATCTGCTGACTCAGCGGTGGTTGGGCGATGTGGAGGCGCTCGGCGGCGCGGCCGAAGTGTCGTTCCTCGGCCACGGTCACGAAGTAGCGAAGCAGGCGCATCTCCGGATCTGTCATATACACAGAATATAATAGCTGACTGAATATGTCTTGGACGATGAAGATGTAGTCGACTTACGGTTGTCCCGACGGTGACTAGATCGACCGAGGAAGGAAATCCCATGACTGCTGTGGCCACCCGCGCCGACGAGCGTGATCTCGTGGAGCACTACTTCGACCAGCCGTGGAGCGACGGGCTACCCGTGGTTCCACCAACGCCGGACCGCATCGCCGCTGTGCTGGATGTACTGGGTGGACACCCCAAGGAACTTGTGGCGCGTATTCCACCGCGGTGGGGCAGCCTGACCCGTGAACTTCTGGCCGTCAACATGGTGATGGCCGGCTGCAAACCCGAATACGCGCCAGTCGTGCGGGCGGCCATTCTCGCCCTGGCCGACGCGCGGTTCAACCTCAATGGCATTCAGGCGACCACTCACGTCGTCTCACCGCTGATCGTCGTCAACGGCCCTATCGCCCGCCAGATCGGGATGAACGCCGGCGGCAACGTATTCGGTTCGGGTAACCGCGCCAACGCCACCATCGGCCGCGCGGTTCGCCTGATCTTGCTCAGCGTCGGCGGCGGCATTCCCGGCGAGCTCGACAAGAGCACCCTTGGCCATCCCGGTAAGTACACGTTCTGCATCGCGGAGAATGAAGACGCCAGCCCGTGGGCTCCGTATCACGTCGAGCGCGGATACGCACCCGAAGACAGCACCGTTCTGGTGATCGGGGCCGAAGCCCCGCACAGCGTCACCAATCACATCTCCGATGACCCGCAAGGGATTCTGGACTCCATCGCCTCGGCGATGAGCACCATCGCCCATAACAATGCGGTGCTCGGCGGCTCCTGCACCGTCGTCATCGGCCTAGAGCATGCGCGCACCATCGCCTCCTTCGGCTGGACCCGCGACGACGTCCGCCGCTACCTGTGGCTCAACGGCACCAACGACTGGGACGAGGTGAGTTACGGCAACCGCTACGCCCCTCCCGGAGGACTCACCTACAACCGCAATCTGCCGAAATGGTATCCGCGACAGGCAGGCAGGCAGGTGCCGATCGTCTTCACTCCCGACGACATCCACCTGTTCGTCGCGGGCGGAGCCGCCGGTCGATTCTCGGCGTTCCTGCCGGGGTGGAGCACTGCGACGACACCGGTGCTGCGCGCCGTTCACGACGACGTCCTCGGCCCCAGCGGCGGCGACCGCGAGCTTGAGTGCTCCGACGGCTCCTGCCGACTCTGAGACCCACGACGTGAAACGTCCTAAAAGAAAAGGAGAAAAGAAATGACCGACTTTGTCTATGACCCGTGCGGTGTGATCGAGGTGGAAGCCATCCCGATGGCTGCCCGACCGACCAGCACCGAGGGCCTGCGCCTGGGCGTGCTAAGCAACACCAAATGGAACGCCGCCAAGTTGTTGCGTGCCACGGTGCGCGAGCTGGCCGATGACGGGCTGACCTTCGCCTCGGTCACCTGCTACGACAAGCACCACTTCTCCTCGGATGCCAGTAACGAGCTGATCAGTCAGATCGCGGCCGAAAACGACGTCGCGCTGACCGCCATCGGGGACTGCGGCTCATGCTGCTCGGCGTGTGTCAACGACGCGGTGCGTCTGGAAGAGGCTGGGCTGCCGACAGTGGTCATCGTGACGACCGAATTCGAACATGAGGCCCGCCTGCAGCGCGAATCGCGCGGAATGGCCGACCTCGAACCTGCGATCGTCACCCATCCGATCAGCAGCCTGACCCTCGAACAGCTCGACGGCCGCGCCGCCGAGGTCGCGCCGCAAGCCCGCCGGATCTGGTTCACTGCTGCCGCGGCACCACGCGGAAACGGTTCGGCCACGGCGGTTTTCGAGCCTGCCAACAAATGATGAATCAGGTGGCCCCACCACCGCTTTCGCGCCTGCTGGTGGCCGACTTCTCTCACGTACTCGCTGGGCCGTTCTGCACGATGATCCTCGGCGACCTGGGCGCCGAGATCGTCAAGGTCGAACGACCAGACGGCGATGACACCAGAGCCTGGGGACCTCCGTTCGTCGATGACGAAAGCACCTACTATCTCGGCGTCAATCGCAACAAGCGCAGCATCGTGCTCGACCTGCACGACGCCGAGGACCTGCGGGTGGCCAGAACTTTAGCCGAGCACGCCGACGTGCTGGTGGAAAACTTCCGCCCCGGCACCATGGAGCGGTTCGGCCTGGATGAGCCTTCCATCCGCGGGGCCAACCCCACGCTGGTGTACTGCAGTATCTCGGCGTTCGGGCCCGCCGAGGGCCGCCGACTCGCTGGTTATGACCTGCTGGTTCAGGCGCTCGGTGGGTTAATGAGCGTCACCGGGCCAGATGCCACCACCCCGACCAAGGTCGGGGTGGCCCTCGTCGATGTTCTGGCGGGCCTGTTCGCCACAGTCGGCATCTTGTCGGCGCTGCATGAGCGCGACCGGTCCGGGCGCGGCCAGCGCGTCGAGGTTAACCTGATGTCGGCGCTGCTCAGTGCCTTGGCCAATCAGTCCGCCAGTTATGTTCTGGCCGAACAGATCCCACGCGCGATCGGCAACGGACATGTCAGCATCGCCCCCTACGACACCTACACGACCGGCGAGGGCAGGATCGTGCTGGCAGTGGGTACCGACAAGCAATTCGGCCAACTCTGCGACATCTTGGACATCCCCGAGCTCGCGCAGGATGGCCATCTCCTCACCAATGAATTGCGGGTGCTGAACCGAGAGCCGTTGCGCGAGAGCCTGGAACGCGCTCTGGCAGCGCACCCGGCCGAATACTGGACAAGGGTCCTCACCGCGGTGGGTGTTCCCGCCGGCGCGGTCAACAACGTCGCCGAAGCCTTCGCATTCGCCGCGCAGCTGGGCCTGCAACCCATCCGGAACACCGAGGACGGCGACAGCCGACTGGGCCGCCAGGTCGCCAGCCCGATCAATCTGTCCGCCACGCCGGTGAGTTACCGCACCAGGGCACCGTTTCTGGGCGAACACAGCACCGACATCCGTATTCGGCTCGCCGAACTCGAGGCGGGGCGCAAAACAGCGTGACAAGGAGCACTCGATGACCACCACCGCAGACGCACAGTCNGCCGTAAACTCANGTCGAGCGCCGTTGACGGCGCATGACTTCCTGGCGATCGACAGCAGNTTGTCCGATGAGGAATGCCTCATCCGCGACACCGTGCGTGCCTTTGTCCGCCGCGACCTCCTGGATCGGCTGCCCGACGCCTACGCCGAGGGCCNCCTGCCTGNCGGATTCCCCACCGCGGCGGGGCAACTGGGACTGCTCGGCATGCACCTGCACGGCTACGGATGCCCNGGGATGAGCGCGGTGTCCTATGGGTTGGCGTGCATGGAGCTCGAGGCCGGCGACAGCGGTCTGCGCAGTTTCGTCTCGGTGCAGGGATCGCTGGCCATGTTCGCGATCTGGCGGTACGGAAGCGAGCAGCATAAACAAACATGGCTGCCGCCCATGGCCCAAGGCGCGGCCATCGGATGCTTCGGACTGACCGAGCCCGACGCCGGCAGTGACCCCTCCGGTATGCGCACGACCGCTCGCCTCGAGGATGGCCAATGGGTGCTCAATGGCGCCAAGATGTGGATCACCAACGGCGACACCGCCGATGTGGCCGTCGTCTGGGCGAAAACCCCGGACGGAATCCGGGGATTCGTGGTGCCGCGCAACACGCCCGGCTTCGTCACGCGCGAGATCCAGCACAAGCTGTCCCTTCGGGCATCGACGACCTCCGAGCTGGTCTTCGACGATTGCCGGCTTCCACTNGATGCGGTGCTGCCCGACGCGANCGGTCTTCGAGCGCCCCTGTCGTGCTTGACCGAAGCCCGATTCGGCATCATTTGGGGAGCAGTCGGCGCTGCGCGAGCCTGTTANGAAACCGCACTTGATTACGCCAGCGCACGGACGCAATTCGGGCGTCCCATCGCGGGATTCCAGCTCACGCAGCGCAAGCTCGTCGAGATGCTCACCCAAGTCAACAACTCCTATCTGCTTGCCCTGCACCTGGGCCGGCTCAAAGACGCCGGCCAGCTCCACCCGCAGCAGGTCAGCTTCGGCAAGCTGCACAACGTGCAAAAGGCATTGGAGGCCGCCCGCAGTGCGCGCAGCATCCTGGGCGCCAATGGCATCACACTCGACTACCCCGTCATGCGCCACATGGCCAATCTCGAATCGGTGCTGACCTACGAGGGAACCAGCGAGATCCACACCCTGGTCGTGGGCCAGGCCATCACCGGTATCGCGGCATTTCACTAACTAGGAGACGGATATGCACGAACCGCGCAACGTGATCATCATCGGTAGCGGCCCCGCCGGATACACCGCAGCGATCTACACCGCCAGGGCCAATCTCAATCCTCTGGTGTTTGAAGGCGTTCAGTACGGCGGCGCGCTCATGCAAACAACCAAGGTCGAAAACTTCCCTGGCTTCGTCGAAGGAATCCAGGGACCAGAGTTGATGGACACGCTACGCAAACAGGCCGACCGCTACGGAGCCGAACTGATCGCCGACGACGTCACCTCCGTCGACCTGACCGGCTCGGTCAAGACCGCCTTTGTCGACGGCCAGCGCTACGACACCACGACCGTTGTGCTGGCAATGGGTTCAGCCTACCGCAGCCTGGGGATGCCTAACGAGCAGCGCCTGTCCGGCCGCGGTGTGTCCTGGTGCGCGACCTGCGATGGGTTCTTCTTCCGCGATGAGCACATCGCCGTCATCGGAGGCGGCGACTCGGCACTTGAGGAAGCGATGTTCCTGTCGCGATTCGCCGAGGCCGTCACCGTCGTCCATCGGCGAGATACAGTGCGTGCGTCAAAGATCATGCAGAAACGTGCGTTTGACAACCCAAAGATCAGCTTCCGGTGGAACACCATCGCCGAAGACGTCACCGGTGATGACCGGGTCGACGGGCTCATCGTCCGCGATGTGCCAATGGCAGAGGTTTCGACGCTGCCCGTAACCGGTGTGTTTATCGCGATCGGGCACGACTCGCGCATGTGGACAGGTCGACCTCGACCAGGCCGGATACGTTGCAACACAGGGACGCTCGTCGCACACGAACCTCGCAGGCGTGTTCGCGTGCGGTGATCTCGTCGACGGCATCTACCGGCA
>JGI12635J15846_10003982_pt1 | contig 12783 bp, 6 predicted proteins | sample BlaSpr_A8_OM2_M2_FD_15846 | JGI IMG/M metagenome (IMG submission 15846) | reverse complement strand
TTCTCAATAATTGAACGACTGATAGAGAGACCCATCCCCATACCGCCGCTCTTGGTTGTATAAAACGCTTCGAAGAGCTTATCGACACTGTGCCCCTCGAAGCCCGGGCCAGTGTCTTGCACCGTTAGGCGCACGCCCGCGCCCTGGTCGTTTTCCGTTCTGACCACCAATTCTCGCGGGCGATTGGAGACTCCGCTCATCGCCTCTGATGCGTTCAGGAGCAGGTTCATTATGACCTGTTGAATTTGCACGCGATTGCAGGTAACCAGCGGCAGCCCGTCCGCCAGATCGGAGTTCAGAACCACGTCGGCTCTGCGCAACTCATTCAAGGACAGCGTAATGACCTCGCGCGTCGCCGCATTCAAATCCACCAACTCACTCGTTGTATCACCCTTCGAAAACAAGGAACGCAATCGAGTGATGACCTCGGATGCGCGTTTGGCGTCTCGAAGCGTTCGGTGGATGGTCCGGGCCGCATCATTGATGTCGGGCGGATCCGCCGACAGCATTCGCAAACAGGCGGCCGCATTTGTGGCGATGCCAGACAGCGGCTGATTGATTTCATGCGCTATCGACGCGGACAGTTGACCCACAGTTGCTATGCGATTCGCATGTGCCAGCTCCAACTGCACTTCGTGGTATCTTCGCTCGCCTTCGCGCGCCGCCTTCTCTGCCCGCTTGCGCTCAGTCAGGTCGACTACAAAGGCAACGCCTTCTTTCGATGAGCCACTGAAGACCGCGGCGCCAACAAGTACCGGCACCCGGCTCCCGGTCTTCTGGAAGAACTCCTTCTCATACGGTTGAGCGGTTCCGGCCGTCATCAGCTCCGCCAGAACGCGGTCGTCCGAGTCGCGCCACTCGGCGGGCGTCAGTTCCGTCCAGCGCAAGCAACCGGAGACGAGAGTGTCGGGACCGTAACCCAGTAGGCTGAGAAAAGCCTCGTTGGCTTCAATGATCCGACCGTCAAGATCGAAAATGAAGATGCCGATGATGTTGGAGTCGATCAGGCGTCGAACCCTCGCCTGCCGTTCTTGAAGTTCGGTATTGAGACGTTTGTGCTCGGTGATGTCGCGGACAAAACCGCTGAATGCCCAGCTTTCGCCAACGCGAAACGGTGTGACCGACAACTCGACCGGAAATTCGGTGCCGTCTCGGCGGAGCGCCGTGATTTCCAGCCGCCGGCCGAGAATGGGCCCTTCCCCGGAGGTCAAAAAACGGCGCAAACCCTTCTCGTGATCGGACCGGTATCGCATCGGGATCAGAACCTCCGAGAGCCGAAGACCTACGACTTCCTCGCGCGGCCAGCCGAACATCGCTTCGGCCTGAGCACTCCATTCCGTGATATGACCCTGCTCATCGATGCTCAAGACCGCATCGAGCGCGGTGTCGATGAGCTGCCGAACCCTCGCCTCCCGCTCTTGAAGATCGTTATAGAGACGGATGTTTTCCAGCGACATCCCCGCTTGCGAAGCGAGCAGTTTGAGAATGGCCATCCGGTCAGGGGTGAAGGCGCCAAGGGTCAGGTTGTTTTCGAGGTAAATCAATCCGAGCAACTTAGTCTGCTTAAGCAAGGGTAGGCAAAGGATCGAACGGGAGTTGTGTTGACGAATGTATTCATCCGATGCAAATGGACTATTGCCCGAGGCGTCCTGCAAAAGAACGTCCTCCTTTGTCCGCAGCACATAGTGCAGAATCGACTCTGGCAGATCCGCGGCGGTCACTCTGGCTGCCCGCAGATTTACTGCCACCGTGTCACCGCTCGTTCTAGCTTCCGCTTCGAGCCAGCACTCATCACCTTGTGGAAGAATAAGTAGACCCCGCTCAGCCCCCGCGTGTTCGATCGCTGTATGCATGAGCGTGTGAATGAGCTTTTCCAGAACGATCTCCCCCGAGACCGCTTGCGAGACTTTTATGACGGTTGCAAGATCTAGATTTGCGACCGACTCCAAGATCGTGCCCGTCGATGCGGAGACCACGTTTTCCGTCTTGAGGTACGGGTAGAGTTGATTGAGCTGTCTTACCTTTCCGTCAGCGCCCCAATGGAGATAGCAGTCCTGCGCGTCCCACNTGTAGGCGCGCGCGATCTTCCGGAAACCTCGTGCCTCGTAAAAGTTGGCGGCCAATTCGTTAGCTACTGCCTCATTGTGCACAAAGGCGTGGGTGTGGGCGGAGCTGATAGCCCTCTCGTAAAGCTCCTCGGCCTCGAGCGTACGACCGTGAATTCGCGCGATTTCCGCACCGACTAAGGCGGCACGATTTTCGAAATTGGCAGGGCAATGCACCGCCCATATTTCCAGTTGCCTGTGATGATCGAGCAAGGCCTCAAGATGTTTCACTTTCTCGTCAGAAGGGGCGGAATTCCAATTTGCCGCGTGAGAAAGCGCGGCATAGAGGCGAAAGTCGGCAGTTTCGAGTTGTGAGGGGGATGTCCAAAGAAGCTGTTGGGCTTTCAGCGAAGCTTCGACTGCCGACGCATAGTCGCCGGCAAAGAAGCGAGCCATCAACTTGCGGGTCCAATAAAAAAACTCCGCCAGCGATAAAACCGGATTACTCGCCAAATGGCGTTCGGCCTCTGACTCATTAAATTCCTCGTCATCGAAACTTCCGAACTTTCGAGTTAACCCGCGAAGCGTCCTGACTAAGGCCAGTTGCGCGCCGCAAAGGTCAACCACAAGGCCGAATCGCGACCTCTTAGCGAAGGCAAGACCGTTTTCGGCTTCCGTTTGCACTCCGGCGAGATTGTCTCCTACCATCAAACAGTTCGTGATCAGCTCATCCCAGCTATAGGCGGCAAACGTCAGATCCCCGACGCGATAAGCCGCGTCGAACGCGCGGCGTACTAGCTCGCGCCCGCTGGCAGCATGCTTCACCCAAGGCATGACGAGGTTGCCGAATGACATGTAAGTTCGAGCCTGATAGCGCGTTAGTCCACGTTTTTCGACGAGATCGTAGCCGAGTTGGCCGAATCGAAACCCGTCCTCGTAGTTATTGAACCGCGGACCAGCGAACATCGCGAACCACACATAGCCAAAACATGAGCCGTCGCAGTTACCGTGTTCGAGACTGAGGCTCACCATTCGACAAACGACAAGTGAGGACAGATTCTCGTCATAAAATAGCGCCGGCGTCACGATTTCAGTGAACACATCCAATGTGTCCAAAACGTCCGGATTGTTCGTCAGAGGCAAGTCGAGAAGGTCCTCAATCCGCCGATCGCCGACCAACGATCCGATTAGCCCGTATTCACGCATCACATCGTCTCGGGTCGGATGGTGTGGCCAATCAGTGCCGCCACGCCGAAGGTAGTCGAGGAACACATCAACGCCGCGGTCACTCTGATCTAAAGCTGTGTGTAGGGTGAGGCGCAATCGGGTCACTACGGAAAAATCGTGACGGCTTTTCGCTTGTTGCGCCAGCATCGACAGTCTACTCTCGGCCGCCACCATGTCGGCCGTTAACAATTCGCATTCGGCCATGATGTATTCGATCGAGAAGATGAGGTCGTAGCCGCGTTCCCAAGTCGTTTCCGTCAATAGCTTCCGACCAGCTCTTAGATAGTTCAGCGCCGATGCATATGCCGTCGAGACCTTGGCGCGCCGCCCTGCGATCAGGTTTAGATTTGCCACCTGTTCCCGTTCCTCGGCTGAACTGATGAGATGAGAACCTCGGTTCAATTGATTGACGATCTCGAAAATCGCTTCCGCCTGTTTTTCTAGGGGCGTATTCGCGGCAAGTAGGGTACCAATTCGAAGATGGGCCTCCGCTCGCAGTTCTTTTGGAATCAAGGAATAGGCAGCCTCTTGGACTCGGTCGTGCAGGAACCGGTACGAATCTTCCGAGCGAAGGATTAGACCGGCGCGGGCCGCTTCCCAAAGCTGATCGTGTATTTTGTCGTTCGAGTCCTGAAAAACCATCCCCAACATTTCCGAGTCTGCGCTGTTACCCATACACGCAAACTGCTGCAACGCTTTCTGAGTTTCGACGGTCAGGCGACTCAATTTTCCCACCATCAGGTCTACCACGTTGTCTGTGTATCCTTTGGCGTGAATTCGGCTCAATTCCCAGGTCCACTGCGCTGCATCGTAATCAAACATGAGCAGGGCCTCGTCAGCGAGTGCCGAAATGAACTGAATGGCGAAGAATGCGTTGCCACTCGTCTTCTCAAGAGTCAATTGCGCCAGGGAAGCTACACGCCGCGGCTCGCAGTGAAGAGAATCTGTCAGGAGCTGCCGCAGATCACCGATCGCAAGAGGTCCGAGTACGATGTCCTTCAATTCCGCTCCCGCCTGACGGATTGCGTCCAGTTTCCGCATTAACGGATGTGTGGGAGTGACTTCGTTGTCTCGATAAGCGCCGATCAAGAGCAAGTGTCGCAAGTCCGACCTGGTCAGCAGATCTTCAAGCAAATCGAGGGTTGCCGCGTCTAGCCATTGCAGGTCGTCAAGGAACAGCGCAAGGGGATGCTGAGGGCGGGCGAATACGCTGATGAATCTGCGGAAGACTAACTGAAAGCGGCCCTGCGCATCCTGCGGCGGAAGTTCAGGTACCGGCGGCTGCTCTCCTATGATGTGCTTTAGTTCTGGGACGAGTTCGACAATGAGTTGCCCATTAGGGTCGAGCGCCTCATGAAGGATATCGCGCCACTTGCGTATCTCTTCTTCGCTCTTACTCAACAATGGCCGAATGAGGCTTTGAAAGGCCTGCGCTAGCGTGGCATAGGGGATGTCGCGCTTATACTGGTCGAATTTACCTGATGCAAATAAACCGCGCGGCGGAACAAGTGGTCTATGGAGTTCATTGACAACGGCCGATTTGCCGATCCCAGAGTATCCGGAGACGAGAACTAATTCTGGTTTGCCACCGGCCACAATGCGGTCGAAAGCAGAGAGCAGGGTTTCGATCTCACGGTCTCGCCCGTACAATTTCTCCGGGATCAACAGCCGGTCGGGAATATCGTGTTCCCCCGGTGTAAAACTTTGGACTTGACCGGTGGTCTCCCACTCAGAGAGGCAGCGCCTAAGATCGCTCGCCGCCCCTGCCGCCGTCTGGTAGCGGTCCTCCGCAGTCTTGGCAAGCAGCTTGGTGATGATCGCGACGACAGCGGTCGGCACATTCTTAAGCCGCTCACGCGGAAACAACGGCTGTCTCGCGATGTGGCAATGCACCCATTCCATTGGCTCGGAAGCGGCGAAAGGCAGGCTCCCCGTAAGCATTTCGTAAAGCGTGACCCCGAGTGAGTAGAGGTCGCTTCGGGAATCAATAGAGCGGTTCACTCGCCCGGTCTGCTCGGGCGACATGTAGGCTAGCGTTCCTGCGATAAATTCGGGAGCCTCGGGTACCTGGCGCTCGCGCGGCAACCTCGATGCGATACCGAAGCCAGTGAGCCACGCTTGGCCAGTCTGGCGATTTACGAGCACGTTGGCTGGCTTGAGGTCCTTGTGTACTAGGCCACGTGCATGCAGCCGGCTGAGTGCGGCGGATACGGTGACCGCCAGTCGTAAGAATTCACCGACTTCCATTGATCGACCAATAAGACTATCGAGCCATTCGCCTCCCGGGTACTCGACAACGAGCATCGTCCGCCCGTGCTCGCGCACGAGCTCGAGCGGCCTCAGCGCCCACTCGTTGTCGAGGTGGTCCCTCAGTTCGAATTCGTGGGTGAGCTGGCTGATACTGTAGGGTGTGGTGTGACCAGCGGCGGTGGGCACGGACATGAAAGCGTAACGATCATTATTGGCGGCGCCGCCGCCGATCCTGCAAAACATGCGCTGGCCGTCTGTCCTCAAGATTTGGGGCTGGTCTTCCCTATCAGCGCTCGGCCAGGGAGATCCTTCCATCTACCGGCTCCTCTAGTTCTTGTGCGGTACGGCCGCTCTCAATTGTTGCTAGAACGATTCCATGAACGCGAAACTAATGAAGAAGAGAAAAATGTGGACGAGCCCAAACAATGGCGGCCAGAGAAAAGGAGAGAAAATCCGCCTGTTTCTGATTGTCGCTCCGTAGGAAGATACGATCCGCAGGCCGGAGCACCGGGGTGGTTATGACGCCACGCTTGANGTAAATCGTCGATAAGAAAAGTGGTTGCTCATGGGTAGGACAATTCCGACGGAACGGCACAGCCTATGTTGCTCAGTGCGCATCAATTCAGTGCGCGTTTCACTGATGATCGAGGCAGTAGCGGAATAAGTACCTTTGTTCAATGGTAATGCTTTCGAATTGTTGGTCTACTCACTCAGAGTTCCTTGGACCCAAGATGCGAGATGGCCAAGCGCGAGCATCCGACAATCGACCGTTCCAGGGCACACTGCTGACAGCTACGAGCGGGACGGGCAATCACCTGCAAGTTGAACCGGGTCGGCAACGACGCTAAAGAGGAAATACCATTTCTGAATTGGAGTGCTCTATGAACGAAGTACAAGTTGAACAGAAGAGCTACCAAATGCCGCCGCAGGATGGGTTTACCGTCGCACACTTTCTTACCGTCGCCGACATCGAACGCTCGGCTCGATTTTACGAGACAGTCTTTGGAGGCCGTATTCTGAGCACAGGCGCGCCGGGGTATATCCAGATCGCGAACACCTGGCTCATTATCAACGTCGGGGGTGGCCCGACACCCGACAAACCAACGGTAACGCTCAGTGTCCCCGCCGATCCCGATTCAGTTAACAGCTTTATGAATATCCGCGTTAAGGATATTCAAGCGTGCTATGAATTATGGCGAAATCGAGGAGCCCACTTCATCACGGAGCCAAAGGAGAAGTATGGAGAGACGCGCTGCTACATTCGAGATCCCGACGGCTACATCATAGAAGTCGGGGAGAGCAAGCCGGACTTCGCGTACGGCCATCCCATCTGATAGCTTAAAAGCTGTCGTCGAGCGCCCCCCGTTGTTTTTGACGCCCATCTGATGCGGCTCAACTCCGAGAATCTAGAAAATATGCGCCCGCCGCTCTCCCATACCACACCTTGGTCTACCCCGTACCATCGTCTATTGGCGAGCTCCACTTCTCGCGCGATACTTTCTCCATACCTCATGCGTGTGTGGGGGAGGAGAATCTGATGAAACCGACAACGAAAGGTACGCAGATACGACTGTTCCAACCTTCCTCAACCTATTGGCGAGTCACTCTCGACAATCCGCCGCTTAACATCCTAGGTCCTAGAGAGATTCTTCAATTCAAGGAGATCATCACTGCGCTCGAATCGGACGAACAAGTTAAGGTCGTGGTCTTTGACAGCGCTGTCGAGGGTTTCTTCCTAAATCATTCCGATTTTCTAGCAAAGCTGGAGGATCTTACGAGTCTGCCTCCAGGCCCCACTGGCTTGCAAGCCTGGCCGGACATCCTGGTGCGTCTAACCCGCGCGCCCGTCGTATCGATCGCCTTAATACGGGGCCGGGCGACTGGAAACGGAAGCGAGCTTGCACTTGCCTGCGACATGAGCTTTGCGAGTCGTGAAAAAGCCATCTTGTCGCAGTGGGAAGTGGGTGTGGGTTTGGTAGCCGGCGGTGGCCCCATGGCGCGCCTGCCGCGGCTCATGGGAAGGGGGCGCGCCCTGGAAGCGCTCTTGGGCGCGGATGACATTCGAGGCGACTTAGCTGAGTCCTACGGCTATGTGAATCGCTCGTTACCGGATGATGAACTCGACAGATTTGTCGAGACGCTCGCGTCTCGGATCGCCTCATTCGACAAGTGGGCAATCGGCAATACTAAGCGCCTTGTCAACGCTTGTTGCTTGCCACCTGACGTCGAAGTCGACGCCGGTTGGGATACCTGCCTTGCTTCGATAGCACGGCCGGCTGCGCAGAAAAGAATCAAGGCACTGATCGCGCGAGGATTCCACAAACCCGGTGATGCAGAAAACCGCTTGGGTTATTACCTGGGACAACCCTTGTGACAGTCGCCTGTTTGAGTGACTCGGGGCATAGTTTCGATTTCACAGAAGTTCAAAATGGGGGAATCTGTGCGGATGAAAATGTAAGGCATTCATGCCATCGGAGAGGCGATCGTAAAGGATGTGATTGATGGCTACGCGTCCACTTATAGCAATCGTCGATGATGACGAGTCCGTGCGCGAATCATTGCCCGATTTGGTGAGACAGTACGGGTTCGAGGTTCGGGCGTTCTCGTCGGCGGAAGCATTTCTCGCATTCGATGACTTAGATAAAACCCGCTGCCTGATTCTCGACGTTGGCATGCCCGGCATGAGTGGGACCGATCTGCAGCGGGAGTTGAAGCGCCGACGGCAAAAGAAGCCAATCATCTTTATCACCGCGAACAGGGACGAGGCTTTCCGCCAATTCGCGCTCGAGCAGGGCGCCGTGGAATGTCTATTCAAGCCGTTCAGCGACGCCGATTTACTTGAGTCGCTCAATTCCGCTTTAGACAAGTCGCCCACATAAACAGGATCGCCTTCTCCTCCTCACGGAATGCACAGTGAAGCTGAGGCAATCTACGATGATGGGTATCGGTTTTGGCCCACCGGCGCTGCGCGCCCGCGACTAAACCAACGCTTCAGACTCCGCAATTGGTTCGCCGCGACGGCTATCAAGCCAGCGCCGGAACTAGCCCCGGCAGCTGAGTGAGCCGCTGCCGCGATACACAAAGGACACATAGGTTCCTGCTCAGTTCTCGTAGTGACGCCGTCATCAGGTTCCCGCCTGATCACGGCCTATGGGTGCGCGGTCGAGCCACTGGATGTCAGAATCAAACTGCACGCGCATTTGATCTCATACCTAGTGGTCGGCAATGAGGGGCTCGTCGGGATATCGCTCTTCATGGGGGGCGAATCCACTCCGAGTCGCGGCGTGGTGCAAAGTGCTGGCCACGGGTTACGGCTGAAAGCACAGTTGATGAAAGATGAGTTCGATCGAGCCGGTCCGGTGCTACACCTGTTGCTGCGCTACACACAGGCGTTGATAACGCAAATGTCCCAAACCGCGGTGTGCAAGCGCCACCATTCGCTCGACCAGCAGTTATGCCGATGGCTATTGCTGAGTCTGGATCGTCTGCGTGCCAATGAACTCGCGATGACGCAGGAATCGATTGCCAATATGCTGGGAGTTCGCCGTGAGGGTGTCACTGAAGCAGCGCTCAAGCTACAACAGGCGGGTTTGATCAGTTACGCACGGGGGCGCATCACGGTGCTCGACCGCGCTGGACTAGAGCAGCGCACTTGCGAATGTTATGCGGTCGTCAAGTGCGAGTACGATCGTTTGCTCCCCGGAAAGTTGGCAACTTAACCTCAAAATGAGAAATCGCTGCCGGTCAGCTGCCATTCGCGGCTTGCCGTAGGTGCGCCATCGGACCAATTGCTGTCCCCGCTGACCGTCAGCCATTTAGGCGGCGGCATTCTTGCAAAGCAAACTAGCTCAGCAAGCGTGCACAGCGACATGCTGTTCAAGAGCGAGTCTCGCTCGCTCAGATCTAACGCAGGCCTCGTTAGCCGCCCCGATCGAGCCGGGCATACTCCTCCGGACTTCGCCTTTTGATTGCCCGGGCCGAAATCGCTGCAAGTGATACGCCCGCCTTATCGCGCGGTTGTTCAACGTTTAATCACAGAGCATTATGCGAACTGGGCAATGCGCGACAACACCCAAGTGCCAAGTGATTCATTCAATGAGTACATGCCGATAAAGAAAGTCGCGATGCAGGCCACCGACGACCGAAAGCAGCGCGCTTGAGACTATCGTTTAACAGTGTAAGTACACCGTGTGTACAAAGTGCACAGCCTGCCGCCATACCTCCCTATATATGACCGCAGTCACTAAGGGCTGGATCAGAATTGTGACCACCTTCCCGCTCACCTTCGACTATAAAACCTAATCTAAGGCGGAATGATCTTTCGGCTCTTCTAGCGTGCAAACAATCGATGATCGTCAAAGAGCACCAGGATCTGGCCAAGGCTGGCGGGCGGGCGGTGACATGCAGCGGAGCGGATTCAACAAGCGATTTAGAAACGGATAGGTGAATCGGAGGAGATGCAATGTCAGCAGTACTAAAACCTAAATCGGTAACGGTGCGCCGCAAGAAGATAGAATTGCAGATTGAGCGTGAGAAGCTCGCACAGCACCTCCAGAAAGGATGGCACTTAGAGGTGCGGAACGATAAAAACGAGATGGTAGAGGCTACCCCTGAACAGATCGACGAGTTGCTCTCGCCTTAGGGTTTCGCCTTGTACTGATCCGAAAACGTCATTGATCAGTCATAGCCCGGGAATGGTCCATCGCCACGGGTGACCCCGCATCGGTCCCGCAACACTCACAGCTTCGAACAACCAAACGCTATCTATAGCGTTGTTCGATTGGACAGCGGCATTGTAAGTGGGCAGGCCAGCCGCCGGGAAGTTGGCAAGGACGAAAACTAGGCGTTCTCAACGACGCTCTTGGATTGAGCAATCACACGGATGAAGCATTATACGAAGCTGCAGCGCGACAAACGACGTCCCGCGCAAAATCCAAATCGCACGCGCCGCCCTCAGGTTACTCACGCATCATGATTTCCGCGTGGGCGATCATATTTTGAATCACAGTTTGGGGTGTTGTCCCGTCAAACAGCATTCGAACTAGCGTGGGGTCCGTAATATTTGTCTTGACGTCCTCAATTGTTACCTGTGCAATGCACCCACCGATAATCGGCAGTCGCATATTCGCCGGCTCGGACCGGGATCGTCGAACGGCCTTTCCTCCGAGAAATGAGAATGACGCGCCCGCTTCCCTACATAGCTCGGCAAAGCGGCTCCAGTCGATATAGATCATTACCTTATTGCGTAATTTGCCGCAGAGCGCTGCAGCGATCAGCTCCGTAGTCAAATTGCGAAGGAATAAGGGCAGCGAGACCGGATGATGCAGTCCCCAGATTAGTGGGACAACGCGGTCGCGATCGTGAAGACCGGGGCGTCGCATATTGCTTAGATGTTCTTGAGGGATCCGATTGGAAAGCGCGTCGATGAATCTAGTTGCGGCTTGCTCGCGATTGATGCTCGGATCCGAATTGGCATAAATCCAAATACATCCCGCAATCAGCTCGCATGCTTCTAATCTGTTGCCGAGCACATCCGTTAGCACCTGGCCAAGTTCAGTGTCATAACTGGCCTGCTTTATCGAAATATCGACAACCCTCATTTCTTGACCGGTAACCGGGTCAACGCCCTGATCGTTTGCCAGCAGACTAAGCGCCTGCTCTCCTGTTTTTTGCTGCCGAAGGACACGTTCGTATTGCTTGACGCCAGCTTGAGCTCTCTTGGTTTTAAATTCCTCAAATTTGAGTGAATGCTCCTCCCCCTGCAACGCCAAAAGNTCGGCGANCTCAGCATTGACTTCACCGGATTTCAATTCGATGAACTCAGGATTCGGTTGCATTCCATTGTCCACATACGTGACGTCGCCAATGTCGACGCACGATGTGGCGTCGTTCCAGATCGCCAGGCTCATAGGACGCGCGTTGAAAGCGTCGAGCGCTGCGTACACTTCATCGGGGTTGCTCTCCAGCAATGCTGGCCGCTTTTTGTACAAACAAAATCGCTTGATAACGTGACGTTCAAGCCCAAAGACCGACCAGATGATCGAATCGTTGATTTTGCGAATAAGTGCTTGGTGATATTCCGCGTACTCCTTGGCAGCGCGCCCCATTGGGTTCGTCTTTTCGCGCCGAAGAAACCCCTCGAAGAAAAACAGTCGCTGAAGCGACTCAATGTGGAGGCGTTTCCAGGTTTCATGACATCGCTCGACAAAGAACGCTCTGTTTTTCTGAATGCTCTCAAGCGAAGAGAAGTTGTCCGATTCACCCGCCGGCGTTTTCAGATCGCGGATAACTTGATCTATCGCTGTTTCGATCGGTGGGAGCACAATAAAAGCTTACCGCGAACCCCGTTTAATGTCCCAACGCAAGGATGCCGGAGCTGCGCTCCAGAATCCCAACACTTCCGTGATCACGACGCTGACAGTGTTGACGTTGTGAGTTTCCCTATTTAATGTCCGCGAAGGGTTTACTTTGGGTTGGCCGCGTCATGAGCGCGTCGACTCTCGGATTGGCGAAAATGCAGTGTAAATTCCGTTGCCACCCGTGGTGGGAGCCTGAGAACTGCCGGACATCAATACGACACCAAAGCGCCACAATTCACCTTCATAGTGTCCGAAATTGTCGGGAGATGAGTCGTGCCTCACCTACCCTATGGACCTCCGAATGTGCGCTTGATCCGGCCCAAGCGTCTGCCACAGGCTTTACGCGATGCTGGCGTCGCGCTAGTCGAGCAAAAGCTTAGCAACAGCACTGTCAAAGATTTGGTTTCGATCTCAGACGACGAGTGGCAGATCGCATGTCGGCGCTTCAATGCCACGCAGCGTTTATCTCAGTACCGCGGTCGGCTACAGGCCCGCGTAGATTCAATAGCGAAGATGTTCGGCGTCACGGAACGAACTGTGCGTCGTTGGCTGTCAATCTACCGTAAGAACCCCGACATTGTAGCGCTCCTGCCAAAGTCCCGAGGTCAAAGGGTTGGTACGCGTCGCTTGGCCCCAAGCATCGAGCGCTTGTTGAATGACGTCATCGATAGTTGGGCAGCCAAGGCCGAACACTTACCGGTCGCATGGATTCGTGAGGAGTTCAAACGCTGCGCGCGATCCGGCCAAGTCATGCCGAGTCGGCGCGCAATCGACGCGCGCCTTCGAGATCGGGGACTCGATAGCCTTGGGCGGCAAAGATTTGTCTTGAAAAGCAACGCTGCGGATGTGCTTACTCCGCGTTCTCGAAAGGCGCTCGAGATTGTACAAATGGATCACACCCT
>JGI12635J15846_10003981_pt1 | contig 12784 bp, 11 predicted proteins | sample BlaSpr_A8_OM2_M2_FD_15846 | JGI IMG/M metagenome (IMG submission 15846) | reverse complement strand
CCAGCGGATACACCTGCTCCCCCCGCCCCACCCCCAGAACCGTCCCACCCACCAGAAACAGCGGCAAGTCGGAACCCACCTCCGCCGCGATTCGCAGCCGCTCCTCCGCTGGCAAACGCTCTTTCAGCGCCCGCTCCAGTCCCAGCAGCGTCGCGACCGCATTCGCCGAAGCCCCGCCCATCCCGCCTTGCACCGGCAACCGCTTCTCAATATCAAGGATGACCCGGCAACTTGCCTTCATCGCCCGCAAGGCTTTCTCAACGATCTGATAACAAGTATTCGACTCGTCCCTCGGAACCCGCGGGTCGTCGCAGCGAATCTCAATCCCGCTCCCACGGCTCACACTCACCCGGATCAGGTCGTGCAGCCCTATCGTCTGGTAGACCGTAAGCAGTTCATGAAATCCATCCGCACGCGCCGCGCCAATGCGCAATCCGAGATTGATCTTGGCGAACGATCGGACCGTCACGGTCATGGGAGGATGATTGTAAATACTTGCCAGCCGTTTTCCGAATTGATTTCCCGCAATCTTGAAGGCCCCCCCACTCGACACACCACCTCGGTAATCTCGACTCGACCGGAAGATTAGAGCACCCTAACTTAAGTGATTCCAATTACGAACCGGAGACGTTCGCCGGTCCTCCCTCTTGGAATCAGGTACGACCGCAAGAACGAGCGCTGTCCCCGTTTTCGCCGGGCCATGCAGCGCGATCCCGCAAGCCGGGTGCAAGTCGTTGCCTGCGGATAAAGGCCGACCCAAATTTCAGCCCGCGTTCCACAACGAGCGCCAGGGGGGCCGCGTGTAACGGGCGGTGGGCTATGCGGGGTTGTATATGTGCAGTTTCATGACTCGCTGTTTTTTTCTGTTCGTCACCCTCACGCTTGCAACCTTTGCCGCCGCTCAAAGCGGAGACGGTGCCTATCGAGTGATCTCAGTCACTGACGGAGGATTCATCTCCGGCGTGGTTAAATGGTCGGGCCCGGTGCCGCGCCAGCTGGATTTCCCAATTACCAAAGATCCTCAAATCTGTGACCCGGATGGAAAGAAGAGCATCAGTCTCGAGCGCCTGACGGTCGGCCCCGAAGGCGGCGTCGCAAACACCATTGTCTACCTGAAGGATATCTCTGCCGGCAAGGCCATGGACCTGCCCGAGCAGAGACGGCATCTTGATCAGAAGCGCTGCCACTACATACCGCACATTCTTCTTGTGCCGCAAAATACATCGCTCCAGATGCAAAGTTCTGATGCCACTCTGCACACCATTCATATGGATGGCGCCGCCACCTTCAATCTGCCATTTCCTTTCACCAACCAAGTCAATTCACGTACCATGTCCAATCCCGGCCTGGTTAACCTTCGCTGTAACGGCGGCCACGTCTGGATGAATGCCGAAATGATGGTGGTGCGGCATCCTTATTACGCCGTCACCGACGAGAGTGGACGCTACGAATTCACCAACGTCCCCCCCGGTACCTATCAGATTGTCGCCTGGCATGAAGGCTGGGGATTAGCCGGCAAGGAGCAGGCCTACGACGTCCTCACCGAGCACACGGTGCAGCGTCCCGTCTTCACCGAGCCAAAAACATGGGAGCGATCAGTCACCGTAAACCCCAATCAGCCCAGCTCCGTTAATTTCGTGATCGGAAATAAATAGGAGAATTGATCCAGCACGTGGGGGTCGGACACTCTTATCCGGCAACTGCCGTCAGAAAGGAAAAAGCTTAAAGTTGTAATTGTTTTCTGCAGGAGACCAGAAACAGGAAACCGTAAACTGCACTCTTATCCCCGCCGCTTATACAACACCGCAAACTCAAATCCCGCATTCGCCGGAAACAGCTCCGCCACTTTCCTCAGCCGTTCAGCCAGGGCAGAAGGCGCCAGCAGCGGATAATCCCGCTCCCGCAGATCGTAGTAATCCACATCTAAGTACAAAGACAACAGGTAAATCGAAATCGTATCGGCAAATGTAGCCTCAAAATACTCGTTCTTTACCCGTTCCGCGTCCGGTCCGCCAGTCACAGCTATTTTCCGCGCTTCCCACGCGTCCAGCGACGTCTCACCCCGGGTCCCCGCTTCCACCTGCTTCCACGCCAGCGCGCTGAACTCCTCGGAAACTCCCGCAGCTTCCACCAGCGCATGCCCCACATTGATATAGAACTCGAAGGCGACGGAAAACTTGTCGTCCATCAGCCGCGTGGAAATAAAGACGCACTGCGAATCGCCCAGATTCAGATTGCGATGGCACACCGCATTCTCGCTAAGCGCCACATCGTAGCGGTCCGCAATCAGAATTTCTTCCCCCTGCGTTACCGTGAGCGGTACAAAATAATAGGCTTTTCGCTGCAGGGCCGCCGCAGCCTTGGCCGGAACCGCGGCAATCATCCGCTCTAAATCGAACGAACTCATGGAGCTCTCGCCCGCCACGGCGTAGCAAACCCCATTCCCGGCCTGCGAAACCGGCGTCGTCCGGACCACGTCCGCGGGGCTCCGCGTAATCGCTGGCGCTGCTTGCGACATTCTTCATCTTTTATACACTACCCAAGCCCGTGTAGAGCGGGCACCTCCGCCCGCTGGCCTTTGACTTTGCTCTTGTCGCCGCTTGGATAGCACCTAGTTACCATTGTGCCTCACTCATCGGGGCCATTCCCGTTCCTCCTGGTCTGCGGCACACTGTTCCTGAGCCGAACATGCAAACCAAAGTGCAAATAAACCGGCGCCAACAGGACCGCAAGCAAGGAGTTCTACCGGTGCGAGTGCGAGGAAAAGACGCCTCGGGCGCGCTATTTGAAGGATTGGCGCACACTCTCGACCTCACTCCAACTGGAGCGCGGCTGGGTGCGATTCGCCACCCGTTGAATGCCTTCGATAAGTTAGTCGTTCTCTTCCGGCAGCGCCGGGTTGAATTCACCGTGGTATGGACGAAGAAGTTGGACGCGCGCGACGAGTTTCAGGTGGGTCTGCAGATGGTTGCCGAGGAGATCGATCCCTGGGGACTCAACCTGGATCATTCCCGCGGGCCGATGGCAACTAGGGTTTCGGCAGTGTCAGGGGCGGCATGAACCAAGGGAGAATTATGAACAATATTCTAGGCAAGCTTTGGTCCGATGAAGAAGGTCAGGATATCGCGGAATATTCCGTGATGCTGGCCGTCATTCTTGTCATCGTGGTGGGCACGGTACGGCTGATCGGGTCGAACGCCAACAACGTGTTCTCGAACGTAGGCAGCGCGATTCAGTAAGCGCAAGTCGTCGCGCGTTTTCGCGCTGGTGCCTCCTCAGCAAGATAGGCAATTATCTGACCGAGGGCCTGCGAGACAAGACCCAACCAAAGCTATTCGGTCTTTCGGCCTCCATACTCCAAAGCCTAATCGCAATATCGCACCTAACCCTGGGGAGAGGCACTCTGCTATGCGCTGATCGCGGTGGGCGTTAGCAGACTTGCAACCTGTGCGCTGTCGCGCTTGCCAGCCGATTGAGAGATAGGAAACAACGGAACTGTCCCCCGTATCGTGGTTCCATGATCATCCGATTCCATTTCAAGCTTTCCGCCGAGTTCGTTCAATCGCTCGCGCATTCCCGCCAACCCGACTCCCGATTCAGCGCTGGCTTCACGAAGCCGGAGCAACCGTTCGGCAGATATGCCGCATCCGAAATCGCGTATTTCAAGAATTACCCTTTCGGAGTTCCGCTGAAAAGAGACCCTAACTTCCGTAGCTCCCGAGTGTCGATGTGCGTTCGTCAGGCTTTCCTGGAGCACGCGGAAAAGAGCAATCTCCATATTCCTCGGCAGCCGCTCACGAACGGGTGCAAAGTCGGAGTGTACAGCGATCCGGCTGCGCTTGGCGAACCCTTCAATGTACCAATCGGCAGCGCAAGCGAAGCCCACTTCGTCGAGCAGTGGGGGATGCAGCAGGTAAGACATGGTGCGAATCTCGTCACTGGCTTGATCCGCCAATGCCGAAAGCTCGGACACGATCGCAGTCATTTCCGCGTTTTCCTTGCAGTTGTCCTGAAGGAATGAAACAGTTATTTTTAGCGCGGCCAGTGTCTGTCCAGTGCTGTCGTGCAGGTCACGGGCCAGCTTGCGCCTCTCCTCATCTTGCACCTTGAGCAGCCGCTGAGAAAGAATCTGCAGTTCGGCGGTTCGTTCCAAAATAACCGATTCGAGCTGAGCGTGCGAGATCGCTAATTGTTTGGAGCGCTTTGAAGTCCACATATGTCCTCCTGGGCGGTGGGAGAAAACCAACAACCTTGACAGTTCGCAGTGTCAGAATTCTCCCATTTAGAGCTTTTTAATTCTGATCAAAATTGCTCAAGCTCCCTGGCGAACCCGTTCTCCCTGGCGAACCCATTGTGAGCATTAATGACCAGTCAGGATGCCTCGCCTTTCCACATAATTGACATTGCTCATCTCAGGCTCGATAGGACGCCCCCCTTTGGCGAAGCAAATCACAAAATCGAAGAGAAAAAATGACTTCGACCCTCGCGCCTTTTTCCTGACCGTTGGAAAAGGTCGGCAAATGGTCTCCTGCGAGAAAAAGAATACGATCTTCGTTCAGGGCGATCCCACGGACGGTCTATTTTTTATCCAAAAAGGTAAGGTGCAGCTCAGCGTCGTATCCGATGACGGAAAAGAAGCCACTCTCGGCATTCTGAGCGAGCGGGATTTCTTTGGGGAAGGGGGCCTTGCCGGCCAGCCCCTGCGCATGTCGTCTGCGATCGCGATGACAGACTGCGTCCTTTTGCATGTAAAAAAGAAGGCGCTGCTGGCCGCAATGAGCCTGCAGCCAAAGTTGTCGGCTCTGTTTATGAAGGATCTGTTGAAGCGAAACATCCGCTACCAGGATGATTTGGTCGATCAACTCTTCAACTCCAGCGAAAAGCGCTTGGCCCGAGTCCTTCTGTTGATGGCAAAATTCGGAAAAGACGGCGTTTCGGAAATGACTATTCCGAGACTCAGCCAGGAGACCTTGGCGGAGATGGTTGGAACTACTCGTTCCCGAGTCAGCTTCTTCATGAACCGGTTCAGGAAGCTCGGTTTTATAAACTACGACGTTGGAGAAAACTTGCACGTCCGCAGTTCACTGCTTAACGTTGTTCTTCGGGATGACGACGGAACAGTCGTGACTCCGGCTGCCCCGAACCCCAAAGTTCCTGCCAACAGAGTTCTTGAAGCGCCTGCAAGACCCGGTGGACCGCCAGACAAAGAACGTGCCAGGCGTCCACCACTCCTTGAGGGCTAAGCCGTGCCATGGGTCGCGGTGCGGCCCATCTGCAATCATGATCCTTGCAGGACGGGCGGCTGGTGTTTTACGTGCCTAACGATTGCTGCTGAGAAATTCATAGGTACAGCCAGCTAGGGAAATGGCGATGAAGAAGTAAGGCCATAGTGCGGCGATGGCCGCGAATAACTCTGAGCGAACGCGGCCTCCACGAGGTGTAGGCTCCGAGGCTGATTCAATTTGCGTCATGTCAATATTCAATAATGATTGTGAATCGGTAGAAACGGGCGCTCGTGAGGGTCAAGATGTCTCTTTGGGATGACGCCAACCCATGAACGCCCAAGGAGTAATTCCTTAGAGGTAATCCTAATCTTTCGAGAAAGCAGCGGGCTGTTCAGAATTGCTCACTTTCCCGAAATTTCAGGGAATGGCGCCTAGTATTTGGAACCATGCCAGGTCGAAGTGAGCCTTCAGGGCTTGAGGGAGTCGCCCATCATCAGCGCAAAAAGCAGAGGCAGGTAAATGACCGTCGCCTGCAACACATGGCGGGCGAGCATTTTCGATCGGGGATTGTTGAGCGGCAACTTCAGAAACGCCAGGCGGGCGCCAAAATAAAAGAGCGCGATTCCGAGCGCGATGGCTCCCACCATATAGATCTTTCCCGCCATCCCGAAAATACTGGGTAAAATGCTGAGCGGAATCAAGAGCAGAGAATAGACGACGATGCGCCGCGCCGTCGATCGTCCATCTTCATCCACCACCGGCAGCATGCGAATTCCGCCTTGTGCATAATCCTCACGGTAGAGCCAGGCAATCGAAAAGAAATGCGGAAACTGCCACACAAACAAAATGCCGAATAGAATGAGCGTGGACCACTCCAGCCGGCCGCGTGCCGCCGTCCAGCCTAAAACTCCAGGCATCGCTCCCGGAAATGCTCCCACGAAAGTGCAGATCGGCGAGATCCGTTTCAGCGGCGTGTAAGCGGCCAGATAAACCAACGAAGTAAGCAAGGTGAGCAATCCGGTCAGCGGGTTGGTGAACACCGCCAGATAAATTGAACCTCCCAGCGTGGCGATCACGCCAGCGGTGGCGGCATGTAGCAAACTCATGCGACCGGTCGGCAGTGGGCGTTGCGCGGTGCGCCGCATAAGCCCATCCACTTTGTATTCCATCACTTCATTCAGCGCCGCGGTCCCGCTGGAGACCAGCCCGATTCCCAGCAGAGCATGAAACAGCCCCCAGGAAAGCGACGAAACGCCGGCCTTCTGCGCCCCGAAATAATAACCGCACCAGGCNGTCATNACGATAAGGGTGGTCACGCGAGCCTTCATCAACTCGCCGTAGTCGNGCAGCAGAGAGCTTGCCTGCCTGCGAAGGAGTGACATGGGTTGGGTCATCGTGCTCATGGGAAATTCCTGCTCAGTAGAGAAGAGCAAGCAGGGTGGCCTTCACCACCACCCAAGGATTGCATACGTACTCTTCTGCATTTCGAAAGTCAAGTCGAAATCGCGACNGATGCCGNAACATCGAATCACATTGAAGCCGCGAATCGATTCTACTGACTCGCCGACGCGCCGGATTCAGTGAAGGTTTCCGGCGGATCAAAATAGCACTGGTGCCACAAAGCGGCGTCGGACAATGACCCTGCCTTCCATTGTTGCAGAGTCGCGAAGGTGGCTGCAATCATTCCTCCGTCGGCGGAGTCAAAGATTATCACAATTCCCGCCAACTCCTTCGGTTTTTGCGCCAGTTCCGGATAATCCCTTTCCAAAATAGACTTGACGAACTCCAGCCGGAGCTGCGGACCCGAATCCTTGCCGCTGTCGTCATTCTTTTCTACCGAAACAATCTTCACATTTTTTTCCAGCAGCGGCTTCCAGTCTCCTGGGAAAAGCGCGACCTCCTCCCGTGAAATATGGAATAGTTCCGACGCCGTTGGCACCGCACTCGGCGGCGCATCGCTATTCGGAACGCTCTCAGGCATCTCAAGATTGTTGCGCCAGATCCAGCCTCGCGATAAACCGGAGATACGCACGTGCACCCAATCCCGGTTGAAATCCAGCATCTCGAACTCATCGTGGGCGCTTGCCAGGAATAAAGTTTTTGCCGTCAGGCTCGCGCTCGCCACCACCGGAGTGCCGGACTTCTTCACCGCCACAAGATTGTTGGGATGGGACTGGTTCTTGAGAATCTCCTCCAGGTTGTCGGCTTCCGTTTGCAGAGGACCGGCGTCTTTGTTCGCCAGGTTCTCGGGCTTTTTCGATCCGCCTTGCGCCCCGGCTTGTTGCTGCGCCGCCAGACCCTGAGCCAGCGAATCGCTTCTGACTTCCGGAAGTCTCGGAACCGGCGCCGAGATCGTTGGTTCTGTAATTTTTGGTTCTGTAGAGGGCGGTGCGGTCGCCTCCGGAGTCTTCGGCGGTTTCGCTACCGCAATCGCCGGCGCACTCGGAGCCGGACCGGGAGTCCCGTGCGAAGCATTTGCGGCCAGCTGATCCCCCAGCTGATCCAGCAAGTCGGCTTCAAGCCGCCCGTTCGAGGTCAACAATTGATACCCCGACTTCGCCGCAACCGGATCGGCGTACCAGGCCGTCACCTGCACGCTCACCCGCACAATCGATCCGCCGGAAGGGGCCGCGCTCACTTGAATCTTCGACTGATAGTAGCCGCGCTTGTATCGTTCCAGGGGATGATCTACCGAGGTCGAAATCGCAAAGCCATCCAGCACCGGGAGGCGTCCCGATGTTGCCGGCTGCATATCCTGCAGAATTTTTTCTAGGGTGGCTTTGGATTGCGGGAAACTGCGTTCGTAACCATTGGCTTGCGCCTGAGCGGCAATGCAACAACCCCCAACCCAGAGAAGCAATAGGATCCGTGCCAGTATGGTCATGCGCCTCATCACGGCTGCTCCAACTGATCGCGCAGCATCCATCCATGCTGCCCTTCGTGGGTTTCCACACCGTACCAGTAGGGCGTGGAGATCAGAATCAACACCTCCGCGCCCGGACCCAGTAATACCAGCGTCCCGGCAGTGTGAAAAGGCGCGGATTTGAGTGGCGCACCCGGAGACTTCACCAGCCGCTCCACCTGCTTCCGCAGATCCTTCACGCGCTCATCAAGGGTTTGGCCCGGCGGCGGTTGGCTTGAAACCTCCGGCTCTTGCGCCGCAGCGGTCGCGGTCTGCGAAGAAGTTTGAGAGGGAGAGGGAGAAACATAGGAAGAGGAAGAGGAAGAGGAAGAGGAAGAGGAAGAGGAAGAACCCTGGACACTCTCGGCTGCCGGCGGCCCCGGCTGAGAAGATGATGGAGAGGATGATGATTGAACCGCAGCCGTAGGCGCCGCATGATTCGGCATCGCCGCATTCTGTTTCTTCGCGAGTTGCTCCTGCCGCTCCCGCTGCGCCTCGACATTCTGCGCCTTCATCAGCTCGATGCCGTCAAGATGCTCCCGAATATCTTTATACTCGGCGCTTTCCACCGATCCGTTGGATTGGTGCACCACCCGGCGGAAGTCTTCTTGAAAAAGTGCGTCGATGCGCAGGACCGTGTTCTTCTCCCCTTGCGGTTTGAGCACGTATCGCACCGCCAAAGTGCCCACGTCGCCGCCATCCTTGAAGTTCCGCGGGTCGATCGCTTGCTTGCGAACTTTGTAGAAGACCTTGCCGCCCTGGTCCCAGGCCGGAAATACACTCGAAGAATTGGCGGCTACCGCGCCTGCCACGAACTGGTCCTTGTTGTATTCCTTGGTTCCCCGGATCAGCCCATTCTGCGCCACGTCTCCCACCACCTGTTCAACCTCGGCTTCCGGCAGGGGAATATTTATGATCAAGCCCTCGCCATAGGAAATTTTGTCTTTGGTGCGGGCTGAGAGCGGAATCGCCACCAGCAAGCCGAGAACCAGAGCCAACCAAATCACGATGGACGATGAGCCAACCGCCGCGAACCGAGGGCCATCTCGTCGAACGCTTTTGGCATAGGCAGTGTCGCCCCTCCGGGCAAACAAAACCAGTCGGCGCCTTCGAAAGCCCATTCCCCAACCCACCTTGATTCTCCGCTTTCTGCACCGAGTCTCGTATGCCGGACACGAAGCTGTCAACCCCGAACCACCACCCCTAAGCATCCCGCTGTCTTAAATTTAGACACTGTAAGAAAATTGTCAAAAAAAATGTTTTGAACCACTTGCAATATTACTACTCAGCATAGTAGGATCCATCCCCGGAACAGTGGTAGGACCGCGGCTTGGTTTTCAAACTTGCTTTCAAAGCAAAGAACAACAAGGGTTCTTCGGATTGCTTTTTTGTACCATCGGTAGCCATCGCCTTTTGTAGAAACGCAGTTTAACGAAACCAAACAGATTCTGATCTAAACGCTGAGGAGTCCGGCCATGCACCTTACGAAGCGTTTGCGGATTCGCAGTTTCGCTCCGTTTTTCACCTCCCTCTCTGCCCTTTCCCTGATCCTTCTATCGATCGTCCTATCGATCGTCATCACCTGCAGCCAGCCTGCGAACGCCCTCCCCGCCTTCGCCCGCAAATACGGTCTGCGCTGCTCGGCTTGTCACGAGTCGTGGCCGATGCTGAATTACTTTGGACAAAAGTTCAAAGACAACGGCTACCAGCTCATGAACGATCGGGACGCCCCGATCTGGCAGAACCCGGGGTATTGGCCGGTCACCTTCCGCATCACGCCCATCTGGCACCGGCTGAGCACCAACGAGAACGTCGACACCTACGCGGGCGGTGCGGTTTCTGGCACACAGATCGAACGCATTACCACTAGCGGCTTTGACCTCAGCGGCCTCGACTTCCACACCGGTGGCACTCTCGAGAAGAATTTTTCCTTCTATGTTCTCCCTTCCTCGGATCCAACTGGCACTTTCCACTTTGAAACTGTTATGGGTCGGCTTGACAACCTCTTCGGCAGCTCGTGGCTCAATGTAAAGCTGGGCAAATTTGAGCTTGACAACCTCCTTTCCGAGAAGCGCATCCTGACGCTGACCGGCGATGGTGGTATTTATCAGACCTACCACTTCATTCCGGTGGGTGACGGGAATATCTTCGGACAGATGGGCGATAACCAGCTCGGCATCGAGTACCTGGGGCATTCGGCGAATGATCGGACGCGAGTCTCCGCGGCCCTGTTAAGTTCGAGTGATGGAAACGTGAACTTAACGCTCGGATCCAACTCCTATACCGGATTCTTTACCGGGAGCCAAGCCTTCGACGCAGGCAAACTGGGCGTCGAACGTCTCGGCTTTTACGCCATGGTAGGAGAGGCAGCAACCTACTATCGAACTTCCGGCGGGGTGCCCATTCCTGGCTCTGGAATCGGCAACAAGGGGTTTAGTCGTGAGGGTTTTGTTGGACAATTCTACTTCGGTCCGCACTTTGACGTCCAAGTAGTTACGCAGCACGGCTCGGACAGCCCGTGGTTTGGCCAAGGCTATGGCAACGCAGTAGCCACCGACGGCAACGGAGGGACGACTTGCACCGGCCAGCCCGGGACTGCTGGCTGCCCTCCGGACAACACGCCGGGAACCACCCTTCCAGCGGGAGCGCGATCTCCCACTTGGAATGGCGCTACCTTTGAAGCTCACTACGTTTACAGTCCGCAACTTACCTTCATTGCGCGCTACGAGTTGGAGCGGGTGTCGCAACAGGCCAATGGACCCGGCTTTACGGGGGTAGGGCCAACGGGAATCACGGGGCCGTCCCCTTCCAACCTGGGCAATATTACCAATTACACCATCGGGTATCGCTACAATCCGTTTATGACCAGCCGGGCCGGTTTTGCGTGGCACAACGAATTCGACCTCTTTCACCAGGACGGCACGGGGCCAGCGTCCCCTGCCACCGGCCTTGGAACCAACCTCACGGTCAGCGAATTGTTGCTGGGTTTTGATTTTGACTTCTAGAGCTTTGATTTCTTGAGTAAGAGGGATAGACATGCGGACAACAATAGGGAAGTGGTTGCTTTTGCTAAGCGCGGCTGCGGTATTGGCATTGCCGCAGGCTTCCTGGGCGCAGCTTTCGACGGAACAGCTCAAGGCGTGGCTGAATGCTCCGACCGCAACCAGTCACGTCGGCAACCTGACCGGGCACGCTAAGGATGGCGCCCAGGACTACCGCAGGTATTGCGTCGGCTGCCATGGCGATCTGGGCGATGGGAACGGCGAAAACGCTACGTGGATGGACCCCCCTTTGTACCCTAAGCCCCGCAACTTCCAATTGGGTATTTTCAAGTGCCGCTCCACGCCCAGCGGAACTCTACCCCTTGACTCCGATCTTTTCGATAGCATCGGTCGCGGCTTTGATCGGTCGAACATGCCCATATGGAATACCCTGACCAAGCAGGAGCGGGTCGACCTGGTGGCTTGGATCAAACACTTTTCTCCTCGCTGGGCGAACGAAAAGCCGGGAGACCCCATTCCGATCCCTCCCGAGCCCGAAGTCACCCCCGAGCGCATCAAAGCCGGCCGCGATGTGTTCGCCAGAGTGCAGTGCTGGAAGTGCCACGGCGTCCAAGGTATGGCCGACGGTCCCTCCGCTGCTACCCTCGCCGATGATCTCGGCCGCCCCATCGCTGCCTTTAACTTTACCGAAGGTTCCCGGCCCAAATGCGGCGACACCGATCGCGATATTTACCGCATCTTCATGACCGGTCTGGACGGCACTCCCATGCCCTCCTTCGCCGACAACATCAAACCCGAGGAGGCTTGGGATCTGGTTTTCTATCTCCGAACCTTCATGCGGCAACACAGCAAGGAAAAAGAGATGGCTAAACAGCTCGCTTTGAAGCCGGTGGATCCAAACGCACCGGTCCCAACCGGACAACAGTAAGTCCCGGAACGGCATCGCAAGAGCAGTTCATCAGTCTTGAGCGCGCAAGAGTAAAAGCACAGAGAGATACCGTAAGGAGAACGATCATGAGAAGAGAATGCAATTTTGCCGTCGTACTATCGACGGTAGTTTTGGTCATCTGTGGCGCGTTGATGTTGAGTCGGAACGTCAGCGCTGCGGGAGAAGGCAAAATCACCGGGACCGTTAAACTCGACGGCGCTGTTCCGCACATGAAGGGCATCGACATGTCGAAAGACCCTTATTGCTCCAAGGCGCACGCCACCGATCCCGGCCATCTCGAAACCTACGTGGTTGGCGCTAACGGAGGAATGCAGAACGTCGTTCTCAGCATTTCCGACTGGAGCGGCACCGCCCAGGCTTCGACGGCGATCCCGGTATTCGACCAGAAGAATTGCGTGTACACGCCGCACGTGTTGGCGATGGATACCGGCCAGACATTCAAGGTAACTACCAGCGATCAGACGGCTCACAACATTCATCCGAACCCGAACCCGATGACCGGCAATATCCCCTGGAACCAGTCGCAACCTCCCGGAGCCCCGCCGATCGAGAAGAGCTGGAAGACTCCCGAGTTTATCGAAGTGAAGTGCAACATTCATCCCTGGATGCACGGTTGGTTCGCCGTGGTGAAAGGGCCCTACGCAACCACAGATGCGAACGGCTCCTACACGATCAACAACGTGCCGTCCGGGAGCTACACGCTGAC